>OJKP01000479.1_pt1 | contig 29662 bp, 20 predicted proteins | sample 1596521 | NCBI WGS metagenome assembly OJKP01 (sample SAMEA4350130, study PRJEB24818) | metagenome | biome: human; feature: gut; material: faeces | place: Denmark | collected 2013-09
TCGCGGAAGTAGCTCAGACCCAGCGATGCGGGCGGCTGATCCTCGCGCTTCTTGCGCAGCGACACGATGATCAGAACGACCAGCGTGACGACGTAGGGGAGCATCTTGTAGAGCTCCTTGATGGCAAGGTTGGTGCCGGTGGGGATGAAGATATAGAGGATGTAGAACCCGCCGAACAGGATGGAGGCCAGCACGCTGACGTTCGGACGCCAGATCGTGAAGATGACGAGCGCGATGGCGAGCCAGCCGCGGTCGCCGAAGGCGTTGTTGGACCAGACGCCGCAGGCGTAGTCCATGACGTAATACAGGCCGCCGAGACCCGCGATCATGCTGCCGATGCAGGTGGCGAGGTATTTGTACTTCGTCACGTTGATGCCGGCTGCGTCCGCCGTCGCCGCGCTCTCGCCCACGGCGCGCAGGTGAAGACCCGTGCGGGTGTGCTTGAGGAAGTACGACGCGAACAATGCGATGACGATGGCAAGGTAGGCAAGGAAGCCGTAGGACAGGAAAACCTGACCGAACCAGCCGCCGACATTCAGGGATTTGCTGAAATAGGCGCTCGTCGCGCTCAGCGCGATGGAGGGGACTTCACTGTCGGTCAGCTTGATGAGCGAGCCGCCGAAGAAGTTGCCGATGCCGACGCCGAACGTCGTGAGCGCAAGACCCGTGACGTTCTGGTTGGCGCGCAGCGTAACGGTCAGCAGGCAGTAGAGAAGGCCCATCAGAAGCGAGCCCAAAAGCGAGCAGAGCATCGGGATACCGATGGCGAGGAACGCGTTCATGTCGGCAGCCGGGGTGGACTGCTCGTAGAAGAACGCGCCGATGACGCCGCAGATACCGCCGACGTACATCACGCCCGGAATGCCGAGGTTCAGGTTGCCGGACTTTTCCGTCAGGATCTCACCGGTGCTGCCGTAGAGCAGGGGAATGCCCTGCATGACCGCACGGGGAAGAAAAGCAGTTAGATCAAATGTCATTGCTTCACGCCTCCTTCTTGCTCTTGCGCAGGCTGACCTTGTAGCTGATGAAAAACTCGCTGCCGATGATGAAGAAGAGGATGATGCCCGTCAGGATATCGGCGAAGGAGTGGTTCAGGCTGAACACGCTGGAGATCTCGCTCGCGCCGCGGCTCAGAACCACGATAAGAAGGCTCGTGAAGATCATCATGATGGGGTTGAACTTGGCCATCCAGGAGACCATGACCGCTGTGAAGCCGCGTCCGCCGACGATGGTGGTGGTCAGCGTGTGGTCCGTACCGGCGGTGAGCAGCAGGCCGATGAGGCCGCAGATCGCGCCGGAGAGGATCATCGTGCGCACGATGACGCGCTCGACCTTGATGCCCGCATAGCTCGCGGTGCGCTGGCTCTCACCGACAACGGCGATCTCATAGCCGTGCTTGCTGTAATTGAGATAGATGTACATAACGCCCGTGAGGATCGCCACAAGCAGGATCGGGAGGAGATAGCGCTGGCCGCCGAGAACGGGGAGCCAGCCGGCCTCGGTATTCTGGTTGATGATACCGATCTTGCCCGAGCCCTTGGGCACTTCCCACACGATGATGAAGAACGCGGCGAGCTGTGTCGCGATGTAGTTCATCATGAGCGTGAAGAGCGTTTCGTTCGTGTTCCACTTGGCCTTGAAGATACCGGGGAGGAAGCCCCACAGCGCGCCTGCCGCGACGGAGGCGACGATCATAATGACGATGAGAAGACCGTTGGGGATCTTGCCGCCAAGGCAGATCATGCAGGCCGCGGTGGCAAGGCAGCCGATGAGCACCTGACCCTCGGCACCGATGTTCCAGAAGCGCATCTTGAACGCGGGCGTGACCGCGAGCGAGATGCCGAGCAGGATCGCGAGGTTATGGAACGTGACCCAGCTCTTGCGCGACGTACCGAACGCGCCGTAGAGGATCGTGGAGTAGACCTTGATGGGATTTTCGCCCGTCAGCAGCGTTGTGACGATCGCGCAGACGATCAAAGCGAGCACGATCGCGCCGCCGCGGATCAAAACGGCCTTGTACCAGGGGAGCGTATCGCGCTTGGCGATGTGGAAGAGCGACTGTTTCTTATTCATCCTTGTTGCCTCCCCTCACGAGCGTCATCAGTGCGCCGACCTCGCGCTTGTCGGTCTTTCTGGCGTCGACCACGCCGGAGACCTGACCGCCGCAGAGAACGACGATGCGGTCGCACAGCTCAAGCAGCACGTCGAGGTCTTCGCCGACATAGACGACGGCGACGCCGCGCATCTTCTGCTCTGTCAGCAGGTTGTAAATGGTATAGGAGGTGTTGATGTCCAGGCCGCGCACGGCGTAAGCGGTCATCAGCACGGCGGGGGACTGGGCGATCTCGCGTCCGACAAGCACCTTCTGCACGTTGCCGCCGGACATGCGGCGCACGGGGAAGGACGTGCTGGGCGTGACGACGCCGAGCTCTTCCCAGATGCGGTTGGCGAGCGCTTCGGGATCCTTGCGGTTGAGGAACAGACCCTTACCCTTGCGCCAGGAGCGCAGCATCATGTTGCCCGTCATGCCCATCGAGCCGACCAGGCCCATGCCGAGTCGGTCTTCGGGGACGAACGACATCGAAATGCCGCTCTTGCGGATCTTCATCGGGTCGAGACCGACGAGTTCCTTTTCCTTGCCGCCGTCGGGCGGATAGAACGTGACATGGCCGGAGGCAACGGGGTAGAGGCCCGCAATGGACTCGAGCAGCTCACGCTGGCCGCTGCCTGCGACGCCCGCGATGCCGAGCACCTCGCCCGCGTTGATGGTGAAGCTGACATCGTCCAGACGCTTGACACCAAGCTCGTCGTAAGCCGTCAGGCCTTCGATGACGAGGCGCTTTTCAACGTCCTTCGGCTCGGGGCGGCTGATGTTCAGGCTCACCGTGTGGCCGACCATCATGTCGGTCAGCGATTGCTGGTCGGCGTCCTTGGTGGCGACGTCACCGACGTATTCGCCCTTGCGCAGCACGGCCACGCGGTCGGACACGTCGAGCACCTCGTGCAGCTTATGCGTGATGATAATGAGGGACTTGCCGTCGGCCTTCATGTTGCGCATGATGGCGAAGAGCTTGTCCGTCTCCTGCGGGGTGAGCACTGCGGTCGGCTCGTCCAGAATGAGGATGTCCGCCCCGCGGTAGAGCACCTTGACGATCTCGACGGTCTGCTTCTGCGAAACGGACATGTCGTAGATCTTCTGATTGGGGTCGATGTCGAACCCGTATTTGTCGCAGATCTCTTTGACCTTTTTGCTGGCTTCGGCAATGTCGAGCTTGCCTTCAAGGCCGAGGATGATATTCTCCGTTGCGGTGAAAAGATCAACGAGCTTGAAGTGCTGGTGGATCATACCGATGCCGTGTTCGAACGCATCCTTGGGGGAGGCGATCGTGACGGGTTCGCCGTGAATGTAGATTTGCCCCTCGTCGGGGAAATAGATGCCGGAGAGCATGTTCATCAGCGTCGTCTTGCCGCTGCCGTTTTCGCCGAGCAGCGACAGGATCTCGCCCTCGTGCAGCTCAAGGTTGATGGCATTGTTCGCCACCACTTTGCCGAACCGCTTCGTGACATTCTCCATTTTAACTGCGCATGCAGTTCCCAAGGCGGTCACCCCTTTTTCCGCTGGAGGGCACAGGAAGAAAACCCCGCAGCATTGTATTTGTACAAGTCATATATTAGCATAATTGAACGGCGTTGTAAATGTAAAACAGAAAAAAACACAAAAAAAATTAGAAGCGTACAAAAATTTTTAGCAAAATAGCGATAATTGCCATAAAAAAAAGATATCGGGCTGCCCGAAGGCAGCCCGATATGTAGTAGCAGAAACAATTAGCCGAAATTAGTATCCAGCAGATCAATGCCGTCGATCATGAGCTGGAAGTACGGGGCGGAACGGGCGGTGGACTCAGCCAGATAACCGTCCTGGACGACCTCGGTGTCGGGCGTGTAGTCGGGATCGGTGTCGACGTCAGCCATGTAAGAGGTGACAGGCTGGCCGTCCACGGTGAAGGTGGAGCAGTCGAAGACGTGGAGCTCGCCGCTCTCGAGCTTGGCGGTCGCATCGGCAATGGCCTCAGCGGTGCCCTCGGCAGCAACGTTCTCGTTCAGGTCGGTCAGCACGACGGAGCCGGTAGCAAGGGTGCCGGTCCAGTCGGCGTCGATGGCCTCGCCGTTCATGGCAGCCTTGATGGCGTACTCATAGTAGGGAGCCCAGTCGATGCGGGAGGAGATCAGATAGGTGTTGGGGCAGGCGGCCTCGGTGGAACCGTTGTAGGAAACGTCGGGAACACCGGCGGTCTCGCAAGCGGTGGGAGCGCCCATGGAGTCGGCGTGCTGGCTGATGAGCTTGCAGCCGTTCTTGATGAGCTTCTGCGCGCCTTCCTTCTCGGCGGTCTCGTCATACCAGCTGCCGGTGAAGGTGACTTCCATCGTGGCAGTGGGGCAGACGGAGCGAGCACCCAGGAAGAAGGAGGTGTAGCCGGAGATAACCTCGGCATAGGTGAAGGCGCCGACGTAGCCGATCTTGGCCTCGTCTGCGGTGAACTCACCGTTGGCGATCATCTCGTTGAGCTTCATACCGGCGGCGATACCGGCGAGGTAACGGCCCTCATAGATGGAAGCGAAGGCGTTGTGGTAGTTGGAGAGACCCTCGGTGTGCGCCTTGGTGCCGGTGGAGTGGCAGAACTGCACGTCGGGGAAGTCCTTCGCGGCCTGGATCATGTAGTCTTCGTGACCGAAGGAGTCGGCGAAGATGATGTTGCAGCCGGCGTCGGCGAGCTCAGCGGCCTTGTCGTAGCACTCCTGACCTTCGGGAACGTTGGTCACGATGGTGTACTCGACGCCGAGCGTCTCGCAGGCCTCTTTTGCAGCGTTGATGAAGTTGAGGTCGTAGGTGGAGTTTTCGTCGTGGAGCATGATGAAGCCGACCTTGAAATCGGTGACTTCGTTGTTGTCCTGATCGTCGGTGTTGGTATCGTCCTTCTTATCGCCGCAGGCGACGAGGGCGAGGACCATGACGAGACTCAGGAGCAGTGCAAGGAACTTCTTCATTTCGGTAAATCCTCCTTAAATTTTACGGCAATCAAAAGATTTGAATACCGTTATCACCATGATACATAAAAAGGAAAAATTTAGCAACAGGAAAAAGAAAAAATGAGGGTCAAACTTGACCAAAAAAGCAGCATGAATTTTTGTCCATAGCGGAGAAAGCACGAAAAAAAGGGCCCGCTTTTTGAAACGGACCCTTTTTAGGAAGGCTTGGCGGGATTTACATCTGCACGCGGGTGCCTGTCTTGCCCTCGATGCCCTCGGCTGCCTTTTCAAGCAGCGTGATGAGCGCGACGCGGCCGGGCTTGCTCTCGGCAAACGACATGGCGGCCTGGACCTTCGGCAGCATGGAGCCGGGGGCGAACTGCTTTTCGTCGATATACTTGCGCGCCTCGTCCGGCGTCAGGGTGTCGAGACCCTTCTGGTCGGGCTTGCCGAAGTTGATGGCGACCTTCTCGACCGCTGTCAGGATGACGAGCATGTCCGCGTCGAGCAGCTCGGCGAGCTTGGCGGAGGCGAAGTCCTTGTCGATGACCGCGGGCGTGCCGTAGAGCTTGCCGTCACGGCAAACGACGGGGATGCCACCGCCGCCGACCGTGATGACAACCGTGCCGTTGTCGACGAGCGCCTTGACAGTGTTCTTTTCAATGACGTCGATCGGCTTGGGGGAGGGAACGACCTGACGGTAGCCGCGGCCGGCATCCTCGACCATGGTGTAGCCCTTTTCCGCGGCGATGCGGTCGGCGGTCTCCTTGTCGTAGAACGCGCCGACGGGCTTGGTGGGATGCTGGAAGGCGGGGTCGGCCTCATCAACGAGCACCTGCGTCACGACGGTCGCGACGTCCTTGTTCATGCCGCGGGAGGCGAGCTCGTTGCCGATGGCGTTCTGCAGGTGGTAGCCGATATAGCCCTGGCTCATCGCGCCGCACTCGGGGAAGGGCATGTCGGACTTGATGGCCTTGGCCTCGGCGGCGGTGGCCATGCCGAGGTTGATCATGCCGACCTGCGGGCCGTTGCCGTGGGCGATGATGACCTCGTTGCCCTGCGCGATCAGGTCGACGATGGGCTTTGCGGTCTCGGTGACGAGGGCGAGCTGCTCGTAGGGGGTGTTGCCCAGCGCGTTGCCGCCGAGGGCGATGACGATTCTTTTGCTCATGATGACTATCTCTCCTTTGATTTTTTGAAAACTCTCTTCTCTCAAAAGCGGCTGACAAAAGCGGCTGACCCGCCTTTTTACATATGAAATGCGCCTTAGAACATCTTGCGCTCTTCGCCGGACTTGTCCATCTCCATCAGCGCGCGGACGGGGTCTTTGACATGCGAGAGGAACATCATTGCGGCGATGATATAGGGCTTGTAGGAAGCCTGCTTGTACAGAGGCACGATGTAGCGGTCGAACACGCTGTTGTCGACCTCACCCTCGGGGCAGGAAAGACCGGTGATGTCGGCGGGCAGGCAGTGGAGATAGAGTGCCTTGCCGTCCTTCGTGAGCTTCATCATCTCCTCGGTGCAAGCCCAATCCTTGTGTTCGGCGTTCTGCGCGAGCAGCTTTTTCTCCAGCTCATCGATGCCGTCCTTGTCGCCGGCCTGATAGAGCTTCGTGCGCTCCTCCATGGCCTTGAACGGCGCCCAGGACTTGGGATAGACGATGTCGGCGTCCTTGAAGGCTTCCTTCATGTCGTTGCACTTCTTGAAGCTGCCGCCGGTGGCCGCCGCGTTCTTCTTGGCGATCTCCTCGACCTCGGGCATGACCTCGTAGCCTTCGGGGTGAGCGAGGGTGACATCCATGCCGAAGCGGGTGAAGAGGCCGATAACGCCCTGCGGGACGGAGAGGGGCTTGCCGTAGCTCGGGGAATAGGCCCATGTCATGGCGACCTTCTTGCCCTTGAGGTTCTCCACGCCGCCGAAGTAGTGGATGATGTGGAGCATATCGGCCATGCACTGCGTCGGGTGGTCGACGTCGCACTGGAGGTTCACAAGCGTCGGGCGCTGTTCGAGGATGCCGTCGCGGTAGCCCTCTTCGAGCGCGTCCATGAAGGTCTTCTGATACTTGTGGCCCTCGCCGATGAACATATCGTCGCGAATGCCGATGACGTCGGCCATGAACGAGACCATGTTCGCCGTCTCGCGCACGGTCTCGCCGTGTGCGATCTGGGACTTCTTTTCATCGAGCACCTGCTCCTCAAGACCCAGCAGGTTGCACGCGGAGGCAAACGAGAAGCGCGTGCGCGTGGAGTTGTCGCGGAAGATCGAAATGCCGAGGCCGGAATTGAAGATCTTCGTGTTCTTGTTGCGCTCGCGCAGGTCGCGCAGCGCGTCGGCCACGGTGAAGACCGCGTCGATCTCCTCGTCGCTCTTGTCCCACGTCCAGTAGAAGTCGCTCTTGTACATGTTATTGATGTGCAGAGTCTCAAGGTGGCGTGCCAGTTCAACAGTCTTGCTCATAGATAATTTTCTCCTTTATTTTATAGTATATTAAAAATCGTTTGAAATATTTGCGCCGCGCACGGCGCAAATGATCTTGATCCGTTTTTTGCCGCGACATGCGCGTGGCAAAAAACACTTCTCACGCAGCGCGCGTCGAGCCAAAGGCGAGGCGCGAAGCGGAGTGCAACCTCTTAATATCAAATGACGGGCGAAGCACGTTATTTGATATTATTACCCGTTAACTCCTGACGGAAGGAGGTGGCGGAGCCGTCCTTGTTCTCGGGCTTGTAGAGACCGGGGACAGCCGCGTACAGCGCCGCGCAGGTGACGAGGTCCTGCTTCCAGGTGATCTCGTTGGGCGCGTGGGCCTGAGATTCAGCGCCGGGGCCGAAGCCGACGCAGGGGATGCCGTAGCGGCCCTGAATAGAAACGCCGTTCGTGGAGAACGTCCACTTGTCAGTTAAGGGACGGCCAGTGCGCGTGGACATGGCTTTTTCGTCCGCGCCGATGCGTTCGGTGCCCCAGAGAGCGTGGTGCGCGTCGACGAGCGCCTGCACGTGGGGCGCGGTCTCCTTGTTGATCCAGGTGGGGAAGAAAGCCTCGGTCTCGTAGACGTGGCCGGTCCAGGACGGACGGTCGTACATGTACATGGAGACCTTGATATCCTTGGCGTACTTCTTGCACGCGGGCAGGTCTTCAATCTCCTTCAGGCAGGACTGATAGGTCTCGCCTGCGGTCATGCGGCGGTCGATGGAGATCGAGCAGCTGTCGGCGACGGCGCAGCGGGAGGGAGAGGTGAAGAAGATCTGGCTCGTGGTGCAGGTGCCGCGGCCAAGGAAGCGCGCATCCTCCCAATGCTCAGGATTATACTTTGGATCGAGCATCTTGACAAGGCCTTTGATCTCCTTGTCGTCAGCGGCGTCGTTCTCGTTCAGGTCGCGCACGTTGAGCAGCACCTCGGCCATCTTGTGGATGGCGTTGTCGCCGCGCTCAGGCGCGGAGCCGTGGCAGGAGACGCCGTGCATATCGACGCGGATCTCCATGCGGCCGCGGTGACCGCGGTAGATGCCGCCGTCGGTCGGCTCGGTGGAGATGACGAATTCGATCTGGTTTCTCGCGTCCTCGGGGCCCTTGAAGTATTCGTTGACGATGGACTGCCAGCACATGCCGTCGCAGTCCTCCTCCTGCACGGAGCCGACGACCATGATCTTGTAGCCCTCGGGAATGAGACCGAGGTCCTTCATGATCTTCGTGCCATAGGCCGCCGCAGCCATGCCGCCCTCCTGGTCGCTGCCGCCGCGGCCGTAGATGACCTTGTCATCCTCGTAGCCCTCGTACGGGTCATGCGTCCAGTTTTCGCGGTTGCCGATGCCGACGGTGTCGATGTGGGAGTCGATGGCGATGATCTTGTCGCCCGAGCCCATCCAGCCGATGACGTTGCCGAGCGCGTCGAACTCGACCTTATCGTAACCGAGCTTCTTCATCTCCTCGGCGATGCGGTGGGCGACGCCCTTTTCCTCGCAGCTCTCGCTGGGGATGGCGATCATATCACGCAGGAAGCGGGTCATATCGGGGCCGTAGGCCTGTGCGGCTTTCTTGATGGCTTCGAAATCCATGGTAAAACCTCCGTTAAAAGTAATAGTATTTTCTGTCGATCGGGGTTAATTTTCTGTTACACTGTCCTTATCATAGCATAAGAACGGCAGTTGTCAAACAAAAAATTTGCATTTCAAAAATTTTTTAAGAAAGTGATTGCAATTCGATCAATTTATGGTATTATAGGGATGAAAGAACATGCCCGTTCCGATGGAAAGCTGTGCAATTTGCACAGCAAAATAGGGCGGACGGGCGATCAGAGGAGGGATAGACCATAGAAGCCGCAACGCTGAAGACCCTGGAGCAGGTCGCAAAGGGCATCGCCGCGACCTTTGGCAGCCATTGCGAGGTGGTGATCCACGATGTGGGCGCCAAGCACCCCGAGCATTCCATCGTTGCCATCGAGAATGGCCACGTCACAGGCCGCAAGGTGGGCGACGGCGCGTCGCACGTTGTTTTAGAGCAGGTGCGTCAGGCCGACGCGCAGCCGAGCGACCACTTGAGCTACCTCACCAAAACGCCGGACGGGAAGATCCTCAAGTCCTCTACCATGTATATCCGCGGCAGGAACGGCAAGGTCGCCGCAATCCTTGGCATCAATTACGACATTTCCTCGCTCCTGATGGTCGAGGATGCGGTGCACGAGTTGATCGACACAAAGGATAAGACGCAGAGCGAGCCGGAAAAGATCGTGAACGTCAACGACCTTTTGGATGAGCTCATCGCCCAGTCTGTCGCGCTCGTTGGCAAGCCCGTCGCCCTGATGAATAAGGAGGACAAGATGCGTGCCATCGGCTTTTTGAGCCAGAGCGGGGCATTCCTCGTCACAAAGTCCGGAGACAAGATCGCAAAATACTTCGGCATATCCAAATACACACTATATTCTTATATTGACAAACAACAGGAGGAGAAGTGAACCATGGGCAAGATCGATTTGACCATCAACAAGACCGGCCTGCAGCACAACATTGAGAAGGCCAAGGAAAACAACGTCATTATTCCGACCATCGCGCAGATGCAGCATCCTGAGACCATCCCTGAGAAAATTCAGGAAAAGCTCAAGACTGTCGGCCTTTGGGACGTCAACCCGCTGAACCTCTTCCGCATCACGTGGAAGAACGAAGCCAAGGAGACCGGCGGCCTCTATCAGGCCGTGCCGAATTATGTTGAAATTCCGTCCGAGCTCTCCGGCGTTCCCTGCCGCATCCTCGCCATGGCGGGCAAGTGGTTCCCCACGGGCTGCCACAAGGTCGGCGCTTCGTTCGGCTGCCTCGCCCCGCGCCTCGTCACCGGCCAGTTCGACGCGACGTATCATCACGCCGTGTGGCCCTCCACCGGTAACTACTGCCGCGGCGGCGCGTTCAACTCGAAGCTCCTCGCCGTCGACTCCGTCGCCATTCTCCCCGCGGAGATGAGCAAGGAGCGCTTTGAGTGGCTCTCCAAGATCGCCGGTCAGGTCATTGCGACGCCAGGCTGCGAGTCCAACGTCAAGGAGATTTTCGACAAGACCTGGGAGCTCAAGCAGGACCCCAGCATGATGATCTTCAACCAGTTTGAAGAGATGGGCAACCCGCTGTGGCACTACAATGTCACGGGCTACGCCCTTGCAGACCTCTTCGAGGCCGTGAAGAAGCCCGGCCAGCGTCTCGCGGGCGCGTGCTTCACATCCGGTTCCGCCGGTACGATGAGCGCGGGCGACCTCCTCAAGGAGCGTTATCCAGGCATGAAACTCGGTGTGGGCGAAGCGCTCCAGTGCCCGACGATCCTGAATAACGGCTTCGGCGGCCACCGCATTGAGGGCATCGGCGACAAGCACATCCCCTGGATCCACAACGTGAAGAACACTGACATGGCCATCGCCATCGACGATGAGGATTCCCAGCGTTTGCTGCGCCTTTTCAACACGGCAGAGGGCAAGAAGTACCTCAAAGAAGAGCTCAAGCTCTCCGACGAGCTCATCGAAAAGCTCACCTGGCTCGGCATCTCCGGCATTGCAAACGTCCTGTGCTGCATCAAGATGGCCAAGTACTATGAGCTGACCGAGGACGATGTCGTCTGCACCGTTCTGACCGACTCCGCTGTGATGTACGGCAGCCGCATTGAGGAGCTCAACGAGAAGCACGGCGCCTACAGCGAAGAGGAAGCCCGCCTTGACCACAACCTGCACATGCTCGGCCTGAAGACCGACAGCATGATGGAGCTGACGTACGAGGACCGCAAGCGCATCCACAACCTCAAGTACTACACCTGGGTCGAGCAGCAGGCGCGCGACGTCAAGGACCTCAACGCCCTCTGGTACGACACCAAGGGCACGTGGGACGCTGTCCACGCGCAGGCGAAGGAGCTCGACGAGCTTATCAACGAGTTCAACGAGGCCACCGGCCTTCTCAAAGCGCTCTAAGAGCGCGAAAGGGGAGCAGGAACCCCTTGCTCCAAACCCTGTTAGGATGATAAAAGGGGGTATCTCGAAGAGATGCCCCCTTTTTTATACCCCCAAAGGGGGGGGACGCGCCCTGCGGGCGCGGGGAAAGCAGCGCCGCAGGCGCTGCACGAATGCGACCCCCATTTTCTTTCCCGAGAAAGAAAACGGGCGTCGCCCGTCCAAAAGAAAGGCGTTTAGATTGGCAGTCTCAGGCTTGAATGACCTTTGTGCCTCCGGAATGCGACTTCCTGCGCGCGGCGTTGCCGCGTTAGCATTGCGATACGACTTGCCTCTGCTCCTATCATCCGCTGTTGCGCAGCCGTTGGCGGCTCTGACGCCTTACGGATGCGGCACACCCCTTGCGGGTGCCGCTCTGCCCATCTTGTAGAAGTGCGCAGTAATCACCATCTACCGCCAGTCTCCACAATGCGGCGAGCGAAGCAATGCCGCTATTTCGCAAGCAGTCTGCCGCCAAGCAAACGTCACTCGCGCCTCACGATAGTAAGGCGCGGTTGAGAGTTGTCACGAAACGCAGGGGTTCATGGCGAAGCCATGTACACCGCACCTGATTGCGCAGCGCGTGCAGCTCTTCAAGATAAAAACTGCCAATGTGCGGGGTCAAGGGGTAAGACCCCTTGCCTTTCTCTGGGGGTTCCAAAGGGGGTATTCTCTTTGGAAAGAGAATACCCCCTTTGTCTCGCGCCCCTCTGCGAATAGGGGGACAAAAAGCAGCAGCGCTTTCACGCTGCAAAAACCCACCGCGCAGTGCGCGGACAATAAGGAGTTATTATGTTAAAAAACGTCAAATGCGCCCGCTGCGTCAAGTGCGGGAAAGAATACGAGGCCACGGCGAACCTCACGAACTGCTCGTGCGGCGGCATTCTCGACATCATCTATGACTACGACTACATCAAAAAGAACCTGACGAAGGAAAAGCTCAAGTCCCGCCCGAACACAATGTGGCGCTACCGCGAGCTGCTGCCGGTCGAGGAGACGACACCCGACACACCGCTGCGCGTGGGCTGGAGCCCGCTCTACGAAGAGCCGCGCCTTGCAAAGCAGCTCGGCCTCAAAAAGCTCTGGGTCAAGGACGACGGACAGAACCCGACGGCGTCGCTCAAGGACCGCGCGTCCGCCATGGCGGTCGCCAAGGCGGGGGAGGCGGGCGCGAAGATCATCGCCTGCTCGTCCACGGGCAACGCGGCGTCCTCCCCTGCGGGCAACGCCGCGGCCGCGGGCCTCAAGACCTTCATCTTCGTTCCCGAGCGCGCGCCCAAGGGTAAGGTCGCGCAGCTGATGACCTTCGGCGCAAACGTGATCTCCGTCAAAGGCAACTATGAAGAGACGTTCGAGCTGTCGAAAAAGGCCATCGACAAGTGGGGCTGGTACAACCGCAACGCGGCCATCAACCCGTACCTCTCCGAGGGCAAGAAGACCGTTTCGATCGAGATCGCCGAGCAGCTCGACTGGAAGATGCCGGATTATCTCGCCATCTCCGTCGGCGACGGCTGCACCATCGCAGGCGTGTGGAAGGGCCTCAAGGACCTGTACGCCATCGGCTTTATCGACAAGCTCCCGCGCCTCATTTCCGCGCAGGCCGAGGGCTGCCACCCCATCAACCGCGCCATCGCGGAGAACAAGCCATGGGAGCCGATGGAGGAGAACACGCTGGCCGACTCCATCGCCGTCGGCGTGCCGCGCAACGCGGACAAGGCGCTCATGGCGATCCGCGAGTCGAACGGCATCGTCGTGAACGTGACGGACGAGGAGATCATGGCGGCGCAAAAGCTGCTCGGCACGACCTGCGGCGTCTTCGGCGAGCCCGCGGGCGTCACCGGCGCGGCGGGCGTGAAAAAACTCTGCGAGCAGGGCGTGCTCGGTGAGAACGACACGGTCGTCTCCGTCGTGACGGGCAATGGCCTCAAGGATGTGGCCAACGCCATCAAGTTCTGCGGCGAGCCGATGAGCCTGCCGAACGACCTTGACCTGCTGGTCGAGGAATTCGACAAGCGCGGTATCAGGACCGAGGCATAACAGAAAAAGAAGAGCCCCGTGAATCGCATGATCCGCGGGGCTCTTTTCATACAAAATACTTTTTGAAAAATGGGATCTGGTGAAGCAGCGCTGAGACGAGGAACGACAGCGCGCCGATGATCAATGTCAGCAGGGGAACGGAGAAAAACACGTTGAGTGACAGCGTGTTGAAGTGCAGAAAAATGTCGAACGATTCGATGAACAGCGGGTGTACGAGGTACGCGCCGAAGCTCCAGCGCGACAGCGCGCGAATGCACCTGTGACACTTTTCGCTTAAGTTCGGGAAGTTCAGATGCTCTTTGGCAAAGACGAACAGCCCCACGCAGACAAACAGTACATTGAGCGAATCGTAGCCGTAGAACAGCTCTGTTGCCGCGCCCTGCAAACGCGAGGCGAACGACGTCAGCACGACCGTGAGGACGAAGCCGAGCACACCGAGCGCGTAAAGCACACGCTTTGCGGTCAAGGAAAACTCCTTGCGGACCAAATAGTAACCGAGCACAAAGTAGGGGACGAAGCCGAGCGTGAAATGATAATAGAATTTGCCCGTGAGCGCCTTGAATTCAGCGCAGTACTGCCACGAGAGAAGCGACACGGCCGACGCGATCTGCGGCAGCAGGAACGTAAAGATGAGCGTGAGCAGTAGAAAATAGCGCAGGAGCTTTTCATCCCGCACGATGGGGCGAAGAAACGGTACGATCAGATACAGTCCCACGATCATAAAGAGGAACCACATGTGATAGTGACCGTTGAGAAACTGTTGCAAAATAAGGTTCGTCGGGCATCCCTCGAAGTTCACCATGAAGACGGCGTAGAGCGCCGACCAGAAGATGAACGCTGTGACAAGGCGCGACACGTTCTTTTTCAGAATGTGCCCGATGCTCTGCGAGCCGGAGAGGAACAGCGCGCCGCTGATCATCACAAAAACCGGAACAGCCCAGCGGACGGCACTGTCGTAAAGGTTGAAGGCTTGCCAGGCTCTTGAATAGACATTCGTGTCGGCCCAGTGCTGCGCGGACAGATGCAGCACGATGACGGCGAAAGTCGCCAGAATGCGCAGTACGTCAAAATACGCGATGCGCTGCGGTTGTGTCTGTTCCATACTTAACGTTCGACCGCCTTTTCAGGATCTTCGTTCTCTGCTGGTGCGGTCTCCTCGGCAGCGGGGGAGGCAGACTCATCCGCTGCGGGCTCTGCCGCGGCAGCTTCGGCCTCCTGCGCCTGCTGGGCGGCCATGGCCTCGGCGCGGCCTTCTTCGCGCGCCTGCTTTACGGCCTCCTCGCGGGTCTTTTCCGCCTTGGCGCGCTCCTTTTCGACCATGTGCTGAGCGTGCTTATTTTGCAGCTTGAACACCAGCCGCAGCACGAACACGAACACCACGATCGCAAGGCCGAGCCAGCTCCAGAACTTGAGCTCGAAGAGCGTCTTGACCGTCCAATATTTTGCCTGCATGCCGAGGAAGCAGAACAGGATCGACACGGCCAGCGCCGCGCCGAACAGCAGCACCCACAGCACCGACTTGACGGCGCTGTGCTTGCGCACGCGCAGGTGCGCGATCAAAAACAGAAGACTCAGCAGAAAAAACGCAGGGAACTGCGCAAATAAAATTTCCCTCAGATCCATATCTTACCTCACAGTGCGCATTTGCCGCGCCTCAAGTATTCGCCCATCTTGCCGCCGACGACCTTGCCGCCGTCCACCTGCAGCTGACCGCGCAGGTAGACCTTCGACACGCCGCCATTCGTGCGGAAGCCTTCGAACGGCGTGTAGCCCGCCTTGGAGAGCATGTCCGCGCCGTGGAGCACGTGGCTCGCGCCGGGATCGTAGACGACGATGTCGGCGTCGCTGCCCGCAGCGATGACGCCCTTGCGGGGGTAGAGACCGTAGAGCTTGGCGGGATTTTCGCTCAGCGCGCGGCAGACGCCGCCGAGCGAGAGCTTGTTTTCATTGATGGCCACAGTGTAGACGACCTCGCCACGCGTTTCGACGCCGGGAAGACCGCCGGGGATCTTCGTAAAGTCGTCGCGGCCCATGCCCTTCTGCTCGAGCGTGAACGAGCAGTGGTCGGTCGAGATGGTCTGCACCTCGCCGCGGCGCAGCGCCTTCCAGAGCGCTTCACTGTCTTCCTGCGAGCGGATCGGCGGCGCGCAGACGTAGCGCGCAGCGGAGGAAAAGTCGGGATCGTAGTAAACGCCGTCGTCGAGCGCCAGATACTGCGGGCAGGTCTCGACATACACGGTCTGTCCGCGGCGGCGCGCCGCGGCGATCTCGTCAAGAGAAGCACGGTTCGTCGTGTGGACGATGATGACGGGCGCGTCGGCCGCCTGCGCGATGCGCAGCAGACGCGAAACAGCCTCGGCCTCTAAATAGTCGGGGCGGGAGATCGGGTGCGACACGACGTCCGCGCCCAAACCGCTCGCCTTGAGTTCGGCGATGCGCGCGTCGATGACGCCCGCGTTCTCACAGTGGACGCCCGCGATGCCGCCGCGGGTCTTGAGCGCTTTCAGCGCGCGGTAGACCGCGCCGTCGCCGATCATCATGGCGGGGTAGGTGAGGTACATCTTGAAAGACGTGATACCGGCGTCGATCATCGCGTCGAGCTCAGACTCGATGCTCTCGTTCCAGTCGTCGATGGTCATATGGAAGCCGTAGTCGCAGTAGCACTTGCCGTCGGCCTTTTTATGCCAGAGATCAAGCCCATAGGCAAGGGATTCCCCTTTATTGGGGCAGGCAAAGTCGATGACCGTCGTCGTGCCGCCGCGGATGGCGCTTTTGCTGCCGCTTTCAAAGTCGTCGGCCGTCGTGGTGCTGCACACATCGAGATCGAAGTGCGTGTGCGCGTCGATAAAGCCGGGGAAGAGCATGCAGCCCGTCACGTCGACGACCTCGCTCTGCGCGGCGAGCTCGGGCGGGATGTGGCCAAGCATTTCGACCTTTTCCCCGTCGATGAGCACGTCGGCGCGGCGGCAGCCGCGGCCGCTGACGACATAGCCGCCTCGAAGCAGTGTTTTCATGGAAGAACCCTCCTTTGAAAAAATACCGTTCCAAATTAGCAAAAGCATAGCATACTTTTTACCTGATTTCCATAGAGTTTGGAAAAAATGTGAGAAGCGCCAAGATTTTTGCCGCAAATTCGGAACAATGCCGTATTGAGAAAGTAGCAGACATACGATACAATAAAATCATACCACATTCCGCTTTTATTTGTACAAAAAGCGAACTTTTGGCGCGCAGACCAACTGAGAGATGTGAAAAGAAGCTGTGTGTCACGAAGAGCGGACAGAGAAAAAGCGGAGTGAAAAAATTGAGGAGGAAAACACTATGCGCAAGTTCCTATCCGTCCTGCTCGCAATGGCGATGGTTCTCAGCCTGACTGTGACCAGCTTTGCGGCGGACACCGCCGCTGATGCGAAAGCCGAGATGGCGGGCAAGACTGTCATTCTGCATACGAATGACGTGCACGGTGCGGTCGAGGGCTATGCCTACATCGCACAGCTCAAGGCCGACTATGAGGCCAAGGGCGCCGAGGTCATCCTCGTCGACGCCGGCGACTTCAGCCAGGGCACGACCTATGTCAGCTCCACCAAGGGCGCTGATGCGGTCACGATGATGAATGCCGCCGGCTACGATGTCGTCACCCTCGGCAACCACGAGTTCGACTACGGCTATGCCCAGCTCAAGGAAAACATGAGCAAGGCCAAGTTCAAGGTCGTCTGCGCGGACGTCTTCAATGAGGACGGCACCCCCATCTTCGATGCGAGCTACACCTACACCACCAAGTCCGGTGTGAAGGTCGGCTTCTTCGGCATGGAGACCCCCGAGACCCAGACCAAGGCCAACCCCGCGCTCATCAAGGGCCTGACCTTTGCGACCGGTGACGCCTTCACCAAGGCGGCCGCCGATCAGGTCGCGGCGCTCAAGGATGCAGACGTTGTCATCTGCCTTGCGCACCTTGGTGTTGACGGTGAGTCCAAGCCCTACCGCTCCGCCGATCTGTATGCTGCCGTCAAGGGCATCGACTTCATCGTCGACGGTCACTCCCACACCGTGATGACCAAGGGCGAGAAGGGCGAGCCCATCCAGTCCACCGGTACCGCATTTGCCAACATCGGCGTGATCGTCATCGATGACGCCAGCAAGAAGATCGAGAGCAACTCCCTTTACGAGATCAAGGAAGACACCGCCAAGGACGCGACCGTTGCCGCCGCCGCGAAGACGATCGTTGACCGCGTCGACAAGGAATACGGCGTTGTGTTCGCCAAGAGCGAGGTCACGCTCAACGGCGCGAAGGCCCCCAACGGCAACCGCGACAGCGAGACCAACAACGGCGATCTCATCACCGATGCAATGCTCTGGAAGGTCATGCAGAACAAGGAAGGCCTGACCGTCGATGCTGACCATGTGGTCGCCATCACCAACGGCGGCGGCATCCGCGCTGCCATCAAGCCGGGTGATGTCACCAAGAAGGACATCAACACCGTTCTACCGTTTGGCAACACGGTCGCAGTCATCTATGTCACCGGCGCAGAGCTTCTTGAAGCGCTCGAGGCTTCCACCTACAGCCTGCCCGTCGGCGGCTTCCCGCAGGTTGCCGGCATCAACTTCACCCTCTCCACGGCTGTCGCTTATGATGCCAATGCTGAGACCTATCCTGCTTCCACCTACTATGGTCCCAAGAGCATCAACCGCGTGGTCATCAACAGCATCAACGGCAAGGAGTTCAAGGCGGACGATACCTATGCGGTCGTTACCAATAACTTTGTTGCCGGCGGCGGCGACACCTACTATGCCTTCGCTGCTGCTTCCGCACAGTTCGATACCGGTATCCCTCTGGACGAGGCTGTGATGGAGTACGTCACCACCGAGCTCAAGGGCGTGATCGGTGCGCAGTATGCCGCGCCTCAGGGCCGTATCCTGCTGAACCCGTTCAAGGATGTCAAGGTTTCCTCCTGGTTCGGCAAGTATGTCATCGACCTTTACAATGACGGCATCATCAACGGCACCTCCGCCACCACCTATGCGCCCAACGACACCCTGACCTGGGCTGCCGCGCTCAAGCTCCTGCTTGTCAGCAACGGCGATCTCAAGGCTGCGGACGCCACCGGCGCCGACTGGAGCAAGAACGTCATCGCCAAGGCTGCGGAGCTGGGTCTTGTTGCCGCCGATCTTGACGGTGCGAAGGCCATCTCCCGTCTCGAGTTCTGCCAGGTCGCTGCCAAGCTCAACAAGCTTGCCGAGTCCAAGACCGAGAGCAAGTTCACTGACTGCACCGACGGTTACGTGATGGCGCTCGTCGACGCGAAGGTCATCAGCGGTATGACCGAGACCACCTTCGAGCCTGCCGCGTCCCTGACCCGCGCGCAGATCGCCAAGATCCTCTATCAGCTCACCCTGATCGAGAAGTAAGGCAAAATATAAACGCAAAAAGAGCGCTGCTTAGGCAGCGCTCTTTTTTTGCTTACAATAAGGAAGAGGGAGCCGGTGCATCGCACCGGCTCCCTCATTTTTCGTTTTGCTTACAGGTAGAGATAGCTGTACTTATCGCGCACAGTGAGGATCAACGCCTCAAGCTCGACGGGAAGATCGTTGTCGCAGGAGGCTAAGTCGTATTCCTTCACGCCGTCCTCGTAGCGCAGGCGGACCATATCGTCGTCCTCGAAGAGCACGCCGTAGTTTTCGCTCTCGTCCATGTCCTCACGCGTATCAAAAAGGGTGAACTTATCGTGGCAGGGTTCGCTTGCGTAGGGGCAGAACTGCGTGCAGTTGCCGCATTCGTTGCACATCTTGTCGACGTGGACGATCTCGTGCGAGCCGTCGGACATTTTGATGACCACGTTCGCGCGGTTCGGGCAGGAATCGACGCAGTTTTCACACACGGTGGAGCACTGTAAGCAGCGCTCGCCGTCGCAGACACACTTACTGGCCATCGAGAGGATACCCTTCTTGGCCTGCGCGTCGAACTCGGTCACATCGGCCTCGGCAGGGATGTCGTAGATGTGCGGGTGACCGACGACGATCTCGGCAAAGCGCGCGGCGTCGGCAATGCCCTCGACCACGGTGGCGGGGCCGCGGTGCGCGTCGCCCGCGCAGTACACGCCGGGGACGTTCGTCTCGAACGCGGGACCCTTGCGCTCCATCTTAATGCCGTTTGCGGCCATCAGCTCAGCGTCGACCTGCTCGCCGACGGCGGAGATGACCATGTCGCAGGGGATGGTGAACTGCTCGCCGGACTTGACGGGGCTGCGGCGGCCGCTCTCATCCGGCTCGCCGAGGATCATCTTATCGCACAGGAGCTTGCCACGGCTCTGTTTGACGGGCGCGGCCAGCTCGACAAACTCCACGCCGTCCGCGATGGCGAGCTGCAACTCATGCTCGTCGGCGGGCATGAATTTCTTCGTGCGGCGATAGAGGATGGTCGCATGCGCACCCATGCGCTTTGCAACGCGCGCGGCGTCCATGGCGGTGTTGCCCGCGCCGACAACGACGATGTTGCCGCTCAGGCAGGGCTTGACCTGCTTTTTCATGCGCTTCATCCACTCGATGACGCCCTGCACGTTGCCTTCAATGTCGAGCTTGCCGGGCTTCCACGCGCCGGTGGCCATCAGGATGTGCGTGTAGCCCATCTTCTTGAGCTGTTCGACGGACGGAGCAGGCTTGCCGAGCTTGACCTCGACGCCGTAGCGCTCCATGAGCGCGACGTCCTTGTCGATGGCCTCGTCGCTGATGCGGAAGGCGGGGATGACGTAGCGCGGCACGCCGCCGAGTTTGCGCTCGCGCTCAAAGATCGTGGTGGGAACACCCTCGCGGCCAAGGAAGTACGCCGCGGCGATACCGGTCGGGCCGCCGCCGACGATGGCAACCTTTTTATCCTCGACCGGCTCAGGCATACGGAGGGAGGCCATCAAGGTGTTGTAGCCCTTTTCCGCGGCAAGAAGCTTCGTCTCGCGGATGTGGACGGATTCCTCATAGAAGTTGCGCGAGCACTTGCCCTGGCAGCGGTGCGCGCAGATGGTGCCGGTGATAAACGGCAGGGCGTTCTTCTCGGTGATGAGCTTCAGTGCTGGGCCGTAGAGCCCCTTGCGGCAGAGCTCAAGGTATTCGGGAATGTCCTGCTCGATGGGGCAGCCGCCCTTGCAGGGCGCGGTAAAGCAGTCGAGCAGCGGCACCTGTTCATCTTTTTTGCGCGAGGGGAGCGGCTTGATTGCCTTGAGGTGGTGGAAGTCGTGCAGCGCGGAGGCGGCAAGGTCGGAGATCGCGGCGGGGTCGTTGCCGGAAAATGCGCGATAGGGCATATCCTCGACCTTTTCGACCATCTGGTGCAGGCGGTTGTAGCCACCGGGCTTCAAGATGGTGGTGGCGACGGTGATGGGCCAGATGCCGGCGGCAAAGAGCTTGTCACAGTTGAAGTAGTCTGCGCCGCCTGCGAACGAAATGCGCATCTTGCCGCCAAACTGGCGGGAGATGCGATTGCACATCTCAATCGTCAGTGGGAAGAGGCTGCGGCCGGACATGTACATTTCCTCGTTGGGAAGCTCGCCGCGCGTCGTGTCGACGGGGAAGGTGTTGGAGAGCTTGAGGCCGAATTCGAGGTCCTGCTTGTCCGCAAGCTTTTGCAGCCGCTCGAACATCGGCACGGCGTCCTCCCACTGGAGGTCCTCGTTGAAGTGGTGCTCATCGAAGACGATGTAGTCATAGCCCATGGAATCGAGGATGCTGCGCGCGGTCTTGTAGCCGAGAATGGTCGGGTTGCACTTGACGAAGGTGTGCAGATGCTTTTCCTTGAGAAGATAGCTTGCGATGCGCTCGATCTCCTGCGGCGGGCAGCCGTGGAGCGTGGAGAGCGTAACGGAGCGGGAAACGTTGGGGGAGATCGAGGCGATGAAGTCCTTTTCCTCGGGGAAGAGCTCGGTCAGGACTTTTTTACATTCCTTGAACTGCGCGGTCTTGCCCGCGTCCATCATGTTGTTGATGTAGGTGTTGACCTTGCGGCCCTTGATGCCGTCCAGGTCGTAGCCGACGGACATATTGAACACGAACCCGTCGGGATCGCCGAAGCCGTAGACCTTGCTCATGATCTTGAGCGCGCACCAGGCCTTGATGTACTCGTCCTGCGCCTGCTGCACGGTCAGCTCGGTCGACCACTCCTGGTTGTAGCCCTCGTCAGCGGCGAGGATACAGGGGCGGGGAACACAGGCGGCAAGCTCCGCGCCGTCCATTTTCTGCACGGTCTTGACCTCGAAAAAGCGCGCGCCGGCGGCATAGGCCGCGATGATATTCTGCGCAAGCTGGCTGTTGGGGCCGGCGGCGGGGCCAAACGGTGTTTCGATGCGCTCGCCGAAGATCGGCAGGCTCTTGCCGCTTGCGTGATAGTGCTTATGAACGCCGAACACATCGCCGCACTGCGCGTATTCGCTCGTCACCCAGTTCATCAGAGAGTCGAACGGAATGGGATACATTTTTTCAGACATTGTTTTTTCCTCCCGCTTGCTTAATAGGTTCTGTGATTCAGCTCGCCCCAGAGTTTCTTGGCCGCCTCAAGGATGTGTTCGTTTTCGGCTTCTTCGTCGATGCCGACGAGCTCGCGGTCGAGCATGAGGGTCTTGCCGGCGGCGATGGTGGTCTGGCACTGGCGGCCCGTCATGCCGAAGATCATGTGGCCGTCGATGTTCTCGTCGGAGAACGGGGTGAACGGCTTATAGTCCATGACGATGATGTCCGCTGCCGCGCCGGGCTTCAGCACGCCGAGCGTGTCGGGGAAGTATTTTTCACCGATCTTCGCGTTATTCTTGAAGAGCATGTCCGTGACCTCGCACCAGCCGACGTTCGGCAGGCAGTTCTGGCTGCGCTGGGAGCAGAGGGCGACCTTGAGGGACTCGAGCATATCGTTCGTGTAGGCGTCTGTGCCCATGCCGAGAAGAATGCCGCGCTTGTGGAGTTGGAGGACGGGGCAGATGCCGATGGCGTTGCCCATGTTGGACTCGGGATTGTTCACGACCATCGTGCCCGTCTCCTTGATGAGATCCATCTCGGCGGAGTTGACGTGGATGCAGTGGCCGAGGATGGTCTTGGGACCGAGAATGCCGTGATCCTGCAAGCGCTGGACGGGGCGGCGGCCATAGTTCTGGAGGGAGTCGTACACATCGTTCATGCCCTCGGACACGTGGATGTGATAGCCCGTGCGGCCGTTGTTGGCCGCGACCATGCGGTCGAAGGTCTTATCGGAGATCGTGAACAGCGCGTGGCCGCCGAACATTGCCGCGAGCATCGGGTCCTTATTCTTTTCGCATTCGGTGATAAAATCGGCGTTCTCCTGAATGGCCTGTAAGCACTTCTCCTCGCCGTCGCGGTCTGAGACCTCATAGCACAGGCAGGAGCGAAGGCCCAGGCGCTTGCTCTCTTCGGCAATCGTGTGGAGCGTGCCGGGGATCTCACCGTAGGAGGCGTGATGGTCGAAAATGGTCGTCACGCCCTGCTTGATGGAGTCGATGTAAAGCGCGGTGGCGGACGCGCGCGTGCCGTCCATCATCAGGTGGCGGTCGATGGCCCACCATGTGCCGTCGAGCACTTCGTAGAAGTTCGTCGGATTGTTGCCGACGATGGAAAGGCCGCGGGCGAGGGCAGAGTAGATATGCGTGTGCGCGTTGATGAACGCGGGCATGATGACACCGCCTTTGGCGTCGATGATCTCGGCACCGGGATACTTGGCGCGAAGCATCGCTTCCTCGCCTACTTCGACGATCTTCGTGCCTTCGAAGGCGACGGCGCCGTGCTCGTAATACCCCTGCGCGCTCGCGTCGCGGGTGATGAGACGACCGTTGGTGACAAGTTTCATAAGTTTGCTCCTCCTTTTTCTTTTGCCTTTTCCCCGCCGCGAAAGCGGCACCGCAAGGGGAAAGAAAAAAGCGCTCCTCACACAGACCTTATCATCTCCCCGAAAGGGGAGACCGTACAGCCCGTGCGCGAAGCACTACGTTGCAGCTACCAAACGGTAATTTAGTTTGTAAAAATATTTTACAGGAATCGCGAACAAAATGCACGTTTTTTTCGTCTAAACTGACGTAGAAAATAAAAACGTAATTTTGTGCAATCCGTGGAAAGATAAAAAGATGCCCCGCAGCGGCCGTGTAAGCCCCGTCAAAACCTGCACCATTCTGGACAGGTGGGTCGCCTCTGTCCGGCTTTATTGCTTCCAACGTCCAGCCGCAGACGGCAGCCGGGAGGCCTGCAAACCACCGGAGCGTACCGGCGTCCCTTATGACGAAATGTGGGTTTAAAAAGAACTTATCACGCACCCCGCAGGGCATGTTCAGTTTATCTCAGTTTTCGGAAAAAATCCGTCGCAATCGAAGTTTTACTCTTCGTCGGAAAGGATCTGCTCCATGAAGAGGTCGTAGACCTTGTCGATTTCCTCTTCGTCGTCAATGGTGACAAGGAACTCCTCGCCGTTTTCCATCTGGCTTTTGAGGATCACGAGACCGTATTCCTCTTCGTTTTCCTCGTCCTCGCTGTCCTCTTCGACCACGGGGAAGAAGGCCATATACGTCGTGCCGTTATGCTCGAGCGCGTCGACGTATTCCAGCTCTATATCGTTGCCCTCGTCATCGGTCAGCGTGACGAAATTGGGGCCGAACTCATCGTTCATGGGGGAACACCTCCTGAAAGTTTGTGCTCGCATTATACCGCACCTTGCGGCAAAATGCAAGACAAGATACGTACCACTTGACAGCCGTGCTATACTATATTCTGTATCACTATTGAAAATCAGCTATGCGCGCTTGCGCATATTTCTATCGCAAAGGAGGAGGCGCTTTATGGAAGAAAACCGCGCAGAAAACCAGACGCCCCGAAGACAGCACACCCAGCACCCCACGCATCAGGCACACAAGAAGAAAAAGTCCGGCACGGCGAAAACGGTCATCGGCACCATTCTCGCCATCGGACTCACGACCTGCCTGATGTTTTTCGCCATCTTCATGGTCTACGTGCACACGTCGCTCGATCTGAATGTGGACATCTCGGCCTACACGCTCAAGCAGAGCTCGACAGTCTACTATCAGGATAAAACAAGCGGGGAGTGGGTGGAGCTCACGAAGCTTCATGGTGAAGAGAACCGAACGCTCGTCAGCATCGACGACATCCCCAAGCATGTGCAGGAGGCGCTGATCTCCATCGAGGACGAGCGCTTCTACAGCCACCACGGCGTTGACTGGAAGAGCACGGCCAAAGCTATTGTTGGCAAGCTTACCGGCACGTCGACCCGCGGCGGCTCGACGATCACCCAGCAGGTCATTAAAAACACGACCGGCGAGAATGAGGTGACCATCAAGCGCAAGGTGGCAGAGATCTTCCGCGCGCTGCGGCTCGAGAAGAACTACTCAAAGGAGGAAATTCTCGAGACGTATTTCAACAAGGTTTATTTTGGTAACGGCTGCTACGGCATCGAGGCCGCGGCCGAGGGCTACTTCGGCAAGACCGTAGGCGAGCTGAGCATCGCCGAGGCGGCGTCTATCGTCGGCATCACGCAGTTCCCCTATAAATACGACCCTGCGCGCGGCGACTGGTACCGCGAGCAGAACAAGGAGCGCCAGCTTACCGTCCTTTATAAGATGCACGAGCTTGGCAAGATCAGCGACGAAGAGTACGAGCAGGCGCAGGCCGAACCGCTCGTCTTCACCTGGGATGCGGACTTTGTCCCCTCTGCCAATGTGGCGAGCAGGGCGGACAGTGCGTCGAATACGACGTATGACTCCTACTTTGTCGAGCGTATGTTCAACGACATCGTTGCCGATATGCACGAGCAGCTTGGCTACAACGAAAAAACGGCAAAGGATATGCTCTACACCGGCGGCTACTCGATCTACTGCACGGTCGACCCCGAGGTGCAGTCGATCGTGGAGAGCGTTTACGCCGACCGCAATAACCTGAACTACACCTCGTCCAAGGGCCAGCTGCTCCAGTCCGGCGCGACGATCATCGACAACACGACGGGCGACATCGTCGCCGTTGCGGGCCGCGTGGGCGAGCGCGAGGGCCGGTTTCTGCTCGACTATTCGACCGTTGTGCGTCAGTGCGGTTCTGCCATCAAGCCTTTGAGCGTTTACGCGCCCGCGCTGGATGCCGGCGTCATCACGCCCGCGAGCGTCATCGACGACTATCCCGTTGAAATGCTCGGCGGCAGTATTTGGCCGGTGAACGCCTACTCGGGCTACCGCAGCATTATGACGCTGCAAGACGCCATCCGCAATTCGTCCAACCCTACAGCAGTGCGCACGGCCATCAAGCTGACGCTGCCCGCGTCGTATGCGTTTATGACCGAAAACTTAAGCTTCACGACGCTGACGAACGACGATATGACCGCGGCGGGCGCGCTCGCGCTCGGCGGCCTTTCCAAGGGCGTGACGACGCGCGAGATGGCCGCGGCCTACGCAACATTTGCCCGCGGCGGCGTTTACACCACGCCGAGAACGTATACCGAGGTGCTTGACCACAACGGCAACGTCATCCTTGAAAATAAGACCGAGTCCCACGTCGCGATGCAGGAGAGCACCGCCTATGCGATGAACGAACTCCTGAAAAACGTCGTGCGTAGCGGTACGGGTACGGGCGCGAACTTCTCCGGTATGACCATCGCCGGTAAGACCGGTTCGACCAACAGCAACAACGACCGTTACTTTGTCGGTTACACGCCGTATTACACGGCAGCGGTCTGGGTCGGCTACGACACGCCGACGCGCATCGTGGCGAGCGGCAACCCCGCGGCCACGCTGTGGAAGACGTTTATGAGCAAGGTTCACGCGGGCCTTCCGAACAAGGACTTTGAAGTCAGCAGCGCCGACATGGTCAGCGTGACCGTCTGCACGCAGACGGGACTTCTGGCCTCGGCCGGCTGTCCCTCGCAGACTGTCAAGGTCGCAAAGAGCTATGCGCCCTCGCTGAGCTGCGACGGACACATCAGCGTAACCGTCTGCGCCGATTCCGGCATGCTCGCCTCCGACTACTGCCCGAATGTTACGACGGCCTATGTGCTCGATCTGAGCCAGCCGAACGTCAGCAGCGGTTGGGGCTACAAGCGCGAGCTTCTCACGACGCCGCTGAGCGCCGCGCTTCAGGCAACGTATCAGGCACAGCTCGAAGAAGGGCTCATTTCGTCGATCCCTGCAGGCGAACCGGTGCGCACGAACAGCGGCACAGTGCAGCTATACAGCGATCTGATGTACAGCGGCATGTGCACGACGCACACAACGCCGCTGGAGCCCACGCCGGACCCGGATGCACCGGATGACGGCAGCGGCACGACGCCGGGCGGTGATGCCACCACTGGCGGCGACAGCGGCACACAGACGCCGTCTGACAACACCGGCACGGCGGGAGACAGCGCATCCGGCGATGTCGGAGACAACGGCCAGTTCCTCAACTGGCTGCTCAACAACGGCGGCACAGGCCGGTAAAAAGCAATAAAAAAGAGAACGGTGAAAACCGTTCTCTTTTTTATGCGGCAGCTTCCGCTTTTGCGTTTCGAATCTGCGCGAACAGCAGCAGGAGGAAGGGAAAGAGTACCATCCCTGCCACGCCGAATGTGCAGTAGCCGAGGTACATCGCAAAAAGCGACGCGACCGGCGGCAGCCCCGCCTGCGCGGAGAGAAGCTTGGGCTCGAGCGTGTTGCGCGTGATGAGCGTGCAGAGGTAGAGCGCGAGGAGCACGATGGCCTTGGGCGGGAAGCCGAACAGCAGCGTGAAGACCGCCCACGGCACGAGCGCCGTGCCCGTGCCGAAGACCGGCAGCGCGTCGAGCAGTGTGATGAGAAAGGCGAGCAGCAGGGAATAGCTCTGGCGCATGAGGAGAAAGCCGATAAGAAGCTCTGAAAACGTGATGAGCGACAGCGTTGCCTGCGCGCGCAGCCACCGCGCAAGCGAGCGCATTACGCCGCCGCGAAAGAGCCGCAGCTTTGCCATCGCTTCTTCCGGCACGGCGTGTTCGAGTGCCGCGCAGAGCTCGGGGTACGACGCGGAGGTGAAGAAGATCGCAAGCACGCCGGTCGCGATGGCGAGCATGCCGCCCGGCAGCGCCGCGGCGGCAGAGCCGAGCCACGCCATCGCGCGCGAAGACAGCGAGCGCAGCAGGCTGTCCGCGTCCGTGACGGCCCTGAAAAGCTGCTCGTGCAGATAGCCGCTGAGCCATTCGGGACTCGACGCGCTGAACTGCTCCAATCGGGAGAGCAGATCGTCCGCTGCGGCGGGGATCGCGTCGAAAAACGCGGGCGCGGCGGCGAGCAGCGCGTTCGTCTGAGAAAGCAGCGTAGACCACAGGAGCGACAGCAGCCCGCCGAGCAGAAACAGCAGCGTCAGCGTCAGGATCAGCGCGGAAAAGCCACGTTGAAAGTGAAATTTCCGCCGCAGATACAAAACGACCGGTTCCAGCAGCGCCGCGATGAGCAGTGCCAGCAGAAACGGCAAACACCACGGCAGCACATAGCGAAAGCAGACATAAAAGAGAGATGCACCCATGAAAAGCGCGAGCGACAAAGTGAGGAAGCGTCTCAGCCGTTTTTCAGTCAAATTTTGCAGACCTCCCATCGAAAAAAGTGTTGCAATATGCGTTAAGATATGCTAAAATCCTGCCATATAAAGACAGATGACCGCGGAGGAGAAACATTATGGCGCCTGCAACGAAATTTTATTTGGTCTCGGCAGAGGCCCTTCCGGAAATTTTTATCAAGGTGGCGGAGGCGAAGCGCATGCTCCAGTCCGGCGAGGTGCGCACCGCGGGCGACGCCGCCCGCGCCGTCGGCATCAGCCGCAGCGCATTTTATAAGTACCGCGATGCGGTGCGCCCCTTCAACGACATGAAGACCGGCCGCATCATCACGTTCTACACGATGCTCAAGAACAACCCCGGCGTATTGTCCGACGTCCTTTCTATTTTTGCCGGTTCGGGCGCGAATATTCTGACCATCAACCAGAGTATTCCCACCAACGGCTGTGCCGCGGTGACGATCTCGGCCGAGACGTCCGAAATGCAGGAGTCGATCGAGGAGATGATGGCGCGGGCGCTCGCGCTTGAGGGCGTGGTGCGCTTCGATATCCTCGCGGCCTGAGAGTCACGCGGGCTTGTATAAGTTCATACGATGGATTGGCAGCGGCTGAGATGAGCGCTGTCAATCCATTTTTTGTTGGAAGTGGTTCTTATGAGCCTGATCGTACAGAAGTTCGGCGGCAGCTCCGTGCGCGACTATGCGCATCTTCTGCGCATGGCGCGCATCGTCAAATCGCGGGTGGACGAAGGCGACGACGTGGTCGTCGTTCTCTCCGCGCAGGGCGACACGACGGACGGCCTGCTGCAAAAGGCAAAGGAGATCAGCGAGCGGCCTTCGCCGCGCGAGCTCGACATGCTGCTCTCCGCGGGCGAGCAGATGAGCGCCGCGCTCGGCGCGATGACGCTGCGGTCCATCGGCGTGGAGGCGGTATCCCTCTGCGCATGGCAGATCCCCATCGAAACGGACGGTACACATGGGAACGCGGAGATCGAAATGATCGACACCGCGCGTATCCGGAAGGAGCTGGCCGAGGGCCACGTTGTGGTCGCGGCGGGCTTTCAGGGCGTCGACGAGCGGGGCGACATCACGACGCTCGGGCGCGGCGGCTCGGACACGAGTGCAGTGGCGCTCGCCGCGGCGTTGAAGGCCGACGAGCTCATCATTTATACCGATGTGGACGGTATTTTTTCATCTGACCCGCGCATCTGCCAAAACGCCGTGCGGCGTGAAGTGATCTCGTATGACGACATGCTGCTGCTCGCGCAGAAAGGCGCACAGGTGCTTCACGACCGCAGCGTGGCGCTCGCGCAGGCGGGCGGCGTGCCCATCACCGTGCGCTCGTGCAGGGAAGGCGGCGCGGGCAGCATCGTTTGCGAAACGGATGAAGACGCAAGCGTCGTCGGCGTGACGCAGAAAAAGAGCGGGCGGAGCCGCCTTGCGGCCATCACGGCGGGCGGCGGAGGGGTGCCGGGCATCGAGAAAGGGAAGATAGCCGGCACGGCGCTCGAAAGGGCGGAGATCACCGTCTTCGCCGTTGCGGCGGGGCAGCGGGGTAGGAGGGTTTCAGCTCCTCGGGGCACAGACTAGGGCGTGCTCTCCGACCTTG
>OJKP01000482.1_pt1 | contig 29588 bp, 27 predicted proteins | sample 1596521 | NCBI WGS metagenome assembly OJKP01 (sample SAMEA4350130, study PRJEB24818) | metagenome | biome: human; feature: gut; material: faeces | place: Denmark | collected 2013-09
TCAGCGCAATAAAATCCGTTGATGCACAAAGTTGCCTTTCCGCATTGTTACCTGCTTTGCATAGGTAACTGTGGCTCACGATTTAGTAACTGAACTACTTCAATATTCCTCACTCGCTTGCTTTATGGCGATTTGGCAACTTTGTGCAAATCTGCTCATTCCCAACTGTTTACGTTCCAACCTCTCTTATTCTCCTTTGGCTGCTTTAGAGCTTTATGTTAAAAATCCAAAAACAAAACTTTCCATAACTAATTGAATCCAAGTATATACATTCTTTGAAGAAGCCTGCAGGCGAATCCATCTATCTCTCTCTCGGATTCCGCTTGCAGGCTTTGATTTTTTATTTTGTTTTCCAGAAATTTTCTCTTTTCTTTCCCCTATACGCCAGTGGCGTCATTCCCGACCGCTGCTTGAAGAAATTGGTCAGGGCGCTTTGGTCGCTGAAGTTCAGATAGTCGGCTATTTCCCCCATCGTCATGTCCGACTGGGTGAGCAGGTTGCATATTTCCTTGTAAACCAGAGACGTAACGTGCTCATTCACCGTAGAACCGCTGATTTCCCTCACCAGTCTTGAGAGATAGGCGGTAGAAACATTCAGCTTGTCGGCATAGAATCTGATCTGTCGCTCCTTGCGGAAGAAGCGGTAGAGGTGATGTAGGAAAATTTCATACACTTCCTTCTTGTGCCCCAAGTCGTTGGAAACGGAACATTGCTCGTAGGGCAGTTCCTCGATGATGAGTTTGAGCACGTTGAACATACTCTTGATCATCTCAATCTTGTTGATGTGCTGGTGCCTTACAATGTCTCTCACGAAGTGGAAAATATCTGCGATGTTTTTCATCTTTTCAGGTGAAGGCTGGTATCGGGTAGGCTGGTCGGTGAAATGCTCGTCCACCAGAATACATTCCGCCTCAAAGTCGGGCGAAACCTCCTTCAACTCTACGATTTCCTTAGGCGAAGCAATGAGAAATTCGCCCGTTTTCACTTCCAGGGCTTCGTCCTTATTGCTGTTGAAATGCAGCAGGCATTTGCCCTGTTTCAATAGCAGCAGTTTGGTGAAGAGTGTACGTTCCTTCACCATTTCCGCCAGTTCTTCCGAGCTTACGCAGTTGTTTTCCTCGCCGTTGATGGCGAAGTGGGCAGCGTAGGCGCCATAAATGTCTGTCAGATGATATTTGGCAGCAAATTCTTCCAGGTTATAGACTATCTGTTGTTTCATGTTTACTTATACTCCTTATAGAATAAGTTTACTTCTGGGGCGGTTTTCGCCAGATGAGAATCTCCGGCTATTCCTTTGGGGGTATGATTCTATGAGGGCAAAAATACAAAATATCCATCAGACATCAAAATTTTTTTCTAAAAAAATGTTTTCCATTTTCTTCAGTTCCTTCTCAAACCGGTGTTTGTAGAGGAAACCGGCAATTGTGAGGCCGAACGGGAAGGCGATCCAGATGCCCAAAATACCAATGCCGCAAGGAAAACCGAGCGTATAACCCAACGGCAGACAGATGATGAAGTAGGCAATGAAAGCATAGGTCACCATCGGTTTCACGCAGGCAATACCCCTCAGTGCATTGGCAAAGGTATATTGCAGACCGTCGCCAAACTGGTAGATCATCATCATGATGATCAGCAGAGCCACGTACTGCTGCACCTCCACATTATCATTGAACCATCCGCCTATCTGATGTCTGAGCAGCAGCACCGGAATGCCCATGCAGAGGGAGAATAGCAGATTGAGTCTCCAGCCGTCGTAGGCATTTCTTCTGACTGCAGCAAAGTCGTTCTGTCCCACGAAATGGCTTACTCGGATGGCCAGCGCCGCAGCCATACCGGAGAGTACGAGGTAGAACAGTTGGGAGATAGTTATCATCACCTGATGGGCAGCTAATGGAATCGTTCCGAGCCATCCCACCATCACGCAGCTCAGCGTAAAGGCGCCCGATTCCAGTGCCAGTTGCAGCGCCACAGGCCATCCCAGGCGGTTCATCTCCCGGAAGTCAGCCCCGTTGATGCGGCTTGCTATGATATTGTTGCGATATTCCCTGTATTCCTTCGTGACGGCGATGATGCCCACCATCGCCACAGCCATGAGTACACGACTTGCCAAGGTAGAGATTCCGGCACCCAATAATCCCATTTCCGGACAAGGGCCCACACCATAGATGAGCACCCAGTTGCCGAAGATATTGACGATGTTTCCCATGATCATCACCCACATCGCTACCTTGGTATTTCCGATTCCGTCGAGAAACTGTTTCAGCGTATTGAAAACGCCCACGAAGAGCACCGAAATGAGGTTGACGATGAAGTAGGGGCGTATGAGCGCAAGGAGTTCCTCGGGCTGCCCGATGCGATGGAGGTTGAAGTAGAGGATTATCAGAGCGAGCGAGAAAATGACGCCCACCACCATATTGGCGAAGAAGGAATTTTTCACTTTTTGTCCTATTTTGTCCGTTTTCTCCATGCCGTAGAGTTTTCCGATGATAGGGGTGAGACCATAGGAGAATCCCATGTAGGAAACGAGGATGAAGGTGATGATATTGTTGACAAGACCTGCTGCCGCCAGTTCCTCCGTACTGTGATGTCCGATCATGAGCGTGTCGGCGAATCCCAGAATGATGGTACCCAACTGTCCGATGATGATAGGAACCCCGATGCATAGGAGTTCCCGATAGTAATGTCTTTTATGTTCCGTGATGGAAGTATTATTACCCATAGTTAGTAAAATTAAATCTATTTTTAGTAAAAAGCAAAGATGCTGCTTTAGAAAAGTCGTGCAAAGTTACTGCTTTTTTCTGATATAAGCAAGAAATTGGTGTGAAATAAAGGATAAAGTGATTGTAAAACCTTAATGACACTTAATGACACCCACTCTTCATGACACCTTTCCTTCATGATGCCTTCCCTTAATGACTGGAAGAGTGTAAATAATGAGCCTAAAATTTTGCATTATCAAATAAAAGTCTTATTTTTGCATTCGAATGTCTAAGAAAGAGAACATAACTTCCGAACAATTTGAGCTTGTATTCAAGGAAATGCATTCCCAACTGTTTTATTTAGCTTATGATATTGTGGGCGACAGAGATGTGGCGCAGGATATGGTAAGCGAGGTCTTTGTGTCTCTATGGAAAAGCCATCGCGATGTTTCCTTTGAAAAGTTAAGAGGTTATCTCTACATCAGCGTGCGCAATCATTCGCTCGATTGGTATCGGCACAATTCCGGAGTCAGGAATATTCCCATAGAGAAGTTGTCCAATCTCGTTTCGGTAGATGATTCCTGGCAGGAACGGGAAAGGCGCATCAGGAAGATAGAGGAGGCGATGGCCCAAATGTCAGAGAAAACCAGGCTCATCTTCGACCTTTGCTACCGGAAACGGAAAAGCTACAGGGAGGCTGCTGAGATTGTGGGCATTTCTGCAGAGGGAATCAAGAAACAATTGCAGAGAGCTTTGAGGGATTTGCGGGGCAGACTAAAGGGAGAAAATTAGATTTTGTCCCCTTTTCCTTTAGATTTACGTCTTATAGATAGAGTGGAACATATTCTTATTAAATTAAGGTGTTCATCGTTTGATTGTCAGAAAGCATCCGATTGATGAAAAAAGCCTGATTGATAGAATGATAATCCGAAAGATAGAATGATAATCCGAAAGATAGAATGATAAATAGATAATAGAAGCATAAATGGATAAAGATCACCATATATTCAGCAGAGAATGTCAGGAAAGCATGGCTTCTGTTCGGGAAGAGGGAGAAATCCGAAGCGCCCTCAACAGGATGGAAGTAGAGGCTCCTGATGCAGAGCTGGCTTGGAAAGAGTTGAGTGGTAAGCTCCAACTCAAGGAGGACAAGCCAGTTCCCGACTCTTGTGCCTCTTCACATCAGGGGGCTGCCAGACCCTTTCTTGTCTCAATGTCCACCCTTCTGAAGGCAGTCATTTCTGCGGCAGCTATCGTATTGCTGGTGTTTCTGTTTGCCAAATATGGGGGAGATCAGGAGTCCTCGCTTTCTTCATCCCAGCCAGTAGTGGCCGAGAAATCATCTGATGCAGGCGCAGTTCATTCCTCACCCCATTCCTCCGCAGCAGACCTTACTTCTCAGGAAAATACGCAGTCTGTCAGAACAGCCCAGCCAGCAGCCCAGCTGCAAATGCTGGCAGCGGAAACGGGTAGGGGAACTTCCAGAAAAATCGTGTTGAGCGATGGCACCAGGGTGTGGCTCAATGCCGAAAGCACCCTACTCTATCCCGAGCGGTTTGCAGGCAAGGAAAGACGCGTGCACCTTACTGGCGAGGCTTATTTTGAGGTAAAGCATCGGGCAGAATGTCCTTTCGTTGTAGAGACGGCTTCCCTGGTAGCTACCGATTTGGGAACCGCCTTTGATGTGAATGCGTATGCAGGTAGGTCGCCCCGGCTGATATTGGTTTCCGGCAAGGTGAGCGTACAGAAAAAGGGGGATGAGGCGCCTGCTATATTGATGCATCCTGATGAGATGCTTACTCTCTCGGCAGGCAGGATGAAGGTTGTTTCAGTAGATGCTTATCCGCTGGTGCAGTGGAAGAACGGACTGTTTTATTTCCATCATGTTTCCCTCTTGGATGTGATGAAGGAGATAGGAAGATGGTACGGCATCAATGTTGTGTTTGAAAACAAGACGTGCCTGAACACCCAGATTCATTTTGTGGCAGAACGCAGTCTGCCAGTTTCAGAAATCACGAAAAGACTGAATGAAATAGAAGGTGTCAACATCATTTTGCAAGATAAAGAATTAACCATAAAATAAAATGATTTGAGTTCTTGATAATTCTATGATTTCGGATTCTTGAATCATCACATGACAGAAGTTCGGATAATTATATGATTTATATTCAAAAATAAAGGGAAATGCAGGAAAGGTGAACTAAAAAACGCTTTTTCTGCATTTTCTGTAACTTTTTGTGTCCCCTTTTTGCTTTTCCTGCGTCTTGTAGTCAAATGCAAGTCTTTATCACAGACAAAGCAAGTCTTTATCACAGACATAATCAAGTCTTTCAGAGACACGATTTCACGTCTTCACAGACACAAAAGAGAGAATAAATATTTTGTAGGTTTTATTAACATGAAAGTTATGGATAAAAAACTGAGAAAGAGAGGCTATTCCTGCCTGTTTATGTCGCTTTTTGCCTTCCAACTGATGGCACAAGGCAACAGAGTCAGCTTGAAATGCACCCAGGCATCTCTGCCTACTACCCTGTATCAGGTAGAGAAATTGTCGGGCTATTACAAGGTAAGTTACAATTACGACCTGCTGAAAGACTATCAGGTTTCAGCAGAAATCAAAGATCTGCCTGCCCCTCAGGCGATAGAGCAGCTGCTGGCTTCCACTCCTTATACGGTGAAGGTGGAAGGTTCCCGCATCAATATCGTGCACAAGACTCAGCAGACCGGCGCCGGGCAGCGCAAGGTGAGCGGACAGATACTCGACAGTTATGGAAATCCGCTCATCGGAGTTTCTGTCAAGGTGGCTGGCAGCCGTATGGGCACAGTAACCGATGAGAATGGTGAATATCAGATGAATGACATTCCTCAGGACGCCATGCTGGAATACGCCTATATCGGCATGAAAACTTTCCAGCGCAAGGCTTCCTACAAGCACGTTACCATTATCATGGAAGACGATTCCAAGCAGCTCAGCGACGTGGTGGTGACAGGTTATCAGACCCTGAAGAAGGAGAGCGCCACCGGTTCGTTCCAGATCGTTTCTTCCAAGGAAATCAACGACAGATACATGTCGGGCCTGCAGCAGAGTCTGGAGGGCAAGGTGGCAGGACTTGTCAATTATGACGGCGACCTGACCATCCGAGGCGTCAGTTCGCTCAAGGCAAGCAGCAGTCCGCTCATCGTGGTAGATGGATTGCCTATCAGCGGCACGCTGGCAGATGTCAACAAGTATGAGGTGGATCAGATCACGGTGCTCAAGGATGCGGCAGCAGCGGCAGTCTATGGAGCCAGAGCTTCCAATGGAGTCATCGTCATCACCACCAAGAAGGCGCAGAAGGAGAAACTTTCCATCGACTTCAATGCCGACATCACTTCTACCAACCGCACCGACTATAATGCCAACGAATGGTGTAATGCTGCCGAGCAGCTGGAATTGCAGCAGTACAACTTCGACTGGGTGTGTCAGCACGAAGATGCCTACAGCCAGCTTTTGAAGAGTTACAGAACGCGTGGTCAGCTGATGGCGCCGGCCCTGCGACTGATGATTCAGCACAATCTGGGCGAGGTGAGCGATGCAGACTACAACAAGACCATTGCCGACTGGAGCCGCAACAGTTATCGTGACGAATGGGAAGACCTGATGCTCCACAACCGTTTGCAGCAGCAGTACAACCTCGCCATCCGCACCAAGGGCAAGTATCTGAATTCAAGCGTGATTGTGGATTGGAAGGGTGATAATACCAGTATGAAGAACCAGTATGACAACACCCTCTCCCTGCAGTATGTGGGCAAGCTAGAACCAGCCAAGTGGGTGGATATGGACTTCGGAGTTACGCTGAACAACAATCGCACCAAGAGCCATGCTTACGGCATTTACGACTATAGCAAAGTGACCTCATTCTACGACTATCAGAGCATGTATAATGCCGATGGCACTCCAGCCACGCTCCAGGCAGCCGTCTATCTGGGTGAACCTACGCTCAAGGATCCCTCTTTGGGTCTGAAGGATGAGGGTTACAATGTAATAGATGAGGTCAACCTCAATTTCAGAAAGAGCCGTGAAACCTACACCCGCTCCTATGTTCATCTCAATCTGAAACCCCTGGAGGGACTCAAGTTGAGCGGTATGTTCCAGTATGAGGATGTGAGCGGCAGGAGCGAATCGCTCATCGATGGTGAAAGCTATTCCTCACGCCACATCTACAACCTCTTTACCAGTGGCGGTAAACACTACATGCCGGAAGGAGGAACGCTGGATACGAAGTCGAGCGAGGGCAATTATTTCACCTTCCGTTCGCAGGCCACTTATGATAAGGTGTTTGCCGAAAAGCACGCCGTAAGCGCCATTCTGGGTTATGAATATCGCCAGACCTACGGCAGAAGCGTGCGCAGCTGCCTTTACGGATATGATGAGCAGACGCTTACCAACAATACTGGACTGACGAACTTCGCCGATTTGCTTACTTTGAAGGCTTCTGATCTTGGCTCGATTTATTCTCCTGCCTATATGTTCATCTCCAGTGATGTGGCAGGCAGTACGCATTCCAAGCACCGCTACAAATCGTATTATGCCACCGCCAACTATACCTACGATGGCAGATATTCGGTTAGTGGAAGCTACCGTGTGGACAAGGCCGACCTCTTCGGAGCCGCCCCTAAGTTCCGCAGCCGTCCGCTCTGGTCAGTAGGTGCCAGCTGGAATGCGCAGAACGAATCGTTCATGAAGTCGCTCACATGGCTTGATATGTTGAAGCTGCGCCTGAGCTATGGTGTGACGGGAAATATCAATTCCAACTATTCCTCCTATCTTACCGCCAGTATTTCTACCAACGAAGCACATGGTGATAAGCAGGCTACGCTGAACACCCCGCCTAACGACCAGTTGCGCTGGGAGAAGACCACCTCTTGGGATTTGGGATTCGATTTCTCTGTATTCTCCCACCGTCTCACTGGTTCCTTCGATGTCTATCATAAGAAGAGTTCCGACGTTCTGGCACAGATCGACCTCGACCCTACCACCGGCTGGTCGTCTCTTTATACCAACAATGCCCAGACTCTGAACAAGGGTATGGAACTGCAGCTCTCTGCCGAGATTCTCAAGGCGAGAACCCGCAGCCAGGTTGGGGTATCTATGGACTTTACGCTGGCTTACAACAAGAATAAGATTCTCAAACTCTATCATGAGCCTACCAGCGGCTGGTCGGCATTGGGCAGCTATCATGAGGGCGATCCTATCAATTCGCTCTATTCCTTTGCCTTCGACCATGTAGAGACCGATGAAGATGGTTATCAGCAGTTATATTGGCGTGCAGCCGACGGCAGCACTTACTGCAATGACCTCTACGCCACCACCTTCAAGGTAGAAGATGTAAAGTTCAGCGGCTCCCTCGATCCGAAGTGGTCAGGCTCCATCATGCCTGTAATCACCTGGCAGGGATTCTCCCTCGGAGCCAGTTTCGTATGGTATGCTGGTCATTATTTCCGTGCTGATGCACAGCGCTGGGGTACCAATATAGGTCTCAGCTACGATACATCCGTACCGCGCAGTTATCTCGATTACTGGAGAATGCCGGAGAGTGAGCGCTCGGGAGTGTTGGGCAATGGTTATATGATGAACTACATGAATGTGAGCAAAAACGACTTGAAATACTGCGATCAGAACGTGGATCATGCCGACTATATGAAGTTGCGCAGTCTCACCTTGGGCTATAAGTTTACCCCCGAGATTTGCCGATTCATCGGTGTGGGCGGTATGAGCATTCGCCTGCAGATGAACAACGTATGCACCTGGGTGCGCAATAATCGCGGCATTGATCCGGAGCGTGTAGAAGCCTCATCAGGAACTTTGGGCAACAAGATACCGAAGTCATATACGGTGAGTCTGAATGTAAACATTTAATTTCAAGAAAGAAATCAGTAATTTCAAGAAAGGAATCAGTTATGAAAAGAAAAGATATGATCAAGAAGATAAGTAGGGCATGGAAGCCGGCTGCCTGCATGCTGGCCCTTACCTTGTGTGTTTCCTGCGGCGATCTGGACCTGGTGCCAGAGGGGGAGACCACGCTGGATAAGACGGCCGACCTGGAACTGCTGCTCAATCGCAAGACTATCCGTAGCAATCCCAATGAAAATCTGGGCATCCTCGTCAATGAAGATTATGGGTGCGATTTCTCTACGGTAAAAACCCGTCTGCGCAATAAGGAAACGCTCACCTATGCCTATCTGGCTTATGATGAGAGTGTGGATAGAGCTTTGCTCTCTACAAAAGACTACTGCTACACCAACATCTATGAATACGTCAACTATATGAACGTATTGCTCTCCAAGATAGGAAGCAGCAGGGGCAACGAGCAGCAGAAGCCGGCCCTTATCGCTGAGGCGAAGATTTCGAGGGCCTATTATCTCTTTCTGGCAGCCAATATCTATGCTGCGCAGTATGATGCAGCCACAGTGGCAGAGCAGAACGGAATCGCTTATCCTACAGATGCCAATGTAGATCAGAAACCCCAGCTCCCCCTGCAGCAGTGCTACGACATGATGCTCAGCGACTGCAGCGACGAGAATATCGCCCTGCTGCCTACTCGGGGCAATGTGAGCCGCATCACCCGTTGTGGCGGAAATGCAGTCAGGGCGCTTATCCTCTTCCAGATGAAGAAATACGATGAGGCACTTACCTACGCCAGCAAGGCGCTGGAACTCAATTCCCAGATAGAAGACCGCTCCGTCATCAAGACTACGTCACGCTGGGAACTGAAACCTTCCAGCAGCAACAACATCCTGTATGTTTCTCCTCTTTACGATATGAATGAATATCCTAATTGTGAACAGCTGAGCTGGGAAACTGCTGCCCTCTTCGAGCCGGGCGACTATGTGAAGGACTATGCCCAGAGTTCGGATGCACCTTATTGGGACCCTGATTATGGCGAGATGGACTCCGGCATAGAAGGCTGTTTGGAGGCCTATGGCGATGCTTATTGCAATCCTTGGGGCATTACCGTAGAACAGATGATGTATCTGGCTGCAGAATGCAAAATCCGCACCGGTCATGTGCAGGACGGACTCGACCTGGTGAACAAGGTGAGAACCTTCCGCATCGATCCAGACTATTATACGCCGTTTGCTGCTACGGGCGAGCAGGAAGCCATGGCGCTGCTGCAGAAAGCCAAGTTCATCGAGTGCATCGGCAGTTACGTCAATTTCTTCGACCGCAGACGCTGGAATACGGAGGATGCGTACAAGAAGACCATCATCCGCGACCTGCGCGACCTGGGACAGTATTCCATCGCTCCCGATAGCAAGTTGTGGGTGCAGCCGTTCCCAGTCAGGGTCATGCAGAACAACCCTACATTCAGGCAGAATTATTAGAATACATATATCTCTCTCAATATTAATTAATAGGTAGATTATGAAAGTAAATAATCATTATCTGAACAAAAAAAGATGTTTTTAGGAATCATGTTTGTGCTCTCAACCGTCCAGGTTGGGGCACAAGCTTTTAGGGATGAAGTAGAAAACAGTCTGAAGGCATTCTCCGTACCCCCTTTTTATTGTAAAACCTTAATGACACTTAATGACACCCACTCTTAATGACACCTTTCCTTCATGATGCCTTCCCTTAATGACTGGAAGAGTGTAAATAATGAGCCTAAAATTTTGCATTATCAAATGTCTTATTTTTGCAAAATCTCACGTATCCGCATGGAGGATAACCTCTATGTAGATAAGACGGAATATGTATATCGTATGACCCATACGAGCGGAAAATATTTTTTCTTGAGCCGACCACGCCGTTTCGGCAAGTCATTGCTGGTTTCCACGCTCCGCAGTTATTTTGAGGGCAAGAAAGAACTTTTCGAGGGACTTGCCATTTCCAAAATGGAAAAGGAGTGGAAAGAATATCCGGTGCTTCACTTCAGTATGGCAGGTGGCAAGCACATAAAGACCGTCAATCTGCAGACTGGCAAGCAGGTGGTGGTGCTCATTGACGAGTATGATGCGCCATTGCCCGTATGTCGGTACAGATACGTCTGGGCAACATAGAGGGTGCCTTGCAGTTGCTGAAGGACTTTCTGGAGACCGTGCCTTATTGCGACAATACCCATTACGAGGGTCATTACCAGCAGATGTTCTACATCATTTTCGCCCTGCTCAGCAATTATAGCATCATTGTGGAGCCTCACACCGCCAAGGGTAGGCTTGATGTGATGATGGAGACAAGGGAAACAATCTATGTGATGAAAATGAAGTTTGATAAGAGTGCAGATGAGGCTTTGCAGCAGATCAACGACCGCAAGTATGCCGATAGCTTTGCCCATAGAGGAAAGCCAGTGGTAAAGGTCGGTTTGAACTTCCTGCAGAAGGACGGAGTGAGCAGTTTGGAGTGGAAGATAGAATAAATTAATCTGGCTTGCCATTCAATAAAGTTATAGTATTTGTAAATTCAGATACTAAATCATTAAACAGAGGATTGTCTCTTCTGATAATCAATGCTGCGTAATTCTCATTTTCTTCTTCATCGTAAACAACTTGAGGGAGAAAAAGAAAATCATCATTCTCTGCATAAACAGAAAACCAATAACTGAATAGACGACTTCTCATTTTTTGCATTCCATCGCCAGTTTCACATATATATAATAATGCAGCTTGATTTTTACGAAAGAATTCATCCACAATACACATTACCGTTTCTCTAACTTTGGAATCTCGTGGTGATTTGGTTCCTTCATAATTAGTCAACGCAAACTGATATGACTCTCCGCTTTGCAGCAATTCGTCTTTTTCAAAAGCAACACTAAAGCTTACTCCAAAGTCGCTTACAAACTTGAATAAGCCTGTTGAAAAATCCAATTCAACAATATAAGGAGAATTGGCATTTATTCTATCTAATTCCAATTCTTCCATTACAAGACATTAAAGTTTACAGGTTCTTCGCCCGTACGTAATTTGTAGTCTTCATAAAGCATCTTCTGCATCTTGTCAACCATGGCTTTCTTTGTTGCCTTGGCTGATTCCCAACGTCTAAGAGCCTCTTCTCTTGTTAATTTATTCATATTCAATCCTCCATTATTAATAACCAAATATATCCGTTAAAACCTTAAAGGCACCCACTCTTAATACTATCCCCTCTGCATTTCCATGATGAAGTCGTCGGCAATGTAGCTTTCTCGCCGTTCCCTCCACGCAGGATGCAGCGAAGGCAAGTTTGATTTCTTCCAGGGGCAATTGTATTCTGTTGCGTTCTTGTACCATAAGCTCCCCTCTTACTCCTCAATATCTCTTTTTCTGAAATTTTCTGCAAATATAAGCATTATTTTTCTAATATGCAAGCTTTTCCGATTTTAATATTAAATAATTGAGTATGTTTGAGTAATTTTAGAGTGATAACTATCTGAAAATCAAATAGATAACGAGTTGAAAAAGTTCTTTCTAAAGCTGTGTCATTTTGCAGGATGGTTCCTACAGGGTGTCATTAAGAGTGGGTGCACCCACTCTTAATGACACCTTTGTTTTCCCAAAGATATTAAATGCAAAATTCAATTTTATATATATCGCTATAAATCAGATACTTACAGACTTTTTTCTAACTTTTTTGCCATATTCTTGTTTTCTGCTCAGAAAAATTGTACTTTTGCACCAGCATTGCGAAAGAAAGCTCCTCTTGTACTGAAAACAGCCATAAAAGACGACTCTCCTTGGTCTAAATTGATGACAGGCGCCGCTCATCAATAACGGCCAAAATAAGGGCAAAGGATGATAAACTCGGAAGAGCATTACAGGATATGAGACTGAAGAATCGGCACATTCCACCTCTTCGGGTGTTTTAAGTTGCGTGTGATATAGTATAAAAAAATAAAAACCTCCAACTTCACAGTTGGGGGCTTTTGGAGAGTACCGGGGAATTATCCCCGGAGTGATTAACTTACAAACACAAAAGCTCTAATTAGAGCTCTTGCCAGTTCTCACTTCTCTCACGAGAAATAAAGAACTTTTATGCAAAGATAGTATATTTTTCCCGAACCACCCAATTTTCTCTGATTTTTTTTACAACATTAACATTAGCGTGTGTTTTTAGTGATATTCACACATAAAGAAGTAAAGTTCCGAAAGTTTTTTTTCTACCGTAACAAGAGCTTTTAAGAATAGACCAAAGAGTTTGGGAAGATATACTGATACATATGAAAATGGTAAAATCTTCGAGAAGAGGTGTCATAAAGGGTAGGTGTCATTAAGTGTCATTAAGGTTTTCGGAATTCTCCCTATCCCATAATAATTGTTTTTTTAGGATGCGAAGATATGAAAAATAAGCGGAAAAGTGAAGTATCTGGATTCTTTTTTGTATTTTTGCAAGCAAATTGTAAAGGCTTATGAATTCGAGATTCTTAACTAATTATACCGAGACATCTTTTCTGTCAACCATTCGGATGAATTTACGACGTTGTAAATCATTTGATTTCTCAGTCAGTTTTATCAAGAAAGCTGGCTTAGTACTTTTGGCGAAAGACATCAAGGCAGCTTTGGAACGTGGAGCTAAAGGCAGAATCATAACTTCTACCTATCAGAACTTCACGGATGTGGAATCTTTGAACTTTTTTATGAGCTTAACGCAATTTCCTCATTTCGAATGCCATCTGGATGATGAATGCTTCCGTGATGAGAAAAACTATTCTACCAATGGATTTCATTCCAAAGGCTATATTTTCGAGATGGAAGATAATAGGGTAGAAATGGTTGTGGGATCATCCAATATCACTCGTTATGCTTTGCTGAAAAACATAGAATGGGATTTGGTGGTGGATTGCGAGCGAGATGCAGAGGTCTATCTTGATGCAATGGCTGAGTTTGAAAAGCTATGGAGCAAGACTTATGAATTGTCTCAGGACAGAATAAAGACTTATGCCACCAAACTCAACTTTGCCATTGAACGCTGGGATATGGATTATGATATGGCTAACTCTGACATCAAGCCCAACTATATGCAGCGCAAAGCACTCAGAGAATTGAATCGCTATCGTGCCATCGGACAGGAGCGTGCATTGGTAATTTCTGCTACGGGGTCGGGAAAGACTTATTTGGCAGCTTTCGATGCGCTCAATTTCAATCCAGACAGATTGCTCTATATCGTTCATGAAAGCTCTATCCTGAAGAAATCATTAGAAACCTTCCAAAAGGTATTTGGTGGCGCTAAGACTTGCGGATTGTATAATGCAGAGGCTAAGGAGTCTGGTGAGGATTTCCTGTTTTCTACCAATGTATCTATGTGTCGCTTACTCGAACTCTTTGATAAGAAGGAATTCGATTATATCATCATTGATGAGTGTCATCATGCTGTGGCGGATAGTTATCGCAAGATTATCGACTATTTTGAACCAGAGTTCTTGTTGGGCTTGACAGCTACAGAGAATCGTATGGACAATCAGGATGTGGTAGAAATCTTCGGCAATAATATCCCTTATGAGTTGAGGCTCCGAGATGCAATCATCAACGACCTGATTGTGCCTTTCCATTATTATGGTATTCGTGATGAATTGGTAGATTATGGCTTGACCTCTTCAGGTGAACGCCGATTAATATCGCAAATCTCAATGCCTGAAAACTGCGAGTTTATCCATCAGCAGATTGAAAAACATCGTATGGAAGGACAGAAACTGAAGGCGCTGGCTTTCTGTAGAAACATCCAGCATGCAAGAATGATGGCTGATAACTTAGGCGATTATTATCATACAGCATTCTTGAGTGGGAAGAACAAAACTGGTGAACGTATTCGTGCTTACAATGATTTGCAAGATGAAAATCAGAAATTGGAAATCCTCTTTGCTGTAGATATTCTGAACGAGGGTGTGGATATTCCGGGTGTCAACATGGTGCTCTTTTTGCGCCCTACGGAGTCGAGTACTATCTTCTTACAACAATTGGGTCGAGGCCTTCGTAAATATACCAATAAGCCCTACGTCACGATACTCGACTTTATCGGAAATAGCTATAAGCGAAGCGTTCATATAGCCTTGGCGCTGGGTAGTCTTTCTCGTAATTCTATATTAGAGAAGAAACTCCTGAAGTTTATGGTGAGGAATGATTTCAAAAGTTTGGGTCTGGATGATTATGGCGTTGAGATACACATCGATGACCTTTCTAAGGAAGAAATCATCGATAAAATAGAGAGCGAGAATTTTAATCGTATCAACTATCTGAAGATGGATTATCAGAACTTCAAGGCTTATCTGAAGACTCCATCTTATCCATCGCACATGGATTATATGAATAGTGATTATGCTCCTAATCTCTTGAAATTCATGAAGATAAAGATTGGCTCCAAGAAAACAAATTCTTATTATGGCTTCTTAAAGGGTATAGAGGAAGAGGGTTTACCTGTATTCTCAGAAGAGCAGATAGCTTGCATCAACTATCTTTCAAGTCTTTTGCCTTTAGTAAGAGAGCATGAGTATTTGGTAATCAAAAATTTACTAAGCGGAGAGACTGCGTTATCTCATATAGAAGCCAATATCCTGGAGGAGATTCCTGGTTTTAAGCCAGAGCAACTGGAGCACGCTTTGCGATTCTTGGAAGATGGAAATGCGGTGAAGATAAAAGAGGGTGAGGTGCATTTATGTGGTGAAAGAGAACAGGAATATGAGGCTTATCTGCAAGATTTACTCAACTATGGTTTGATACAATATGAGGCAAGATATGCTGAAACGAAAGAAGATTTCCTGTTGTGGCAGGATTATCGTCAGGACCAGGTGCTCTTGAAAATCCTGGAGAATCCGAAGCACAATCAGTATGGCACATACTATAAAAATGGCAATATGTATGTCTTTGCTGGTTTGAAGAAGGATGCTTCCCTGGATGATCATTTGAAGTATAATGACAAGTTCTTGTCTCCAGATGTTTTCCAGTGGGAAAGTATTGCCCGCATTTCTGCCAAGGATGAGGCTTTGCAGCGGGCAGCCAAAAGGGTATTGGTATTTGTGAGAAAGGTGAGTGCCGAGAATGGAATTACTCTACCTTATACATATATTGGTATTGGTCACTTGGAGAATGCAAGAAAGGGTGTGACGAAGAATGGATCTATATTATATGATATTCACATGGACAATCCTTTGCCACCTGAACTGCAAGAGGATTTCCAATGGATGGAGTAAATTATTAAATGAGGGAGATGAAATTATGAAGCATTATCATGTAGTTGCAGCTGTAGTTTGCCATGACAGCAAATACCTCTGTATGCAGAAGGGCAAAACTAAGTTTGAATATACCAGTTATAAATGGGAATTTCCTGGTGGCAAGATTGAACCTGGGGAAACTCCCCAACAGGCATTGGCTCGTGAGCTGATGGAGGAGATGGAGTATCCTGTAGAAGTAGGAGAGAAACTGACCACCATCACCCATGAATATCCCGATTTCTCGATCACAATGACCGCCTTTCTCTGCACGCCTAAAGCTGAGGCTGATGGGTTCAAGAGAAGGGAGCATGCTGATAGCAAGTGGTGCAGCCCTGTAGAGTTGAAAAATCTCGACTGGGCTGCAGCGGATGTAGGGGTAGTTAGAATTTTGCTATAAAATACTCGATGGCTGCTAACAAGTCATCGAGATTGTTCTTGATGACACTCTATTTGATGATGTATATTCCGTCATGTTCTATTTCTTTAAGAAGGAATGGATTTATATGCTTGTGCATTCTTACTATATCAACAGAGCATTCTAATAAGTTTTCTAAAAAACGCTTTAATCTAACCACAAGGAACATTTTGGGTTCCATATCTACACATATATCAACATCACTACCTTCTTTCTGTTCATTTCTGGAAACTGAGCCAAAAAGGCGCAATGACTTTACTCCGAAGTTCTTTTTCAGCTCTTCGGCATGAGATAAAATCAGTGATATATAGTATTCCTTTGACTTCATAATCATCATTTTTGTTTCTACCGCAAAGATAAGATAAAAACTTGAAACTACCAAGCATAAGCCTTCTTTTTTATGAATTATTACACGATTATAGATTTGATTCTATGTGATATTCGATTTTGGAATATCCGATAAAAGAATATATATTTGCGCCTAAAAATAAAGTAAAAATGGACAAGAGCATACATTCACATTTATATCACCAAGTCATTGGTCGCTTGCGTAGCAAGCGCGAAATGGGGGGGGTAACACAGGCTCAACTCGCTGAACTACTGAAAGTTAATCAGGCGTTCATAAGCAAGGTTGAGACTTGTGAACGCCGCCTTGATATCATAGAACTTCATCATATTTGCCAGGTTTTAGGCATCTCGTTTGTCGACTTCATCCAAGAAGTCGATAGGGATATTCTGTGCAAAAATGAAGAAGAAAGTTACATAACTATTAAAGAATTAAAAAAATAAGGTATGGAAAAAAATAATAAAAAAGAAATTCATACCTTTACTTTTGTGGATTTATTTGCAGGTATTGGTGGTTTTCATACGGCTATGCATAGTGTGGGAGCTCATTGCGTTTTTGCAAGTGAATGGGATAAATATGCACGTATATCCTATGAGGCAAATTATAAAGATATAGAGCCAAATCTTTTCAAAAAAGACTCATTGGGAAATTATAAATATTTTAATGAAGATATAACAAAGGCAAATCCTGCAGATATTCCTGATTTTGATGTTTGTTGTGGTGGATTTCCTTGCCAGCCGTTTTCCGTAGCCGGACTCAAAAGAGGTTTCGAAGACACCAGAGGTATCTTGTTTTTCAATATAGCAAATATTGTAAAATACAAAATAGAGCATGGTTGTCCTCCAAAGGTCTTGTTTTTAGAAAATGTTAGAGGTTTGAAGAGTCATGATAAAGGTAATACTTTAAAGGTAATTCTAGCAACCTTGGAAGAGTTAGGCTATGGTGTTTCATATACAGTACTTAATGCTAAATATTTCGGTGTTCCTCAGAACAGGGAAAGATTATTTATCATTGCATGGTATAAGAAAGCTATCAATGTAGAAACGTTCAAGTTCCCATACGGTATTGATGCAGATGGTAATACCATATATGACAAATCAAAGTTAAAGGAAGGAACAATGCCTACTAAGGTTTCTGATATATTCGAACCAGATGATGCTGTGGCAGACTTTACTATTTCTGATAGAATGTGGGAAGGTCACCAGAGACGTAAGGAACGTAATATGGCTAACGGCAAAGGTTTCGGTTATCGTAAATTCTTCGGTGATAGTGAGTACTGTAGTACGATTTCTGCAAGATATTGGAAAGATGGAAGCGAAATCTTAATAGATCAAGCAGATAAAAACCCTCGTACATTATCACCTGTAGAAGCAGGAAGATTACAGGGATATAGGATTTTAGGAAATGGATGGAAATATCCTGAATGCGCAGATAATCAGAATTACAATTCTGCTAATCCTGAATTCCGCATAGTAGTTTCAAAGAAAGAAGCTTATCATCAATTTGGAAATAGTGTAGCTGTACCTGTGATAAAAAGGTTAGCACAAGAAATAGTCAATCAATTATTAAATAAGTCATAGTATGGAGGAGTTGTTAGATTTAGGAGTACTGAAAGCAAGTTTGAGTGAACTCATTGCTCATTCAAATATGGATGACTGTGTTTTGCCTGATGAGTTTAAGGCAAAATTTAATGCCTTTGGTGATTATAAGATTGAACACTACAACCTGTATACATTGCAGGTAAGTTCAAAAAAATCTTTATTGGTAATCCCTAATCAATGGGTTTATATTGCTGCATGCTGTTGCCAGTATTATGTAGAATTGATTAAGTATAAGGACAAGTTAGACGCTTTGGGCTTTACGTCCGACATGTATGAGGCTTGTCATCCTAGCAAAGATAATAGTAGTATTCCAGAGGACCAGAAAACTAAAGATGCTTGCAAGGAAAAGGCAGAGCAATTTCTCGAATCCTATGATGGCGCAGATAAAGAGCTTCTGGTAATTTTTTTATGGAATTATGAATCTTGGGGTGGTGGTAAAAACATAAAGCGTTCAAATGATTTTACTGATTCTCCTGTTCTTAATATTGCAAATACAATTAATGCTTCTAGTAGCTTGATAGGTTCTATTGCTAAGGGGCTGGCAAATCAAGATTGCCTTAACTTGCTTCTTGAATCGACGGAATGGAAGTCTTTTTCTGTTCCTCAAAAACGTTTTGACCTTAGTGACAAGAAAACTCTCCAGCAAATCTTCTATGGTGCTCCTGGTACTGGTAAAAGTCATGCAATAAATGAACAGACAACTGGCAAGGATGTAATTCGTACAACGTTCCATCCCGATTCAGATTACTCTACTTTTGTAGGCGCATACAAGCCTACCACCAAGTCTGTGCCGGTAATGACAGTTATCGGAACTGAAGCAGTTCCGGTTAAAGGCAAGGATGGCAAGGAAATGACGGAAGATAAAATCGTCTACGAGTTTGTGAGCCAGGCTTTCATGCAGGCTTATGTTGAGGCGTGGAAGAAATATTGTACCGTGCAAGAGGGTGAAGAGCCTGTGGACGAATTCTTGGTTATTGAAGAGATTAACCGAGGTAACTGCGCTCAGATATTCGGTGATCTCTTCCAGTTACTCGATCGTGGCGATAAGGGATTCTCTGAATATCCAATCAAGGCTGATTCTGACATGAAGAAACAACTTAAAAAAGAATTTGCAGGGTTGGAAATCAAGAATAGAGTAAGTATTAATGATCTCTTTAAAGGAAAGGATATTGTAGCTCAAGTATTGGAGGGCGAAGTTTTATTATTGCCAAATAACCTTTATATTTGGGCAACTATGAACACCAGCGATCAAAGCCTCTTTCCTATAGATTCTGCTTTCAAACGCCGTTGGGATTGGTATTATGTGCCAATAAGCAATGCTGAAAAGAACTGGACTATTGAAGTAAATGGAGCCAAGTACGATTGGTGGAACTTTCTTCAAGCCATCAATGATAGGGTCTATGATGCAACTTATTCGGAAGACAAGAAACTCGGATATTTCTTCTGCAAGGCTGATGATGGTATTATAAGTTCCAGCAAGTTTGTCAGCAAAGTAATCTTCTATCTTTGGAATGATGTTTTCAAAGATTCTGAATTTGAGGGCAGTGCTTTCAGAGATGAAAATGGTGAAAAACTTTCGTTTGACAAATTCTATTCTGTAGATAATGGAAAAGTCAAAGTGAATGAGGAAAAAGTTGAATTGTTTCTCAAAAATTTGGAATTAGAGCCTGTCTCTGAGAATGATGAAGACAACATTGAAGATGGATTTGAAACCGAAGGGGACAAAACACTCCCAAGATCTCCAAAGGTGTTTGCAGTTACATTCCCTGACGGAACTGTCATAAACGAGGCTAATAAGTTTGAAACCTATCATAAGGTGCTTTCAAAAATCGGAATAGAAAAGGTAGAGAATATTGCGGCAGAAATGAAATATCATCGCCATCATACGCCTCTGGTGACAAAGAGTAAACATGAGGCGATATTGAATGATTCTACCTATAATTATATTCAAGAGGGCAATTATTATGTTGTTAAAGGTATCAACCAGATTACTATGTATCGCATGTTAATGTTGTTGAACGACCGCTTAAACTTGCAGCTGAAAGTACAATACGAATAAACCTTTTATCTGCAAATAAACTTTCAAAAAGTAGAAAAATGAGAATCCTGATAGAAGAATATCAATACAATGTGTCTGAGGTGCATGATGCCTTGTACGGCATAGATGCAATGGAGAACATTGAGGGCAAAGTGTCAATCCATTATGTAGGGTATTATTATAATGCCCTATTAGGCGACTGTGTATTTATTCTTCCTAAAGTGTTGTTGCGTGATGTGGATGGCAAGGAACTTGCTTTTGGCAAGTACCTGCCATGCGAGATTATCAACCCTGAAGGTCAGGAAAAAATGACAAAAGAGGAGCGTGATTTTCTATATGGCTTTGCTGTATGGATATACAGAGCTATTGTGGTGTATAAGAACGACAAGAGCAACGACTCTACCATCGTATATCAGAAGATGATCAATCAGGTGGGTGGTAGTAGCAAACGAAAGAGCAACACATTTCTTGATATTCTTCTTTCGCTGATCCAGTTTAATAAGGATAATAAGAGTTTCTTCTTCTTCGTGTTGAAGAACCTTCATTCTGGTTTGAATAAGATTAACTGGACCCGTACCATCAGTACTACTTCTGCTATTATACAAGATGGGAATGCTATCTATTTAAGTCCAGTTAACAAGAAACGTAAGATTAACTTTGATGAAGAACTGCTTGTTGTCTTCTTCTCGATTCTCAATTATATAGGCGATACATACGGATTTCCTAAAGAGATAAACTGCAATTTTGACCTGATAAAGGGTAAGCGTTTTGAAAAGTACAGAAATGGATATGGAATTATACGCTTGAACCAAATCAAATATAAGTATTTCTCAGATAAAGCTTTGCAGCTTTGGAAACTCTGCTATGCTTTCTTCGACAAATCTCGCCAGATATATGTTAATACCAGTCAGAAAGAGTATTTGCTGGTCAAGAGCTTCCATATTGTATTTGAGGCTATTATTGACGCTTTGGTGGGTGACTGTCCATTGCCAGACGGCATGGACAAGAAGCAGGAAGATGGTAAGATTGTTGACCATCTCTTTACGGCAAAGAGCCTGATAGAAGGCGAATCAAGTAATACCTATTATATAGGTGACAGTAAATATTATAAGATGGGCAATGAACTTGGCAAAGAGTCCGTCTATAAACAATACACCTATGCGAGAAATGTTATACAGTGGAATCTGGATATTTTCAATGATGGTAAAGTACCACCATCGGGTATTAAACTTCGTGATGATGAAACTGAAGGATACAATATTATTCCTAATTTCTTCATTTCGGCAACTATGGACGAAAAATATCGTTATTCTATTGATGGTATTAAGGAAACTGACAGAAAGAATAATAGGTATATGTCGAAGCAGTTCCAAAACAGGTTGTTTGACCGAGACACCTTGCTGTTGTTTCATTACGATGTAAATTTCCTGTTTGTCCTCTCGCTCTATGCGAGGAATAATAAGGATGAGCAGTATCATTGGAAGGAGAATATCAGGTCTAAATTCTGTACGGAGATTCGCAACTGGCTCCAGCAGGATTTTGATTTCTACGCAATGCGCCCGCTCTCTACAGTAAACGTGAAGGAATATGTGGAAACACATTTCAGGCAAGTACTCGGTAAAGTATATACGCCATTTAGCGAAGAAAACATCTTCTCGCTTGCTCTCGACAAAAAAGAAGAAAAAGACAATGAGGCTCTGCTTGCTGAACTTAGGAAAAGTTTTATAGTAAAGGAGTGCAGTTTGGGTACTGACCCACATGATGTCTTGCCTGAAGAAAGTCATGTTCCAGTTGTTACTGCTGGCAGTGATGAGAAGAATATCTTTACTTGCGTAGTTCGCAAGACAGATAATGACTTTATAGCTTTTGCCCAGCATAAGGGTAAGGTATTCATCGTAGAAAAAATTCCATCATTCAACTTGATGAACGTTAAATATCTTTTACCGATGGTTGGTGGCAGAATTGACGGTTATTATGATGTTGTAAGAATTGGTTTTACTGAAAAAGACAATAAGCCTGCCTTACGTTTAAGACTGGGAGAATATCATAGTTTGGGAGATAAATGGGTGCAGATATATGGTGTAAAGATGCAAGCAGGTGAACTGATTTCTTTAAACTATACGATTAATATGTACAAAGACTAAACTGTATATAATATGGATGAAGAAGTCAAACGTTCAAGAGCCAAGAAGAAACTCTTGAAAGTAACATTCCCTAATGGGAAAGTAATATGTTATAACAATGCAACGTCAACAATGATAGCAGTGTTGAATGAGATTGGGGAAGACTTGTTTTCTTCAATCAAACTGGAAATGTGCCATTTACCTCTTCTTTCAAAGGAAATATATCCGAAGTATCAAAGGGATATGAAACCTATTTGTGAGGGATGGTATTTGAATGCTCAATCCAATTCAGAAACTAAGTTTCTTCAACTGAAGGCTATCAATGATCAGCTGAAATTACGATTAGAAATAGAATTAGGTACAGACTTTGAGACAACAGAAGTGCCTGAAAAGGAAAAAAGAACCCGAAGTAGAGATAAATTGTTGGTAAAAATGCCAGATGGAGAGTATTTTGCCAATGATACTGCTTTGGAAACGTTTCTTGAGGTTATATGGAATTTAGGCATAGAAGACATTAGAAAAAGGGATTTGTCTTGGTGTGGTAATCCTCTCATAACGACTAAGAAGATGGTTTATAATCAGGTGCAAATAGATAATGAAAGATGGATAATTGTGCCCAATACTACAAAAGAGAAAGTTAAGTTGTTGCGTGTTATTGGAGCTATGCTCCATATTAAGATGGATATAAATGTAATATGATGGATTTCGCCTCATTTATTCAAGATAATACGGTACTTCGTCCGCATCAGATAGAAGCTAAAGCCAAGATATTTGAAGCGTGGAGTAAGTATGATTCTGTGATGCTTCAGATGCCGACTGGAACAGGTAAAACATATCTGTTCACTTCGCTCATCAATGACTTGATCAATACATACAAGCAAGCTCATAAGGACATAAAGATTTTGATAGTGGCACATAGAACTGAGTTGCTTGACCAAATTTCTGCTACTTTGAATAAGTTTGGAATTGCTCATGGTTTTATTCAGGGAGCAAGAGAACAGTATCTGTGGAAGCGTGTTCAGGTTGGAAGTATCATGTCATTACTGACAGATAAAAACTATTATAATGTATGCAAACAGAAATTCGATTACATCATAGTAGATGAGGCTCATCATTCTCTTGCTGACACATACGTCAGACTTTTCGGATTGTTTCCGCAAGCTAAAAAGTTGGGAGTAACAGCTACGCCTTGGCGACTCAACCACGAATCTTTTCTTTTGCTTTATCAATACCTGATAGTTTCGCCACAAATTTCATGGTTTATAAATAAAAATCTCTTATCTGATTTTGATTATGTTTCCATCAAGCCTGACTCTGAGGTGCAAAGGCTTGTAGATCATTCTCAAGTTTTGGCTACTGGAGATTTCTCAAATATAGACCTTGACAATACATTTAACAATCAGCGTATCAGGTCGAAATTATTTGAATCCTACCTGAAATTTGCCAATGGACGAAAGGGAATTATTTATGCTATCAACAAATGTCATGCAGCAAAGATTGCAGACCTTTATTCTAATCACGGAGTAAAAGCTGTGGCTATAGACTGTGATACGCCCAAGGATGTTCGTCAGGATTTGATAAGTGCATTTAAGTTGGGAGAAATTTCTGTGTTGGTGAATGTTGATATTTTCACAGAAGGTTTTGACTGTCCTGATGTGAGTTTCATTCAGTTAGCCCGTCCAACAAACTCTCTCTCTCTTTATCTCCAGCAGGTAGGGCGAGGGTTGCGAATCGTAGCAGGGAAGGAGAATACGATTATTTTGGATAATGTGGGATTGTATAATTACTTCGGTCTTCCAGATGCTAATAGAAAATGGAAGGCTCATTTTATTGGCGATGAGGGGGTTGAACATGAAAATCGCAGCTCAAACGATAGGGATTCCTTTGGAACAACCGACTTTGATTTGATTGAAAGTAAGTTTGATGAGGCTGATGAACAAATGATGATTGTCAGAGGAGCCACATCACCAACTCAGGAAAGTTCTCAGAAATATAAAATGCCAAGAAAACCTATGGTACAAGAATTATCGCTATGCGATTATTATCTCATTATAGGTCACGAGAAAGGCTTCAAAGTATATCCGTTTATAAAGAAAAGAGGTAAGGCTACTGATAGCGTAGGAAATTGTGTGTTTGAATATGATGAGGCTAAGGAAAAAATAGAGTTTACTGAAGATACAAAGCTAAACAAGCAAGAACTCGAAAGTAAAATCAAACTTCAATCAATAATTTCATTTGTTGTAATGCTTGCCAATATCAAGTTAGACGATGTTGTAAATATCAGTAAGTTGCAAATGATGAGTGATTCGGAAAAAAAGAAAACGGAATGTCTTTTCGATATTTTCGGAATGATAAGTAAAGTTTATCAGAAAAATAAGAACGTCTAATAATAATATTTCTATCAAATGTCAGACCATTTGACCATAGAGCAGCGGCACAAGAATATGGCGGCCGTTAAGAGCAAGGATACGAAGCCGGAGATGGTGGTGCGGAAATACTTGTGGAGCAGGGGGTTCAGGTACAGGGTGAATAACCCGAGGCTGCCTGGACACCCAGACATCGTATTGCGCAAATACCATACGTGCATCTTCGTGAATGGTTGCTTCTGGCATGGTCACGAAGGATGCAAATACTACAGGGTGCCGAAGACGAATACGGAGTTCTGGGAGAGGAAAATCTCACGCAACAAGGAGAGAGACCGGGAAGAACAGAAACAGCTGGCAAGGATGGGGTGGCACTGCATCACCGTCTGGGAGTGTGAACTGAAAGGGGAGAGGAGAGAGAAGACGCTCGAGTCGCTGGAGTACACGCTCAACCATATCTTCATCCAGGACAGGGATCTGAGATACAGACTGCCGGAAAGGGAGGACATGGGTATGGCTGCGGAAGAGAATGTTTTATTATTCTAATGTTATTTTGTCATAGTTTTTGGATATGACAAAATAATATTTTTTCTTAAAAGAGGGGGATTTTATTTAGAAAATCAACCTGTCCTTTTTTAGCCATAATAAGAGGTTTTTCGAAAACCCACCAGTCCTCCCTTACCCTTAAGGGAGGGTCCACCTCTCATCTCGGTCTTCTCCCCTCAGGGAAGAAGAGGAAACCGCCCTACTCGGTGCTCAAACCGCTTCGCTATAAGGTTGGCGGACCATCAGAGGTCTTCGCCAGCAGCGGAGAGCTGCATTTTGCGGTATGCGACCGCATGGATATGAGAGAGCGAAGAAGCTGCAGAAAGGCCATGAAGCCCAATACGCCCTCCTGTATGATTGAAATTACCCAGCATGCCCTGAAGGGGCAGAAGCTCTTAGCCCGTACTTAAACCACTTGCGAAACTTGAGTAAGGAAGTTAAGGAGTTTCAGATGTGGAAATGGATCTCCTTGAGCCATTTGCGGGTGTCGAAACAGGGACAGGCCTTGCGGACGCCGGGGAGGTCGCAGTGACCGAGGATCTCGGCATCGGGGAAGTCGACGCAGAGGCTGCGGAGCAATTCTTCCATAGTAATCTTCTGTGCTTCGGTACGGGTGTCGGCAGGACGACCCTTGGCATCGAGTCCGCCTTCGTAGCAGATGCCTATGCTGTTTTGTTGAAGTGGAGGGCGTGGGCGCCTACTTCGTTCTCGGGTCGGCAGGGGTAGAGGGTGCCGTCGCGGGTAATGCAGTAGTGATAGCCGACGCTGCTATAGCCACGGGCTTTATGGCAGGCTTCGAGCTGCTCGATGGTGAATCTCTGGGTGACTCTCGTCGCGCTGCAATGCAGCACGATGAGAGAGATGTTACGGTGGTTTTTCATTGTCGTCAGATTTTTTTGGTTAACATACGATGGGGTGGTTCGTCTACATTCTGCCGCAGCTGGTGACGCAGAAGGCGCCGGCAATGGCGGTGAGAACGGTGATGACGAAGTTGATGATGTTTTTTAATGTTTCTTTTTTCATAATGGTTTAATTTTTTAAATGGTTAATGTTTTTTTGGAGGAGTTAAGGAGTTAAGGGAGTTAAGGAGTTAAGACATTACTCTCCATCGCCGCCGGCATTCTCGCCACCGGAAGGGTTGCTTCCTGTACCTCCTGAAGGGTTGCTGCCTGTGCCGCCGGATGGGGTAGTGGTGCCTCCGCCTGTGGTGCCGCCTGGCTTCGTGGTGGAAGAGGTGACGAGGATGTCGGCTGCATCCTTGAGGGTGGCGTCGAGGTCAAGACGGCTGTTGGTGAGCTTGCTTGTGGCACGGGCACGGAGCTTGACACCCTCTATGTTCTTTGCCACGGTGAAGGATTCCTTCGTGTCGGCTCCCTTCTTGGGTCGGATGCCAATGGAGAAAATGGCGAGGTCGTCGATCTTCACGGAGTAGCCGCTGAGGACGAGTTCCTTGACGCACTTCACCATGTCGGTGAGGATGCCGCGTACGGCTCCTGCCGAGAAGGGTGTGTTGTGGCTCGACATGTGCTCGGCGAGTTGGTCGATGCTGATGGTTGCGGTGACTGCAGGACGGGCATAGTACTTGCCGTATGTTCCTGGGAACTTTTTGTTGTTGTTTTTTACTAACTTGTAGAGAATCATAGTTCTTTTAGATTTTGGTTAATGTATTACTTGAGTGCACTAAGTTCATTCTCTCTGAATGACAATGCAAAGATACGATGATTTTATTTGGCAATGATGCCAAATAAAACATGTCATGAGAAATGGTGCCAAATGATGCGAAATGATGCTTTTTGATTGCATCATTTCGCAATTGATTGTGAAGGGGGCTTTCGAAAAGCCACCTGATTTCCTTAGTATTAATGAGTTTTTTTTTCTAAAATCACCCCGTCCCTCTTTACCATTAAAGAGGGCTCCACCGCTTTCCCCAAGCCCCTTTCCCCTCAGGGGACAGGGGATGTGCCAACCGCCCTACTCGGTGCTCAAACCGCTTCGCTATAAGGTTGGCGGACCATCAGAGGTCTTCGCCAGCAGCGGAGCTGCGGTTTGCGGTATGCGACCGCATGGATACAAATCGCTTACGGGCTGCTTGGTGCTTGCTGTGCATTTAGAATTCTTGCAGCAGGGGAACTCAAACAATAAGGCTGTTGTCTTAGCTCCTGAACATCTCCCTTAACTTCTGAACATATGAAACTTGAGTGAATTACTTATGCAGCTTTGCCAAATTCATAAATGCTATTCAACCTTCATAATTGCCATGCAAAGGGTGATTTTTGTATTTTGCAGGTAATTGTTCTCCTTTCATTAAAATAGTCACAACTTCCTCAAACAAAGACTTGTCATATCCTCGTTTGATACATTTCTTGTAAGATTTCTTAAATCTTCCAGAGAGTTGTAACTTATACATTTCTAAGCATCTAAATAGTTCATCATTTCCTCTAATGTGTCGAAGTTTTTCACGTTTCCCTTCTTAACATCAAGAATGGCCTTGTCCAACTCTGTCTTGGAAGTTTCTGAGTTTACAGTATTGGTTTTCCATCCCATCCTGTTAGCCAATTCCTTCAAAAACTGAATGTCTGAACTCGGAAGTTGTAAATTGACCGATTGTATTGTTACATCCATAATAAAATCTTTTTTATTGCTGCAAAAATACGATTTCTTTTCTGAAAAGCAAAGAATCTCTGCATTTTTTACTCCACTTTTGCAAATGGGGAGAATTTCAGGAGGTTTTGTGTTGTCGCAGCATCATCAAGCAGCCCCTAAGCAAGTCCTTGAGTGAAAGCGGGTTCATCCCCGCACAAAAAATCGCAGCTCCGCTGCTGGCGAGACCTCTGATGGTCCGCCAACCATAGAATGAAATGGTTACGAGCGACGAGGAGGAGCGGTTTCCTCTTCTTCCCTGAGGGGAGAAGACCGAGATGAGAGGTGGACCCTCCCTTAAGGGTAAGGGAGGACTGGTGGGTTTTCGAAAGAATCCCCATTGCGAAACCGGCATTCGGAGGAGCGAATCAGAGTATCGGAGGAGCGAGCCAGAGATTTCTCTGAGCGAACCAGAGAATCCTGGGAGCGAACGTGGCGAACATCGCATTCGCTCCCACGAATCTGGTATTCGCTCCCACGAGCGCCAAACCGCACAGCAGGGGGAGCAGCACAGCAGAGAACAGAGGAATCTCCGCTTCACCATCAGAGAGAAGCGGAGGGAGAATCACAATTCATCTTTGTTCTCAATGAAGCGGGAGTCGGCAGCAATGGTGACTCCCTCTTTCTCCACCACCCACCACCCATGGCTGTTGTTGCGCCGCGTCTTGCTGTACCCCAGGTGGGCCATCACGTCGCCCACGTTGCGGGTAGAGAAGGAGGGACGGAACACCGGGTTGCCGGCTATGTGTTCGAGGATCTCGGCACTCGTCACGAACTTCAGGTTGGGGGAGTGGATGTCGGAGTCGGGGTTGGGGACACGGTAGTATTTCTGGATCAGCTCCTCCATGTAGTTGTTCACGATGAAGAGGCGGTTGTGCACCTCCAGGTGACTGATGTCCTTCGGCGTGAGCCAGTACACCCAAGGCTCCTCCTCGCCATCGGATGCGGCAGAGAGCGTTTTCTCCTTCATCACCTTCTGTCCCAGCGCCAGGGCCTGGGCATAGAGATGGCGATAGTCGATGGGTGTCTCGCGAGGACTCAGAATGCGTTCCACCTCCCATACGAGGTAGCGGCGGGTCTCCTGTTCGCTGATGATGTGGATGTTGTTGCTCGTGCCGCAGAGCGAGGCGTTGTGGAGCAGCTGTGAGCTGTAGCGGGCATAGGGACGTCGCAGGGTGATGGTGGGCTTGGTGACGATGCTCTTGAAGGCGCTGAGGTTCTTGCCCATGGGTGTCTCAAACTCGTCGAGACAGATGAGAGCCTTGCTGGCACACAGCTCCAGGAAGTCCTTGTTGTTGTAGTCGGCGGTGGAGTCGTTGGCGTAATACTGGCGCAGCTCGGGAGGCAGCAGGTACTGGAAAAAGGAGGTCTTGTAGAGTCCGCCCTTGCCCACGAGGATGAGCACCATCTCGTTGACCACCCTCGGGGATACCCAGCACGCCACCATGCCTACGATCCACTTGCGGAACATCTCTGTGAACTCCTGCTGGGTGTGGTAGTGGGTGGGGTAGTTCTTCACCACCACGCGCCGGCTCAGCTCACCGATGTAGTCGGGGTCGCCCTCCTTCCATTCGGGCAGGCTCTCGAGAAATTCTGTCAGTGGATTGTATCGTCTCACGAAGTCGCTGTTCAGCACGATGTCCAGCAGGTTGATGGG
>OJKP01000490.1_pt1 | contig 29455 bp, 27 predicted proteins | sample 1596521 | NCBI WGS metagenome assembly OJKP01 (sample SAMEA4350130, study PRJEB24818) | metagenome | biome: human; feature: gut; material: faeces | place: Denmark | collected 2013-09
GTCTTTAACAATATTAATACCCGTCGTCTCCAAGTCGAAAAAGACCAACGGGTTTTTCAGGTTTAACTGCATTTCTTATATTTTAATCATTCAACATCATAGGCATCAGCAACATCAGCAAGTCCTCGTTCTCTTCGTTTTCCGAAGGGACGATCAGACCGGCACGTGAAGGATCGGCCAATTCGAATATCACCTCCTCCGAGGTGATGTTGCTCAATATTTCAATCAGATATGTTGCCTTGAACCCGATGCTCAATTCGGTTCCGTCAAAGCTGCAAACGATCTTTTCTTCGGCGGAAGTGGAGAAATCGATATCCTGTGCGGAGACAAGCATCTCGCTCTCCTTCAGTTGCAACTTGACAAGGCTGCTCGCCGGGTTGGAGAAAACGGATACACGCTTCAAGGCATTCAGGAAAGAGATACGGTCGATCGTTACCTTGAAAGGATTCTCCTGCGGGATCACACTGTTGTAATTCGGATAACGGCCCTCGATCAGACGGCAAACCATTTCGAAATTGGAACAGTTGACATAGGCGTTGTTATCATCGAACTTGATGCTGACCATCTCCTCTTCTTTCGATAAAAGGCCTTTCAGCAAGTTTGCGGGCTTCTTCGGCAAAATGAAAGAAGCTCTTTCCGGTGATTTTACCGAAAGGTTGCGCAGGCGCACCAGCTTATGGCCGTCGGAAGCCACGAATGTCAAATCGTCCGTATGAATATCGAAATAGATTCCGTTCATCACCGGACGGAGTTCGTCGTCAGCCGTAGCAAACAGCGAGCGGCTGATGCCGTTCAGCAACATCTGTGCGTCCATCATAACGGAGATTGCATTCTCATTCAGCGGTTTCTGTTGCGGATATGTGTCTCCCTTTTGCCCGATAAAATTATATTTACCATTCTGGAAATGGATAAAGATTTCCAGATTCTCGTCGTTAATATCGAAAGTCAGCGGCTGTTCGGGCAACTCCTTCAACGGGTCGAGCAAGATTTTTGCCGAAACCGCGAAAAGTCCGCTCCCCTGTGCATTCATCACGTCAACGGATGTAACCAGACGTGTTTCAGCATCCGAAGCCGTTATAGAGAGTTTATTACCCTCCAGGTTGAAAAGGAAATTGTCCAAGATAGGTAATGAATTCTTAGAAGCAATAACTTTGCTAATAGATTGCAAACGTGATAACAGCGCTGTGCTGGATACATCAAATCTCATGGTTCTTATTATTTATTTGTTTCTATTTATTATTTATCAACATCTTGTAGGTTCGACTCACGGACACCCAACCAACCGGACAACCGCGGATTCGCCCACACAAAATTATGAAAATATTCCATATAACCACCCCGAATGGAAACAAAAAAAGAGGCCCTTCCCCCTATGGAGAAGAACCTCTCTTCGTATCTTGATATTACGCTCTGTTATTTAGTGAAATAATCTTTAACAGCTTCGTTAGGAATCATTTCTTCCTGGAAGATGTAAGCACCGGTCTTCGGGGACTTAACCATCTTGATTACTTTAGAATAGGTACGACCGTCACCTTTCTTAAATGTTGCAACCGCTTTTTTTGCCATTGTTTAATCTCCTCTTACTTAATTTCTTTGTGTAACGTCATCTTCTTCAGGATAGGATTGTACTTCATCAGCTCCAATCTCTGAGTTGTATTCTTTCTGTTCTTTGTAGTAATATAACGAGAAGTACCCGGCATACCACTTTCTTTGTGTTCCGTGCATTCAAGAATCACCTGAACTCTGTTACCTTTTGCTTTCTTTGCCATTTCTTATTTCCTCCTCAAATTAAGCGTTTAAATAACCTTTTTCAGCAGCTTTCTTAATGGCTGCATCCAAACCAAGTTTATTGATAGTACGCAAGCCAGCGGCTGAAATATTCAGGCTAACCCAACAATCCTGTTCTACCCAGTAGAACTTTTTAGTAAACAGGTTCACATCAAACTTACGTTTCGTTCTTCTCTTAGAGTGAGAAACGTTGTTGCCAACCATTGCTTTCTTTCCGGTAATTTGACAAATTTTAGACATCGCTAATCTTTCTTTTTAATATTACGAAATTTAAGTCAACTCCTGCTATCTGTCTTCCCTTTTTGAACTGCATCTTGAACAAAAACAAAGATTCTAATAGAGTTTCTCTTCTTTTACGGGGCACAAAGGTACAAATTATTTTGATTCGTACACAAGAAATCAGCAAATAAATCGGTTCTTTCTGCTATTTTTCCTTAATTTATTCTGTATAAGAATATCAAGACCCGCTGCTGCATAGATTGTTATCGCGAACAAGTAGGGATAATGATAGCGGGAAGTGATCACAAACAAAACCGTCACGGCCGTCCCCAAAACAGGAATCAGGAGATAGGCATTCCGCTCCCGTAACAGATCGCGCCGGTTCGTCCAAACATAATAAATGAATAGCAAAAGTACGATGTAATAGACAATGCTTTTCAACACAAGACAAATAATTAACTCAGTCAATTTCAAACTATTGCCCTGCACTTTCGAAAGTACTACTCTAAATCCCATATCCGGTTTCACACGCTCTGCCCAGGTATCTTCACAATATAAAGCGACCAACTTGAAGGGCAGTTGGGAAATATACTTAAACGGATGCTCCGAAATCCAACGGATCGACGCACGCTTCAGCAGACTGTCCCGTTCCATATAGGTATAATCTCCGGGAGGAAGGCAAATATAATTGTCCGGATCACCGAAGCCATTAAAATTGACTAAACCGTTTGCTTCATCAAAAGAGCTCATTGCCAAGTTATAGCCTCCTGACACCGCTTGATAGACAAAATAGCCGGTTCTCATCTTCACACTCTGCCCGATCAGGAAAACAGTCAAGACAAGCGGTAAGGCCAATGCGGCATAAGACTGCCACCGCCGCTTTTGCACGATGAAAAGGAGCAAAATCACGAATAAAAAGACAATTGCCAAAGGACGGAACCAGTTGGCCAGCGCGATCAACACTCCGGCGACAGCCACAGGCAACAACCGGCGAATATTGCATAACAGCAGGGCTGTCAACAACAGGAAAGTAAAAGGCAAATCAGTCAATACGGCTATCGGGGCATATAGATTTGAGAAAATCAACATATATAATATAGCAGCGTAATAGCCCGTTTTAATCGAGAATATCTCTCCGGCCAACTTCCGTATTTCGAATACCATGGCAATATTCATCAACAGATTCAGCAACCGGACATAAGAGAAAGATCCGAAAAGATGATAGATCCCGATCAAAAGGTTTACATAGCCCGGGCCGAAAATAAAATCCTCATATTGATTGTGCACGTCCGGATACCAAGTGCCCCGCGCGATACAATCCGAAGCCAGTTTCACATAAGCCAGGGCATCGTCGTGATTGGGCATATTCCAATATTTCACCACCAGACAGACCTGCAGGACCACCCATAAACCAAACATGACTCTAAAAACGGCCGGCAATTTTTTCCCAATCATTCCTTTTGCTCTTTTTAGGGATACAAAGATACAACCTTTCCACCACTAATCCGCCCGTGGCTGATTAATTCCACCGGCCCATTCAAAGCATCCCCTTCTTTTCTTTAAGGTTCCACTTTTATATTCAGAGCCGTCGTATGCTTGATCTCGTTCAGAACAAAAGAGCTTTGCATTTTCACAATCCCTTCCACCTTCGTCAGCTTCTCGAACACGAACCTGTCGTAAGCTTCAAAATCTTTGACAACCACTTTCAGAAAGAAATCATACATCCCGCCGATCGAATAACATTCGATAATCTCATCCATTCCTTTCATGGCTTCCTTGAAACGCTGAATATGCTCGTCATTATGAACATTCAGGGAGACATTACAGAATACGACCAGTGGAAGTCCGACCTTTTTGTTGTCTATCAGCGCAACATAGTTCTTTATGTATCCTTCCTCCTCAAGCCTTCTGATCCGTTCGTAAACGGGCGTTTTCGAGATATTCAACTCCGCACAAAGCTCCTTCATGTTTATTTTTGCATTGTTTTGAAGCGCTTTTAAAATCATTACGTCCGTCTTGTCCAACTGTAGCATAGTATTATTTCCTGTTTTAAGGGGTAAAACATTTTTCTTTTTTGAACTTATTCCTGCCAAACGTCAATCTACAGGACAATTTCCTTATTTTGCAAATATAATAAAAATTATTATCCTTATTGAATATATTTGTAGTGATTTTTCCGTTTCACCATGCAACATAAACAATACAAAATATGACTGCAAGTAACAAAATGTACCGCTATCATTTCCTGGCAATCCTGACCGTTATCATCTGGGGTACGACCTTCGTTTCCACGAAAGTTCTGATCGGCAACGGGCTGACGCCGGTCGAAATTCTTCTCTACCGCTTTTCATTGGCTTATATCGGAATCTGGTTTTTCTGCCCGCGCAAGCTATTGGCCTATTCTTGGAAAGACGAGCTTCTTTTTCTCGGAGCCGGACTTTGCGGCGGGTCGCTCTATTTTTTGTCCGAGAAAACAGCTTTGGGGGTCACGCTTGCCTCCAATGTTTCGCTGATAATCTGTACCGCCCCTATCCTGACCGCCTTTCTCTCCCGCCTGTTCCATAAAGGCGAAAGATTGAAAAGCCATTTGATCTACGGTTCGCTGATGGCATTGCTCGGTGTGGCCCTTGTCGTCTTCAACGGGAGTTTCATCTTGCAGATCAATCCGCTCGGAGATGTCTTGACACTGATTGCCGCTCTCATGTGGGCATTCTACGGTCTGATTCTGAGACGTCTCGGAGGTCGCTACCCGACGCTTTTCATTACCCGCAAGGTCTTTTTCTACGGAATTGTGACTTTAATTCCTGTCCTGGTCATTTCTCCTATCCATCCGCAAATTGCCGTGCTGACACAACCGTCCGTTATCTGTAATCTGTTGTTCTTAGGGATCATAGCTTCACTACTCTGCTATATCATGTGGAATACCGCAGTGAAAGAGTTGGGAGTCGTCCGGACGACAAACTATATTTATGTAGTTCCGCTCGTGACCCTTCTTACCTCCGCCCTTGTCATCGACGAAACGATCACGGTTGTAGCCTTGTTCGGCTCCGTCTTCATCCTGTCGGGAGTATATATGGCGGAAAAGGGAATTACGTTCCGAAAGAAATAAAAGTCCGTTCACTGAGCGGATATAAATCAGGCACGGATTTCATGGAAAACACGGAAAGAAAATAAATTCATCCGTGAAATTCATGAAATCCGTGCCTAAATTATTGCGACAAAGATGTTTCCGGTTACTGCAGACGACGAATACCCACCGCCTTATTATACTGGGCGAGAGACGCTTTCTGCTGATACCAGGTCTGGATCAGGCTGCTATAGGATTGAATCCAGGAAAGCTGGGCGGAAAGGACATCGAGGATCGGAAGTTTTCCCTCGTTATAGCTGAACGTGTTCAGGTCGAGGTTCTCTTCGGCTATCTTGCAAGCCTCTTCGGCGACATCGATCTGTTTCGTGTTTTCCGTCAGGCTGGTCCACGAGTTGGCTACTTCCTGGGAAATCTGGTCACGTGCATAATCCATCGCATATTCCTTACTGCGCAGAATGGCTTTCTGGGAATTCACCTCCTTGAAACGGGCTCCCCAATGAAACAAAGGTATCTTCAGGGAGGCAAAGACGGCTGGTGTCCAAAGCTGGTCGGAACCTTTCACGTTCAACATCGGAGTCCCCCATGTCCCCTGGAATCCGATCGCCAGCGTCGGGTTGTATTTGGCTTTCGACAAATTGATCTGCCGCTTCTGGTATTCGATATTCAATCGGGAGATCGTGAAGTCCGGGCGGTTCTGCAAAGCAGCCTCTTCCCCTATGTGCATCGGCAACGGCTGTACCTTCGTGATGGCATCGGCAATCTCCACCGGTGTCATAGGAGGAACGCCCATCAGCACGTTCAGGTTCTGCAAGGCGATCTGATAGTCTTTATACGCAGCGCTTTTGTTCAATTCCGCTTCTTTCAGACGCGACTGCACCTGCAGGAGGTCTGTCTTGCTGATCTGCCCGTCATTGAAACGGGTAGTCAGCACGTTTGCCAATTCCTGCACGATATCTACATACTGGCACATGACATCGTACATGCCTTTGCGGGCTGCCGCAGACCAGTAGCTCAGGTCGGCGGCATACACGATGTTATCCGTCGTCAGGTCTTCCGCCTCGGAAGCGATCTGTCCCTGTATCTGGGCGGCCTTGTAATTGTTGTAGATTTGTCCGCCGGCATAGAGAGGCTGGCTTACGGTAGCACCCAGGCTATAGGTGTTGTGATCCATTTCGACTGACATGCCCGGACCGAAATCCAAATCGTACTTATTGATACGGTACTGGTAGCTGCCGGAGAAATCGAGAGCCGGGAAGAAAGCGGTCTTGGCCGCCTTGATAGCATGCTGCATCGCAATACGCTCTTCCGTACTCTGTTTGATCTGGCGGCTATATTCAAGCACCTTCTGCTTGTAGTCCGCAGCCGTGACGGGCTTTTCCTGTGCTCCCACCGATAAAGCCCCCAACAGCATACAACCGATAATTATTTTATTTCTCATATTTTATATTATACCGATTTAATCTTAAAGAATATACAATAGGTCACCGGAAGCACGAAGATGGTCAGGATGGTCGAAACAAACAAACCTCCCATAATCGTCGCTGCCATACCGGCAAACATGGCATCGCCCAACAACGGCAACATACCCAAGATTGTTGTTCCCGATGCCATCGTCACCGGAACGATACGCGTCTTGGTCGCCTCGATCACCGCATTGACCGGCGACAGGCCACTGCCAAGCTGCAACCCGATTTCGTCCACCAGTACGATCGCATTCTTGATATTCATACCGATCAGCCCCAACAGTCCCAACATGGCAAAGAAGTCGAGCGACTTGCCGAACACCAGCAAACCCAATACCACACCGATGAAGATCAGAGGCAACATACACATGATCAAGACCGGCTTCCGGTAGTATTTCGGGAACAGGAACAACAGAGTGAGATAGATCAGGCCGAACATCAACGGGATATTGGCAGCAATCGCCTTGTTCCCTTTATCCTGTTCGGACTGTTCGCCGAAGTATTGCAGTTTATATCCTTCGGGAACCTGTACCTCCTGTTGCACCTCCTGCCACAACTGGCTGAAAGCAGCCATCGTATTGGCGCCACGTTTCGGTTCGCACTGCATCATCATATAACGCTGGCGATTGTAACGCTTCACGACGCTGTACTCATAATCGAGCGAAAAGTCGTCGATCACCTGCTCCACTTTGACAGAACGGCCTTTGGCACTGTAGACCGGCAAGGTCTTGATATCGTTCAGGTTCATCGAATCCCGGTCGGCATCTTTCAGCAGGATCGGCATAAACACATCTCCCTCGCGATACTCTCCTAAAGGCAGGCCGTTGGTTGCCGAACGAAGCGAATAGGCCATCTGCTGGCGGGTGATACCCAGGCGAAGACCTTTTTCCTGCGAGTACAACGGCTTCCATACCGGAACCTTGTTTCCCCAGCTGTTGCGCACTTCCATCACCATGTCGTTCTTGCGGGCGATTTCTTGTGCACGCTGTGTCAGAGCCACCAACGTATCGATATTATCGCCAACAAACCCGATTTCAATTGCCGCATCAGGCACAGGAGACAAAGCAAACAAAGCTGAACGAGTCAAAATATCCGGATAGTTGGCGACCATATATTCATAGAACTTGTTTTCTTCGCTCTGCGCATCTTTCGCGTCCTTGGTCTCGATCAGGACATTGGCGAAGTTCGGTTTCGGTCCGATAGACGAACTTGCCAGGTAATAACGCACCGGCGAGCCTCCCAACGTGAACGAATAAGACTTGATCTTATCATTATTTTTGAGATACTCTTCTATCTTGATCACATTCCTTTCCACATCATCGATACCATACCCTTCCGGGAAGATCAGGTCGGCACGGAAATAGGGCTTGTTCATGATCGGGAAAAAGCTCTGCGGCATGATGCTCATGATAAACAGAGACAGGAACAAAGTCGCCACAACCGAAGCGAGCGTCAGATAACGACGCTTGATCAGGCGCCCCAGGACCTTTTCAAACTTATGATACAGTTGGGTGTCGTACGGATCTTTGGATTCGCCCGGTTTCGCCTCTTTCAAGATGAAATTACCGAAAGTCGTCGTTTGCGTCAATGCCAAGATCCAGCTCAGTCCGAGAGACACGGCAAGCACGATGAACAACGGCTTGACGATTTCGGCCACGGAAGCCGGCGCCAAATACATCGGCAAGAAAGAACAAACAGCGATAAAGGTCGCGCCCAACAATGCCCACTGCGGTTTGGTGGCCCCGTCGATCAACGCCTGGTAGCGTGACAGGCCGCGCTTGATGCCGACCTGCGCATTGTCGGTCACCACAATCGCGTTGTCCACCAACATACCCATCGCAATGATGAAAGCGGCAAGAGACGTACGGTTCAGCCCGACACCCCAGATCAGCATGATCAGCAATGTTCCGCCCACCGAGAAAAGCAGCGAACTGCCCACCAGCATACCGGCACGCGATCCCATCACAAGGAAGATGATCACAATCACGATGAGCAACGATTCGATCAGGTTCAAGATAAACCCGTTATTCGCTTCGTTGGCAATCTTGTTTTCCGGATAGATGGTTTTCAGATCCATCCCGATCGGGAAAAGCTGTTCCATCTCTTTCAGATGTTCGGCTACTGCATTGCCGACAGCCACGACATCGTCTTTCGCACCCGTGGCCACCCCGATACCGATGGCCCGTTTACCATCCACACGCATCAGGTTGGAAGGCGGATCCATATAGCCCCGTTCGATGGTGGCGATATCGCCCAGGCGTACTTCGCCGCCTCCTTTGGTGACAATCAACTGGTCGCGTATATCTTCTATGCTTTTATAAGTACCTTCGGCACGTACACGAAGCTGGTAGGTCCCGGTCAGGATCTCACCCGTGTTGACCAACAAGTTCTGGGTTTGCAGGACCTGCTGGATCGAATTCGGGTCGATCCCCAGGTTTGCCAGCTTGGGAACAGAGATGCGCACATTCACGACCTGCGTCTGTTCCGCAAACAGATAGACCTTCTGCACACCGCGGATAGGCGTCAGCTCGGTCTTTATCTTCTGCGCCCAATCGCGCATATCGTCGTAAGTAAAACCTTCGTCGGCGGTCAGGGCGTAATAGATACCGAACACGTCCCCGAAGTCGTCGCTCACATTGATGGCGGAAGCTCCGCTCGGAAGGCGGGGTTGTATGTTAGCCACCTTGCGGCGCAATTCGTCCCACTTGACCGGCATATAATCCGGCGCCAAAGTCGGCTGCAATTCGATGGATATCTTCGACATGCCGAAATAAGATTCAGACTTGATCTGAAAAACATCCGACATGGACTGAATTTCCCGTTCGATAGGTTCCGTTATCAATTTTTCCACCTCCAGAGGAGTAGCACCCGGATATTGCGTAACCAAAACGGCCTGCTTGATCACGAAAGGCGAGTCCTCCTTCTTCGGCAATTTAAAGAAAGAATATATACCCCCGATCAGCATCACTGCCAAAAAGAAATATATAATCTTCTTATTCTCTAAGGAATATACTGGAAGATTCATTGTTTATCGGCTTAATCTGTTAATACTTTTACCTGTTGTCCGTCAACCAGACGGGTAGCTCCGGCCGAAACGACCCGGTCGCCGGCATTCAGTCCACTGGTTATTATGACATTGTCTTTTCCTACCAGTCCGGCTTCTTCAATCTGGCGACGTTCCACCTTTTGCGATTGAGCGTTATAAACAAAGACAAATTTGTCATTATTCTCCTCACTGGCCACAATGGCGGAAAGAGGCGCCAGCATCGCTCCCTCGTTAAAGCTCGCGCTCTCGATATGCAGCACCACGCGACAGGAGAATCCGACAGCCACTTTGTATTTGTTCAGATTAAATTCGGGATCGTCGATATACAGGAAGACAGGAACTCCGGAACCATCGGGAGACGCTTCCACATATTCCTTCACCTTCGCTTTGAAGCGGACACCCTTGTAGTTGTCAAACTCCACGTAGATCTGATAAGGTGTCGAGAAATAGGTGATGTTCGTTTCAGGCATCGTATACTGGATCTGTAACTTGTTCGGGTTGATCAGGCAAACGATCCCCTGACCGGCCTGTACCTTCTGATAGTTCTCCACATATTTCTTCTGGATAAATCCATCGAACGGAGCACGCAGTTTCGTCTGTTCCAACTGGTTCTGCGCATATTCGAATGCAGCCTTTGCATTGGAATAGGAAGCTTCGGTCGCTTCATATTCCTGCTTCGAGATAGCCTGTTTGGACAACAGCTTCTTGGCACGTTGCAGCTGTGCTTCGGCTGTTTGATAAGAAGCTTTCTTCGCTTCATATTCCCATTTGAAATCCTGCGGGTCGATCTCTGCCACGACCTGTCCCGTACGGACTTTCTGTCCTTCATTCACATTCAACGAAATCAGCGGCCCGGACATCTTAAAGGCCAGGTCACTGAACTGGTCCGGCGAAACGACGCCGCTAAACGACTTCTCCACAAGATTCAACGAGGTCACTTCCGCCAACTTCACCGGACGGGGGCCTTGCTCCTTCACCGGCGGCTGACTACACGACATCAATGCTGCCAATACAAAAACGGGGATCAATTTACCATTCATGATAACTTGCATTTAGTTATTTGTTATTACTATTATATCCTTGCTAATCGTATGTCCAGGTTTTCACACCGTGGATATACAACATTCTTTTAAAATCCATTGTTCTGGTTTCTTTCGGATTTCCAGATATATGCATCAAAACGACCAACTGCTCCAATCGATCGTCGCCTCCATTTCTTTTTCCTGATCGTCGGGGATAGACGGGAAGAAGTCAATGCCGGTCACCTTTTCCACGCTGTCGATAGGTATCACCATTGATTGCAGCGAACTGCCTTCATAATCTCTGTTTTCGAAAAGGAACCCGATGCCTTTATAACCTTTCTCCGTATGATAACATAATACTTTATAAAAAGATTTGGGTATCGCCACCCTGTTCTTCCCTAACCGTTTCATATCGCTTGTGATGACCGGTCCCGTGACGATCAGCAACGAACCGTTGTCCAACGCCCACAAGCGGCACTGCTCTTCCAGTTCTTTCCAGATGCCCCGGTTCAATTTCGGTTTTTGCGGACAGATATTGCTCAGATAAAAAGATTCGCGCATGGCTTTTGCAGACCATTTCATATCGCCTGCCGGAGCCAAATGCCCACGATCGTAGCCTGTACGCGTATAGTCTTCGTTCATAGCCGTCGCACCTTTCACCTGCGGGTCGGGAACGAACTTATTGGAACGTTCCGTCTTTTTGCTTTTGGCCTCCGTCGCCGTCAGTTCGTATGCGACCCAGTTGGCAATACAATAGTCGGAATTATAAGAGACCGTATATCCCTCATGCTTGATAACCTGCTCCCGGCGTTTTTCTTTCAAACGCGGTATCTCTGTATTTGCAGGGACTTTAAATGTCTTAGTGGAAGATTGGGCAGGAACTTTCTTGGCCGGCGTTTTATCCTGCGCCTTCTGATCCGGACCGGCCACAGCCTTTTCAGAAGCAACAACACCCGGTTTCTTTTCCTCTGAAACCACCGGCTTATGTCCCTCCGCCGGAGCAAAGTAATCGTATATAAACAAAAATCCTATAAAACAAGCCACTACGATAAAGGCCCCTATAAACATCCGCTTCACAGAGGAAAGGACAGACGATGCTTTTCGTCCCTTTTTCCGTGGTTTCCTTGCGCTTTTTCTCTTTGCCATTTCTCTTAATAAAACCTATTCCTATTCAAGCGCAAAAATAGACAATATAAAGATGCTATACAACACACCCAAAGGGAATGTATTGGTTTGGATTGTTAGAAAAGAGTGCCACGATTAAAATGATAAACAAACATTTCTATCCATGAATCAAATCTCGATACGTGAGCGATTGCAACGACCTTTCCGTATGGATCATCTCCCCTGCAATTCCAGTATCAGTTCGTCTACGATGTATAAGTCACCCATCAGATAGAGATAATCTTGTGGATCATGCAACCTTTCGCAGGTCTTCGACTCATAGAAGAGATCAAAAGCTCTTTCAGGAGAGATGTCCAATGTCTCATGCACTCGTGTCACGATTCGCCCGATCTTATTCCAAAGTAATATATCGCTTAACATGATCTTATTTTGTTTTAGGAGTAAATGATTCTACAAACGTCAAATAATGTTCCACCACTTGCTGATTGGTTATACAAAATTGATTATTAGGGGCAAAATGTCTCAATCGATCTATAGCGACTTCAGCACTTATATAATTACCTATAAAGAGTTCAACCGTATCCACGACACGGTCATCGGCGACACCGCCTTCTATCAGGTCATAAGCTTCCCAAACATCATCTCCACCACGATTTGCCACAACAAACTTTAGCCATTCGAGATTATAACCATCAAATTTTTTACACCTGAAATTATCCTTTACCGCCTCCAAATCAAACTTATATTTGCAAACTACAGGAGAAAGTTTTCTATAGTCTGCGATTCTTCTCGACCATATTTCTGCCTGTTCTAAAATATCAGTCACATAATACCCCTTACCAAAATCCAACTTATTTCTCCCAAGCTGAACCATCGGTTGTTTTATGATATCAGTTCCACCGTGATAGACAATCATACAACTTTCTCCTTTCCAAACTTATGCTTCTCCCAATTTTGCAAACACCCCAATATCTCTTCCGTCACATGTTCCCGGCTTTCAGAATGAATAGCTTCGTAATGTTTTAGGATATAACCGTTAATCAGATCCACATGCTTCATACGTTCGTACATTTCCTTTGCCGAAACACCCAACACTCGTGCCGCACTCTCCACACAGGAAGAGGCAAATATCATTCTGTCTTCTATTTTTCTATCTGTCATAACCTAACTCCTACTTATTAAACTTGTAACATACAAACAAAAGTAGTCATTAAAACTCAAAACATTGGCAATCGGATAAATATATTCTACAAAGCGGTAGAAGGAATTTAGGATCTTTATTCTATTAAACTTTCACTATCATCCGAATGACGACAAGTATTATATATCCCAATATCTTTGCTCACCATGCAACCGCAAATTTTTTGTTGTCCTTTATCTTTCAGATTCTTTTGCCTATAGAAAGCACCCCACTTCCACCACATTTAAAACAAAGTCCAGATTCATGGTAACTATATTGGGGCAAATAACCTGTTCCACCACATCTATCACAAGTATCAAGTTTATGCAGCAAACGATTATTTTCATCATAAAGCATCATTTCATGTTCTGCATGTTCTTTTTTATGACAAACACGGCATAAGGTAAGTAAATTATCATCTGAATATTCCCATGCCTTATGACCATAAATATAGGATTTATGATGAACGTCAAGTATAGGCATATTATACTCACGATCCTTTCTTAAATTTGTATAGAAATAAACACTATCTTCCACAAAATCATCATCTATTTCTACATTATTAAACCAAACATGCAAAGCATTATTAGTTACATTGAGCAATCCATAGGAATCCTTTTGTTCATTTTTGATGTTAAAACAGCAAATACTTGTTTTTGAATCAATCACTCTCTTTCTGCCAATTAACTTATCTGTTATTTGCATATTCTTATCTAACAACAAATAATCATTATCCTGATTTAAATCAGTACCGCCTAATCCATAAAGTAATTCATCTGTCCAATTTGGATGTCTATTTAACCAATCATTACTTTTTATGCGACAAATTTTGCGTACAGAGTTTTCCAAGCCTTTCATATCTAAAGAATCCTCTATTTGAAATACAGCCTCTTCTGGTTCTATTTGACTATTTATAGATGTATCAGCATAACAGCATGCCAATTCCCAAAAACTGTCAAATATAAGTTTCCATAGTTTTTCTTCTACATAATCGCTAATATCCTCCAATCTATTTAGAGGTATAAATACATCTGTTCCACTTATTCCTAAAGATCCACAATGTTGACAATGAAATTTATCTCGCTGAAGTATTTGGAAACGTTTATGTTTCCATTCTCTTGATTGCAACTGTTCTGCATAAGTAATCATATTATAACCGATTTTATGAGTTTATTTTTCTGTTTCAATCATTGATGTGTCGATACGTCCCTCCCATCCCCACCATCCTTAGCGGGTCTGGCTTCGGCGTAAGGGGAACATGGCAAAATTACCATTTTTCAGTTACTATACTGCTTTTAGTACATAAACTTTTCTCACAAACCACACAAAGGATAAAACCATTCTCCTCCTATCATCTACCGCAAAGTTAATCTTTATACAACCATTTGTATTTTAAGGAATAAATGATAGCTTTGCAAGAGTATATAAGAAAGTACGGTCTGGAAAAAGAGTGAACCGAACATCCTGTACTGCATTTCGATATGAGTACGTCGAAGCATCAAAACAAGGAGGAGCTTGTTCAAGAAATCGAGGTATACCGCAAAAAAGAGGGCATTCAGCCCTCTTTTCCCTATTTTATCCCGGAATGACAATATTATAATACCGGGATGACAAACGAATGCTTGCCGGATTCCAATCGTTCCATCCGGTTTTTCGAGACCGGGACTTCGGCGGTTGTTCCTTCGGGGACGGAGAGGACGACTTGTATCTTTTTACCCTTCCGTTTCAACGACACCTCGATTTTGCCGAAATGAGTGTCGACCGTCGCGGAGGCATCGGTCAATGTTCCCATTTGAGGACATACCTTGAAGGAACGGAAACCCGGCGAGGTAGGTTCTATTCCACACACTTTCTGGCTCAGCAACGTAAGCGGTCCGCCGCTCCAGGCATGGTTGATCGTGCCACCGCCGAAACCGTCCGAACCGATTCCCCACCCTTCGAACAGGGTCGTATATTCGGTGTAGTTCATCATTCGCGTATAGCGCTGTTTGATTCTCTCCAAGGCCAACGTCGGCTCATTCATCTGGAACAAGGCTTCGAGCACGTATTTCTCCATATAAGGGCTGGCATGATGTTCCTTCTTCAGGACTTTGGCCAAGATGGGGTATTTATCGGCGGAAGCCAAGCCGGAAACGACAGCCATTGCCTGCGCACGGTCGTCCGTTTCTCCCTTATAGCCGGGAGAACGGTAGTCGGAACCGGTCCAGAACTTCGTGTCGAAACATTTCTCGATGCTATACATCATGCGGCTATTCTCCTCGGCATCAGTCGTTTTTCCGAGTTGCAGGGCAAAAGCCTTCTCAGCTTTCAAGGCCAGGTAATACCAGCAATTAGCCAACACATCCATATCGATGTTCTCTCCCCAATCGCCCCAGCTCCAATCGCCGCCGCGCCCGATGACCAGGCCACTCTTGTCGACTTGCCATACCTTGTGCAGATAGCGGTGCATACGGTCGTAAACATCGGCAACGAAACTGCTGTCGCCACTATAATAATACTGGGTGTAGAAACCGTACCAGCCCACCGAAGCCAACATTTGCAACGGCAGTTCTTTCCGCCAGTTGCCAGCCGGGACCGGAGCGAAAATCACACCGTCTTCGCGTTGCCAGTTCATCAGTTCGTAGATGCCTTTCAGCGCCAGTTTATGGCTAGAGGGAGAAAGGGCATAGAAAGCCTCGCCCAATTCGTTCACCTCGTCACCCCACCATTGCGCCCGTTCGCGGTCCGGACAGTCCATATAACTATCGCGCATCGTTATATATAAGGTACGGGCCGAACGTTTCCACAGTTCGTTCATAAACGGATCGTTGCAACTGAAAGAACCTGTAAATTCGGTATCGTAACCGGTCTCCCGGAATTTCACATCCAACACCTTCACGCCTTCCGGCAGGATATACTGCATCTCGTGGCCGTTCATCCAGCCGTAGCTTTCATATTCCTGCACGCCGTCGCGCGTGATATATTCGGCACGGACGTTGTATTGGGAACCGCCCTCATAATTGTCCGTACGGATATGGATCACCTTGCCGGCAGGAGCTTCGACTTTCAGGTAGGGAGTCACCTGGCTGTTATACGGCAGGCGGCAGTAAAGCGTATCGCCTGCTGCCGACCGGCGGACATCGACATACGGTTTCAGGCCAGAGTCTTTCCAAAGAGGGATCGGACGTCGTACCAACTTGCCAAAAGGCGCACTCTCGGCAGACGAAACGATCTCGGCATTCGGCATGCTGCCTGTGTAGCCAGGCAGGTTCCATCCGGACATTTCCATCCGGGCGTCGAACCGGATGTTGCTTTCCGGCAGACGGAAATTGGGATGGGGCGCTTCCGTACTCTGATAGGCATCATATACGATGCATTGCCAACTTTTGTCGGAAACGATTTCTATTCCGGGAGCCGTAGCTTCAAACAGCAAAGCAGCCAGGCCGCTGTTCATGTGGCTGAATCCGCTCTTGCCGAAATGCCAGACCAGCACGGCAATCGTATTCTCGCCGTTTTGCAGATAGGGTGCGATCTCGACCGGATCGTAATAAGTGCCGTATGGAGAAGGTCCTCGTTTCAATCCCCCCTCGAAGACGACCAGACGGCCGTTTATCCACAGCCAATATTTGCTATCGGCAGCAATGCGGGCGGTTAATGTTTGCGGAACCTTGTCTATATGGACGGTTTTGCGGAAAGCCAGCCAAGTATTCGTCGTACTCTGGCAACGTTCCGTATTGATCCAATGTGCCTTCCAGCCGGATTCGGCTCGGCCGGAGGCGAAGCATCCGATCAACAGTAGCAATAGGAAATAATGCTTCATGGTATTCTCGTTTAATAAGTATTCACATATGTACCCGAACCGACCGTTTCCGTCTTATCGCCGACACGGATCTCGGCCGTACAACCGGACGGGATCGTCACGGTGAGCGTAACCTTGCCGCCCTCCCGTTTCCATTCGCTCGAAATCATTCCGCGTACGGAGCGATACTCACCTTTCGCCCAATCCATTCCTTCCACAAAATGAGGCGTGATCAGGATGTGGCGGAATCCGGGTTCAGCGGCATCATAGTTGATGCCGGCAAGCTGGTTCATCATCCAGGCGGAGACATCTCCCATAAAGACATGGTTCAGGGAAGCATCGCGAAATTCAGGGCTTAACGTCCATGTTTCGGGCAACGTCGTATACCCCATCGTCTCTACCCAATAGCCCCAAGAGGGAGCTTCCGTCTTCGTGATCATCTTCATGGCGTCCTCGACATAGCCGTAGCGCGTCAGCATGGCCGGAACAGACTTGCTTCCGAGCAGGCCAAAATCGAGAAAATGGTTGTTGGCACGTACGACCTCGCAAAGTTTATCGGCGACCAACTGCTCCTTTCCTTCCGGCACGATCCCTAAATAGAGCGCGATCGCCTGTGCCGTCTGAGTTCCTTCGGCATAGACTCCTGTTTCGGGATTGAAGAACCGGCTGTTGACCAAGTCTTTCAGCTCATCGGCTTTCTGCCGGTACGGGGCGGCATCTTTGCCCAACAGTTCGGCGAAACGGGCCATCAAGGTATAATCCAGATAATAATAGGCGGTAGAGGTATAGGTATTGTCGGTCGTAGACTTCCAGTACACCCAGTCTCCCAAGCCGAATGTCAGGTAACCGCCGTCTTTCTCTTTCGCTTTCAGGTAATCCAGATAGCGCAACATCGTAGGATAGAGGTTTTCGATACTGCGTGTCTCACCGTAATAGTTATACAGGGCGTTCGGGATGATAAACATGGCAGCATCCCATACCGGGCCGGGCCATTCGCCATATCCCCAACCACTGGACGGGATAATGCCGGAGATTTCGCCGGCTTCGCGCTGGTTGTCGATGAAGTCGTTCATCCATTTTTCGTACAAGGTGATGCCGTCGAACCCCAACAGGCCGAGATCGATCGCGATATGCGCATCGGCCGTCCATCCGTTCTTCTCCCGCTGCGGGCAATCGGTCGGGATGCTGTGCAGGTTGCTGCGGTAGGCTTCCATTGTCGCCTTCCATATCTTGTTCAGCAACGGATCGGAGCAGGCGAACGAACCGACGGGATCTACCGCCGTATGCATAAACAGCCCCGTCAGGCTCTCTTTTGCCAGGGTCACGGGAGCCGAACTTTCGACCTCCACATACTGAAAACCGTGATAAGCAAAAGAAGGCATGAAGACTTCCTCCTCACCCGTTCCTTTCAGCGTGAACACGTCCATCTGGAAGACCTCGCCCGGTTTCACGGGATGATAATAGACATCGATATTTCCCTGCTCCAGACGGCCGTCCTTCTTCAGCAGCTCCCCATGCTTCAGGGTGATCCGCGTACCGGGAGCACCTTTCACCTTCAGGCGGGACAAGCCGGCAAAGTTCTTTTCGAAAGAGAACACATAGAGTTTGTCGCTGAATTTCTTCATCGAAACAGGCGACAATTCTTCCGTAATCCGGATTCCCGGCATCTGCTGGGCGACCAACAAGGGAGCCGGAGCTTCCGTCACCTGTGCCGGAACCCACTTGCTATCGTCGAATCCGCCCGCGTTCCAACCGTTTTCTTCCAACGTAGCGTCATATTTGTCGCCGCTGTAGATATTATTATAGGTATAGGGGCCGGTCGCCGTGCGCCAGCTCTCGTCGGTGGCGACGATCTCGGTCGTGCCGTCGGCATAGCGCAGACGCAGTTCGCAGAGCATCCGGGGACGATTGCGCCAACGGGCCGTCTCGAAGTTCCAGACAGCTTTGGACTGTACGTTGTGCCAGCCATTGCCCAAAACGGCAGCGATGGCGTTGCCTCCCTGTTTTAAAAGAGAGGTCACATCGTGCGTCACATACAGGATGCGTTTGTCAAAATGCGTATACCCCGGATCAAGATAGTTCTCTCCTACCCGCTTGCCGTTGATAAACAGATCGTAATAGCCGGCGGCAGCCACATACACGCGGGCTTCTTCGATTGCTTTTCCGAGTGTAAAAGCTTTGCGGAACATGGGGGCCGGCTCAAACTCCTTGTCGTGGCTGTCGGTTATCCATTTTCCCGACCAGTCGGACGGGTTGAACTTGGCAGTTTCGAAAGTAGCCGTTTCCGAAGTCTTGCAAACATTCCCGTCCCGATCCCATACCGTCACGTTCCAATAGTAGCGGGTATGCGGTTCCAATGCCATATTGCCGGTGTACGGTTGCAGATTATCCGGCGAAGTCCCGATACGGATTTCCGAACGGGAAGCCAGGAAGTTCTTCTCGCCACCTTTGTACTCCCAGGTGAAACGGGGACTTCGGGTATCCAGCCCGATCGGTTCGCGCAGGTATTCGGTCCGCAAATTAACCGGAACCGTAAGCTCGTTTTTACCTTTACAACCCAACAACGAGAGAAAAGCAAGCGAGCAGATCAACAGAGTGTTTTTCTTTCCCATATCTGATTTGATTATTGTAATATTTTTACTTCGGACGGTGCGTCGATCCGGCTCCGGACTTTCCCGTCGGCACCTTTTTCGTGGCGGACGGTGATCACGCCGTAAGGAGTCGGGAACGTTCCTTCCACCCACTCCAAATCACCCAAATGAGGAGTGATCCGGACAACGCGGCAACCCGGTTCCACCACCTGAACGCCCAACACATATTCACTCAGCCAGGAGGTCGGACCGGAAGCCCAACCGTGGCAAAGGCTATGGCGGAAACCTTTATAGCAATAAGCTCCGTAATCGCCATGAATATCTTTCTTGCCTGCCGGAACCGGTTCATCGATGCGGGAAGCGCCGGGCAACCAGTCCAAGTTGAAATCTTCCCAAAAAGTGGTCGCACCCAAATCGAGCATCGCGCCCCAGAATTGACGGATCACGTCGATCGCGCCCTGATAATTGCCGGCGGCAGCCATCGCACGCAGCATATAATAGCCATAGAAAGTAGAGAATCCATGCCCTCCGTTTACCGTGAGGTACTTCCGGTCGGCCTCTTCCGGTTTCATCAACCCCGCCAACGCCAACAGAGAAGCTGCCTGCTTCGATCCCGGCGCGTCCGGGGCGACACCGGATTTCAGGAAAGGCTTTATCACCTTCGAAGCCGCCTTGGTCATTCTGTCCTTCACGGCTTCGCATTCGGCCGCCAACGCATCTTCGCCCAATACTTTGCAAAGTTCGCCGCCCGCTTTCATCGCCTGTAACATCAAAGCCTGCAAGCCGGCATTTATGGCAACCGGGTTTTCATTGGACGGCCAATCGAGGAAACGGCCTCCTCCGTCGAGCTTCTCCACGCCGTCTTCACCGACCTTGGAGATCAGAAGACGAAGCAAACCGGTCAGATAGTTCTTTTGTTCCTTCAGGTAGGCCAAATCTCCCTGATAGTAATACCAGTCGCGATGGATCAGCAACCACCAGATGGAGTAGCTGCACATCCCGTTCATCCATTCGGGCAACGGCGTGATATCGCGGATCAGGTCAAGGCTTTTCGGAACGACTTCATTATAACCGAAAACGGTATTTACGGTCATCACTTCCGGGTGAAGGTCGCCCACCCAAACCAGACGGTCGCGCTTGATCCCGTCCCAGAGGTATTCCTGCATATTCAGATGTACGGTGTAGGCACCGGTCTGCCAGATATTGTTCAACCGTTCGTCGTTGCAACGGAAAGATCCTTTATAAGGAATATCACGGAAAGTCGAGATGGCACGGACTTCCTTCAGATGCAATTCGGCGGAATCGTCCAAGAGGTCGATACGTACGAAACGGAAACCGGAATTACCAACTTCCATGACACCCAGCCAAGGCAGGCGAATGGTAAAATCGCGCATGGCATGATCGTTGGTAGCTCCGTTTACACCGTCGATGTCACACATTGCTTCGCTGACAGACTCGCCGAAACGAACGCGTATGGCCACCGGTTCGTGCGAGGCCGGCATCCCGGTGACTATCTGGAGACCGCCTTGCAGCTCTTTTCCGAAATCGAAGAGGATGGCGGGGTGCTGCCGGTCGGTACTTGTCAAACGGCAAATCGAACGGTTTGCCAGATCGGACTGCCCGTTTCCGGGAAGAAGCAAATGGTCTGCGCCCTGTATCAATTGGCTTTCCTGCTGCCATACGATGCGTGCGGGAGGCAGATATTCGCGCACACGACTATCCCGCTGTTGGGCAAACAACGGGACAGAGAAGAAAAGAAATATGAGAATAAAAAACTGTTTCATGGTACATGGGGGTTTATATGGATGATGACACTTATCGGTGTGAAACATGGATAACATGGCTATACAAAATTATTATCGTCCGTATTTCAATGGGCGGAGTAGAACCCCGCCCCTACGGTATGCCATTATTTTATTGCGCACCGATAAATCATAAATCTCAAAGTCCAAACGCCGGGACCAAATCATCCAACTGCTTGTCGGTCATGCCGGCGGGTTCGTATCCGGCCATGCGTGCACTGAAATAGATTTGGGCGGACTTGCTCAGGGTGTCTATTGCGTCGAAACATTCGATCAGGTCTTCGCCGACTGCCAGAATACCGTGTTTCTCCCAGAATACGACATCGTGCTTTTCCAATTGTTTAATGGTGGCACGTGCCAAATCCAGCGTACCGGGTATTTCATAGGGAACGATGCCGACACCTTTCGGGACAATGATACGGCATTCGGGAATCATGCTCCACAACGTGCGGGTGATGACGTCCGAATCCAGGAAGGGTTTGCAATGCGTCATACCGATCAGGTCGGTCGGGTGCGTATGCAGAACGACCTTATTATCACGTCCCAGGCTGCGCAGATAATTATGCATCATCAGGTGCGAAGGTAACTCGGAAGTAGGCAGAATCAATTGTTCGGCAATGATATCATAACTTTTGCCATCTCCGGCGATACGGATCAGCGAACCGTTGGCAAACGGGTCTTGTGCGACATAACGCATCCGCTTTCCGGTGCCGGTGACATAGAAAATATGTCCGGCAAGGGCAGTCATCGCCTCCTGTAAAGGAATAGCCGGTCCCAGTGCGGGAAGTGCTTTTTCGACGTCGCCCATCAGGTCGGTCAGGTTTACGGAAATGTTACCGCCGTTGCGTTCCGCCCATCCTTTTGTCCAGAGATAGCCGGCCACTTCGGCGATACGGCCGATTTCGGCCATCAATTTTTCATTGTTTCTGATTGTTTTCATTTTACTTATATATCTTTTTTATGAGGGACACGCCCTCCGACTCAAAATCGTTCTTCACTTAATCAAGTCCGATCATTATCTTAAATCAGATTAGGCAGCAAAAGCGAGAATATCAGGAGACACATGCCGCAGACCAAAACAACGATCGTCTGCCGGCTCACCCCTTTCCACTCTTTCAGGATAATGCCCCATACATTGCTGAAGATCACATTCAGCGACATCAGTATGCTCCACGAAAAAGCCAACATCACCGGAGAATCGGCAAAATAGCTCTTTCCCATTCCCAACCCGAAGAATTGCGAATACCACAAGACACCTGCCAACGCGCAAAATAAGACATTATTCAGCAAAGTACCGCCCGATACGGAGAAATAATCTTTCCCCGTCCCGTTCTTTACATTCTGGAAGAGGCAATAAGAGGCGTTCGTGATAAAGCCTCCGATCGTCACCAACAGGATCACCGGGTTCAGCGCGAACAACTCGCTTGCGCCGGACTGCTTCGCCTTCTCAAGGATCGGAGCGCCGGATTCCAGTCCCAGATTGAAACAGGCACTCATCACTCCCGCCAAAAGAGCGACAAGCAAGCCTTTCGTCAACGCAAAATCCTTTACGGCCGCTTTCTTTTCCTCTTCGGTCATATTACGGGCACGAAGACTTCCGGCATACCCGATCACGGCGATACCGGCAAGCGTGATGCACACGCCGATCAGCAGGACCAGTCCGTCGCCATGAAACAAGTCCGTTCCGCCAAATACGGCCGGGAAAAGCGTTCCGAAACCGGCACACGTTCCAAGCGCGATGCTCTGGCCGAGCGCAACCCCCAGATAGCGCATGCTCAACCCGAAGGTCAGGCCGCCGATTCCCCACAGGATTCCGTAGATAACGGCTCCTGCTGCTCCGCCGGCACTCCACAGCTCCGGAAGGCTGCTCCCGTCGGGAACGGCAAGTTGCGCTCCCAAGAACGGAAAGACGAGCCAGGCAAAAACGCCCTGCACCAGCCAGAAGCTTTCCCAACTCCAACCCTTGACTTTATTGATCGGGACATAGGAACTGCTCTGCCCGAAGCTGCCAATTGCAATTATGATCAATCCAATGATTATTTCCATTATCGTTTGCTTGTTACTTCGGCTTCATATTTTTCTATCTCAGCAATATAATCCTCACCTACCGGAACGTCGTTTTGCAGGCAGAACATATCCCAGACGGCTGTCCACGGAAGGCTCTTCAGTTCCTCCTGCAAAGCCAGGCGTTGGAAAAACTTGCCTTCGGCCTCGTATTGCTGCAAAGTTGCAGACGGTTCGAGAAGGGCTTGCATAAAGGCTTTCTGCGTGGCGCGGCAACCGATCACGTAGGCTCCGATACGGTTGATCGTCGCATCGAAATAGTCCAGGCCGATATGCACCCGATCCAAAGCCTTGCAACGGATGATTTCGCGTGCCAGGTCGAGCAGGTCGTCGTTCAGGATCACCACATGGTCGCTGTCCCAACGAACCGGACGGCTCACGTGCAACATGATCTCCGGCGTAAAGAGAAGCAGGGCGGAAACCTTGTCGGCGATACTTTCGGTCAGATGGAAATGGCCCGTGTCGAGCGTCACGATCTTATTCTTCTTCGCACCGTAGCCCAAGTAGAAATCGTAGGAACCGACCGTATAACTTTCCAGGCCGATGCCGAACAGTTTGGCTTCGATGCAGTCCTTCATATTCTTATACTCGGTTGCAAAAATCTCGTCGAGCGACTGTTCCAATATCTGGCGGTATTTGAGACGGCTGGCAGGCACTTCCTTGCTGCCGTCGTGAATCCAGAGGTTCATGATACAGGGATCATCCTGATATTTCCCCATCTCCTCGCTGATCCAGCGGCAACGTTTCGTATGTTCGATCCAGAAATTACGGATCGCATCGTCGGGATTAGCCAACGTCAGGTTGCCGCTTTTCGGATGCGAGAAAGACGTGCTGTTGAAATCCAGCTTCATCCCGTTCTCTTTCGCCCACTGCATCCAGCTTTCGAAGTGAACGGGTTCCACTTCGTCGCGATCGACCTTTTTGCCCTGGAAGTCGCCATATATTTCATGCAGGTTCAAACGGTGTTTGCCGGCGATCATCGAAGCCGCCTTCAGGACATCGGCACGAACTTCGTCGATCGTGCGGGCACGTCCCGGATAGTTGCCTGTCACCTGGATCCCGCCCGTCAGCGAACCGCCCTGGTTCTCGAAGCCGCTCACGTCGTCCGCCTGCCAACAATGCATGGAGAGAGAAATCTTCTGCAATTTGTCCATTGCTTCCTTCACATCCACTCCGACAGCTGCATAGCGTTCAACAGCTGCCTCATACGCTTGTCTGATAATGTTTTCTTTTGTCATGGTCTTATTTTTTTGAGGTTACAGATTGATATTTCTTAAAAGCCTCTTCCCATTCGCCACCGCCTTCCGGGAGGAAGACAGCCGGCGATAGGAAAGAGTTGATCAAACGGCGCATCTCCCAACGGTCGGCCACTAATCCTGCCGCCCTCGCCTGCACCATACAGTTGCCGATTGCCGTTGCCTCGGAAGGTCCTGCCACAACCGGCATGTTTATTACATTTGCCGTAAACTGATTGAGAAGATTATTCATCGATCCTCCCCCGATCACGTGCAATTTGCGAATCTGGAAAGGAGCTATTTCGGATAACAGCGCCAGTACCTCCCTGTAGCGGAAAGCCAGGCTTTCAAAGATACAACGGATAAATTCGTCATCCTCCACAGGTTCCTGCTGCCCCGTCTCGCGGCAATAGTTCCTGATCGCCTCCGTCATGCTCGGCGGGTTGGCGAAACGCGGATCGTCGGGGTTCACAAAACAACGGAAAGGCGTCGCCCGTTCCGCCATCTTGACTATCGCCGGATAGGAATAATCGCGTCCGGCCTTCTCCCACTCTTTCCGGCACTGTTCGAGCAGCCACATCCCCGTGATATTTTTCAGGAAACGGGTCGTCCCGTCTATACCGCCCTCGTTCGTGAAGTTATGCCTGAAAGATTCTTCCGAGATAATCGGTTCTTCCGTCTCGATCCCCATAAGGCTCCATGTGCCGCTGCTAAGATAGGCAAATTCCCGGTCTGCAGCCGGAACGGCGGCGACGGCCGAAGCCGTATCATGGCCGGCAACCGCGATGACCGGCACTTTGCCGATCCCCGTTTCCCGCGCAAGCGCATCGGTCAGCTCTCCTACCACCGTCCCCGGCATTACGACCGGGCGCATGATGGACGGGGCCACACCGGCCGCTTCCAACAAGGAAGCCTCGAATTTCTTCGTCACCGGATTCAGCAACCCGGAAGTGGAAGCATCCGTATATTCGCATACCTTTTTGCCCGTCAACAGGTAAGAAAGCAGGTCGGGCATGAAGAGTATCTCTTCGGCGGCCTCCAGCGGCCCGAAGCCTTCCTGCTTAGCTCTGAACAACTGGAAAACACTATTGAAGTTCATGATCTGTATGCCGGTGAGCCGGTAGACTTCCGAACGGGGAATCCGCCGGAAATATTCTTCCGGAGCTCCTTCCGTGTAAGGATCGCGATACGCACGCGGCAGCCCCAACAGCGTGCCGTCTTTCGCCAGATATCCGAAATCGACTCCCCAGGTATCGATCCCGACAGAGTCCGGGACCACGTTCCGGCGTGCACAAATCGCGAGGCTTTCTTTCAAGGCATCATACAATTGATAGATGTTCCAGTAATATTTCCCATGCAACTCCATGATCGCATTCGGGAAGCGGTGGAGTTCCTGCATTTCAAATTTGTCACCGACCAAAGTGCCAAGTACGGCACGTCCGCTGGTCGCTCCTATGTCAAAAGCTAAAAAGTTATATTTCTTCATGGTACAACAAAGTTGTTTGTTTTACAATTGCAAAAGTAAACGGTAAATTACTATCTTTGCTTTTGAAAATGATTTTAAACCTTTCAAATCTGACAGAGGAGATGGAGAAACAACTAAACGATCAATCGAGATACCTGACGATAAGTGCGATAGACGAAGAATGGGGAATTGTCGTCACGACCGTCGGCTACCAGTTCATTCCCCCGAAAGGGAACTATCCTCTTTCGAAACATCCGGACAATTACAGCTTCAAGCCGCAGACCGGACGAATCCTGAACGAGTACCAACTGGTCTACATCACAAAGGGAAGCGGCTATTTTTCTTCACAATCCTGCAAGATGCAAAAGATAAACGCAGGCACGATGATCCTGCTTTTTCCGGGAGAATGGCACAGCTACTATCCCGACAGCGAGACGGGGTGGGACGAATACTGGGTCGGTTTTCGCGGTATCCACATCGACAAACGTGTGGAGAAACGCTTCTTTACCCGCGAAGAGCCGTTGCAGCACATAGGGCTCAGCGCGACGATCGTCGGGCTGTATGAGGACATCCTGAAATTCGCCTCGCAGGAAAAAACGGGCTACCAGGAGATGATTTCGAGCATCGTCCTCCATATACTGGGCACGGTCTATTATAAAAGAAGGAACAACTCCTTTACGAATGCCTACGTTGTGGACAAGATCAACGAAGCACGCATCCTGATGAAAGAGCAGGTGGAAAACCCGCTGACACCGGAGGAGATAGCTTCCCGCCTGGGGCTCGGCTACTCTTGGTTCCGCCGCATGTTCAAAGAATATACAGGCGTGTCGCCCGCCCAGTACCAATTGCAACAGAAACTACTGAAGGCAAAGGAACTGCTCACCAGCAGTAGCATGAACATCTCGGAAATCGCCTACAGCCTCAAGTTCGAGAATGCCGGACAGTTCTCCACCTTCTTCAAGAAAAAAGAGGGCATGACGCCGTCGGAGTTTAGGAACAATGGACAATTGACTATTGACAATTAAAAAAATACGGCTTACCGAAATTGTCAATTCTCAATTGTCAATTAAAAAAGTGATTTTCTTGTTCATCATATAGTTGACGGCGCCATAGATGAAGAACCCGAGAAACTGGGCGAGGTATTCGTTCAGGTTGAAGATTTCCACCATAACGAGCAATGCGAGGAACTGGGCGCAGTAGGCACACCCGAATGCGATCAGGAAAAGAGGCACCTCACGGTGGAGCTTGCCGGTACGGGAAGAAAACACCCAGTATTTGCTCCAAAAGAAATTATTGATCTGCGCAATCACGTAGGCGATGATATTGGTAGCGATGTAGTTACAACCGAGCTTGTCCATCATCAGCCAGACAATCAAGACCGTAATCAGCGCATTCAGCGTGCCGATCAGCATAAACCGTATCACGCGTACCATATTTTTAGATTGTGAGACCAAACCCGTTTCCTGCTGTTTTGTTCTTTGACATTTGAATTTTCGGGGGACAAATATACAGGAATATTATGTAAATAGCCATACAAAAGGTCAAAAGTATGGCAAGCAACGCGTATCTTTGCCTTCATGAAATACTTATTGTTTTGCACAATCAGCCTGTTATCCCTCGCTGCCTGCATCCGCGAGGATGTGCCGTCTGCGGATGGCTTTGCTTTGGCGGAAGGCGACCCGTTGCCCGAATTCAGTATTTCCAACCCGTATGGGACGGTATCGAAGAAGGACCTGGAAAACAAATTCGCCCTGATCATTTTTTTCAGTACGACCTGCTCCGACTGCCGGAAAGCTTTTCCCGATATATACGCTTTATATAATGTATACAAAAACGATCCCTCCGTCCGTGTGCTCCTGATCGCCCGCAGCGAAACAGAAGAGCAGGTGGCGGCCTATTTCAGGGAACAGCAATACGACATGGAGTTTTTCGCCGACCCGGACCGGAAAACCTATTCCCTCTTTGCCGACAACATCATCCCCCGCGTATTCCTTGCCGGGAAGGACGGCACGCTTATCCTGACGCAAACGGAAAAGGTGGATGCGGAAGAGATCAAGGCTGCCATCCCAAACCTCTTGACTGGCCTTACCTCGAAAAGCGATACAAACCTGCAGATCTCGACCGAAAACCAAAACAGCACCGACTTCGCACTGTTCCCCAATCCCACCGACACGCTGACGCTGATACCTTTCTTCAACTCCTTCCTCGCCCGTTACGGGCAGAATCAAATATTTTGGAAAATTCCGCAAAAATCGGTTGCCTGAAAATAATCCGATTCTCAGAACACAAAAACAGAGGCTATGCCGTAAAACTTAATTACGACACAGCCTCCCTTTTCTGGATCTAGCCAGAACCTGCATGTAGGCATCACCTAATATTACTTCCATACAAACAAAATAATTAGAAATAATCTAAAGATTATTTACATAATAAGCAAAAGATTATTATATTTGTGGTGTCAAACAACACGAGTGATAATTTTAAATTTAAACCTATGACAAAAGAAGAGCGGGAGGAGCTCATTCAACAAAAGGAAAATCTCAAATTACTTTTTGAATTCCACAGCGGAAATCGGGTAATAAAAGGAGATCCGGAATTCGAACAGCACATAAACGATATTTTGGATATGATTGCTGAAATAGAAGAAAAACTAAAAGAGTAACTAACAAATCCCCTCTTCGGAGGGGCACAAAAAGTATATATATGAAGGATTTATCAAAGTTTTTACCAACCGATGACATGCGGGCGGATTTTGAAAAATTCAAAAGCATGTCACCTGAAGAACGTGCTGCTTTCCAGGAAGAACGAACTCGGAAAGTAGAAGCTCTGCCGGAAGACGAACAAGCTGCTTTTATCAAGGCTACCCATCAAGGATTAGTTGCGATCAAAGACGAGCTGCAGGATATCAAATTGACATTAGAATTAGGAGATGTGGCAAATGCTCTTTCTTTAAGTTATATTGCGAAGACGTACTTTGGTAAAAGTAAAAATTGGCTTTACCAGCGTTTGAATGGCTATAAAGTAAATGGGAAACCAGCACAGTTTACAGAAGAAGAGCGCAAACGTTTTGCAGAAGCTCTCCTTGATTTGAGCCGGCGAATAAATGAAACTGCGCTTAAGTTTGCTTGAGCTCGGATTGTTTGACAGCAATTATGAAGAGGTGTCAAAATAGGCGCAGCCTCTTTTTTGTAAGCTGTTGACAAACATAAAACAAAGCCCAGGCTTTCCCAAGCGTGGGTTTTGTCATGTCAGTATCTCGGATTATACGTCCGAAGATCAAATATTTTGGAAAATTCCGCAAAAATCGGTTGCCTGAAAATAATTCGAATCTCAGAACACAAAAACAGAGGCTATGCCGTAAAACTTAATTACGACACAGCCTCCCTTTTCTTGTTCTCATCTCTCCGTATGACGGTTTCCTCTACAATTCGCCGGGACGTTCTTCTTCGCCTCCGCCGGAATCGTTCGTTTCGGAATTGCTGACGACGAAAGCGAACCGTTCGAACTGGGTATTCTCTCTCACTTTGCGGAGCAACGACCCCGGACTGAACACGATGCGCGGAGTCTTGATCATCTCCGAATCAAACTC
>OJKP01000512.1_pt1 | contig 28880 bp, 25 predicted proteins | sample 1596521 | NCBI WGS metagenome assembly OJKP01 (sample SAMEA4350130, study PRJEB24818) | metagenome | biome: human; feature: gut; material: faeces | place: Denmark | collected 2013-09
AGAATAACAAGAGAAAAGCAAGCCTTAAAGGTAAAAGAAAAATGGCAGGATGGAGTGATGAGTTTCTTGCTGAACTTTTAGATGCACCATGGCATAATGAAGAAATTAAGTAATGCGTCAGCCCTGATAAGATAAGAAATTAGTTATTCGATAAGAATAGCATTTAGGGGGTTAAAAAGAAGATGTTACTTAGTTCTTGATAAGAAGGCTTTAAATTGGATAAATCTCTGTCGTCTGTTTTCGTGGTGTTGTTGGCAGGAGTAATACGCCATTCTTGCAGATTTTTCAATGTAGATAGAAAGCGATATAATTCGGTCAGAATTTGTCGTTTACAGTTATTATCATCTACGTTCGTTTTTGAAAATGACTGTTCTTGAGCATAATGATTGCTTGTGATGGCAATATTTAAAGCCTGTTTTGGGTATTCCGGTTGTGTTCCGTACAACCCATAATGTTTGCAGACAATACCTGATTGTTCCCTCTATTCCTTCAGATAGGTAATACAAGATGCTTCATTAGGAAATCTTTGCATGAAATTCAGTACGTTTATAATAATATTTCGCTTATATACTACATTATAAATGTACTGAATTTCTGCAAGATAAAAAATGCTATTATGTAATAGTTTACCAAATATTTATCTGACGTTAAATATATTAACGAGTATCATACGGATAGTGATTTTATTTAATATTGTTTCCATTAAGGGAAATTGTGCCGGGAAAAGACTCTTTGAGGATAATGGCTATGTAAACAGGGGCAAGCTTGTTTTTGTCTATCACTTCAGTCTTTCCAAAATTTATAGGTGTGCCTCGGCTATAGCTAACAGCCATTGGGTCGAAGTTCAACAAGCCAAACAAATACCATGCGCTCGACGATATGCAAATATTTGTGTCAGCTCCCTTCCAAAGTTGTGAGCTGCCATAGGTAGTGCCAAGATTTGATGCATAGGGCAATCCTGCGGAATTAGGATAGAGCGTGCTTGATATCAGTAACTTCTTCATTTCCGCCAAATAGGCTGTCGACTTGTAGGAGTCGGCAGCCTTTTGGTAAGCCACCACCATCTGTCCTGTGCCCTCAAGCCATACAATGTCTTTGTCGATGTCGGGGGCAAACCCTGTTATCAAGGCACCATTGGCTGTGGCTCTTTGGGTGTTTGCATACATTGTTGTTTTTTCGAGCACTGTTTTAGGGAAATCCTCAAATGTGCAATATCCCCAACTGTGATTGTCGAGTGCATATTCATAATAATTTCCTGGCCATGACACCAACAAGCCATCAGTACTGTTGTATCTGCTTTCTTTAAGGTGTGCGAGGAGTTTTTTGTGAAAGTCGTCATATCCCTGCACTGCACAGTAGGCATCAATCATACCTTCGGTATTTTTCGAGATAGTGCTATTGCTTGCAGTGATGCCTCCCCAAAGTCCACCATCTTTGTCTTGCAGTGAACGAATCCAAATTTCCAGCGTCGACTTTAGTTTGTCATATTTTGTAGTCTCCACCTTTGCCGTGTAGTTGTTCAGTGCTATTAGCAGCCAGGCATTGTCACCAAGCCATCGGTCACCCGAAGGTGTGCCGTCGGTACTGCGGAACTGATAAAAACCACCATTGGTTGTGAGCTCGCTACCTATGCGCTGGTTAAAGAAATTGAAAATAGATTCAGCCTTGGAATACTTGCCCGTGGCAGTGAACACAAGTGCTGCTAGGGCGTTGTCGTAGAGCGACATCGTGCTGCTGTTCTCGGTGCTTGGCAGTAGTCCGTTGGAGTACTGCACATTTTCAAACCATGCCACGATATTTTCGGCCTCTGCCAACAGGTCGATGGTTGTTTTCTTTGCAACGAAAGTAACAGTCTGTGTCGATGACGCTGTTGCCGACGCTGGCGTAAAGGTGTAGCCATCGGCCATAGGAGTTATTTTTACACTGCCCTTCAAGTTGGATACGCTCCACTCGCCTGATGCTGAACTGCAGACCGTCTGGTTTCCAATTGTTAGGCTTATGTTCGCAAGTCCACAGCCATCCGAATCAACAATTTTACCTGAAACAGAAAACGTTTCGTCTACTTCCGAACTATTGTTGTCGCTTGAACATCCTATAAGTAGGAAAATGTTCAGTATAAAAAATGATATAATGTTTTTTTTCATATTATCTAATGCAATGTTTTTTAATTGTAAACAAACAAGCCGAGGCTTTGTCATGTCAGAAAGTTTTTGTAACTTAGTGACATATAACAAATTAAATGTCCACAAAGTTACATACAAAATCTTACAATAACAAAAGATTGTTTCTGACAGTGAATCCCAACGAGGATATCGCTGAAAACGATCCTGTGCGCGTAGTCGATGCGATAGTCGAGGGCCTTGACTTGAGAGAGTTCAAGAAACTTTACCATGAGAAAGGTCGTTGTCCTTACCATCCGAAGATGATGCTCAAAATCATCCTCTATGCATACATGAACAACATCTATTCGTGCCGCAAGATGGAAAGGGCGGTTCAGCGCGACATCCATTATATCTGGCTTGCCGCCCAGGAGCGGCCCGACTTCGTGACAATCAACCGTTTCCGCAATCGCGTGAAGAAAGAGATAAACAACATCTTCACACAAGTGGTGCTTGTGCTGGCCGACAAAGGCTTCATTACTCTTGACGTGGAGTACATCGACGGCACAAAAATAGAGTCCAAAGCCAACAAGTACACCTTTGTGTGGCGCAAGACCGTGGAGAAGAACCGGGCTAAGCTTCAGGAAAAGATACGTGTTCTGCTGGGGCAGATAGACGATGCCGTCGCTCAGGACAAGGCGTCCGAGACTGATAAAGTTGACTTCACTCCCGATACGCTGACTTCCCTCATCACCGAGCTGCAGGACTCACTTTCAGCAGAGCCCGAGTCGGCAGACAAGGAGAGGCAGAAGCGGCGGCGAGAGAAGAAGAGGCTGGTAAAGGAGCTAGAGAAGCACCGCGACAAACTCGGCGAGTATGACGGCCGTCTGGAGCAGATTGGCGAGCGCAACTCCATGTCAAAGTCCGACCCCGACGCGACGTTCATGCGCATGAAAGAGGACGCGATGAACAACGGCCATACCAAGCCAGGCTACAATCTGCAGATATCCGCAGAAAACCAGTTCATCACCGATTACGCACTGTTCCCCAATCCCACCGACACTCTCACGCTCATACCGTTCCTCAACTCTTTTCCCGACCGATACGGGCATCTTCCATCAATAGCAGTGGCCGAAGCCGGCATGGAGGCTTACGTCAAATACAACCGTTTCCACCTCGAGCAGCACCCGCGTTACAAGCCCAACCCGTTCAATCACGACAACTTCCATTACAACGCCGCCGAAGATTACTATGTCTGCCCGATGGGCCAGCATATGACACGCATCGGTACTTCCCACCTCAAGACCGCAAGCGGTTACCGCAGTGAAAACGCACGTTACCGCGCACAGAACTGCAACGGCTGTCCACTGAGGTGCCTGTGTTACAAAGCCAAAGGAGACCGACGGACAATCGAGGTTAACCACCGGCTCAACGGATATAAACGAAAAGCGCGTGAACTGTTGACCTCGGAAGAGGGATTGAAACACCGTGGGCGACGATGTGTCGAACCGGAGGCCGTTTTCGGACAGATGAAATTCAATATGGCATACCGACGCTTCCGACACTTCGGCAAAGACAAGGTCACAATGGACTTTGCCTTCTTCGCCATAGCCTTCAACATAAAGAAAATGTGCTCAAAGATAGCAAAACAGACTCAAAATGGGGGAAACACACACCAAAATGGCCTGTTTTTGCCAGTTTGCGGAATTTTACCGCCTGAGGAACGAATATTCTGGGATAACCCTAAAAAAACAGTTGCCTGAAAAATAAAAATCCTTAAGGCTCAAAAAACAGAGGCTGCGCCGTAAACATTAATTACGACACAGCCTCTTTTATCTTATATCAGTGGAATATATTATTCTTTAACTTCCCAACCCAATGCACTTGCACCAAGCACAGCAGCATCAGCGTCTTTCAACTGAGAAAGGAGTAATTTAGCCTTTCCTTTGAAAATGCTCAATACGTTTTCGTCCATTGCTTTCTTGATAGGCTTCATGATATAGTCGCCAGATTTTGCAAGACCGCCGAACAAAATGATAGCTTCAGGGCTTGAGAACGCTACGAAGTTAGCCAAAGCTTCACCCAAAATAGTTCCGGTAAATTCGAAAATGTCAAGAGCCAACTTATCACCCTTCACAGCAGCGTCGTATACATCTTTAGACTGAATTTCTTCTGCCGGAATTTCGCGCAACAAACTTGGTTCAGGACGTGCAATCAAGAATTCACGTGCTGTACGAGCTACACCTGTTGCCGAGCAGTAAGTTTCAAGACATCCCTTACGACCGCAACCGCAAGCACGTCCGTTTTCCTTAACGATTACGTGACCCAACTCACCTGCGAAACCGTCGCAACCGTAAACCAACTGACCGTTAACAACGATACCGCTACCTACGCCTGTACCCAAAGTAATCATGATAAAATCTTTCATACCACGAGCCGCACCGTAAGTCATTTCACCGATAGCTGCAGCGTTAGCGTCATTAGTCAAAGTGGTAGGAATACCCAAACGTTCTTCAAACAAAGCTGCCAAAGGAATAACACCTTTCCAAGGCAAGTTAGGAGCGAATTCGATAGTACCGGTATAGTAGTTACCGTTAGGAGCGCCTACACCCATACCTTTTATTTTTTCAGTTCCGCCAAATGGCTGAACCATCGGAATGATTTTCTTGCAGATAGCATCAACGTATTCGTTTACATCATCATACTGATGAGTTTTTACAGAATCAGATGCCAATACATTACCACGAGAGTCTACTACTCCAAAAACGGTGTTAGTTCCACCTATATCCATGCCTAATACATAAGGCTTTTCCATACTTACTGTCATGCTATTAAATCTTTTTATAAAGTTAATTCAATGCAGCAAATGTACAGAAAAACAATTTTACCACACACATTTTTCCCATTTAATTTTACCGTTTTTATTCCGTGCTCCTACACGTTAATATATAATAACACCAGCAAACAGACACCTCTGCCGCGCACACCGAGCCAACCCCGCAAACTTTCCTATGCAGCCCCACCATCTTCTATCTCAGTTTCACGAATGAAAATACAGAAATCTTCCAGCCCCAAGAACCCCAAAAAGAAAAAAAAGAAGAAAATTTCCACATAATCCTTGTTTTTTAAATAAAAGTATTACATTTGCAGCCGTAACAACAACAAAATAATAGTTATGAAACGATTTGCGACATACTTCTTTTTTTACTTTTATTACTTTTACTTTAGCAATGAAGTGAAGCGGGAGTTCGCATACGTATACTAAACAACAATAGAACAATGATTGATTGATATAACGAATCCCGCTTCCGTATGGAAACGGGATTTTTTTATTAACTCAGGCACATAAAAAGATAAAGATATTAATGAAAAAAGTAGCAATACAAGGAGTTCCGGGTTCGTATCACGACATTGCGGCCCACAAATATTTCAAAGACGAAGATATAGAGCTGATATGCTGCAATACTTTTGAAGAGGTATTTGATAACATCCGCAAAGACAGTAATGTGATAGGTGCCGTAGCCATAGAGAACACCATAGCGGGAAGTCTGCTACATAACTATGAGCTGCTACGCGAAAGCGGGACAACCATCATAGGTGAACATAAGCTAAGAATTAGCCACAGCATAATGTGTCTGCCTGATGAAGATTGGAAAGACCTGACGGAAGTGAACTCGCACCCGGTAGCCTTGGCGCAATGCCGCGAATTCCTGATGCATCACCCCGAACTGAAAATAGTGGAGAAGGAAGATACGGCGGGCAGCGCACAAGACATCTGCGAACAGCACCTCACAGGACATGCGGCTATATGTTCTAAATATGCAGCCCAGCTGTATGGCATGAAAATATTACAAGAAGGCATCGAGACGAACAAACATAACTTTACACGGTTTCTAATTGTATCCGACCCGTGGAAGGCCGACGAACTGAAAGACCGCTCTAAAGTAAATAAGGCAAACGTGGTGTTTACACTACAGCATAATGAAGGAAGCCTGTCGCAGGTATTGTCTATCTTTTCATTCTATCACATCAACCTGACTAAAATACAATCGTTGCCTATCATCGGACAAGAATGGGAATACATGTTCTACGTAGACGTGATGTTCAACGATTACTTAAGATATAAACAATCTATAGACGCAGTGACACCGCTCACTAAATCGATTAAAATTCTAGGAGAATATGCAGAAGGAGAATCTACACTATGAGATAAAGCCAGCCGACCGTCTGGCAAACGTAAGCGAATACTATTTCAGCAGAAAGCTGAAAGAAGTGGCTCGCATGAATGCTGAAGGCAAGGATGTTATCAGCTTGGGTATAGGAAGCCCCGACATGCCGCCTTCGGACGAAACAATCAACGTGTTGTGCGAAAACGCCAAGAAGCCCAACGTACACGGTTATCAGCCTACGGTTGGTATACCTGAACTTCGTGAAGCTATGGCAGATTGGTACAAGCGTTGGTATAATGTAGACCTCGACCCGGCTACCGAAATTCAACCGCTCATCGGTTCCAAAGAGGGTATTCTGCACGTAACGTTGGCACTCGTTAACCCAGGCGACCAGGTATTGGTTCCGAATCCTGGATATCCAACTTATACATCGCTCAATAAGATATTGGGCAGCGAGATAGTGAACTACAACCTTCGCGAAGACAATCATTGGCAACCCGACTTCGACGAACTGGAGAAGATGGACTTGAGCAGAGTGAAGATAATGTGGACCAACTATCCTAACATGCCGACAGGCGCAAACGCTACGATGGAACTTTATGAAAAGCTAGTCGATTTTGCCCGACGCAAAAACATCGTCATAGTAAACGACAACCCATACAGCTTCATTCTGAACCGTAAGCCAATCAGCATTTTGAACGTAGAAGGCGCAAAAGACTGTTGCATAGAATTCAACTCGATGAGTAAGAGTCACAACATGCCTGGATGGCGCGTGGGAATGCTAGCAACTAACGCCACATTCGTGCAATGGATATTGAAGATAAAAAGCAATATCGACTCTGGTACATTCCGCCCATTACAGTTGGCAGCGGCACAGGCTTACCACAACAGCACAGAATGGCATAAAGAAGCCAACTATAACGTATACAGCCGTCGCCGTAAACTGGCAGAAGAAATAATGAAAACCTTAGGATGCACGTTCGACCCCGAACAAGTAGGAATGTTCCTCTGGGGAAGAATTCCCGATACATACGCCGACGTAGAAGACCTAACCGAAAAGGTTCTGCACGAAGCAAGAGTATTCATCACTCCGGGATTCATATTCGGCAGCAACGGAAAACGATACATACGTATCTCACTCTGCGCCAAAGAGGATAAACTGGCGGAAGCTTTACAACGAATTAAAGATATAATGTAATTAAATAAAATACAACTATTATGGAACTCGATTTACAGCCCATCGAACTGGAAGGTGTATCAAAAGAACGCCCCCTTGTTATAGCAGGTCCGTGCAGCGCGGAAACTGAAGAACAAGTAATGACTACAGCTACACAATTGGCCAATAAAGGCATTAAGATATTCCGCGCCGGAATATGGAAACCTCGTACCAAACCGGGAGGTTTCGAAGGAATCGGCGTAGAAGGACTGGCATGGCTGAAACGCGTGAAAGAAGAAACCGGCATGTATGTATCTACCGAAGTAGCTACAGCTAAACACGTGTACGAGTGTTTGAAAGCCGGAATCGATATATTATGGATTGGAGCGCGTACTACCGCCAACCCGTTTGCCGTTCAAGAAATAGCCGATGCACTGAAAGGCGTAGATGTACCTGTATTAGTGAAGAACCCGGTAAACCCCGACTTGGAACTTTGGATTGGTGCGTTAGAAAGAATCAACGGTGCCGGACTGAAACGTCTTGGCGCTATTCACAGAGGATTCTCATCGTACGACAAGAAAATATACCGCAACTTGCCGCAGTGGCATATTCCTATCGAATTGCGCCGCCGCATTCCTAACTTGCCTATCATCTGCGACCCTAGCCACATAGGTGGCAAGCGCGAACTTATCGCTCCGCTGTGTCAGCAGGCTATGGACTTGGGACTTGACGGACTTATCATCGAATCGCACTGCAACCCTGATAGCGCTTGGAGCGATGCCGCACAGCAGGTTACTCCCGATATCTTGGATTACATCTTGAATCTGCTGGTCATCCGTAGCGAACATCAAACTACAGAAAACTTACACGAGTTGCGCCGCCAGATTGACGAATGCGACAATGAGCTGATTGAAATATTGGCTAAACGTATGCGTGTATGCCGTGAAATCGGTACTTTCAAGAAAGAACATAGCATGACCGTATTGCAAACAGGAAGATATAACGAGATCCTCGACAAGCGCGGCGCTCAAGGCTCGCTCTGCGGAATGGACTCTGACTTCGTAAAGAACGTATTCGAAGCTATACACGAAGAAAGCGTTCGCCAGCAGCTGGAGATTATCAACAAATAAAATAAAAGGAACGACAAAGAAATGAGAATATTGATAATGGGAGCCGGTAAAATGGGCTCCTTCTTTACTGATGTATTAAGCTTTGAACACGAAGTGGCTGTATATGATGTAGACCCAAAACGTCTGCGCTTTATGTACAATTGCTACCGCTTCACCAATATGGAAGAAGTAGAGAATTTCCATCCGGAACTGGTAATCAATGCCGCAACGGTAAAATATACGCTCGATGCCTTCAGACAAGTATTGCCTCATCTTACTAAAGACTGCATCATAAGCGATATAGCATCCGTGAAGACCGGATTGAAAGAGTTTTATGAAAACTGCGGATTTCGTTATGTCTCTACTCACCCAATGTTTGGTCCTACCTTCGCTAATCTTGATAAGCTCAGCACTGAAAACGCTATAATCATCAAGGAAGGTGACCATCTGGGACGAATCTTCTTCAAAGACTTGTATCATCGGTTGGGCTTGAACATATTCGAATATACTTTCGACGAGCACGATGAAACGGTGGCATACTCATTGTCTATTCCGTTTGTATCGACTTTCGTATTCGCTGCCGTAATGAAGCATCAGGATGCTCCGGGTACTACATTCAAACGTCACATGGCAATTGCAAAGGGGGTACTTAGCGAAGACGATTATCTGCTTCAGGAAATATTGTTCAACCCGCGTACTCCAGAACAGGTAGAAGGCATACGTACCGAGCTGAACGAGTTGCTTGATATCATCAGTGAAAAGGATGGCGACAGAATGCACGCCTACTTAGAGAAAATACGCAAACACATCAATTAGTCAACGTAAGTTCTTAATAAAACTTAGCACCCCTTCATTTGATATCTGTTTTATAAATGAAGGGGTGCTTTATTATATATTTCACTCCATACCATATCAATTGCCGTGCGTAGAGAAATATTCTTTCCACTCATCTTCCATCAAGCCCAAGAAATGCAGGGCTTCAAACTTCAGCGTAAAGCTACCCTCTACACTTCCTTCCATATATACCATGGTTTCTCCTTTGTCAACCTCACTGACTTTATAAGCCACTGGGTGACGCACCAATCCCACCGGAATAAAACGTCGGCCATCGGATGACACAGACGGGGTAATCTCTTCTTGCGACAAATCGTTGCTATCGGTAATATACACGGCAGAGATGCGTCCGTTCTCATCAAAGTCGGCTCCCCAAATAGACATTTCGTGATAGCTACCCATCATTTTTACATAAAAGCCGATAGCTTCCTTATCTGTAAAAGCTTGCTTCATGCGCGAATTGAATTCATTGGCAGTCACACCATCTACCACATCGGCTACATCAGAGAACACATCAGAGAAGAAGTTGCCGCCATTAGGCTTTGAAGAACGACCTACAAAAAACCAATACAACCCGAAAAGCGTTTTTCCGCTTTCATTCACGAAATAACGCTTGAAATAATCGAACACAGCGCAAGAGGTAGACGAATCGTATGCAGTGGGGCCGTTATATTTTCCATAGAGACGAATGTTATCAGCATTCTGATCAAGCCACCAGTAAATCATGTTAGAGGCAGTAGCAGCCCAGCACATGCTTCCGTCGGGGTCGCCCGCCATGTTTATCTTATTACAGTCGTACCATCCGCAACCTTTCTTCCATGTCAGTCCCTTTTGGTTAGTACCCGACACGTATCCCCAATCAGACTCGGCAGGCTCTTTTACGCCATACACCCACACCGTACGGTTTGCCCATTTAACATCGGGATTAGGTTCGGGCTCAGGCTCAGGAGTCTTTGGTTTACATATATCTATGTTTATAATGGTTTCTACTGCAGATTTAAGCGCACTAAACGCTTCCCCTCCTATCATTTCTGGCGCTCCGAATATCTTAGTGTCTTCTCCTATAGTCACCGAAATCCAACTATCGCGGAATCCATCTACCGACTGCGGACAAAGTACTGCCGTATAGTCTCCATTCTCTTTACGATAAGGAATCACCTCTTCTACCTGCTCTGATAAGTTGCCGAGTTTTCCGTCAGATACACTGACCGATACCGATGTATGGCTACGCACGCTTACTTTAGCCAATGCTAATTCCGCTTCAGAATAAGATCCGTCGCTACTATGAAGAGAAACAATAAGTCGAGACATCAATGAAGCAAACTGCAACTCTACAGTATTTCCACTTTTCATCGTAGCCGAAGCGAATAGCAAATCAGACTTCGCTCCGCTTGCATCTTCCTGCTGATTAGTTTGTACCGAATGAAGAAAGGTTTCATCTTCTGTTTTTTCAAGTCCATCGGCAATGAAAGCGGTAAACGTAGCCCCTGTACCAATTTCATTCCACTGCAAATCGAGGTTCCAGCCATTTTCTGTACGTTCTAAAGTATGCGCCATTCTTTTCTCTCCATTCTCCGGAAACACGAACAACTGTAACCGCTCAACACTCTCAGGCGATACCTTAATTTGTACGGGGACAGAAATTTCCGCCGGCGGAGTAACAGCAGGTGGTGTAACTGTGGGTGGAATAACCTCTCCAGGCAATTTATCAGCATCATCAGTACGACTACAAGCCGCAATCAGAATAGCTGCCAACCAAACAAGAATATACAACTTATCTCTCTTCATCAATTTTACAACTAAAGTCTATAAACCAAATCGTGCCGCATCTACCCAAATTAGTAAATGCGGCACGACATTTAATTATTAAGTATTATATCTTAATTATCAGAACTTATATCCCAAAGTAAGATAGAAGTTCAAGTTCTTAGAATCACCGTTCTTCCATGGAGAAACAAATCCGTACTGTCCGTTCAAGTTAAGCAAGATATTGCCGAATTCAGCACCAACACCGTACTGAAGACCAGTATCAAAACGTTTAGCTTTTCCCGGAATCAATTTATTATCTTTATTTTCTACATCACCGAAGAAATCAGTGCTATAATCGCCTACTTTATATTTACCAGCCAAACCTACAGACAAGTAAGGACCAGCGTTAATTACAAATTTCACATCGTCAACGATAGGAAGCTTCAATGCAGCCATCAAAGGGATATCCAAATAGTTCGGTTTGAATTTCACATTGTCGCCAGCTTTTGCACCTTTACCTGCGAACATTAATCCAGACTGGAATGACCACATGTCAGTGATAGCATAATCCAAACCTAAACCTGCAATGTAAGAAACTCTCATGTCAGCTCCATCAGCCTTGGCATAGTTATTCATTGACATACCCACACGTACATTAAAACTTGCCTGTGAGAATCCAGTTACAGCAACCAATGCCAAAACCATAGTTAACAAAATCTTTTTCATAATAGTCTAATTTTAGTCTAAGCCGCCCTGCTAAGCTTTCGTCTTTATTTTAAATGTATGGCAGAACTCTTATAATCTCTTATAAAGACATACACCTTAATTGTTGTAAATACAAATATATATACTATTAATTAAAAATCAAAAAAAAGTATTATTTTATATTTGAATATTAGAAACCGAGACGACCGAGCAGAAGAAAACGCTAACAATATGACACAAAAAAAGTTGTACCGTGGTACAACTTTGAGCCTCTTGTCGGATTCGAACCAACGACCCCGAGATTACAAATCACGTGCTCTGGCCAACTGAGCTAAAGAGGCAGGTCTTTAAATTTTTAATATGTCTTTTTTTTTGAGCCTCTTGTCGGATTCGAACCAACGACCCCGAGATTACAAATCACGTGCTCTGGCCAACTGAGCTAAAGAGGCAGGTGGGTAAGCTTGCCATATCGCGCCGCTACAACCAACTACCTTTGCTGCGATCAAGCCCTGGAGGATTCGAAGGGAGCTGGCCGTATGGGACTTACCCATGTTATGTAGCAGTCAAGAAGCGATTCACAAGATGTCTTTCCCTGATTGCGGTGCAAAGGTAGACATAATTTTTGAATCTGCAACATTATCGAGCAAAAAATATCATCAAATTTCAACAAAAAGTGATTTTTAAGGGTTTTCTTATAAGTAATAGAGGCAAAAAGCGTATTTTTGTGGCTTAAAACAAAAGAAAACAAACATTATCAGACATGACAGCAAACCGTCAGATTTCATCGCGAGAGCAAGCATTGCAATATGGCACCTTGGTAGGTATCTTTTGGATAGTAAAGTTCTGCTTCCTTCCTTTAGGTTTCCAAATACCGTTTTTGCAATTTCTGTTTCTACTGGGCACGGTATTCGGTCCTATATTAGTATACTTGCTTGCGCGTAAATATAGAAAAGAGAATCCGCTAGACGATTTTTCTTTTTTCAGAGCTTTCAGTTTTACTCTTAGCATGTATATGGCGGCAACGCTTCTGGTAGCGGTGGCTCACTATATTTATTTTAAATATATAGACCAGGGATACCTTATTAATATGTATCAGCAATTATTGGGTGAGCTGAAAAATACGGCACAACCTGAAATGGGGGCTTCGTTAGATCAGATTACACAGGCGTTCGATCTTATCGAAACCCTAACCCCACTGCAAATCACTTTTCAGTTGATGAGCCAAAACATGTTTTACGGTATTCTGCTGTCGGCTATCACGGCGTTTATAGTGAAAAGAAAGAAAACAAACATTTAGTCTTAAGCATAAAAACAAAAAACAATTATGGATATATCAGTTGTTGTACCATTATATAATGAGGAAGAATCGCTTCCCGAACTCTTTGCATGGATTAAGCGAGTAATGGACGCTCATAACTTCAGCTATGAAGTCATCTTTGTAAACGACGGAAGTACCGACCACTCTTGGGACGTAATAGAAAAGTTGAGCAAAGAAAACAAAGAGGTAAAAGGAGTGAAGTTCCGTCGCAACTACGGAAAATCACCAGCTCTTTTCTGCGGATTCAAGCGTGCCGAAGGCGATGTGGTTATCACCATGGATGCCGACTTGCAGGATAGCCCTGACGAAATTCCGGAATTGTATCGCATGATAACAGAAGACGGACTCGACCTCGTATCAGGATGGAAGCAAAAACGATATGACCCATTGTCGAAGACTATACCTACCAAGCTATTCAACGCTACTGCGCGTGCCGTATCGGGCATTCACAATCTGCACGACTTCAACTGCGGACTGAAAGCTTACCGTCGTGAAGTGGTGAAGAATATCGAAGTATACGGTGAAATGCATCGCTACATACCATATCTTGCAAAGAACGCCGGATTCGACAAAATCGGCGAGAAGGTAGTTCACCATCAAGCTCGTAAATACGGAAAGACAAAATTCGGTTTAAACCGCTTTGTTAACGGATATCTTGACTTGCTTACCTTATGGTTCCTCTCCACTTTCGGAAAGAAGCCGATGCATATCTTCGGATTCCTCGGATCCATCATGTTCTTTATCGGATTCCTGGCGGTAGTCATTATCGGTGCAAATAAGCTATACGACTTATACGCAGGCAATTCATACCGACTGATAACCGACAGTCCGTATTTCTACCTGGCACTTACTACAATGATACTGGGTACACAACTCTTCTTGGCGGGATTCTTGGGTGAATTAATAGCCCGTAATTCGTCAGAACGCAACAACTATCAAATAGAAAAAGAGCTGTAAGCATGAAGAAACTGTTATATATAGTCTGCATCATATCGCTGGCAGGGTTTGTCATTCCTGCGTGCGAGGTGGAAAACTGTCCGCCAAACACAATGACATACCTGCACCTAACCATGAGCGACCAGTACGGACGTACTTTTAAAACCTCGGATACGATTACCGTGTTCGGGCAGACTTATGCCGATGTCACCGTTTACGATACATTGCCCGACAAGACCTTGCAGCCCCGCATCGTATACGACTCGCTGGTGAGCGACACCTTTATTAATAAGGAGTATGGTGCCAACGGATTTTCTATACCATTGAGCTATGCCGACCAAACTCGCATAGTATTATCGTATAGAAGCCTTGACCAACGTTTTCAAGGAACAGACACCTTATTTATAAGCCATCGTAACAAGCCTTACTTCACCAATCTGGACTGTAGCACGATGATGTTCTACGAACTGACGTCAACTACCGCTACCCGACACAGGCTAGACTCGATACAGATTATCAATCCGAATATTGACAATAATGAAAAAGAAAACATTAAGATATATTTCACTGTTGCTAATTCTGACGAATAGCATATGGCTATGTCCCGGTGCATGGGGTCAGACTGTTCCGCAGAAGAAAGACAAGGAGACACTGAAAGCCGCATACCAAACTACACCATTCTACCAAGGAACTTCTATCGGTGTAGAAGTGGCTGGTGCCGCTGGCTATGCCCTCGGAAGCGACATACTAAGTAGCGAAGTGAAACTGGAAGCTAATTTCAAGAACCGATACATGCCGGTTGTGGAGATAGGATACGGAAAAACCGACGCAACAAATGACGATACGCAGATGCACTATAAAACAAGTGCTCCTTATTTCCGCGTGGGCATGGATTATAATGTTTTCTACCTTAAGCCTTATCTGCCCGGTCATCTCTACGTTGGAGGACGATATGCCATGAGTTCCTTTACGTACGATGTAGACGGCCCTATCATGAGCGACCCAAACTACGGTGGACATATTACATCGAATTACGCATACACCGGACAAAAGAGCACGGCGAAATGGCTTGAGGCAGTTGTCGGCATCAAAGTGAAGATATACAAACGGTTCTGCATGGGATGGGCCGTAAGATATAAGATACGCATGAAGGTTGACGAGAACGAGAATTCCACTCCATGGTATGTGCCTGGATATGGAAAGAACGGCAGCTCAAGCTTCAACCTTACGTATAACTTAACTTACGATTTGCCATTCTAACCGCATTTTACACACTGACAATCAGCAATGAGTACTTTTGAGATTTGGCTATTAGCCGTAAGTTTAGCTATCGACTGCTTTACGGTTTCCGTAGCAAGCGGAATTATACTGCGCCGCATACAATGGAGAACTTTCTTCACGATGGCATTCTTCTTCGGCTTCTTCCAAGCACTTATGCCTTTGATAGGATGGAGTGGTGCCAACCATTTCAGCCATCTGATAGAAGCCTACGACCACTGGATAGCTTTCGGACTGCTGGCTTTCTTAGGAATACGAATGATATGCGAATACTTTAAAGACATAGAAGAGTGCAGTTTCGACCCTACGCGACTGAAAGTAATACTCACCCTGGCAGTTGCTACAAGCATCGACGCTTTGGCAGTAGGCATTTCATTCGCCTTCACTGGTTATAACAACCTCGTGTCTTTAACAGAACCGCTGCTTGCTATCGGCTTCGCATCGTTCGCCATATCGTTAACAGGCAGCCTAATAGGTATCTTCTTCGGGAAACGTTTCAATTTCCGCATGGAGTTTTTTGGCGGACTTGTTTTGATTGGCATCGGAACAAAAATACTGATAGAACATCTTTTCTTTAATCAATAAACATAAGATTATGGCAAATAATAAACTAAAATGGCAATTACCGTTCTTGATCCTGCTTATAGTAGGAACCATTCTTATACTAAAGAAACAAGTCCCCTACCAAACAGACGAGGGCTTGGTGTTCGGTACTATATATAAGATAACCTACCAAAGCAAAGACAATCTGAAATCAGAGATAGAAAAAGAGCTGAAGAAGGTAGACTTCTCACTATCTCCTTTCAATAAGGAATCCACCATTACACATATCAACAACAATACAGACATGAGCACCGACAGCCTGTTTGTGTATGTGTACAACTTGGCAAGAAATGTATCGGAAGCTACTTACGGAGCATTCGACATTACTGTAGCTCCGCTGGTAAACGCTTGGGGATTCGGATTCAAGAACGCCGCCAACGTAGACTCTGCTACCATCGACAGCCTTCGCGCTTTCGTAGGATTCGATAAAGTCAGCCTGAAAGACGGAAAAATAGTAAAGCAAGACGAGCGCACCATGTTAGACTGCAGCGCCATCGCCAAAGGATTCGGAGTGGACTGTGTAGCACGATTGTTGGAAAGCAAAGGCATTAAGAACTACATGGTAGACATAGGCGGCGAGCTGATGATAAAAGGTGTAAACCCAAAAGACGAGACATGGCGCATCGGTATTAACAAGCCAATAGAAGACTCGCTGTCTGTAAACCAAGAGTTGCAGACCGTGCTCGAAATCTCAAATGTAGGCTTGGCAACATCGGGCAACTACCGCAACTTCTATTATAAAGACGGAAAGAAATACGCCCACACCATCGACCCACGCACGGGATATCCTATACAGCACAACATATTGTCGTCTACCGTAGTTGCGAACAACTGCGCCACTGCCGATGCCTTCGCCACATCGTTCATGGTATTGGGTCTCGACTCTGCCAAGGCGATTTGTGCCGCACATCCCGAGATGGACGCCTATTTTATATATACCACCGACAGCGGAAAAATGGGCATCTACTTTACCGACGGAATGAAAAAGTATATAAGAAAATAACATTTAATAATACCTTAAACATCATGAAAGAAAACGAAAAGCAAAACGGTCTGCCCGAAAACGCGTTCCGACCGTTAAAACCAGGAGAAAAGTACGAACCTCCTATGAAAGCCGATCAAACCTATCCCGAAGTCAACCTTTGGTCTGTACTGTGGGGTATAGCAATGGCTGTATTATTCTCGGCAGCATCGGCATACCTTGGACTGAAAGTAGGACAGGTGTTCGAAGCAGCCATTCCTATCGCCATCATCGCTGTAGGTGTATCAAGCGCAGCCAAGCGTAAAAGCGCACTAGGAGAAAACGTAATTATACAGTCTATCGGTGCATGCTCGGGAGTAATCGTAGCTGGAGCTATCTTTACCCTTCCTGCACTTTATATATTGCAGGATAAATATCCTGAAATGACCGTAAACTTCTTCCAAATGTTTATCAGCTCTTTGCTGGGCGGAATATTGGGTATCTTGTTCCTTATCCCATTCCGTAAATACTTCGTAAGCGAAAAACATGGCGAATATCCTTTCCCCGAAGCAACCGCAAGTACACAGGTACTTATTTCGGGCGAAAAAGGAGGCAGCCAAGCTAAGCCGCTTCTGTTTGCCGGATTAATAGGTGGATTATACGACTTTATAGTATCTACCTTCGGATGGTGGAACGAAAACTTCACTACCCGTGTATGCGGATGGGGAGAAATGCTTGCCGACAAAGCTAAGGTAGTATTGAAAATCAATACCGGAGCAGCCGTATTAGGTCTTGGTTACATTGTAGGTTTGAAGTATGCAGCCATCATCTGCGCAGGTTCATTGGCAGTATGGTTAATTATAGTTCCGGGCATCTCGCTGATATGGGGAGACGCTGTGCTCAACGCATGGAATCCGGCTATCACAGAGACAGTAGGTTCTATGAGTCCTGAAATGATATTCTCACATTATGCCAAAAGCATCGGTATCGGCGGTATCGCTATGGCTGGTATTATCGGAATTGTACGTTCATGGGATATCATTAAAAGTGCTGTGGGACTTGCAGCCAAAGAAATGGGCGGCAAGAAAGAACAGGCAAACGTAGAACGTACTCAGAAAGACCTTCCGATGAAAGTCATCGCTATCGGCTCACTGATTACAATAGTATTGGTAACTCTGTTCTTCTACTTCGATGTTATGCAGGGTAACCTGATGCATACCATAGTAGCTATCGTCTTGGTAGCCGGAATCGCATTCCTGTTTACTACAGTTGCAGCTAACGCCATCGCCATTGTTGGTACCAACCCGGTTTCGGGTATGACGCTGATGACTCTTATCCTTGCATCTGTTGTCATGGTAGCTGTTGGTCTTAAAGGTTCTACCGGTATGGTAGCAGCGCTCGTTACGGGTGGTGTAGTATGTACAGCACTGTCAATGGCCGGAGGTTTCATCACCGACTTGAAGATAGGTTATTGGTTGGGTAGCACTCCAGCCAAGCAGCAGACTTGGAAGTTCTTGGGAACTTTAGTATCTGCAGCAACCGTAGGAGGAGTAATCATGATATTGAATAAGACTTACGGTTTCACCACAGGTGCCTTGGCTGCTCCGCAGGCTAACGCTATGGCAGCGGTTATCGACCCGCTGATGAACGGAGTTTCAGCTCCGTGGCTACTGTACGGCATCGGCGCTGTATTGGCATTAGTACTCACCTACTTTAAAGTTCCGGCTTTGGCGTTCGCTTTGGGTATGTTCATCCCTCTCGAACTCAACTTGCCGCTTTTAGTTGGAGGAGCTATCAACTGGTACGTTACAAGTCGCAGCAAAGACCCTGAAGTAAACGCTGAACGTGGAGAAAAAGGTACCCTGCTTGCTTCTGGATTCATTGCCGGAGGTGCGCTGATGGGAGTTGTAAGTGCAGCCATGCGCTTCAAGGGCATCAACTTGGTAAACGACGCTTGGTTGGATAACCCGCTCAGCCAAGTAGTTTCGCTCATAGCATACGCTCTTATTATAGTATATCTGGTAAAAGCCAGCATGAGCATCAGCAAAAAATAACAACAACTAATTAATATAAGGGCTGTTTTGTAATCGCTAAACAGCCCTTACTTAAATCAGCTACAATCATGAAAAACTTATTCATCTCCATTTTACTTTTTTTCATTACTACAATGAACGCAACTAATCCGATTGAAATTAAGATTTGGGGACAAGATTCTTCCGAACCGCAACCCACACTTACCGTCTACCCCGCCACCAACGGCAACGGAATGGCTATCATAGCCTGCCCGGGTGGAGGATATACTCATTTAGCCATAGACCATGAAGGCAAAAGCATGTCGGCATGGTTCAACAGCCTGGGCATTACATACGCAGTATTAGTTTACCGTATGCCAGGAGGAAATCACGAAATCCCGTTAAGCGACGCTCAACAGGCTATGCGCATCATGCGCCAGCACACCAAAGAATGGAACATACAGAAACTCGGCATCATGGGGTCTTCTGCCGGAGGTCATCTGGCTAGTACAGTAGCTACCCATTATACAGACGCAGAAACCAAACCAGATTTTCAGATATTATTCTATCCCGTAATCACGATGGATGCATCGTACACCCACGCTGGCTCAAGAAAGAATCTGTTAGGACAGTCTCCATCAGAAGAACTAGTAAAACAATTCAGCAACGAACTTCAAGTAAACGCACAGACCCCACCGGCATTTATCATGCACAGCAGCAATGACAAAACAGTACCCGTGGCAAACAGCGTAAACTACTATATGGCACTTATCAAAAATCACGTAGAAAACTGCTGCCTGCACACCTACCCTACCGGCGGTCACGGATGGGGATATAGAGATAGTTTTGAATACAAACGCCAGTGGACCGGCGAGTTAGAGAAGTGGTTACGCGAAATAAACAAGTAAATTTACTTGCAATATAAATAAAAAGTAGTACCTTTGCGCCGCTAATACGAGCTATTAGCATATTCAAATCATTAACATTAAAAATTTAACGTTTAGAAAATGGCAACTAAAATCAGATTGCAGAGAAACGGACGCAAGAGCTATGCGTTCTATTCAATTGTTATTGCAGATGCAAGAGCACCACGTGATGGTAGATTTACTGAAAAAATTGGTACTTACAACCCTAATACCAATCCTGCCACAGTAGATTTGAATTTCGAACGTGCACTTCATTGGGTAATGTGCGGTGCACAGCCTACAGACACAGTACGCACCATCTTGTCACGCGAAGGTGTTTACATGAAGAAACACTTGTTGGGTGGTGTAGCTAAGGGCGCATTCGACGAAGCTACAGCTGACGCTCGTTTCAACGCTTGGAAAGAAAACAAACAGTCTGGTTTGGCTGCTTTGAAAGCTAAAGAAGACGAAGCTAAGAAAGCTGACGCTAAAGCACGCCTGGAAGCAGAAAAGAAGGTAAACGAAGAAATCGCTAAGAAGGTAGCTGAAAAGAAAGCTGCTGAAGCTGCTGCAAAGGCAGAAGCTGAAGCTGCAGCTGCTGCTGAAGCTGCTCCTGCTGAAGAAGCAACCGAAGCTCCTGCTGAAGCTTAATAAGCCAACGCTTAGGATTTTTCAACAGAACAAAATGAAGAGGATGTGTTTTCGCATCCTCTTTTTTTGTCCCTGTACCAAAACAACATCAGCAGTTATCAAACTATTATCATAAAGCATGCGAACAAAAACTATGTAGACCTTATAAAATTCTCTATATCTAGCCTAGAGACATATAAACCTAGGTTAGATATATACATCTTTAAGCTAAAGATATACATCTCTAACCTAAAGATAGAGTTTTCCTTTCAACCAAATCAACTTTCTCTCAGCATGCTATCAACTTTTCTACGACTCTATCACCGAAATAAACCCGGAAATCGGTGACACAATGACGAAATCATAAAAAGACTATATATACGGCAAAATAGAAACTGCAGATGTCAATATCGAATCCATATTATCAATTTTGTAATAATTCAATAACAGAAACGCCTCGTTTCCTTAATTAATTTTATTATTTCTCATGTTTTCACTCTTGCCGATTGCTTATTTTACTATATTTGGGCACGACTAATAAAAGTCGACCGAGAGTCGATGAAAAAACATATAATCATTATGGAAAACAAAATTCAAGAGCTTACCGATAAAATTTATCGTGAAGGCGTAGAAAAAGGAAACGAGGAAGCTCAGCGAATTGTGGAAGAAGCCCGCAAAGAAGCTGAGAAACTGCTTGCCGACGCACGCCAGGAAGCTGAGACAATCGTAGCCGAAGCCCGTAAACAATCGGACGAGTTGGCTGAAAACACAAAATCAGAATTAAAACTTTTTGCCAATCAGTCACTTAGTGCTCTGAAGACAGAAATAACAAATCTGCTTACTAACCAAACCGTATCGCAAGCGGTTAAGGGATTTGTTTCTGATAAAGATTACTTCAACAAGTTCATACTTAATTTAGCTACCCAATGGTCTGCTCAAGAGCCCATCGTCATTTCTGTAAAAGACGCTGAGCCTCTGCAAAAATACTTCATGACCAATGCCAAAGCTCTCCTCGATAAAGGAGTGAAAATAGAACAGGTAAACGGACTGAAGACTCTGTTCTCTGTTTCTCCGGCAGACGGTTCTTACAAAGTAGATTTCGGAGCAGAAGAATTTGAAAACTACTTCAAATCATTCTTGCGCCCACAACTGATCAAAATGTTATTCTAATCTTGTGTCGACATGAACACATATTATTGCTTGGTTGCCGGATTTCCTGATATCTCTTTAGACGATGGTAAGTTGAGTTGCTCTGTAAGCGACTTCCGAACCGATGTCTACCCACAGCTGGCCTCATCAGACCAAAGACTAGTGGACCTGTTTTATCTAAAATTCGACAATCAGAACCTTATATCATTACTGAAAGACAAAGAAGCACCAGTCAAGACCGAAGGCACACTTACGGGAGAGGAACTACTGGCTCTTATTGAAACGGTCCGAAATGGAGACATTCCAGATAAAAAATATCCAGCCTACTTATCCGAATTCGTATCTCAGTATATAAACCTCGCATCCGAAGATTTATATAAGGCAGAAGATTTACTGGCTTCATTATATTATCAGTATGCAATGTCGTGCAAAAACCAATTCATATCAGAATGGTTCGAGTTCAATCTGAACGTCAATAATATACTGTCGGCTTATGCTGCCCGCAAATATAAATTAGACGTAGCGTCTGTTATAGTAGGCAACACGCCTGCTTGCGAACAGTTGCGTACATCGAACGCACGCGATTTCGGATTGGGAGATACGATTGATTATATGGATCAGGTGCAACGCATATCCGAGACGGAAGAATTAGTGGAACGCGAAAGAAAAATTGATACGCTGAAATGGAAATGGCTCGAAGAACAATCATTCTTCTACTATTTTACAATAGAGCGCATATTCGTTTTCCTGATGTTCCTGGATATGACAGAACGCTGGATCTCACTGGATAAACAAAAAGGATACGAACTCTTCAGACAAATGATAGAGAATTTGAAAGAAGAAATCAGCATCCCCGATGAATTTAAAAAATAATAAAACGAATAGATAAATCATGGCAACAAAAGGAACTGTTTTAGGAGTCATCGCCAATATGGTTACATTGTCTGTTGACGGTCCGGTTTCACAGAATGAAATCTGTTACATTTCTACCGGAGGAGACAGACTAATGGCCGAAGTGATAAAAGTAGTCGGACAGAATGTATACGTGCAAGTGTTCGAAAGCACCCGTGGACTGAAGGTAGGAGCCGAAGCTGAATTCACCGGTCACATGCTCGAAGTGACATTGGGCCCTGGCATGCTTTCTAAGAATTATGATGGACTACAGAATGACCTCGACAAAATGACTGGCGTTTTCTTGAAACGCGGTCAATATACATACCCTCTTGATAAAGAAAAGAAATGGCATTTCAAACCAATCGCCAAGGTAGGCGATGAAGTAAGCGCATCTGCATGGCTTGGAGAAGTTGACGAAAACCATCAGCCGCTGAAAATCATGGTGCCATTCCAACTTACCGGAACGCTGCGCATTAAATCAATAGCTGCCGAAGGTGACTATACTATAGAAGATACCATTGCCGTACTTACCAATAAAGACGGCGAAGACGTTAAGGTTAACATGATTCAGAAATGGCCGGTAAAGAAAGCCATGACTAATTATGCCGAGAAACCACGTCCTTACAAACTTTTGGAAACAGGTGTACGCGTAATCGATACAATGAACCCGATAGTAGAAGGTGGAACAGGATTTATCCCCGGTCCGTTCGGTACAGGTAAGACTGTGCTTCAGCACGCTATTTCTAAACAGGCAGAAGCAGATATCGTAATCATCGCTGCGTGTGGTGAACGTGCCAACGAGGTTGTAGAAATCTTTACCGAATTCCCAGAATTGGTAGACCCGCATACAGGAAGAAAATTGATGGAACGTACTATCATCGTAGCCAACACTTCTAACATGCCGGTTGCAGCCCGCGAAGCTTCAGTGTATACAGCCATGACAATGGCAGAGTTTTACCGCTCTATGGGATTGAAGGTGCTTCTTATGGCCGACTCTACTTCACGTTGGGCACAGGCATTGCGTGAAATGTCAAACCGTATGGAAGAGTTGCCTGGTCCAGACGCCTTCCCTATGGATATCTCGGCTATCATCTCTAACTTCTACGGACGTGCAGGATATGTACGCCTCTACAACGGACAGTCGGGTTCTATTACATTCATCGGAACAGTATCTCCGGCGGGTGGTAACTTGAAAGAGCCTGTTACTGAAAACACCAAGAAGGTAGCTCGCTGTTTCTATGCGTTGGAGCAGGAACGTGCCGACCGTAAACGTTACCCGGCGGTTAACCCTATAGACTCTTATTCCAAATACATCGAGTATCCTGAATTTGAAGACTATATCACCAAACGCATCAACAGCGAATGGACAGGAAAGATCAATGAACTGAAAACTCGTTTGCTGAGAGGTAAGGAAATCGCCGAACAGATTAACATTTTGGGTGACGACGGTGTACCTGTAGAATACCACATCATATTCTGGAAGTCAGAGCTTATCGACTTTGTCATTCTGCAGCAGGACGCTTTCGACGATATCGACTCTGTTACACCTATGGAAAGACAAGAAGAGATAGTAGATATGGTTATTGACATCTGCCATACAGACTTTAAGTTCGATAACTTTGTAGAGGTAATGGATTACTTTAAGAAGATGATTAACCTATGCAAGCAGATGAACTATTCGGCATACAAATCGGAACAGTACAACGACTTCCGCAAGCAGTTGGCCGAACTTGTTTCTCAGCGCAAAGCGTGATTCTATAATTTAAAAATGTAATGTAATGGCAACTAAAGCTTTTCAGAAAATATATACTCAAATCAGCCAGATAACCAAGGCCACTTGCTCTCTGAAAGCAAAAGGAGTAGGTTATGACGAACTGGCTATGGTAAACGGCAAATTGGCACAGGTTGTTAAAATTGCCGGTGACGAAGTTACACTTCAGGTGTTTGAAGGAACGGAAGGCATTCCTACAAACGCAGAAGTGGTATTCTTGGGAAAATCGCCTACACTGAAAGTTAGCGAACAGTTGGCTGGACGCTTCTTCAACGCTTTTGGCGACCCTATAGACGGTGGTCCCGAAATTGAAGGACAAGAAGTTGAAATCGGTGGTCCATCAGTTAACCCGGTACGAAGAAAACAGCCGTCGGAACTTATCGCTACAGGTATAGCTGGTATCGACTTGAATAATACATTGGTTTCCGGTCAGAAGATTCCGTTCTTTGCCGACCCAGACCAACCGTTCAACCAGGTTATGGCTAACGTAGCGTTGCGTGCAGAAACCGATAAGATTATCCTTGGCGGTATGGGTATGACAAACGATGACTACCTGTACTTTAAGAATGTGTTCTCTAACGCCGGTGCACTCGACCGTATCATCAGTTTCGTAAATACAACAGAAAATCCTCCGGTAGAACGATTGCTTATCCCTGACATGGCTCTTACAGCTGCCGAATATTTTGCGGTAGAACATAATCAGAAAGTATTGGTATTGCTTACCGATATGACATCGTATGCCGATGCCCTTGCCATCGTATCAAACCGTATGGACCAGATTCCGTCGAAAGATTCTATGCCGGGTTCATTATATTCAGACTTGGCAAAGATTTACGAAAAGGCAGTTCAGTTCCCGTCGGGAGGTTCTATCACCATTATCGCGGTGACAACCTTGTCGGGTGGAGATATTACCCACGCCGTTCCTGATAACACCGGTTATATCACAGAAGGACAGTTGTTCTTGCGTCGTGATAGCGATATCGGTAAAGTAATTGTAGACCCGTTCCGTTCTTTGTCTCGTTTGAAACAGCTGGTAATCGGAAAGAAGACCCGTAAAGACCATCCGCAAGTGATGAACGCCGCCGTACGTCTGTATGCCGATGCCGCTAACGCAAAGACCAAGATGGAAAACGGTTTTGATTTGACCAACTATGACGAACGTGCCTTGGCATTCGCTAAAGACTATGCCAACCAGTTGCTGGCTATCGACGTCAACCTTGACACCACCGAAATGCTCGACGTAACTTGGGGACTGTTCAGCAAGTACTTCAAACCCGAAGAGGTCAACATCAAGAAAGAGTTTGTCGATTTGCATTGGAAGAAATAATCTACGATTTAAAGAAACAGCGTAATGGCTATAAAATTTCAATATAATAAAACGTCCTTGCAGCAGCTTGAGAAGCAACTGAAAATAAGGGTGCGTACCTTACCTATTATAAAGAATAAGGAAAGTGCATTGCGCCTTGAAGTAAAACGTTGCAAAGAAGAAGCAACTGCATTGGAAGATAGCTTGGAAAAACAGATTCAGCATTATGAAGCCATGTTCGCACTTTGGAATGAATTCGACCCGTCACTTATAAAGGTAAACGATGTTCATCTGGGAATACGGAAGATAGCCGGAGTGCGCGTACCTGTACTTGATAATGTAGATTTCGACATTCGCCCGTTCAGCTTGTTCAACAGCCCCAAATGGTATTCAGACGGAATACATTTGCTGAAAGAACTTGCCAGCACGGCCATCGAACGCGAATTCACCATCGCCAAGTTAGGATTGCTTGAACACGCCAGAAAGAAAACCACCCAGAAGGTGAATCTTTTTGAGAAAGTGCAGATTCCGGGATATCAGGATGCTTTGCGAAAGATAAAACGCTTTATGGAAGACGAAGAGAACTTGTCTAAATCTTCTCAGAAGATACTGAAATCTATCCAAGAAAAAAGAAAGGAGGCAGAAGCATGATTTCAAAAATGAAGAAACTTGCCTTTTTGATTTATCATAAAGACTATGACACTTTCTTAGAGCAAGTGCGCAATTTGGGCGTGGTACATGTAGTAACCAAATCGCAAGGAGAGGCAGAAAACCAAGATTTGCAGGCTACTATCCGACTCTCGGCACGCTATGCTGCGGCCATCAAGTTCTTAGAAGGAATGAATGTCAAGGCTGCCGACAAGACAAGTGGCAACGCAGATAAAGGAGAACAGGTACTTGATAAGCTTGAAGCATTGCAGCAGCACGATGCGGAAACCAATCACCGCATTCAGGCTATAGAAAAAGAAATCACCGCCATGAAACCGTGGGGCGATTTTAAAACGGAAAGTCTGAAACGGCTTCGTGATGCAGGCTATGAAGTAGGATTCTACATCTGCTCGGACAAGGTGTACGATGAAGAGTGGGAAACCCAATATCATGCTGTAGTGATAAACCACATTGGCTCTAAAGTATATTTCGTGACAGTTACTCCGGTAACCGAAACGGTTTCGCTCGATGTGGAATGCGCTAAGATAGCAGACCGCTCTCTGTCGGAAATCATTCAGGAGAAGGAAAAACTTGACGCTGAAAGAACGGAAACAGAGAATGCCATGAAAGAATTGGCAGAAAACTCTATCCCCGACTTGAAGGCTGCTCAAGTACGTACAAGCCAATTGGTAGACTTCGACAAGGTGAAACTGAGTGCCGATTCACTGGCAGGCAACAAACTGATGTTGCTCGAAGGTTGGGCACCGGCAGAAAATGCGCAGCAGTTGAACGACTTCTTGAAATCGAGTGAAGTTTATTACGAGATTTCAGACCCAGTTCCTGGCGACAATGTGCCTATCCAGTTAAACAACAAAGGATTCTTCAAGTTGTTTGAGCCTATCATGAAGCTTTATATGCTTCCTAAATATAATGAGCTAGACTTGACTCCGTTCTTCGCCCCATTCTTCATGCTGTTCTTCGGCTTGTGTTTGGGAGATACCGGATACGGTCTGTTCATATTGTTAGGAATTAGCGGATATAGACTGATAGCTAAAAGCATAAGTCCGTCAATGAAACCCATACTCACACTTGTCCAATTGTTGGGCTTGTCTACTGCAATATGCGGTTTACTTACGGGAACATGCTTCGGATTCAACCTATACGACATTAATGTGCCATTCATACAGAAGATGAAAGAAGTAATCATGCTCGACAATCAGCAGATGTTTAACCTTTCGCTGATTTTAGGAGCTATACAGATTATCTTCGGTATGACACTGAAAGCTGTAAACCAAGCCATACAGTTCGGATTTAAGTATGCTATCTCTACCATCGGATGGCTACTCGTACTGGTTAGCACAGCCGTTGCATTTGCCGCTCCAAGCGTAATGGCTATGGGGGGCACGCTGCATCTGGCTATCTTAGCCGTAGGCGGACTTATGGTATATCTGTTCAACAGCCCCGGAAAGAACATATTCTTGAATATCGGCTTAGGACTGTGGGACACTTATAACATGGCTACCGGCTTGCTGGGCGATATTCTGTCGTACGTTCGTCTGTTTGCCTTAGGCTTATCAGGCGGTATATTGGCAGGCGTATTCAACAGCTTAGCAGTAGGTATGAGTCCTGATAACGTAATAGCAGGTCCCATCGTAATGGTACTAATATTCGTTATAGGTCACTCTATCAACATCTTTATGAACGTACTGGGTGCTATGGTTCACCCAATGCGACTCACCTTTGTAGAGTTCTTCAAGAACTCAGGCTACGAAGGCGGTGGCAAAGAATACAAACCATTTAAAAACTAATTAAAGCAAACGTAAAACAATTAAAATCTATAATTTATGGAAACAAATCTTCTTATTGCCTATCTTGGCATAGCTATTATGATCGGTCTGTCAGGTATCGGCAGTGCTTATGGTGTAACAATTGCAGGTAACGCAACAGTTGGTGCATTGAAGAAAAACGACGGTGCATTCGGTAACTTCTTGGTACTTACCGCTCTTCCGGGTACTCAGGGTCTTTACGGATTTGCCGGTTACTTCATGTTCCAGAGCATATTCAATATCCTTACTCCTGAAATCACCGGAATCCAGGCTTGCGCAGTATTAGGCTCAGGTATTGGCTTAGGATTGGTTGCCTTGTTCTCTGCTATCCGTCAGGGTCAGGTTTGTGCAAACGGTATCGCCGCTATCGGTCAGGGTTACAACGTATTCGGTAACACTTTGATATTGGCTGTATTCCCAGAATTGTATGCCATCGTTGCTTTGGCTGCTACATTCTTGATGGGTTCAGCTCTTTAATCAACGAGCGATTATAAAGTAATTATAAAAAGTAAGCTCTGTCGATGTGATGTCGGCAGAGCTTTTCTTTTTATGTCTTTAAACACCATACACATATTACACTCTTTTACTAAAGTAAACAAAGCTATTTTACTTATATACGATACGTATTCAAAAAACTACAAACGTAAACCGCTTAAAAATTGATCGTCATCAACTTAAAACAAGAATAAAACATTGCGGCAACCAAAACGAAACATTACAATTTTTCTTACTACCGACATGCATTTTATTATTGATTTATATTTTAATTTTAACTCTTTTACCACACAATAAAGCGTTAGCAGAAGATAAAACATGCATTAT
>OJKP01000513.1_pt1 | contig 28826 bp, 22 predicted proteins | sample 1596521 | NCBI WGS metagenome assembly OJKP01 (sample SAMEA4350130, study PRJEB24818) | metagenome | biome: human; feature: gut; material: faeces | place: Denmark | collected 2013-09
CGAACAGAGAAGTTAAGCCCAACCACGTCGATGGTACTGCGTAAAAGTGGGAGAGTAGATAGCCGCCGTTTTAGAATGAGAGTGCAGGCAAAAACAACACTCGATGATGAAAGCCGATTCAGTTTTGAGTCGGCTTTTTTCGTATTACTATACTACGATCTGCTCGGGTGATTACGTTTCGTTTTCGTACAGCCTGCATATAAAATCAATGTATTTGTTTAGCCGTGGAATGTATCTGATAAATAATAATGTTTTAGTGGTAGAATTTTCAAATAAGATATTTATCTTCGCTACTCAAATCTAAAAGCAGAGAAACATTTAAAATGAAGAGAAGAACATTTCTTAAATCATCGCTATTAATGACTTCCGGGTTAGGTATAAATGCTTATGCTAAGGAAGAAGCCGGAGAGGAAAGTGTGCAGGTTAAGAAGCCACATGTCATTCTGATCATGACTGACCAGCACCGGGGAGATGCTCTTGGCTGTATGGGAAATACAGCTGTCATATCTCCTAACCTCGATCGTTTGGCGAAAGAGGGGACTTTGTTTGTAAATGGATATTCTGCTTCACCAAGCAGTACGCCTGCTCGTGCCGGACTTTTGACTGGTATGTCGCCTTGGCATCATGGTATGCTGGGATATGGTCAAGTCGCGGAAAAGTATACGTACGAAATGCCGCAAATGCTGCGTAATCTCGGTTATTATACATTTGGTATCGGGAAAATGCACTGGTTCCCGCAAAAGGCTCTTCATGGTTTCCATGCTACATTGATTGATGAGAGCGGGCGTGTTGAATCGAAAGATTTTATTAGTGATTATCGGGAATGGTTCCAACTTCATGCGCCAGGTGAAAATCCAGATTTGACGGGTATTGGTTGGAATGACCATGGGGCCGGTCTCTATAAATTGCCGGAGAAGTTGCATCCTACAGCATGGACCGGCCAGACCGCTTGCGAGCTGATTCGGAATTATAATTGTGATAAACCTCTTTTCCTGAAAGTCTCGTTTGCACGTCCCCATAGCCCTTATGATCCTCCCAAACGTTATCTGGATATGTATAAGGATGTCGATATACCCAAGCCGTCTGTCGGTGATTGGTGTGGCAAATATGCTGAGCGTCTGGATCCGGGAAAAGCGGCTCCGGATGCTCCATTCGGTAATTTCGGGGATGAGTATGCAGTCAGATCCCGCAGACATTATTATGCAAATATTACTTTTATAGACGATCAGATTGGAGAGGTTATTGCGGCATTGAAAGAAAAAGGAATGTATGACAATGCAGTAATTTGTTTTACGGCTGACCATGGAGATATGTTGGGTGATCATTATCATTGGCGAAAAACATATCCTTATGAAGGTTCGACCCATATCCCATATATCGTGAAGTGGCCTGCCGGAATGTCCAAAACTGTTCCTTCGGGAGCAAAGATCGAACAGCCGGTCGAACTTCGTGATTTTTTGCCTACCTTTATCGAGTTGGCTGGCGGAGCCGTTCCTCCTGATATGGATGGCAAATCTTTGTTGAAGCTGGTTCGGGGCCGGGAAAACGAATGGCGTAAATATCTGGATCTGGAGCATGCCACTTGCTATAGTCCGGATAATTATTGGTGCGCATTGACTGATGGTAAGATTAAATATGTCTGGAATTTCCATACCGGAAAAGAGGAATTGTTCGATCTTCAGAAAGATCCGAAAGAATTGATGGAATGTTCAGGCAAACCGGCTTATGCAGCCAGGCTTAAGGAAATGCGCCAGGCTATGGTCGATCATCTGGCGGAGCGCGGTGAAACTTTCGTGAAAAACGGAAAACTGGTCGCCCGGGAGACAACAATGCTTTATAGTCCTAATTATCCACAAAAAAATGATTCGTATAAATTCTTTAAACTGTGTATGCTATGATAAGAAAATGGGAACTCCTGCTTGTTGGAGTGAGTTGTATAATGGGTACAGCTATGGCACAAAATAATCCTATTTTGTTGTTTCCGAAAGGTGCGCCAGGTGAAACAACTAAGTTGATAGAAAAGGCTGATACTGATGGAGGAAAGACTGGTGGCGAGACGGTTCTTCGTATAACGAATGTAAGTGAACCGACAATTACCGTCTATCCGGCCCCCGACGAAGTGGCAACAGGTGCTGCTGTTGTGGTTTGTCCGGGTGGTGGCTATAATATCCTGGCTTATGACTTGGAAGGCGATGAAGTATGTGAATGGTTGAATAATTTGGGTGTTACTGCTGTTTTGCTGAAATATCGAGTTCCCCGCCGCGAAGGCCGTGCGAAACATGAAGCTCCTTTGCAGGACGTGCAGCGTGCGATCGGATATGTTCGGGCCCATGCGGAAGAAATGAGTTTGGACCCGCAACGGATCGGAGTAATGGGATTCTCTGCCGGTGCACATCTTTCGGTGATGGCGAGCAACAATTTCGATAAACGTACTTATCCGGCCGTGGATGCAGCAGACAAAGTAAGTTGTCGTCCGGATTTCTGTCTGTTGGTCTACCCGGCTTATCTGGATGGTGAAAATTTTCAATTGGCTCCAGAGGTGAAAGTTTCTTCTGCCACACCTCCTACTATGATGATTCAGGCCGAAGACGATAAATCCTATATCAACAGTAGCCTTTTCTACTATTATGCATTGAAAGAAGCAGGTGTGCCTGCATGGATGCATTTATATAGTAAGGGTGGTCATGGCTATGGCTTGAGAGATACGGGGGCAGCTGTAAATGAATGGCCTGACAGGGCTGAAGATTGGTTCCGTGAGATTGGTGTGATAGAATAAAAAAACTAAAATAGAGTACAAAGATCCTCGGTTTTTCGTATCTTTGTACTCACAAATCATGGGGATGACCGGTTTTGACAGCGGGTAGAAGTGGTTTGTAAGCATGTAGTGCGTGGTCGGCTTGCACTTAAATCTCAGACGGCGAACAATTAACTGGCGAAAACAATTACGCTCTCGCTGCTTAATCGAAGTACAGTAGATTCAAGCTTAATCCCTGCAAAAGTTGCGGGGACGTGACATCACCCGGATGCTGTGGCTCCGAAGCGTTCCGATCTGGTGGTGCAGCAATATCGGAGATAGTTTGAAGTAAGCCTCGGGCTTCAAGCGAAACTTTAGAGGATAAGGTTCAAGTGGGTGGCTTCGGTCTTGCTTGTACCCGACAATCGAAGGCGAAGATAAACATGTAGAAAGCAGATTAGTTCCTCGTTTGGACGAGAGTTCGAATCTCTCCATCTCCACAATAAAGCTGGTAATCGATTGATTGCCAGCTTTATTTGTTTAGTGTCATTTGTTTTTACATCCGGTTTCTATTTTGTTACGACTTTGTTACTCAGAAAGTTATGGCCAATCCGAAAGTCTTTTTTGCAAGTAGATCATATCCACTAATTGTTTACCATCTTCATATATAGGATGATCATAATTGTCGGTAAAGAAATTCTTGATACGATGGGAATATTTGAATCCGTTCTGTTCGTAGAAAAGGACGGTCAGTGGACTTTCACCTGTGCCGACAAGCAGAGTGTCGTATTTCCCCGCATAATGTTCAGAAATAAACTTGATTAATTTTTTCCCATATCCCAGTTTCTGATATTGCGGATCGGTTGCGATATTTTTGAGTTCGACTGTTTTGTTACCTTCATTCGTGACAACGCAAATAGTTCTTAGGATATTCTGGTCGTACAAAGCAAACATTTCTCCCCGTTCGAGATAAAGGTTTATCATCGATTCCTGTTCATCGGCCAACAACAGGAGATCGAGGAAACGTTTTTTATGGCGGAGGATTTGCCGGATTTCGAGGATGCCGTCCGAGACCTGCAGGTTATCAGCCAATTTGTCTTTTAGCTTTTCTGATTCATCGGGACTAATTGCAGATCGATCTATTTTCTGTTGCATGGATTCCTAATAACAAAGAATTTCTATTTATGAAAAAATTCTTGAAGCAGATGCTGGATAGCTGCTACCGGATGATACAATATCATTCTGGGGCCGGCGAAACGCATCACTTCCTGCATCTTCTTGCGCATATCCGGTTTGTAGCAATGAACGGGGCATAACCGGCATGTAGTTTTTTTCTCTCCGAAAGGACAACACGACAGCCGTGCATGGGCATATTGTAAAAGCTTATTGCAATCCGGGCATAAATCCGTATGCCCTTCTTTCTGACGGCAATAGAGACGGACCATCTGTTCGACGATCTCTTGTTCTTGTCGGATACGGGTTGATGGCATATTCACTTTGTTCTTTTCTACAAATTTAGGTATAATCAACTTTATCTTCCAAGTTTAAACACCCAATATGTGCGGATTCGTTATTTCTACCATATATTTGTTGGGTGGAACAGTTTTTTAATGTAGTTTATAGGAAGAAAGAATATATGAAATATGCAGAATTGTTGAACCGGTTGACGGTAGATTGTAAGGATGATGGAAAACAGTTCCGGAAAAAAGACCGGATACATGAGATAAAAGCCTTGTTGGAAAATTCGGACTATGAACTGTTGGGCGAGGGAAGTCTTTCCTTGCTGTATGGAAGGCCGCTGGGAGGAGAAAATACATACCGGACGCTTGTTTCATCCCATGTCGATTGTGTATATAAAAATTGTTTTGTCGAAGACGAAGACGGACTTTATTGGAAAGGCACATTCGATAACAGCGCGACCAATGCCGCCGTGATCGATCTGATGTTGCAGGGTGAACTGGATGAATCCGTCCTGGTCGCTTTTACAGGAGATGAAGAGAATGGTTCGGCAGGAGCCATTGAGATCTTGCAAATGTTAGCTCGGATGGAATGCGAGGTAGGCAAGGTTCTCGTGCTTGATGTTACGAATGAAGGTTGGGAAGATGAAGCAGCTTTCTCTATCGAGAACGATCGTGGTTTTGATATAATAACCGGCTATCACATTGTCGGATTGCTTCAGGCAAGCGGTGCTTCGTGCGTGTTTGTACACGAAGCGGAACCCGACGAGACTTGGGAATACAATAAAGGCACCAGTCCGGATATACCGGGAATCCCGTGCTTCAGTCTTTGCTTGCCAGTCTGTGGAAATATGCATGGGGAGGACGGAGTCTTGTTACGTAAGTCGTCCGTCGCTCCCTATGAAGATATTCTAAAGAACCTGGCAAATGCCGGTTTCTAATTCTTACTGATAAGATAAAGAACAGTATTCAAATACGGCAGGTGCCTTTTCATCTCCTTCATGATAAAGTCCCGGGCGTGCCACCCGATCCCAGCGAATAAGGGAACGTATGGCTTCTTCTGATAGCCCGTGGTTAACCGGAGTCCATTGTTTGCCGTCTTTACTCCAGGCGAATCGATAAGGAAGTCCTTCTTTCACCTGCATGCGCAGATGCAATGCCATGCTGGGCAATGGCAGATCGGCCAGTTGTTGCTCCTTTCCTTCACGGACAAATTTTATCTGCAACCGGTCGCCGACGCAACCGTAAGCGAGATAGTAGCTGTCGTCTCCATAAAGCGTGATCCCTTTCCAGCTACCATTTTGGTTGGTGATGCCGGCATCCAATGTATAGCCCGAAGATGCCGGACGAAGGCAAAGCGCCTCTCCGGTCTTGCATTCCGGCTTGGGAGAGCCGCTCAGCCACAATCTGCCCGCTTCGACTTTAACCTGGACATTCGAGTACGGATAATTCCAGCTCCATTCCGGACGCAGGTCCGAATCGGTAAAATTGTCGAAGAAACCCGTTACCGGCTCTTGCACGCAATCGGCAAAAGGCATCGGTTGTGTCAGACGGGCATATTCGCCGGTGACGAAATAAGGCCAATTGTCCTCTCCGAAACGCAACTCCTGGAGATGGGGCTGACGGCCTAAAAAGAAATTGCTACCTTCCGAATAGGCGTGACATAGATAAAACATACGTCCGTCGGGCACCGTTGTCAACGTACCGTGGCCGATAGATTGTATCTCATCGCTTCCGTGCAGGATCGGATTACCCTCATACTTTTCATAAGGTCCTTCGAGCTTCTTCGAGCGGGCGACGGCGACGGCATAATCGCTATTGGGACCACAACAACCATTGATAGCATAGATCAGATAGTAGTAGCCGTTCTTTTTGAACCAGTGCTGCCCTTCCATTCCTACCCGTTCGTCATCGCGGAGCAGGCTGAACGGCTTACCGGTCAGCTTTAACCCATCTGGAGTCAGTTTACTGGCGAGGAGTTCGATCGGGCGGTTGTCCAGCCCGTAGGCTTTCCAGCTGATGTATAAATCACCCTTGTCTTCGAGGATAAAGGCATCGATTGCTTCCGTCCCGAATTCGACTACCGGTCCGTGATCTTTGAATTTGCCTGTCGGAGAGTCGGATGTGGCTACTCCGATGTAGGAAGTATTGTTTGACTTCTTCCGCGCAGTATAGTATACATAAACCTTGCCATTATGATAATACCATTCCGGAGCCCAGAACGACGATTTGGTCCATTCCGGCTGCTGCTCGAATACATGTCCGGTTTGTTTCCAGTTGACCAAATCTTTGGATGTGAATACCGGATAGTAGGGAGCCCATTCGGAGGAAGTTCCCGTTACATAATAAGTATCATCGATCCGCAGGATGGACGGGTCGGCGACATCCCCGTGAATAACGGGATTGGTGAAATAGGTCTGTTTCTGGGCCATACTTGCGCTGGAATACAGAAGAGAGCCTAATAAGGCGATGATGAGTCTGTTCATGGTTTGTTAAAACTCTAATTATTAATTGGTCTAAAAAAAAAGATGGTTACAAATCTACTGGATAAAACGGAGCTGTCCAAAAAAATCCTTTACTTTTGCCGGATAAAACGTTTTGATTCGGAAAAAAGCATGGACAAACTTCACTATTTTGCAGATTCGATCTCTCTACTCTCTCTGCCGGAAAAGTTTACTTATCCGTTCCATTATACTCCGCATCCCCTTTGCGTGGCGGCGGCGGCAGAGGTCGGACGCTATTTGGAGACAAAAGGGGAATGGCAGGCAGAATTACAGAAAGGGAAGATGTTCGGTGTCCTGATCGTCCGTACAGGCAGGGGAAAGGTCGGTTATCTGGCTGCCTTTTCCGGTATCCTGGCAGGGAAGAACCAGCACGCTTATTTTGTACCTCCGGTCTATGACGTGCAAGATCCGGATGGTTTTTTCAGGATCGAAGAAGAACGGATATCGGAAATCAACAATCGGATCGAGGAATTGCAGTCAGATGTACGATATAAAGATTGCAAACAACGGTTGGCAGACGAGATGGTCCTTGCCGGACAGGTTTTGGACGAGATACGGGAACGTATGAAAGCGGCAAAGGAAAAACGTGACCGCCTGCGTTCGGCCGTTACACAGGTCGACCCTGAGCAACTGATCCGCGAAAGCCAGTTTCAGAAAGCGGAACTGAAACGGCAGAAACAATATTGGAAAGATCATCTTGCCTCCCTGCAAGCGGAAATAGAAGTGTACGAGACAGAAATCGAACGCCTCAAAGAGGAACGCAAGACCCGTTCGGCCACTCTCCAACAATGGCTTTTCAAACAATTCCGCATGCTGAATGCCCGCGGGGAGGAACGGGATTTGTGCGACCTGTTTACAGATACCGTCCAAAAGACGCCCCCGGCAGGTGCGGGTGAATGCGCGGCTCCCAAGCTCCTGCAATATGCCTACAGGAACGGCTGGCAACCTCTTGCTATGGCTGAATTCTGGTGGGGAGATTCTCCGAAAAACGAGATACGCCGTCATGGATATTATTATCCGGCCTGCAAAGGAAAATGCGGACCGATCCTGAAGCACATGCTGCAAGGCCTGCACGTCGAGGAAAACCCGTTGGAGGCGGATGTGCACCGGGATACGGAGTTGGAAATCGTGTATGAAGACGAATGGTTGTCGGTGGTGAACAAACCGGCCGGCATGTTGTCGGTTCCCGGAAAGTCGGATGTCGATTCCGTCTACGGGCGGGTGCGACGGATGTATCCTGAAGCAACCGGACCGATGATCGTGCACCGCCTTGACATGGCAACCTCCGGCTTGATACTTATCGCCAAGACGAAAAAAGTGCACCAGAACTTGCAGGCACAGTTCAAGAACCGGACGGTGTGCAAACGATATGTCGCCTGGTTGGATGGCATAGTGAAGGAAAAAGAAGGCCGTATCGAACTTCCTCTCCGTCCGGATCCGGAAGACCGGCCGCGGCAGGTCGTCGATGCGGTCCATGGGAAACCGGCCGTGACTGACTATACTGTGTTACACTATCATTTGGGGCGTACATTTATTTCTTTCATACCGAAAACCGGACGCACACATCAATTGCGTGTCCATTCGGCCCATCTGCTGGGCTTGAATGCTCCGATAGTAGGGGATGAATTGTATGGCAAGAAAGCAAACCGTTTGTATCTGCATGCCGAATACTTAGGCTTTGTGCATCCTGTTTCCGGGGGGTATGTGGAAATAGAGAAGGAATCCGGCTTTGATGAACTTTTATAGTGGGTACCACGTTTTTTTTCATTCCGTTGACACAGCCATAGTCATTCGATATAGATCATTTTCTTCGTCATCCCTCCGTCGATCGTTACGTTCTCACCGTTCATGAAATCATTTTCCTCCTGGCAGATGAACAGACACATGCGGGCGATGTCTTCCGGTTTGCCTACCCGTCCCGACGGATGTTGGGCGTGGTCTTCCGGGCGAAGCTGTTCGTAGTCGCCCGTACATATCCAACCCGGCGAGATCGAATTGACCGTGATATGCCATTCGGTGAGCGAGAGCGCAAGAGCGTGTGTCAGCGAATAGATGCCGCCCTTGGATGCCGCATAACCTTCGCTTCCGGGCTCGCTCATCAGGTAGCGGGTGGAGCAGATATTGACGATCCGGCCGAACAAATTGGGCGACTCTTGCGACTGACGGTGGAGGGCCAACTTGCGGGAAGTGATGAACACCGGACGCAGGTTCACGGATAATATCCGGTCGAAATCTTCCACACTGGTCTCTGTGATCGGAGCAAAACAACTGATACCGGCATTGTTGATCACAATATCGATATCGCCCCATTCCTTGAAAATCTGCTGCATACAGTTTTCAAGTGCTTCCCGGTCGCTTACGTCAACATGAAAAAAGGAGGTTCCGGTCTGCAACGCTGTCTCTTTTCCAGCTGCCTCGTTCCGGTCACAGAATGCCACGCGGTGTCCAGCGGAACGGAAAGCCTTTACGATTGCTTTGCCTATGCCTTCCGCTCCTCCTGTCACAAAGACTCTCCTCGTTTTGCGGATAGCAACCGCTTTCCTGCCACTGCCCGCTGCCCGCCCGGAAGACTTGCGGGATTTATATTCTTCGTATTTATTTTCCAGATAGTTGTCTGCCATGATCTTGTCGCTTTTTAATAAGAAGACAAAAGTAATCATAATTGAAAGTATCTGCAACGGTTGCCGGCAAACGAAAATTCAATGTTACCACAAGCAATTCGACAGCAAAAAACATCGTATCTTTCACATTTTCCGTATATTCGCACAATATTTTAGGGCCAGTTTATATTTATGGAGATAACGAATACATGTACAACACTTGAAGTATGAATACTTTCAAATCCATAGACGAACTTTTACGTGTTCTTGAAAGAGAGAAGATTCTTCTGAAGCAGATGTTCCAAAAAAGACCGTCTACCTCTTTGAAATACGATTATGCACTTGAGCTTACGGAGTATAAAGAAGAAAGAATCAAATATCTCGTTGACCACGGAGTAATAAGAGATAGTGGGAATTTCCTTGAAATGGAGGATGTGTATCTTAAGTTCTTCGAGGAAATATTACAGGTTAATGAAAACATAAATGTTTCGTTTGTGGATGATTACCTGGGACGGTTGAATGAAAATATAGATTATTATCTCAAAGAAGATAATGAACAGCGGAAGTATAATTATCATAAGGAAGTGAGGCGATGCCTGAAGAATATTGCCATGATCACCGTGCGTAATGTGATAGATTTGAAGCGCAATATAGACAATACATACAAGAATGAACCAAGCTATCGCATCAAACTCTCAAAGCTGAAGAATCTTGATGAAAAGCGCAAGAACATAGCTCTTCTTATCAACAGAAGCGAGGATATAATAGAAAATCGGCAACCCGTGTTTTTCAGAGTAGCTATGGACACGCAAATGCGTATTGTGGTGAATGATGTTAAACTTCAGTTGAATGATTCGTATCATAATCTGATTGAGATAGAAAAGCAGATTATCCATTATTTAAATCTGATAGCCTATCAGAACCGTATATTCGAAAAAGTACGACGCCTGAAATATCTTCGTGATCAGTTTCTCCTTGAGGAGAAAAGTGACATTCGCCAGGTTCTTAATATGAAGAACCCAGTATGGATGGAGCCTCAAACCAACTACCGGATCAAGTTGTCTGTGGATAATTTGCGAACCTCTGCAACTGCATTGGAGCTAATAAGGAAAGTTATATCTAAAAGAAAGAATCTGGCTAAAGGCCCCAAAAATATGGCAGAGGCCATCCCGCAGGAATATCTGGAAACCGGCGGTGAAGTTTTGGATTCAATAAACTTGCAGGAGGTTTATAATGCTTTTTCAGCCTCAAGCAGCCATTTGTTTAAATTTGTTATGAATTACAATTATCATAAGGATTTGAGTACTGATAGCAGGATTTTATATTTCTGTCAGATAGCATCTCAGTATGCTGATGAATTGAATTTTACAGATATCTATGAGACAAGCTATGGGGTAGAATATCCTTTGATATATTCCAGATAACCATATAATCAGAATACGCATGAAATATACAGAAGAAATATTCAATATATTGAGTAAAGGTGGATTTATATCAGCCAATAGCGTCTCTTCAGCAATAAAACGTTATTATGATGCCATAGAAGAAGACTTGGCCGAGTATTATGAATATTATAAAGGTATCGGCTTTTATCTTGAAGGCGGTGATGGGTATTACATGTTCACCCGCCAGGAGGCAAAAGTGGATCTTGAACGTAAACTTGAGGCCGTGTTGAAATGGATCGACTATCTGAGTTTCCTGAAAACGTATGATGCGACGTTCGGCCCGGGATTCAAATTCCGTCCGGCAGACATAGAAGTTCAGATCAGTTGCCAGATAGAACTGAAAGATAAGGCTTCTAAGCTTTTCCAGGATAAGAAGAAATACAATGAGATAGTAGAAAAACTTGTTTCGGAACTTGAAAAGTCGGGAATGATAGAACTTGAAAATGAACATGACAATACGTATAAAGTACTAACGGCGTTTCACTATATGGAAGAATTGGTAGACTGCATAATAATATCGGAGGAAATGAACGATGAGATATCTCAATAAGGTAATATTTCTAAACAGTGCACATGTGCCGTATGCCGAAGTGAAAGTGGATGGTAATGTACATTTCATCGGCACACAGGGAGTAGGAAAGAGTACGCTTCTGCGAGCTGTCCTGTTTTTTTACAATGCGGACAAGCTCAGGCTGGGAATTCCGAAAGAAAAGAAGAATTTTGATTCTTTCTATCTTCCGTTTGCCAATTCCTATATAGTCTACGAAGTGATGCGCGAAAATGGAGCCTATACCGTTGTGGTGACCAAGTCGATGGGTAGGGCTGCCTTCCGCTTTATAGATGCGCCATATCGTAAAGAATGGTTTGTTGACGACAAAAATGAGGTGTCGGCTGATTGGAGTGAAATTCGCACAAGGGTATCAGAATCCGGCGGCAGTGCATCATCGCTGATTACCGGCTACGATATGTTTCGTGATATCATATTCGGTAACAACCGGAAGCCGGAGTTGCTGCAGTTCCGTAAGTATGCCATTGTAGAGAGTCCGAGATATCAGAATATACCGCGTACGATTCAGAATGTATTTCTGAATTCCAAGCTCGATGCCGATTTTATCAAGGATACCATCATACAGTCAATGGATGATAATGAGTTTGTAATAGACTTGAGCTATTATCGGAGCCAGATAGATACCTTTGAACAGGAATATTCAGATGTGATGCTTTGGATGAAACAAGATAAGAGCGGAGTGGTTCCGGTAAAGAAACAGGCCGACATAGTGATAGGGAAATACAGAACGTTGTTGTTTTCGAAAAAGCAGATTGAAGAAGGAAGGGCAGAGCTTAATTATTCGGAAAAGATGGCTCGCCGGAAGCTTCCTGAACTTGAGGAACAGATTGTGGAGTTGAAAAGAGAGGCTGAACGTTATACTCGTTTGCTGGGAGAAGAGAAAGACAAGTTTGATAATGAGCGTGACAAGCTGATAAAGCAAAGTGGCATCATAGATTCAGACTTGAAGAAGATAAGGGATAAGCGTAAATATTATGTATCGGAACGTATTGATGAGGTCATATCGAGAGTAAACCGAGAACCAGTGCTGAAGTATGAACAGGAATCGCTATTTAAGGTGTATAACGAACTGACAAACACATACTGCGATGTAATTAGTAAATACTCTTTAATGGAGCAGAGACTGGATGCCGGTTTTGCTAAATTCGAGAATGATACTAATACAAAAATTCTAAATCTGAAAGGAGAGCTTAATGGTAGGATTTCCGATTTAATGAAAAAAAGCAATGAACAGTCAGATGAAATACGTTCTGTTTATGAAGAGAAACTTAAAAACTTCTCAGACAGTAAGGACTTTTTACTGGAAGAAATTTCAGACTTGAAACAGCAAAAGACAAGAGTAGAATGTTCGGTTCATTTTAAGGATGAAATAAATGGCTGTGAAGAACGATTAAGAAATTTATCTTCCGAAGAAAAGGATACGGCAATGAAAGTGGACTGCATGAAACTGGAATGTGACCGTCTGAGACAAAAATCGGATGATGAAACCTCTATATTGGAAAGGAAGTTCGATAGAGAAATAGATGAAATATTGCGTCATAGAAAACAGTTGGATGCTGAAATTGAATCGTTAAGTTTCCTGATAAACAATAGTAAAGGCTCTTTCTGCGAATGGCTTGACAATAACAAACCTGGATGGCAGGATAGTATCGGTAAAATAGCCGACGAGAAATTGATTCTATACAATCAGAATCTTTCCCCGGAACTTGTGGCTGATGGTGGAAATTCCATCTTTGGAGTGAAAATTAAACTGGCAGAGGTGGAACGCGATTTGCGTTCACCGGAACAGCTTAAAGCTGAATTAGAAACTAAATCGTCGGAAAGAGAGGCCAATACAAGAAAAATCAATCTTTTGAAAGAAGAAAAGACCAAGCAGGCCGGAACAATCAAAAATAAGTATAGAAAGCAAATTTCTGCGTTGTCGGGTGAGATGCGCCTTCTTGAAGTTCAGTTGCAGCAATATCCGCTTCAGGTGAAGAGTCTCACTGCTGATTTGGTTTCGTGGAAGCGAAAAGAGGAAGAATGGAAGAAAAGCCGGATTGAAGAAATAGAAACAGCCATCGGTGGCAAGGAAAAGGAAAGGCAAAAATGCAGTGATGGCGAAGATCTTCTTAAACAGGAAAGAGAAAAGCGTATCGCTCAGATTCTTGAAGAACAAAAGAAAGCAGAAAAGAAAGAACGTAGTTCTGTTGAAGCTGAAATACAAGTTATAGAAAAGGAACTTGCTGACCACCGTGTGGAAGTGGAAGTTAAGAAGAAGGAAATACTTAAATTGCAGAACAAAGAATTGGACGGCAAAGGAGCGGATGCATCGGCTATCAATGCGTATAAATCCAAGCTTGATGCTATTAAGGCAGAATTGGACTATATCTCCCAAAAACAATCTTTAGTGTGGAATTACGAAAAAGATAAGAGAGAACTGTTCGACAGGGAACAGGATTTGCGTGAAGACAAGAAGAACAACGACTTGCATCTCAAAGATATTGGAGAAAAATATACATTGCGGAAAAAGAAGCTCACTGACCAGTATGATTCTGTCAAAAACAATATTAGTGGAAAATCGGGTGAATATGATTCAATCAAAAATGACCTTTCTGTTCTTGAGAATTTCCGCAAAGATGAAGGTTTTTGTCCTCCGGAATCATATATTTCCCGTGAGCTTGTTACAAAGAAATCATGTGGGGTTATAGTGGATGGACTGAAAAGTCTGATTGTTTCTCTCGGCAAGGATACGGAAAGCTTCAAGAAAGCGGTAAATCAATTCAACGGTAATTTCACTGCCAGAAATACATTCAGTTTTCCGCAAAACCTATTGAATGATTCCGATTATATGGATTTTGCATCCAATCTATGCGAGTTTGTGGAGAACAATAAAATTGCGGAATACCAAAACCGAATAAGCGAAAGATATGTGAATATCATACGGCGCATATCAAAAGAGACGGGCGAACTCACTCAAAGCGAAAGTTTGATTCATAAGACTATAAAAGATATTAATGAGGATTTCATCAAACGGAATTTTGCTGGAGTAATACGCAGCATAGAGCTACGGCCTCTGCAGAGCAACGATAAACTGATGCAACTCCTGATAGAGATGAAAAACTTTAATGATGAGAATAGTTTCAATATGGGTGAAATGGACTTGTTCTCGCAGGATTCTCGTGAAAATGTAAATCTAAGGGCTGTAAAATATCTTAACGCCTTCAGCAAGCTGCTGAAAGATGAGCCTACTCGGAAAAGCCTGGTAGTTTCTGATACTTTTAATCTGCAATTCCGTGTTATGGAAAACGATAATGACACCGGTTGGGTAGAAAAAATTGCAAATGTGGGTTCCGATGGAACGGATATATTGGTTAAAGCTATGGTAAATATCATGCTAATCAATGTGTTCAAAGAGAAAGCCTCAAGGAAGTTCGGCGATTTCAAGATACATTGCATGATGGATGAAATAGGCAAACTGCATCCGAATAACGTGAAAGGCATACTCGATTTCGCCAATTGCCGTAACATTCTGCTAATAAACAGTTCGCCTACTACGTATAATATAGAGGATTACAAATACACTTATTTGTTGAGCAAAGATACGAAGAGCAATACCCGGATTGTGCCACTGCTTACCCGTAAATAAAAGGATTGGTTTGATGAGGAATATGGATAGGAAAAGATTTACAATATCAGTGGCGAAAAAACTTTTGCTCATGCTTGAAGGAGGTACCGTTCCTTCAAGTTCATTGCCACGTTGGATAATCGAAGAGCTGCGAGAAGAAGGTCTCATCACTGGAATAACCCGTGGAAGCCATATCTCTTACCGTATGCTGGATGCTGAAGTATGTAGCAGATATATTGCACGCAACTACACTTCCGGCACTTCTCTTGAAAGGTGGATTGATCTGTTGTCTGACGGGAATAAAGATTTGGAGCGCAGTGTGTTAGTTCAGGAAACGGGCGATTCAAAAACAGTGAAGTTGAGAACATTCAGAGGTTTCCTTGTGAATAGTTATGAACCGATAGTATCAAGAATAGGGAAAACGGAGTTTCTTATATCACCTTCAGAAGGAATTGCTATCTTTGTGCAGAATCCGGAAGAATTTCATATATCTTCTGATATTATAGTCGTAGGAGTGGAAAATGGTGAGAATTTTCGTCATATCAGACGCCAAAAACACTTGTTTGGCGACAGTAAAATACTGTTTGTATCCCGCTATCCCCAGTCAACAGATTTGAGGAAATGGCTGATGAAAATTCCCAATGAATATATCCATTTCGGAGATTTCGACCTGGCCGGTATTAGCGTATATCAGTCTGAGTTTTACAAATATTTGGGTGAAAGATCACGTTTTTTTATCCCTGAGGATCTAAATGAAAGATTGAGAACCGGTAATGAACGATTGTATAACATCCAATATCAGAAATATAGGAATATGAAGATTATTGATTCACGCCTGAAAAGTCTGGTCGAAACAATCCACCGTTACGGGAGAGTTTATGAGCAGGAAGGATATATTGCAGTAAGATAGTTGCGTGTGACACATCAAATTTTAAACAAAACGAAATCAACGAAGAAACCGGCCTCCAATTCATACTGGAAAAGCATCGACTGCCAAAAAGTTTCAGCAAATATTTTTCTTGAAACAAAAGTTTCAAACAGTTCCCGCCTTTGAAACTAAAGTTTCACCTAATGGAAACTTTAGTTCCCTCGGATGAAACTTTAGTTTCGAGCCATGGAACCAAAACGACCGCTGAAACAAAAGTGTCTGCGGTCGAAACAAAGCATTGCGGTAAGGATGTGCAAAGGTAGTGCGACTGTACTAAAAAACGGATAGTTGTAAAATATATTATGCCGCAAAAACATTATGTCTATATTGCATAATAATAAAGCGTATGAAATTCGTTGATTGAATAGATGAAACAGTACGACAGACACTCTTGTTTAATATGAGCAACTTTGATTACGAATCGCTCAAGGCTTAAATCATAAATGTATCTTATTGATAATCAATATTTGATTATATATGAATCTGCTACATCATGGATTATCAATAAGGTGATTAACGATCATGGAGAACTTCATAATCGTGTGACTCAGCGCATTGGTCTTCAGTTGTTTACTTTGAAAGAATGCGGAATGTTTGCCCAAAGCAAGGGGCTTGAAATGAACCGAAACCAAATCGCTGAGTGCTATATGGTATTAGGTGGCATACCGTTTTATTGGAACTTGCTTGAAAAAGGACTTGGTCTTGCCCAAAATATCGATAAGATTTTCTTTGCCAAGAACGGCAAATTGGCAAATGAGTTTAACCTGCTCTATGCCTTGTTGTTTAAATCGCCTGAACAATATATAGATGTCGTAACTGCTCTTGGCAGGAAAAAGGTTGGTATGACTCGCGAAGAGATTATAACTACAATCGACAAGCCGAGCAACGGTGCATTGAGTAAGGTGCTTGATGAATTGGAGTACTGCGGATTTATACGGAAATACAGTAGTTATGGCAAAAAGACAAAGTTGGCAATCTATCAATTGATCGATAACTATACACTCTTTTATTTCAAGTTTATCCAGCAAAACAAGAACAATGATGAGCATTTCTGGTCGGCATCTAGGATGAATATGACCGAAATGGCTGGGTGGGTATCACCGAAATATGCATAGTATGATAGAAAAAGTCTTGTTTGATGTAATAAATTCTGAACAATAACCCCTGTTTCCTGCTTTTTCTCTTTCTATCAAAATATCAGAGTATTTTAGTTTGATGTTTTGATGCTGTTTTTTCTGTTTTGCTGATAAACGGATATATGAGACCGGCAGGAAATGAAAATATATTGTTTAGAGAGAGATAGAAAAGGGATAAACGCTTGCATTTTGGAAAAGCTTAACCTCCTGAGATTTGTCTGTAGTAAAAAAGATTGGTGCGGCTTTGGATATTTGAAAAGGGATTCCGGCCTTTACGGCCATGAAGACGGTCGTCAAGGCAATGAAGACCGTCTTCATGAAAAAAAACAGTGCACCTCACGGCAAGAAGGCCTTTTTTTAAGGAGAAAAGCCTGGATTTAATACAATTGACAAAAGATACGCTTCTTTGTTAAATAAACAATATTATACAATAAGTGATCTTTGGTAGTGTAATCAGAAAAGGGGGATACGAAACTACAGCCCCTTTGTTTACCAAGATAATTTTATAAACTTATTTTCCCACGGAGCGAAACTTAATGGATTTCCCGGAACCGGGTCTCCTACGACATCACAAACCGTAGTTTTTACAAAGTTGATTTTATCCGATTCTACAGAGAAAACAGCAGGTTTCCCGCCTATCTCGCGCAACTGAAGCATAACGGCATTCTCTCCTTCCACCGGCCGCATGTTTATCAATAACAGATTTTCCGGTACGATCTTGAAAATGGAAGCAGGTCGAAGAGGTTCCGTTTTTTTATCACCGCCAGGCAAAACACGAGTCAAAAACGGAATCCGGTTTTCCCAAGCAAACTTAGTTGCATACTCAATAGAGTTGTCTTTTGAAGAATTGATAAAGTAGCTCCATTGCATCTCTCCCATCTGGTCTGCATTAAAATTGGTTACCCAGTAGTTGTTCATCGGCCATGAATACATATTTGTAGACTGAGGAACAGCACCTGCCTTATAGCGTCCCGTATTGATTGCACCAAATTGCATTAATGGTATTTCTTGACTCCCCATCACGACTTGCGACTCTGCATTACGAGCTGTAACAAAATTCTGCACCGTGTACCAATCGTTAGAGGAACCCGGAATTTGGTCTACGCCCGCTTCAATCGACCCGCCGGGCACATCCAAATGTATTTTTCCATCTTCAATTTCGAACGGGAATGCGATATAGACCGCTTCCGGATCTGTCACCGCCTTTTTACGCAAGCGGTAAACCACTTCTATTTTTTTTGTCACGTTAAACACCCGGAATTCCACCATCAAATTATCCGGTTCACGTCCCGCTTCCGTTTCTCCCCGGAACCGATAGGTGTCCCAAATATCCCCTTTCTCATATTTTTCGAAACGCATCTTTCCCGGACGACGACGGAGAAATTGGGGAGCACGATATTGCTCCATCGGATGACGGCTATCGATAATCTCATAAATAAACTCTCCCATCTCCCATTCCGCATCCGGTGTAACCAATTGCTTGTTCAAATCCTTATCATACAATTTACGAATCGTACCTTTACGGGGATTGAAGTCGATGGCATACCAAGGATTCTCCACATGTGTATCCTTCAAATCCGCAGCCTCCTGCTTTTGCGGGCGTGGCATATCCTTTTTCTTTATATAATACTGCGCATATCCCAAAGCCGGGACATCCTTCACGTAGAAATACCAATAAGTCCCATCCGAACGGTTTTCGCCTGCTTGAGCGGGAATTACATTACCTGCCACATCCACAATCTCAAAAGCTCGATCATCGGGCAAAATCTGATGATCCACATAGGCTTTAGCTATACCACTATAGTTCCAGTTTAGCGTATTAAACACAGCAATAGACGGAATATGGCTTTTGGGTATGAACGATTGTAATATGCCCATAGCGACCTCTCCCAGCAAACCGGAATGGCGATAGGCCTCCCACGCATACGATTGTTTCAAGGAACGTTGTTCCCAAGTTTCCAGCCCATAAGCGTTACGCACGCTCTCACTATGCCCGAAAGTATGCTCATCATAGAATAAAAGTGCTTTGTTGATGTCATAAATACGATCATTGATGTCCGCCGGTAATTGGGCGCCTAAGATTTTAGCGAATGACAACCCGACCTGGTTCGCTATGACATCCGAATGAGTTATACGAGATATGGCGGCTTCACGAGCGCCAGAAGCGAAACCGTCTGTCCACCAATCCGGCCAAGCGCCACGAATCGTCTCGATCCGGTCCGCATATCGGTTCTCGACCGTTTTAAAGAATTCGCTGGCTACCGCTGTGCGCAATTTTGGCCATTCATATTTCTCATTCCATCTTTGCAACATCTCACAACTTTTCGTGGATGGAGGCGCATTATCCGTAAAATAGCCCGAATGTTGAGCTACCAATATATCATACGGATAGTTTTTTGCTTCCATTTGATCCAGATACGTTAATACTCGTTGTTCGAACCGTTCAAAATCATCCGTATGGATACCAAAGAAATTTCCTTGGTTATAATGTTCGGCGCGATAGGTCAGGACCTTCTTTCCTGAAGGAGATTCCCACCAGAATACGGTAGGTTTGTCAAAGCAGATCAAAGCCCGGTGGCCATGGGTCCCCATGTTCACATATTTCACGCCGGCATCCGCGAAATACTCACTGAAACACCAGCCGATACCATTCACGTCGTCTTGCATTGCGACCTCGGCACGCATCCCGTTTTCGCGGAATTGCCTGATCGGATAAAGAGAAGCGGCAAGCGTTTGTTCATCCGGCAATTCGTCAAAATTCAAATACATCGCAGCTAATTCGATACGACCTTCTTTTACTCGCTGTTTCAGGCGGGCGACCTGTTCCGCCGGACGGCATTTCAAATATTCGCTAACCGCCCAAGCGATTTCGCAAGTCCAACGGAATTTAGCGAAATCTGGATATTGATCCGTCGCGTCACAATAATCCAATGCATAATCGATATATCGCAAATGTTCTGCCAAGATTTCCATTTGTGAACGGGTATAACCGATATCGGTATGCGTGTGTTGTACCATATTCATCTGCCAATGGCGAACAGGTTTTACAATAACCGTAGTTTCCTCTTTCTCTTTTCCACAGACCAACGTCAATGGTAATTGGCCTGTAACGGAAACTTCCGGTATCTCCATCAAAAACACATTATCTCCCGACGCCAGTTTCTCTTTTCGGCTTTGCTCGCCTAAACGGATCGTCACCGTAGAAGGTTCCCCTTCATGTTTCACTGAGATCTCGACCTTTTGGGTCAGTCCGTTTTTCGATTTATAAACCGCCGGCAATACACGGCTTTTGATATCCGACAACCCCGAAGACGCATGGATCGGCAATACACCTATCAACAAAGCCAATCCGATCGACAAACAAGTTCTTTTTTTCATTTTATCGTATTTTTATTGATATAAGTCCTATGTATAACATACAGATTAACAACAACATCCACGAATCCCATCACGAAAAAGCCGAAAAGAATCGGGAATACAGCCGAATTCGTATTTTTAGTTTTCATATCGATCTTTGGGTTGGTTTCCCATTTCCAAGACTAAATGTCCACCCTTGACAATCTCCGAAAAAGGAAGGCGGGTCTCTGTCAAGTTTTTTCCATTTAGGTCTATCGATTGCACATAATCATTTTGCTTACTATTATTACGAGTCTCGATCACAAATTCCTTTCCCTCATAATAACAGCTATTTAGCTGAATCGTAATCTTATCGAACAAAGGACTACCCAAAGCAAAAGAAGGCGCTTGATCCGTCAAACCCTTCATATCAAATAATCCCAAGGAAGACATCACGTACCAAGCCCCAAGTTGACCTTGATCTTCATCCTGCCCGTAGCCATAACCATGTATACCGTCCGTACCATAGAACTCATTCAAGATCGCCCGCACCCACTTTTGCGTAAGGGAAGGACGACCTGCCTCGTTGAACATCCAAGAGATATGCAAGCAAGGTTGGTTCCCATGATTATACAAGGTCTGCAAACCGGCGAAAGCTCCAACTTCCGTGCCACCACTAAAAATCAACTTACGAGACACCGTAAAGATACTGTCCAACCGATGGTTAAATACGTTCGCACCGACTTTGGCAACCAATCCTTTCGCATCATGCGGCACATAAAAAGTATATTGCCAAGCATTACCTTCCTGAAACCCGCGCCATACCTGCATCGGGTTGAAATCTTCGATAAACGTGCCATTCTTCTTTTTAGGACGGACAAAATTACAGGATGGATCATAGATCCGTTCCCATCCTTTCGACAGATACATCAAACGATTGTAATCATCCATCTTGCCGAGTTGTTTCGCCCATTGGGCCACAGCCCATGCACTATAAGAATATTCCAATGTATGGGAAGCTGAGAACATAAAAGCCTCATCCGGCCCGTCTCCTTTATCCAAATGAGGCACATAACCATATTCCACGAAATAACGGGTGTCAACCTTTCCTGCACCTAACGGGCGGTTCTCTCCATCCAGCTCATTCTTCAAACAAGCCTCATAAGCCACATTCACATCAAAATCCCGGATGCCACACTGATAAGCGCCGGCAATAACCGTACTTAACAAATTCGTACCGACACCGGAGACGTAACGGCTATTGGCAATCCCATCCGCCAGCCAACCGGCATCTTTATACACCAACAAATGGCTACTTATATAATCCGAATAATACTCCGGATAAGCCAAAGCCCAAACCTGTGTCAGATTCCATTGCGCACCCCAGGCGGCATCGGTATTATACAAGTTATGTATCGGTTTCCCGTCTTTCAAAGGTATTTGGCCTACAGAACCATCATTTCTCGGATAAGAGCCATTTACATCGCTTGCCAACCCGCGGCCTAATAATGCGTGATACAAACCGGTATAGAATTTCACTTTATCCTCCCGTTCCGGAGTCTCTATCCGGATACGTCCCAAATAACTTTCCCATGTTTGACGGGAAATCTCCCTTGCCTCATCAAATGTAAGGGAAGCGGCCTCTGTTTCCCTATTCACCCGGGCATTCTCAACAGATGTATAGGAAAGGCCGACTTTTGCTGTAACCTGCTCTTGGTCTTGGGTATGAAATGTCAAATAAAGCCCGGCTCCCACCCCTGTCGCTTTCCGTCCATCCGGACGGATATCCTCTCCGTTGAAAGCGCCATATCCAACAGGCTCCTTATCCAACACGGCAGAGAAAAACAAAGGGACTGATGCTCCGGACTGGTATTTCCTTACATATTCAGGTTCGGTAATCACCCAACCTTCGATACGCCCGTCTTCCGTAAGGACTATTTCCGCATCTCGTACGGCTCCACTCTCTCCTTGACGATTTCCTATGTCAAACAAGATACGGCTATCCTCTCCCGCAGGAAACGTATAACGCTGAATAGCGACACGAGGAGTGGCTGTCAGTTCCGCACGAATCGAATGATCTTTTAAGAAAACGGAATAATAGCCGGCAGTAGCGACCTCATCCGCACGGTCAAAACGGGAACGATACCCTCTGCCTGTCGAGTCGTCTACCGCTCCGGGCACTGTTTTCAACAAACCTTTTGCAGGCATCAGTACAATTCCCCCGATCTGGAACTCATGCAAACAAGGAAAACCCTCGATGGATTGATCCCGATAATCATACCCCGTAGCCTCCCAACCGGATTTATTCCCGATATGCCCGTTGGTTGAAGGAGCCGGCTTGGCCATTCCGAAAGGCATCGCTCCCGGTGTAAAATGAAACCAACGGCAATGTGCCGTACCGATCCGAGGCTCCACATATTGGCAAAGCTCCTCTTGCCGAACCGTCTCGCCTTCTCTCACACAGGAGATGAAGAAAACACACGCAAACATCAGGAACCACATAGATTCTATAACATACTTTTGTCTCATATTCATTCTGATAGATGGTTTAACGCAAAAACATAAGCACCCATTGCAATCGAACGATTGGCTCCCTGCCTGCTGAGTATCACTCCGGTCCGTTTACAAGGATCATATCCAACCTTACGATTCGTCCCCGGGACAGAAACCTCTACTGCTTCTCCCCTGGCAAAAGCAAAGAAACTAATCTCATCATCCAAATCATATACTTTCTTTTGTAAACGCCCGAAACGAGTACCGTCCATCATTCCCGTCTGTGCATTCTCTAAACAATCCGCACAAGCCGGAAGGACTACCGGATCGACTATTTCCAGACCGCCTTGGATTGCAGAGAAAACAAAGTTGGTTCCTCCGGCATCCAGTGTCATTACGATTCGAGCATCATTTGTGTACATATCCTATTTCCTTATTGTCTAAATCTTACATATGCTTTTATCGTACCGCAATATTTGCCTACGGACACCCCATAAGGGCGGATTGTGTACTCACCGACACAAGCCGGAATGATGAAAGTCTCCGCATAATGAACCACAAATGGCTCAAACGCCGTTGTCGGGCTCTCCACGATCAATTCATCTCCTTTGATTACATTCAACACTTGCACCCCTCCATTCGTATTGTGAGACACAATATCCGTGAACCAATGACGGCGAGTTTCAATGAACTCATTCTCATGCAAGCCAGTCCGCTCCTCTCGCCATCCGTCTCCCTCAGCGATCGTCTCCACTTGGTTAATTAAATGATGGCGTACAAATTCTGTCTGCCGTTCCCATTGTATCGCTTTCGCGCCGTGGCCGATATTAATCGGTCGAGGCAACCCGTCCAATCCCAAGCGCCCCCAATCCCAAAGCTTAAACGTAAAGATACTTGGGGTAGCGCTAATTTCAAGTACCATCGCACCGGCACCCGAACAATGAATCGTTCCTGCTGGTATTAAATAATGATCATGCCGTTTAGCCGGCCATTTATTGACATATTTTTCCGTATCGAAAGTTTTTCCGGTCTGCTGGGACTCGTTTAAGGCTGCGATCATCTCGTCTGGATTCACCCCTGTTTTCAATCCCAGATAAACGGTTGCATTTTCCTCGGCATCCAACAGATAGTAGCTCTCATCCTGTGTATAATAAATCCCGAACGTATCCCGGATATATTGAGTGACCGGATGCACTTGCAAGCTCAAGTTTCCTCCTCCCATCGTATCCAAGAAATCGAAACGGATCGGGAAATCTTGTCCGAAACGAGCTTCGACCGGCCCTCCAAGCAATTCTCTTGTCTTATAGAATACCAAATCATTGGAAGGTATCTCAAACAACTCTTCGGCCACTTTCAAGTATAAACTGTTTTCTTCGGGCACGCAATCAAAACACCACCCGAAATTCTTTTGCTTTTTATCCAGATCACAGACCTCTTTCATCCATTGGCCCCCCCATGGAGCCGGATCAAAAAACGGTACGACCCGAAACGGTGCATGCGCCGTTTTCTCCAATCCCTCTTTCAGAGTCCCTCCTGATATCATCTTAGGTGTTCCGGCAATATGGGTGTCCAACCAATAATCGACCTTGGAGAGCAATTTCTTCTTCAAATTATCACAAACGATCCAATCGATAAAATACCCTCGCTTATAGTGGTACGACGGAGCTTCCTCACGGTTTTCCACACCTAAACCGTTCACCTCTTTTCTACGGGAACGCATCTGGATCTCCCAACGAGCCATATCCGCGTAGATCAATTTGTCCGGAGCGGGAACGATCTCGGCGGCGGCGTGGCCATAAACGATTGTCCAGCCTTTTCCATCACGCAAGGACTCCCGGCAGGCGTTCACCTTCTCCTCATCCAAGAAATCCGTATAAGAAAAATGAGCCCGATAACCAAACAACCGATCATCCGTCAAATAAGGATCTGTCATCATTTCTATCTCTTCCACCGGTTTAAACAAATCTTGCGTATTAATGAAACGATCCGGTCGAAGCGCTTGCAACTCATGTATCAACTCCTCGTGATGGACACCTTGGTAACATTCCACCACCCAAACTTGTGGTCCATCCGTTTGCGCATGTACCTCCTTCAAGCGATCTCGTACCGCCTCCCAACCTTTCCACAATGTACCGTTTACAACGGTGGCCGGCTTTTTATCATAATTGCTTTTTCTCATCTCATGGTACTATATTATGATTTATATCGGCAAAATTATTTTAATAATCTGGATAAGAATAGTACATTTGTTCTGATTTACTTGTACAATTTTACGATTCATCCATCATGATTAAGATAAAAGAAGGATTTAAGGGAGAACGACTCGTTTCTTTACCCAAAGAGCTATTGGCCGGTTATCAAAAGGAACCGCTCATCTGCAATTTATATGTACGCAAGATAGGTTTCTTTCCCCGTGTTAAATATCATTTTCTTCAAAAAGAACAGGGTTGTGACTACGCCATGCTTATTTACTGTACAGAAGGGAAAGGATGGTATCGTATTCTTGGTAAACAATATACCGTAGAGAGACACCAATATATCATCATTCCTCCCGGTATCCCTTATTCATTCGGGGCAGACGAAACAGACCCATGGACTATTTACTGGCTACACTTTCAAGGCAAACTTCGCGATCAGTTCCTGCCGCCCCACCCGGTTCCGGTCACTATTTTACCGAACGAATATTCCCGCCTGCAAGATCGCTTACGCCTGTTTGAGGAAATCTATAGTAGTTTCTCCATGGGATATATAAAAGAATACATGATCTATTCCTCCATGTGCCTTTATGTGTTTCTGGCCTCTTTCATTTATCTAAAGCAATTCCGCCATATCATGATTCCTTCGCAAAAAGAATATCCGTTCACGGCACGGGTGATACATTATATGCGTGAAAATCTCCAACAGAATCTTACTTTAAAGGATTTAGCATCTTATTTCAAATATTCTTCTTCTCATTTCTCGGCTCTCTTCTTTAGTGAAACCGGGGTCTCACCCATGAATTACTTCATACGTCTGAAGATACAAAAGGCTTGTGAATATATAGAGCTGACAAACATGAAGTTGAACGAGATCGCCACACACCTGGGATTCGAGGATGCGGCTTATTTCTCTCGCACGTTTACAAAAGTAATGAGTTGCTCTCCTTCTGCCTATCGCAAAAAAGAAACAGAAAAATAGAATCTGTTTTTCCGAAGCAAAATGTCAACGATCCATTTTCAGTTGCAAGTAGCACCACAAGGGGTAATGATCGGAATAGCGGACCTTGTCGACCGTGCAGTTGATCGGTTTCATGTTGGCGGAATGCAGGATGTTGTCGATGCGGAACCAGAAGAAGTTTTCATTATAGGTGACCCCGACGCCACGGCCTGAAGCGGCATAAGCATCTTTCAGCGGTCCCTGGATCGTACGATGGGCGTAAGAAACAGGCGTATCGTTGAAATCGCCGCAGACCAGGATATAATCGGTATCGATCTTTTTTATTTCCTCGGCGACCGCCCTCGCTTGGCGGGCACGTATCCGGAAGGCGGGGCCCAACTTCTGTTCGATGGAACTTCTCAAACCGTCGAGCGTTTCGGAATTCAAATTCTTGATAAATGCGGAATAATGAGTCCGGTCCTCCATTGTCAGCTTGAAAGATTCCAGGTGGTTATTGATCAAAGTCAGTTTCTTTCCGTTTATATCCAGCTCATGGATGGACGAACCGTTAAAAGAGCTCTCGTATTTGATCTTGCGGGATTTGGAAATCGGATATTTGGAAAACACGGCGATATTGAATCTGAGCGTGCCTGAAGTGCCGACCGGGATAACCGAACGATACTTGTACATCTTCAAGGCATTGGCTATCTTCTGGTTCGTCAAAAAGTTCTTGGATGTTCCCACCGCATATTCCTGCAGGCACACGATGTCTGCTCCGGAATTCGCGATATACCGCAGGATCGGGTTCGGAGAATCTTCCGTATGGCCTTTATAGCCAAATCCCATAACGTTGTAGGTCAAGACTTTCAGCACATTCTCTTTCGGTATCTCGCTCACTCTGTTATGGAAAGGGAAATAGCGGGTCACAGGTCCCCGGCAGATCAGTAACGAACACAACCCGATCAAAACGAACCGCCATTCCCAAAGGAACAGCCAATAAAGGATAAAACAAAAGTTTAAAACGCAAAACACAGGGAATCCCAATCCAAGATAAGAGAAAAGCACACTCCTATCCGGAGAAATCCGGTCCGAGAAGGCGGATGCGACGAATAGCAGGATCACTATCACATTGGCAGCACCGACTACAGACTTGAACAGAATCCTAATCGCTTTAAACCGCTCGCTCATTTTTTGCTGGCATCAAATAGTTTTTTCTTTTCTTCCGCCGAAAGGCTTTCGTAGCCGGAACGTTTCAATTTGTCCAATATCGTATCCAGTTCGACTGTTTCCCGATGTTTACGGGCTTTATATTCATAATCGGTCTCCGGACGTTTATAAGTCACACGCATCTTCGGTTTCCGTTTGCCCAAATTCACGAACCAGTCGATCAACCGATTCATTGGAGCGGTCAAGTCCTTTCCATTACGAATACGGGAAGCGAACCACATACCAAACAAAGCCCCGCCGATATGGGCGATATGTCCTCCCGCATTATCAGAAGTCATCGCCAACAAATCGATCACCAGCGTAAAGATAGCCAAATAAATTAATTTGATCCTTCCGATCAAGAATAAATTAATCTCCAAATCCTTCCGGTAAAACGACACAGCGAAAACGATCGCCATAACAGATGCCGAAGCCCCCATCAAATAGCTAAAAGAGGCCACGTTCTGGAAATAAGGGAAAATATTATAAGCAAGGACAAACAACACCGCACCGGCAAGACCTCCCAATATATACAAGCCTCCCAACTGCCGCTCACTGAAAAAATTCAAGAACAATCCCCCGAACCAATACAACCAAAGCATATTGAACAAGATATGCAAGAAGTCAAAATGAGTGAACATATAAGTAAACAACGTCCACGAACGGAAGAGCAAAAGTTCCTGAGAAGCCGGCAACTGCAAATACTGCAAGAAAGGCACCCCTTGCACATTAAAGAGCATAAACAATACGCTGGCCAAACGTATCAAGATAAACAAGCCTACATTTATATATATCAGTTTCGACAGGATATTACCCGACTGAAACGTACGCTTCAAATTAGTAAAAATACCGTCCATTGTCTGCATCTTTCCTTTTCCAATAACGAATTAAGAAATAACCGAATAACATACCCCCCAAATGAGCGAAATGCGCTACCGTATCGCCACCAAAACTAGCCACACCCATAAATAGTTCGGCAAGACCATAAAATATTACGAAATATTTGGCTTTAATCGGGATCGGTATGAACATCAAGTACAAAGGAACATTCGGGAAGATCATCGCGAATGCCAACAAGATTCCGAATACGGCACCCGAAGCGCCAATGGTCACGAAATAATTCAAGAACTCGCTTTTGCTGATAATCTGGGCTCCATTCAAGTTTATCATGTCTTGGCTAGCGAAGATCACATCCCGCAAATTAAAGAACCATACCACCTCTTGTACCAAACCGGCGCCTATACCCGTCACGAAGTAAAAAATCAAGAAACGTTTGGGGCCCCATACGTTCTCCAATACCCGGCCGAACATATAAACGGCGAACATATTAAAAAACACATGCGCAAACGAATGGGTATCGTGCATGAACATATAAGAAACGATCTGATAAGCCTTGAAGTCGGTAGCACCCGGGACGTGAAGCCCTAATAAATCCACTAAATCGACGCCGACTTTCGGCAGTGCAAGGCTGGCTACCCAAAATAGCAAGTTTATAATGATAAGATTTTTCGTTACCGGCGGGAAACTATTTCTGTCTCTTTTACAAATCTGACTCCCCCGGCCGGCGCCCTACTTTTAGATTTTTTGTGCCGCGCACTATTTAAAAAAAAAAAAACTTACACAGCTCTTATCAGTCGCTCTGTAATGACATCCAGCCGTACTCATTGCATTAGTTCA
>OJKP01000514.1_pt1 | contig 28804 bp, 24 predicted proteins | sample 1596521 | NCBI WGS metagenome assembly OJKP01 (sample SAMEA4350130, study PRJEB24818) | metagenome | biome: human; feature: gut; material: faeces | place: Denmark | collected 2013-09
TTTCTTCCAAAGCAGTTGTCCTAACCGGAGTGAGATAATCCCCGAACTTATCAGCTTTTGTTAAATCGTTTGTTTGTATTGTCGGGGTAGCGGGATTCGAACCCACGACCCCCTGCTCCCAAAGCAGGTGCGCTAACCGGACTGCGCTACACCCCGTTGACAAGGCTTATTTCTCAAAAGCGATGCAAAGGTATGGCTTTTTATTTTAACATGCAAGCGTTTTTTAAACCTTTTTGCTGTGAATTTTGGAGTGATTTATGTAGATAACTGATTGTCAAATGTTTGTTTTATAAATTATTTTTCGCGTTTTATTAAGTTTTTTAGCTCGTCACACCAATCCGTGGCATTCTTGGGGCAGAATGTATGCATTCCTAATTCTTGTCCTACTTGAATATTTGCTGCTCCGTCGTCTACAAAAAGTGTTTCTTCCGGAAGAATTTTCGCATCTTCCAGCATGTGAGTGAATATTTTTTTGTCGGGTTTAGTGCATCCTATTTTATAAGAAAGATACAAGCGGTCGAAATATTCGGCTAAGGATTTGCCTTCTGAAGTGAAGTCTTTGCTGCAAGCCCATCCCATTACGAAGGGATTTGTGTTGCTTAATAGATAAAGGTGGTATCCTTCTTGGCGCAACTCTTCCAGCAGATGCAGTTTTTTCAGGTCTACGCCTGAAAGGAATCCTAACCAAGCTTGTTGTACTTCGGTCCATGTAAGCGAGCGTTGGCATAGCTCTTCCATAATGCGAATAAACTCACTGTCGGATATTCTACCTTCTTCCAATTCTTGAAATATGCCTGTCTGGTGATATTTGTCGAGACGAGTATCAGCGTCCTTTAGTCCGATGGCGATAAATGCGTCTACCGCCCCTTGGCGGTTGAGATCGGCTATGACTCCTCCGAAATCGAAGACTAAGTTTTTGATCATGCTTATTGGATTTGTTGTTTAATTTGCTTTCAAAATTAGATAAAAACCATGATTTTTTTTAATTTTGCCTTTACGAAAAGTTTTATTAGCTTATAATTTTAATCTATATCATGAAAAAACTTAAAGTTAAGAAAGTTGCGGTTCCGCAGAACTTGAAAGCGGAGCAGGTTATTGAGATTCTTGATAGCAATAACATACCTTTTGAGGTAGTAGATAATGTCAATTGGAGCGAATATCCATATAAGCCGAGTATGAAGTTCAGAATAGCGCATACTGGCGATAAGATATTGGTGAATTATGAGGTGGAAGAGGAGAGTGTACGTGCAGTAGCTCCGCACGATAACGGCAGTGTATGGGAAGACGCTTGTTGTGAGTTCTTCTTACAGCCCGATGAAGCGAGCGGAAAGTATTATAACTTTGAGTGTAACTGTGCCGGAACTTTGCTGAATGGTTACGGTGTTCCGGGCGATCGCGAACATGCTTGCGATGAGATTATGAAGAGCATAGACCGCTGGGCTTCGTTGGGACGTGAACCGTTTGAAGAGCGTATGGGAGACTGCAAGTGGAGCCTTACACTGGTTATCCCTACTACGGCATTGTTCCGCGATGAGATTCATTCGCTCGACGGACGTGATATGCGTGCCAATTTCTATAAGTGCGGCGATAAGCTGACTACTCCGCATTTCCTTTCATGGAACAAGATAGATCTTCCATCACCTTGTTTCCATTGTCCTCCATTCTTCGGACAGATACATTTTGAAGCGTAAAGCATAAAGGCATATTCCTTATTTAGGCGAAGCCTTGAAATATTAAAGCCCATTCCGCTATTTATAGCAGGATGGGCTTTAATTATAAGTTTATGTTACAAATGATGTAGAATAATGCTTCGCTTATTTCTTTCCATTATTCATACGCTCCATACGTTCTCTTTGCTGCTGTTCAGCCTTCTTCTGGAGAGCTTCGAGCTTAGCCATCATGTTGCTCTGCTTCATCTGTGCCGGAGCCTTCTTGTTAGCCTCAAGCTGAGCAAGTAGTTTCTTTTCGTCGGTCATACGGCGCATTACCCACATGGTGATGATACCGATAAGACCAGAGATGAAGTAATAGTAGCTCAATCCCGAAGCGTAATCGTTGAAGATAAAGAAGAACATTACAGGCATAATGTACATCATCCACTTCATAGCCGCCATCTGCGGGTTAGCGCCGGTATCTTGCTGCTTCATCATGATTATCTGGTTAATGATGGTAGTGATGCTGAATAACAAGCAGAACAAACTCAAGTGGTTTCCCAGCAAAGGAATGTGCGTGCTCCAGCTAATCAAGTCATCATAAGCCGAAAGGTCGGTAGCCCACAAGAAACTCTGCTGACGGAATTCGATAGCGTTCGGCACAAAGAAGAACAACGCCATGAATATCGGTGTCTGAATCAACATAGGCAAACATCCACCCATAGGGCTTACGCCATACTGACGATAAAGCGTCATTGTTTCCTGCTGTTTCTTCAAAGCGTCTTCCTGCTTAGGGTACTTAGCGTTTATCTGATCTACATAAGGCTTCAGAGCTTTCATCTTAGCCGAAGAGATAAACGATTTCCAAGTAGTAGGAATAACAATAATCTTAACGATGATAGTCATCAGCAAGATAACGATACCCATGCTAAGTCCCCATCCCGAAAGCCAGTCGAACAAGTTGATGGTAAACCAACGGTTAATCCAGCGGATGATAGGCCATCCCAAGTATACCAAGTCTTCCAACTCCTGATCCTTGTCCTTGAAGCTCAAATCGTTGCTAGCGAGCAAAGTTTTGAAGTGGTTAGGACCGAAATAGAACTGGAAGTGCGAAGGCTGGGCACCTGTAGGGTCGAAAGCCGCTTTCATCTCAGCAGAATAATTCTTCATGTATCCGCTTTCCTGCTGTTCCATCTTAGATTCGAGTGTAGCTTCTGTAAAGTTCTTCTCTGCCATGAATACGCAAGAGAAATACTGGTTCTTGAATGCTACCCAATCCAAAGCTTCCGGCATGCTTTTCATGTCGTCTTTAGTTTCGCTCAGATGGTCGAAGCTGTCGTTAGATGGTTTGTAAGTAAGCGAAGTGTATCGCTGCTCGAATGTGTAACCTTTCTCCATCTGGCGTGCACGCTGTTTCCAGTCGATGCTGATGCTTTTGGTAGAAGGAGAGAAGAAGTTCTGCATTCCTACAGCCTGTACCGTAAAATCGAGCATGTACGATTCCGGCAGAAGTTTGTAGATGAAGTCTAAATGTGCGTTACCGGTTCCGGCATTAAGGCGCATAGTTACCGTGCTGTCAGTCACGTCTACTGCTTGAAAATACATCTGGTTGCTCAGGATGTTCTCGTTCTTACCGTCGAATCCTAAGTTAAGCGATGCGTCTTCTCCGTCGAAAAGTACCAGAGGTTCTTTCTGCTGGTCGTTGTAATCCTTTAGCGTAGCTTGGCATACACGACCTCCCTTATTAGAAATGAGCAGTTTAACCTTGTCGTTTTCAAGAGTTGTGAACTGTTCAGAGCCTTGTGCGGCCTGAAAGAATAATGAAGTAGAATCAAGAACTACTGTCTTGGCAGCTTCGGCTTCAGCTTTAGCTTTCAGCGTTTCTTCTTCTTGCTTTTGTTGCGCCGCCATTATTGAGTCTTGGCGTTCTTGCGCACGTGCCATTTCTTCTGCGCTGGGGCGGTTCCAAATGCCGAAACCGACAATGACTACTCCCATCAGAAGAAATCCCGTTAACGTATTTTTATCCATATTTAAGTTGTTTGTTTTTCTAAAAGTTTCTCTGTTATTTATTTGTCAATAGCAGCTTTTATGAACGACAAGAACAATGGGTGCGGTTTTAATACGGTACTGCTGTATTCCGGATGGAATTGAGTTCCGATAAACCATTTCAGTGTAGGTATTTCCACTATTTCTACCAAGTTAGATTCGGGGTTGATACCTACGCATTTCATGCCGGCTTTTTCGAATTCAGCTTTATAGTCATTGTTGAATTCATAGCGATGGCGATGACGTTCTTGTATATGTTCAGTTTTATATGCCTGATAAGCTTTCGAGTTCGGGTCGAGCACGCATTCGTAAGCTCCCAGACGCATGGTGCCTCCCATGTTGGTAATCGATTTCTGTTCTTCCATAATGTCGATTACATTGTGCGGAGTCTTTTGGTCCATTTCGCGGCTGTTGGCGTCGGTGTATCCCAAAACGTCGCGTGCAAATTCTATGGCCATACACTGCATACCCAGACAGATACCGAAAGTCGGCACATTGTGGGTACGGCAATACTTTATGGCTACGAATTTTCCTTCGATACCTCTTTGACCGAATCCCGGACAGATTATAACTCCATCCATGTCTTTCAGCTTTTCTTCTACATTCTCATCGGTCAGATTTTCACTGTTGATGAATTGAATGTCGGCTTTGCGGTCGTTGTAGGTAGCGGCTTGCGAGAGCGCTTCAAGAATAGACTTGTACGCGTCTTGCAAATCGTATTTTCCTACCAGACCAATTTTTACTATCTCTGTAGCGTGGTGGCGGCGGTTCAAGAACTCTTTCCACGGTCCCAATGACGGAGTTTCGCCTACTGGCAGTCCCATCTTCTGCAGAATAGTAGCGTCGAGGTTCTGTTCCTGCATACGCACTGGTACTTCGTAGATGGTAGGCATGTCTATAGACTGTATTACTGCGTTCTCGTCTACATTGCAGAACTGAGCTACCTTTTTTCTTAATCCGGCGTTCAATTCATGCTCTGCACGCAGTACCAATATGTCGGGTTGTATACCTACCGATTGCAGTTCCTTTACCGAATGTTGAGTCGGCTTGGTCTTCAACTCTCCGGCTGCAGCCAGATAAGGTACATAAGTAAGGTGTACGCACAATGCGTTTTTTCCTAATTCCCATTTAAGCTGACGGATACTTTCCAAATAGGGGAGAGACTCGATGTCGCCTACTGTGCCTCCGATTTCGGTAATTACGAAATCGAACTTATATTTATTGCCTAGTAATTTAACGTTTCGTTTAATCTCGTCGGTTATGTGAGGGATGACCTGGATGGTCTTTCCCAAGTAATCGCCTCTTCGTTCTTTGTCGATTACGCTTTTGTAGATTCGTCCGGTAGTGATGTTGTTGGCCTTTGTGGTTTGAATTCCTAGGAATCTCTCGTAATGTCCTAAGTCCAAATCGGCTTCATGACCGTCTACCGTAACGTAGCACTCTCCGTGTTCGTAAGGATTCAGTGTTCCTGGATCGATGTTGATGTACGGATCGAATTTTTGTATTGTAACGCTGTAGCCTCTTGCTTGCAGCAACTTACCTATGGATGATGAAATAATGCCTTTGCCTAATGACGAAGCAACACCACCCGTAACGAAAATGTACTTTGTTTCTGCCACAATTAAATGAGTTTAAATAGTTTATGTCCTAATATCAATTTACGAAGTTGCAAAAATATAAAAAAATGCCGATATTCGCACTATTAAACACGAAAACATACTACTTTTGCACTAAATGAAGAGAATTTTAGAAATGAAAACATTAGGTATTTTTTTCATCGGCCTTGCGCTTTGCTGCAATGGTTTTGCCCAAGAAATACACATCCCCGATTCTACGCTTGCAGAGTTGGAGAAGATGTTGTCGGATACGGTTGTGGTGGCAAAAAAACATAAAAAGAAAAATGTGGAGGACAAGGAAGTTTTGTTGCCCTCTGTCGTAGATTTCCTGAAGCAGACTTTAGAGTATCGTGCGTATCGCGACTCGGTAACTGCATTATGGAACGACATTTATGCTATGAACTCTACTTCATGGGTACGTCTTAATCCAGATTACTATAAATTGGTTATGCCTGCTACATATTATTTCGCCCCTATCCAGCAGTCCATGTCGATAGACGGGTGGAAGCCTGTCATACCTTTTATTAAAGAGGATGCGCTGAAGGATTCTGTTTTTCAGGTTCCGTCAATAGATCATTCCGTGATAGTAGACAGGGCCGTCAATCGTCAGTTGCTCGATTTCTATCTTCAGTATCCTAATCTCGTAGTACAGAATGAAGCTAACTTGAGAGGTTTGGAGCCACTGTCGGCTGCCATGAAGATAAAGAAACCGCAGAAAGAAGACGTGATGAAATTTGTAGACGCGTCGTACGTGGTTAATCAGGTAGGCGAGAGCGAGCTGCTGGTTATGAAGCCTAATTTCTGGAACGTGGCCGGTAATGGTTATTTGCAGGCTTCGCAGAACTACATCTCAGATAACTGGTACCGAGGTGGTGAGAGTACAGTGTCATTGCTGTCTGGTTTGGTATGGCAGTTTAATTACAACGACAAGCAACGCCTGCAGTTTGAAAATAAGATAGAATGGAAACTGGGCTTCATCACTGCTCCGTCTGATACGGTGCATCAGTATAAAACTACCGACGATATGCTCCGCTTGACTTCTAAGTTGGGTTATCGCGCGTTCTCTAATTGGTACTATACATTATCGGGTGAGTTCAAGACTCAGTTGTTCTCTAAATACAACACCAACTCTGATAAGCTGGTATCTTCTATCCTGTCGCCGTCAGAACTTAACGTCGGTCTCGGTATGGACTACAAGTACAAGAAGAGCGGTGTGTGCGACTTGTCTGTGCTTATTAACCCCTTCAACTACACTCGCTATAGCATTATCAGCGATGAGATAGACCCTACCAAGTTTAATATTGAAGAAGGAAAGAAGGTGGCCAACCAGTGGGGTTCTCGTTTAGAGGCAACGGTGAAATGGAGCGTTCTCTCTAATTTATTGTGGGATTCGCGCTTCTCCTATAATACCAACTATGAACGTGTGGTATCAGAGTGGGAGAACACATTTACGTTTGCGTTCAATAAATACTTCTCTACCAAGCTGTTTCTGCATGTGCGTTTTGACGACTCCGTGTCGAGAAAAGAAGGCGACAGCTTCTTCCAGTTTAAGGAATTGATGAGTTTAGGATTTAACTATACATGGTAATTATATAATTAATTTAGCTTAGAAAAACACATATGGTATCGTTTGTTCAAGTACTTGATTTTGTTGGAACTTTTGCATTTGCTATTAGTGGAATTCGTTTGGCTTCTGCCAAACGTTTCGATTGGTTTGGAGCATATATCGTAGGGTTGGCTACCGCTATTGGCGGTGGTACGCTGAGAGACGTTATGCTGAATGTCACTCCGGTGTGGATGACCGACCCTATCTATTTGATATGTACGGCATTTGCCATGTTCTTTGTTATTATTTTCGGTAAGTATCTGATACACCTTAATAATACGTTCTTCTTCTTCGACAGTATCGGGTTGGCGTTGTTTACGGTGGTAGGATTCGAGAAAAGTATCACGTTAGGTTTTCCTTTTTGGGTGGCTATCATAATGGGTAGTGTAACCGGAGCTGCCGGAGGTGTGATACGCGATGTGTTCATTAATGAAATTCCGCTGATCTTCAGAAAGGAAATCTACGCTATGGCTTGCGTAGTTGGCGGCTTGGCTTATTGGATATGTCTGAATATGGGCTTTGAAGATTACATGGCGCAGATAATAGGTGGTAGTACTGTATTTGTAGTCCGTATCTTGGCGGTGAAATTCAAAGTTACTCTTCCTATCCTGAAAGGAGAATAGCGGAAATATAATTTAGACAAATAATTCGCCCTTGCTACAGCTGGTTTGTAGTAAGGGCGTTTTTCGTTATATACATGTAGTGACGCATATTCTCCATGTAATGTATTTTACTAAAAGAGATGTAACGGTATTTCCCACGATTGCCATTTTGATGTGTATGTAATTTCTAAAAAACGGCTTCAGAAGGTATTCTGAATGGGGTGAAAAAGCATGCGATGCTTAAAGTGAAAGCATGCGATGGTTCAAGCGAAAGAATACGATGAATCAAGTGAAAGAATGCGAATGGGTAGTTGACTTATCGCATTCTTTTGGGGAGTGTTTTCATGAGATTTCTGGTGTGCGTAAATTTTACTTTTATTATTTCTTTCCCTTTTCGTCTTTTTGGGGGAAAACCGGTACCTGTTTCATTAGTCTCATTATCTTTCTCTGTCTTTTATACATGTACGGACTGGGTTTGCCAGAATTGAACTTGATAGGATTAGGCAGACTGGCGGCTATCAATGCGCATTGTCCCCTCGTGAGATTCTTGGCCTCAGTGTTGAAATGCTCTTTCGCTACAGCCTGCGCTCCGTAGATGCCTTTACCCATTTCTATGGAGTTGAGATAAACTTCCATGATTCGCTCTTTATTCCAGCATGTTTCTATCAGAACGGTGAAATACACCTCCAGTCCCTTGCGCAGCCACGATGACGACGGCCATAGAAATACGTTCTTTGCCGTTTGCTGACTTATGGTACTTGCTCCGCGGGCTTTCTTTCGAGTTTTATTTTCTTCTACTGCCTTCTTTATTTCTACGAAATCGAAACCATTATGTTCGGCAAATCGATTGTCTTCTGACGCTATGACAGCCATAGGCAGATGCTTGGAGATCTTGTCTTTGCTTACCCAGTGATGCTTGCACTTCAGCTCTTCTCCGTTAGTTATTTGCTGTACGCTGCGTATCACCATCAGTGGGGTGATGTATACGGGTACGAATCGCAGCAACAGTACGGCAAGTATAGACGATGCGAAAAAGAAAATGATGAGATTTCGGAAAAATTTAAGAATTCGTTTAGGTGATGACATTTGTAGAGACTTGTAGGTGGAATTAATATTCGGGCACGAATCTGTTCTTTGTATTAAGAAAGAACGTGATTCGTGCCCGATTTAATATAAACTCAAGCTAAGCTTGATGATGTTTACTGTAAAGTACCAGCTTCAGCTTGCTGAATCATTTGCTGGCTAGCGTACATATAAACCTCTACGCGGCGGTTCTGTTCGCGTCCGGCAGCAGTGCTGTTATCGCTGATAGGATTAGCTTCGCCGTATCCTTCAACCGATTTGATCTGACTTGATGCAGCGCCGCAACTCAACATGTAAGAAGCTACGCTCTGAGCGCGAGACTGAGACAAGTCTTTGTTTTTCTGTGCACTCTGTTCGGCTGTAGAGTTCTTCCATCCCACATTGTCGGTATATCCGTAAACGGCAACGTCCATAGTAGGATTCTGTTTCAGTACATTGTTAGTGAACTTGCTTAATGAAGCCTGTGCAGAATTGCTCAATGTAGAACTTCCGGTATTGAAAAGTATGCCCGAGTCGAATGTTACTTTAACTGCCTGCAATCCGTTGTTATCGGTTACCTGTTCTACTTTAGCGCCTTCTACCTTGGCTGCTTGTTCGGCAGCTTTATCCATCTTCTTGCCAATCAATACTCCAGCTCCGGTACCAACTGCAGCACCAACTGCGGCACCAATGGCAGCTCCTTTACCGTGGCCTATTACACCACCCAGAAGAGCTCCGAGGGCAGTACCGCTACCTGCGCCAATCAGTCCACCCTTTGCCGTGTTACTCATGGAACCTGTTGTTCCACATCCGCTGAAAACCAAGCTTGCGCTTAGCAAAATAGCGATTATGTTTGTTCTTTTCATAATTGAATAATGTTTAGTTATTATTTAATATAAGTGTTTAGTATGCAAATATAGGATATTTTTTCATAGTTTCATTAACTCTATTGCGAACAGAGGTAATTACTTCTTCATTATCTACATTTGAAAGTACGGTTTCTATCATTTCAGCTATTTCGTACATCAGGTCTTCCTTGGCACCGCGTGTAGTGATGGCGGGTGTACCTAAGCGAATTCCGGAAGTCTGGAATGCCGAGCGTGTATCGAAAGGAACCATGTTTTTATTTACTGTGATATCGGCTGCCACCAATGCTTTTTCGGCTACCTTACCAGTCAAATCTGGATATTTAGAGCGGAGGTCTACCAGCATAGAGTGGTTGTCTGTACCGCCAGATACTATTGTGAAGCCTCTGTCTATCAACGCCTGTGCCAATACGGCAGCGTTTTTCTTAACTTGAATTTGGTATTCCTTATATTCTGGCTGCAAGCATTCGCCAAATGCTACTGCCTTAGCTGCGATAACGTGTTCAAGCGGACCTCCCTGAATACCTGGGAATACAGCCGAGTCGAGCAACTGAGACATCTTCTTGATTTCGCCTTTCGGTGTCTTCTTGCCCCAGGGGTTGGGGAAGTCTTTACCCATCATGATGACACCACCGCGCGGACCGCGAAGTGTTTTATGAGTAGTAGATGTTACGATGTGAGCGTACTTAACCGGGTTGTCAAGCAGTCCGGCAGCAATAAGTCCGGCAGGATGAGCCATGTCCACCATAAAGATAGCTCCAACCTTATCTGCTATTTCGCGCATACGTTTGTAATCCCATTCGCGAGAGTATGCCGAGCCACCACCGATAATCATCTTTGGGTGTTCGCGCAGAGCGATTTCTTCCATCTGGTCGTAATCTACACGTCCGGTTTCTTTATTCAGGTTATATTCGCACGGATGATAGATAATACCCGATGTGTTGACCAAAGAACCGTGAGACAAGTGTCCTCCATGAGCCAAGTTCAATCCCATGAACTTATCGCCTGGGTTTAGCACTGCCAAGAATACGGCAGCGTTAGCCTGTGCTCCAGAGTGTGGCTGTACGTTAGCCCATTCAGCTCCGAAAATCTGTTTCAAGCGGTCGATGGCAATCTGTTCGCTTTGGTCTACCACCTCGCATCCTCCATAATATCGTTTGCCCGGATAACCTTCGGCATATTTATTAGTGAGGCATGAACCCATTGCTTCCATAACCTGGTCGCTGACGAAGTTTTCAGAAGCGATTAGTTCTATACCTTTTAACTGCCTTTGATGTTCTTTTTCTATAATGTCGAAAATTAAATTGTCTCTTTTCATGATTCGATAGTTTTAAGGGTTATTAATATTATGTATATGTCTCTTTTTTAAAAAATCACACCAATGGAGAAACTTATTACATTTCGTCGCCGTTTGATAGTCAGTGAATGCTTATCGTATGGAGCGGCTGTTGTGGCTTTATCGTAACTTATTGACTTAGCCAGGTTTTGTAGTCCAATTTCGTATCTGAAATCAAAAAAGATATTAGATACGTTTACGGCAAGTCCCATTGTTCCGCTAAAGTTTATGGGGCGAAGGTTCTCTGTTATTTGTTGCTGATAGAATCCGGTATAGTCGTTGTCGCAGTGCTTCTTCCACATATACGAAACTTTCGGTCCTACAAAAAACGCCATTCCGTACGGATAGGTATCGATAAACTTGTATCCGTATAAAATAGGGAAGTCTATAGAATGTAGTGTAGATTTTATCAGTACATGATTGACCAGATAATCGTAGTTGTTCTTGTCTCGTTTTACTGACAGGCTGCCTTTTGATATGTTGTAAGAAAGCTCCGGCTGGATAAAATGATGTTTGTTGAGGTTGAACCTACAGAAGAAGGCGCACAGATAGCCTACTTTATAGTTGTTTTGGATATCCGTGAGTTCTTGTCCGCCGGTGTTGAAACGATCTATGAAGAATATGGTAGAATTAAAGCCTGCTTTTATACCTACATTAACCTTTGGCCCACGAGTGTCTAGTCTATACCTTTCTTCGGCATGACCTACATACGCTATCAGCGCAAAATATAGTGTAAGTATATAAGCAAGCTTTCTTTTCATGACAAAATATTATTTTTTCTTTTCTACCGACCAACCGAATTTGCCCACTTTGGCTCCTGTTTCATAGTATCCACCATGAATGTATACCAAAAGGTTTGTTTTGGCCAATTCGAATTTGCCGGTTTCGCTGTCTATGAATTTTTCATCAGCTTTTACGTTGACTACATCAGCTATAAACATGTCGTGCGATCCGAGCGAAACTATTTCTTTCACTCTGCACTCAATGTTCAGCGGAGATTCTTCGATGATAGGGGCATTCACCACCGATGCCTTTCCGGGGGTAAGATGCATTTCTTCGAATTTATTATGGTCTTTTCCCGAACGTACTCCACACCAGTCTGTGGCGAAAGCCATGTCCTTGGTGGTGAGGTTTATCACGAACTCCATGTTCTTCTTGATGATAGGATAGGAGTGTCTTTCCGGTCTCACCGAAATGTAGCACATCGGCGGATTGGTGCAGATGGTTCCTGTCCATGCTACCGTAAGAATATTGTATTCTTCGGGAGTATTGCCGCAACTTACCAGAATGGCGGGCAGTGGATAAATCATTGTCCCCGGTTTCCAGTCTTGTTTCATAGACTTATATTATAATAGTTTTATGTTTTCTATTTGCTGCTCCTTTTCGCAATAGTGGCATTTTATTATTCCGCCCTTTTTGTCTATTACATGGAACCATGTTGTCATCGGTTCATTGTTTGTAATACACTTTGGGTTGTTGCATTTTACTATGCCTTTTAATTCTTCTGGCATTTCTACAGCTTTTTTCTCTACCACTTCATAATGGCGGATGATGTTCAGCTTCATGTTTGGTGCAACTACCGACAGGCGATTTATTTCTTCGTCGGTGAAGAAACGGTTGGCTATCTTTATGATACCTTTCTTGCCCAGTTTCTTGCTTACAAAGTTGTTTCCGATAGTAATGTTAGAATCCAGATGCTGCAAGTCGAGCAATGATACTACTGTGAATAGCTTGTCAGACGGAATATGGTCTATTACGGTTCCGTTTTCAAGAGCCGCTACTTGTAATTCTTTCTTTTCACTCATGGTTTTGTTTCTTTTGTGATAGTTTGTGTTATTTATCCGTATCGGCTTTTACTTCATCAAGTGTGATGCCTAACACGTCACATAAGATGGCTTCGCGTGCGTAGAGTCCGTTCTGTGCTTGCTGGAAGTAGTAAGCCTTCGGGTTATCGTCAACATCGTACGCAATTTCGTTTACGCGTGGCAGCGGGTGCAATATGCGCAGATTAGGGCGAGTCTTTTCCAGCATCTTGTTATGCAGGATGTATATGTCTTTCACGCGTTCGTACTCCATCAGGTCGGTAAATCTTTCTCGTTGTACGCGTGTCATATATAATATGTCTGCATCAGCGATAGTATCTTCCGTAAAATCTGAGTGCTCGTAATATTTAATGTTATGTTCTTTGCAGTAAAGCTTGTATTCTTCCGGCATCTTAAGCTCGTCGGGAGCTACAAAGTGGAAAGTCGGGTTGAAGTGGCGCATAGCCATAAGAAGTGAGTGTACTGTTCTTCCGTATTTCAAGTCGCCTACCAAGTAGATGTTCAGGTTCTCAAGTGTACCCTGAGTCTTGTAGATAGAATACAAGTCGAGCATAGTTTGAGAAGGGTGTTGGTTGGCTCCGTCGCCTGCATTTACGATAGGCACAGGAGCTACTTCGCTGGCGTATCTTGCCGCACCTTCCAAGAAATGTCTCATCACGATGATATCTGCATAGTTGCTTACCATCATGATGGTATCTTTTAGAGTTTCACCTTTAGAAGAACTTGTTACTTTCGGGTCTGTAAATCCGATAACGCGTGCTCCTAAACGGTTAGCTGCGGTTTCAAAACTAAGTCGAGTACGGGTGGAAGGCTCGAAAAAGAGTGTTGCTACTACCTTTTCGTCCAACAAATGTCGATTAGGTTTCTTTTCAAACTCTTTAGCCATTTCCAGCAAATAGAGAATTCTTTCTTTGGAATGGTTAGCGATAGTGACTAAACTTCTATTTTCCATATTTTCGGTTTTATGATCGTGTTAATAATACCGGAGTTCAAAGATAGATAAAAAAAACAGAATTCACATCTTTTGAAGAGACAATTTGATAAAATGATAAGATGGAGAAAGTATGGAAATAAAAAAGCCCTTCTTTTGTAGAAGGGCTTTAAAGAGTGACCGCGACAGGATTCAAACCTGTAACCGGCTGATCCGTAGTCAGCTACTCTATTCAGTTGAGCTACGCGGCCAATCATAATGTTTAACAATGAGAGAGTGATCGCGACAGGATTCAAACCTGTAACCGGCTGATCCGTAGTCAGCTACTCTATTCAGTTGAGCTACGCGACCATGTCTCTTTGTCTTTTGTTTGTTGAGTGACCGCGACAGGATTCAAACCTGTAACCGGCTGATCCGTAGTCAGCTACTCTATTCAGTTGAGCTACGCGGCCAATCATGATGTTTAACAGTGAGAGAGTGATCGCGACAGGATTCAAACCTGTAACCGGCTGATCCGTAGTCAGCTACTCTATTCAGTTGAGCTACGCGACCATGTCTCTTTGTTTAACGGGTGCAAAGGTATGGGTTTTGGTTGAAACTGCCAAATGTTTTAGCGATTATTTTTCGACTTTTTTATTCAATGAAACGCGAGTTAAATAGCTGCCAGCCTAGTGTAAGGCCTGCATTCCAGTTCTTAGTTGGTGAGCTATAATGGTTTACGTAAGCGCTTACAGCTCCGAACGGCAGTTTGATGACGAGCGAAATTTGTCCCATATATTCTACCTTGCTAAACGTCTTTCCGTAGTATGCCTTGTTGTCTTCGTCCTTCATGATGGGGAAGATTGGCATAAATCCGTAAACTTCAGCTCTTGCTTGCACTACAGAATTCAGCTTGAATATAGGAATTAATCCTGCTCCAATAAATTGATTTGCCCGGAAAGCCTCATTGTACGAGATTTTGCTGTGGGCGGTAGGGGCGAATGTTCCCGCTTGCATCATGGTAGCCGTATAGTTCTGGCTGAAATTGCGAGAAGAATAGTAGGAGTGTATGTATTGTCCCAAGGTAAATTGCGAACTTAATTGGCTGTAGCGTTCCAGTTCGTACGAAATCTGCAGCCACGACTGTGTGTATTCGTATTTACTCATGGGTGATTCTTCGTTGTATACACCATCTTTATAATGTTCTTTTCCTGTGTATACATTGGCTACCAATCTTTCTTTCCGTCCTGATGTGGCGAATTGGCGACTGTCGAGGGTGTTTCCTTCGAGTGCTACAGAGCCTCCGAATATATTATAAGAACTTTGGTCGCGGTTGTCGTTCACGAAGTCTATGACGTTGGTCTGGAAGTATTGGTCTTCCAGACGACCTACTCCAATAGAGAATTCGGCTTTCTGGCTCGTCAGGAATGGCATAGACATCTGTAGCTTCAGAAAATACTCTTTATTCTTATTGAATACGGGGGTATTGCCTGAGGTGAATAGTCTCTCTTGTTTGAAATAATCGAGCGATGACATCGATGCAATAAACCGATAAGAGGTAGGCAGGTGGGTAGGGAAGTCCATTCTTCCGGCTAGCTGCAGGTTGTTATATACCTGTCCTATCTGTCCGTCTATCGACATTTCCTTAGCATAATAGTTCAAGTTGTGATAAGTGGCACCTATATATATTTGGTTTACGCCGTTAGAGGCTACGTTACCGCCTACGCGCAGTGCCAAGTCGTCTTCCATCTTCACTTTTAGATGCAGGTCGAATAAGTGATCTTCTCCGTTGTAAACGGCATGAGGTATGATTTCTGATATCATATTGTCGGCCATCAGACGGAAATATCCACGTCGCAGGTCCTCCATAGAGAAGACTTCTTTTTCAGAACTGTGAAATTCCTTACGTATATACTTAATCTGTTGTTCGTTGGCCCCTTCTATCGAAATGTTCTTGAATCTTAATTCGGGAAGCATGTTCTTATAAGCCGTGCGTTTTCTTTCCAACTGTCTATAGTTTACTCTTCGCGAAATGCGCGTTTTGATAGAGTCCATCAGCTGCATAGTTCGTTTATAGCCGATGTCGTGAAGCTCGTCGAAGCGGTCAAAGTCCATCAAGCTTACATTGTCGTATTTAAAAGTCATAAGTATACCCATTGAGTCGGGCAGAGAGTAGTCGGTTTTTTGCATGATCATATTTTCCAACTGCCCCATGATATCTCCTTCCTTTGGCTTACCAGGGTTAGAGCTTACCACGCTTCCTATGATGATGTCTGGATGGAAGTCGTCCGTCATTACGTTAACCGGGAAGTTATTGTATATACCGCCGTCGTACACCAGCATGGAGTCTATTTCTATAGGCTTGAACATGGCCGGAAAGCTCATGGAGGCTCTTACCGCATCGCCAAGGTCGCCTTTAGAAAAAATGAGCGGGCGTTTGTTGTACACGTCTGACGCTACGCAACGAAAGGGTACAAAGAGTCGGTTGAAGTCTTGATGACATGAAGCCGTGGCTTGTCCGAATATCTCCAGAAATGCGATATTCATTTGCAACGGATTCACAACACTCGACGGAAGGAACTGCGTCTTTACCTTATTAAAAGGGTTCTTTAGCGATACACGAATATTAATAAATTCTGGGGTGGGCGGGTTTTTCTTGAAATAATAGATGTACTTTTCTTCTATGTTTCCCGAATACCATCTTTTGAAGTCGTCCGACTTGAGGAGCTTTTCCATGTCGTCGGGCGAATACCCCATGGCATAAAGTGAGCCTACGATGGCCCCCATCGAAGTACCGGTGATATAATCTATAGGAATATTGTTTTCTTCCAACGCTCTGATTATGCCGATATGCGTTAACCCTTTAGCGCCTCCGCCACTTAACACCAGTCCCACCTTTTGTGCGCTGGCTGATAAGGATAATGTGATGCATAAACATATGAGTGATACTATGTGAAGAATCTGTCGCATGAAATTTAGTTTTAACGATATACTACAAAGGTAATCATAAAACTTATTCTTTCTCTTCTTTTCAGATATTTATTGTTTCCAGATCGTAGGGCACAAAGATATTCCTCTTGAAGTTTTGTGCCGCTTCTCCAGTATAATTTGCTTTGCGAGTTGCCAGACTCTCATCTTCTGTATGGTATAACAGTAGATTCTTTACATTCAGTTTGTCGGCTAATGCCCCAGCTTCTAAAGCTGTACTGTGATGCTTTTCGTATGGCTTGAAAATATCTCTGTCTTTATACAGGCAGAACGCTTCGCACAAAAGCCAGTCGGCATTCTCTACATAATTCTTATTGCTTTCGTTGTATGGTTCGTCTCCAAGGCATGCCAGCGTAGTTCCGTCTGGTAGTAGAGCGCGGAATCCAAACTGCTTTTCTTTTGTAGATAGTATGTCGAAGCATTGCAACTTGATGTCGCCGATGCTTAGTTCATCTTTGTCTTTTACTTCATGCAGTAGTACTGACGTTCCTATGAGAGATGTGAATTTGGCTGGCAGTGTCATGCGGCATATCCATTCTAATACTTTTAATGCTTTTTCGTGGCCGTATACAGTGAAAGTACCGTTGTATTTCCCGCTTTTTATTAGGCTAGCTATCATTCTTACTACCCACACTGCCCCTAATATATGGTCGGTGTGGGCATGAGTAATAAATAAGGAGTGTATATCAGAAAGGTTGATTTTCGCTTCCTCAAGCTGATTTAATATGCCGTTGCCTCCACCTGCGTCAACCAAAAGCATAGTGTCAGGCGTTTTCAATATAAAACAAGTGTTGTAGCAATGGGTTGCAGTAGCATATCCCGTACCCAACATTATTATCTGATTGCGGTCTTGACGTTCCATTTGTTATGCGTTCTATTGTTGTAGAGGCGTAGTCTATTTTATTCTTCCGTATTTGCGGCACGCAGTATCAGTGTGGTGGCTCCCAATGTGAAAATAGCCCCCTCTTCTATGCGAACGCGGTCTTTGGGCCCCAAAAGTTCGTTCATCAAGAATGTGCCGGTGATGCTATTGTTGTCGCGCAGCGTATATACTACTTCTCCCTGCTTGTTTCGTTTTACGTTAAGGATGCAGTGGCGTCTGTCCATACTAGGGTCGTTAGTTTCTACCGGAATATCCACTTCCGTACCTTTGCTGCGGCGTCCTATTACGTTGTCGCCTTCGTGCAGAGGCAATACCTGCTTATAGCCGAACACGTTTTCTATAGCTACTACGTTACCCCAGTCTTCGGTACCTTCAGTTTCGTCTACTACCTCTTCTTTGCGGTTGGCTGCACTTAGTTTAGCTTTTCCTATGCGAATTCCGAATTGCTTTTTGCAGTTGTCGCATACGAAAACTAGCGACTGTCCTTCTGTATATTTAGTTTCGTCAAACTGTATGTAGTTGTCGCATTTTGGACATCTCACTCTCTTCATTGAATGATATTTTATGTGATATAAAATGAATGCTGTTTATTTCGATGTAAATACCCACGCCGATGCGAAGCGTTCGTTCTTGCGAACCTCCTTCAATTTATTATATGCGTCGGATGCATTGCCGTAAGTAGCTATCGCTATACGGTATCTTCCTTGCGACTCAATCAGAGTAGCGTTGGCATGTCCGGCCTGATGCAAGCGCGAAACTTCTTTCTTTGCGTCGTCTAATGTATTAAGGCTGGCTATTATTATCGCATATTTGTTTGCTGATGCTGCAAGTTTTTCGCTTGGCTTATTGTCGGGCTTCGCCTCTTTCTGCTCGGGCTTCACTTTTTTCTTCTCAACTGTTGGAGCTACCAGCGCTTTTTGTGCTTTCTGTTCAGCGTTGGCCGTCGGAGCCTCTTTCGCGTTTGCCGGAGCTACCTTTTCTATCTTCACAATTTTCGGCTTTAATGACTCCTGACGCTTTTGTGCGTTAGCTGTTTGAGACTTATCGTTGGCCATCATTTTCGATGCAGCCGATTGGTTACGTATAACTTCAAACAGTCCGCTAGTGCCCAACGAAGCACAGTCAGCCTCGTCTACATAAGTGTTGGCCACTGGTGTAGATAGCGTGAAGAACAACAGGATGGTAGCAGCTATGGCTGCTACATTATTAATCCATTTATGCGATTTCTTCGTTGTTTTGATTTTGGGGATTAGTTCCAGATGCTTCGGCTCTTCGGCTTTCTCTGCAGACAGAGGTTTAAGCGTAAAAGTTGACAGCCCGTAGAACGACGGAGTGAAAAATCCGTTCTTTACAGGCTCAAATTCGTATGCGCCGTGCATATTATAATAAAGAGTCCCCACATTATTCAAGTCAACCTGTCCTTGCTGGTACAGTTGCTCTTTCATTATGGCTACGGTTTTCTCAATGCGTCTTGTAGCGTCGGGAAAGTCCGTGTTGTAAGTCTGCATGTACGATTGTGCCAATAATCCGTCATTCAGCACTAGCTGCGGGTTAAATCCGATAGTGCGCGACGGCGGACAGAACTCTTCTGTTTCCTCTCGGAATGTGGCCGACTGATAGTGTGCAATGAATCCTCCCAGTCCGGGCACGATAACGCAGTCGTTCTCCAAAAGTAATACTTCTATATGTTTTGCCAATTCAATCATATTGCAAAAATAGTATTTTTCTTTCTATTCGGGCCATCTTTCGACGGTGTTTTTATAGGTGATTCTTTTTTTTATTAATTTTGCTCCCGAAAAAGAATCAAACAAAACCATATAAATATAGGTATGAATATAGCGATTGTTGGAACCGGATACGTAGGGCTGGTTACCGGAACATGTTTTGCCGAGACCGGTGCTAATGTATTTTGCGTAGATACGAATGCGGAAAAGATAGAAAACCTCCATAAAGGTATAATCCCCATTTACGAGCCGGGGCTTGAAGATATGGTGCTGCGTAACGTAAAGGCAGGCCGATTGCATTTCACCACCTCGCTCAGCGGATGTCTTGATGATGTATCGATTGTGTTTTGTGCTGTAGGTACGCCTCCTAACGAAGACGGTAGCGCTGACCTTTCGTATGTGCTCGATGTAGCTCGTACTATAGGACAGAATATGAATAAGTATGTGCTGGTGGTTACTAAGAGTACCGTGCCTGTAGGTACAGCCAAGAAGGTGCGTGCTACACTTGCTGCCGAACTGCAGAAACGTGGGGTGGATATAGATTTCGATGTGGCCAGCAATCCGGAGTTCCTGAAAGAAGGTAATGCTATAAACGATTTCATGACTCCCGACCGTGTGGTGGTGGGTGTTGAATCTGAAAAAGCCAAGGAGCTGATGACCAAGTTGTATCGCCCGTTCTTGCTGAACAATTTCCGTGTTATTTTTATGGATATTCCTTCGGCCGAGATGACGAAATATGCGGCTAACTCTATGCTTGCCACTCGTATAAGCTTTATGAATGACATAGCTAACCTTTGCGAGTTGGTAGGAGCTGATGTTAATATGGTGCGTAGCGGAATCGGTTCAGACAGCCGCATCGGTCGTAAGTTCTTATACCCGGGCATAGGATACGGTGGAAGCTGTTTCCCTAAAGATGTTAAGGCTCTTATAAAAACTGCCGAAGAAAACGGATATTCCATGCGTGTTCTTAAGATGGTAGAAGAGGTAAACGAAGCTCAGAAAGATATATTATTCCGCAAACTCGAAAAATACTACGACGGTCAGCTCAAAGGTAAGACCATCGCTCTTTGGGGATTGGCGTTCAAACCCGAAACTGATGATATGCGCGAGGCTCCGGCGTTAGTGCTTATCAAGAGACTGAAGGAAGCGGGATGCAACATCCGCGCATACGACCCTGCGGCGATGGAAGAGTCGAAACGAAGAGTAGGCGACGCTGTATATTACGCTAAGGATATGTACGACGCGTTGCTCGATGCCGATGCGTTGCTGCTTGTCACTGAGTGGAAAGAATTCCGCCTGCCGGCATGGGGTGTACTAAAGAAAACCATGAACCGACCGGTAATTTTCGACGGACGAAATATTTACGACTCAAATGAATTAAACGATTTGGGCATTACTTATCATTGCATAGGAAAATGAAATACAGTGTATGCATGGCAATCTTCTCACTGCTGATGCTATCATGCGGCGGCGGTAAAGATAACGGAAGTCAGGAAGTTACCGAAGATAATTCGCAGCTGGTAGAAGACTTGCAGGGGGTATGGCTTGACGATAATACTGAAATGCCTATACTTAAAGTGAAAGGCGACAGTATATATATGAACAGTAAGGGGAGTGTACCTTTTAGCTTTTCGGTTTCGGGCGATACGCTTGTTTCGCATGGCGTAGACCGTACCGTGTATCGTATAAAGAGGCTTAGTGCCAATACTTTTCAGTTCTATACGGTAGCGGGCGATTTGGTTACTCTCCATAAGTCGGATAATGATGCGTTAGAGTTCAGTTTTCAAGAAGCGCCGAAGCCTTCGGACGAAGTAATCAAGAAGGATTCTGTTTTTCTGTGGGGAGGAAAGCGTTACCGCGGATACGTGTACATCAACCCTTCTACCCGAAAGGTGATTCGTCCGGGCATGACCGAAGAGGGATTGAACGTGGATAATGTGTACTATGATAATGTTATCCATATCTGTGTGTATCAGGGACGTCAGAGACTGTTTTCTAAAGACATCAGCAAAGATCTTCTTTCCAATACGGTGCCTGTCGACTTCTTGAACAGTGCCATCCTCTCGGATATGGACTTCGTTGGGGTAGACGATAAGGGCTATCATTATCGTGCTACGGTATGTATCCCCGACGGCATGTCATGCTATTACGTCGACCTTACCGCTACTTCCGGTGGTGATGTGGCTTATAAGTTGAGACAGTGATAATTCGTTTATTACATAGGTTTTATATAATTTTGCACTTTCAAAACAAGAATCATATATTATATTCATGAGAAAGACTTTTATAGGCGTATTGTGGTCGCTCCTTGTGTTGGCCGTATTAGGCGTAACTTTGATATTTACCGCCATCGCTAAAGGATGGATAGGTTATGTACCTCCGGTTGAAGAACTGGAAAATCCGAATCTGAAATTCGCTACTCAAATCATCTCCGACGACGGACAGTTGCTCGGAACATGGTCGTATAGTAAGGAAAACCGTGTTTATGTAGGTTATGACGATTTGTCGCCGCATCTTATCAAGGCGTTGGTGGCAACAGAGGATGTTCGTTTCAGCGAGCATTCTGGTATAGACATGCGTGCGTTTTTCCGTGCTTTGATAAAGCGAGGCGTGCTCATGCAGAAAAATGCCGGTGGAGGTAGTACCATTACGCAGCAGTTGGCCAAGCAGTTCTTTTCGCCTGCTGCCGATGATATGATGGAGCGTCTGCTTCAGAAACCGATAGAGTGGGTGATAGCAGTAAAACTGGAACGCTACTATACTAAAGAGGAGATATTGACAATGTATCTCAATAAGTTCGACTTCCTGAACAATGCGGTGGGTATCAAGACTGCTGCCAAGACTTATTTCGCCAAGAACCCGCGCGACTTGAGTATAGAAGAGGCTGCTACATTGATAGGTATGTGTAAGAACCCGTCGTTATATAACCCGCGCCGTTTTAACGAACGCTCTCGCGGACGACGCAACACGGTGCTCGACCAGATGCGTAAGGCCGGATACCTGACGCAAACCGAATGCGACTCTCTGCAGGCGTTGCCTCTGGTGCTTAAGTTCCAGCCTGTAGACCATAAAGACGGATTGGCGACTTATTTCCGTGAGTATCTGCGTAAAATCATGACAGCCAAAGAACCAAAGAAAAGCGATTACCGTGGATGGCAGATGCAGCAGTTCTATGAAGATTCTATCTCTTGGAAAAACAATCCGCTGTTTGGCTGGTGCGCCAAGAACAAGAAGAAAGACGGTTCGCACTATAATATATATAATGACGGACTGAAAATCTATACCACTATCAATTCTCGTATGCAGCAGTATGCTGAAGAAGCGGTGTATGAGCACGTTGCCAAGTATCTGCAGCCGCGTTTCTTTAAGGAAAAGGCAGGACGTAAGACTGCTCCTTATACACGCGAACTTTCTACAGAGGATGTAAACAAGATATTGGAACGTTCTGTACGTCAGTCCGACCGCTATCGTGAAATGAAGGCTGCCGGATGTTCTGAAGCCGAGATTCAAAAGGCGTTCAACACCAAGCATGAGATGTCTGTTTTCTCTTGGGATGGCGATAAGGATACCATTATGACTCCGCTCGATTCTATTCGCTATTATAAGCATTTCCTTCGTGCAGGATTTATGTCGATGGATCCTATTACTGGTTACGTGAAAGCCTATGTGGGCGGACCTAACTATAATTATTTCCAGTATGATATGGCCATGGTAGGACGCCGTCAGGTAGGATCTACCGTTAAGCCTTACTTGTATGCGTTGGCTATGGAGAACGGATTCTCGCCATGCGATGTAGTGAGAAACGTAGAGCAGACCTTGTTCGACGAGAACGGTCGTCCGTGGTCGCCGCGTAACAGCTCTAAGTCGCATTACGGAGAAATAGTTACTCTTAAGTGGGGATTGGCCAACTCTAACAACTGGATTTCGGCTTATCTTATGAGCAAACTCAGCCCGTATTCATTGGTTAGACTTATTCATTCATTTGGCGTGCTGAATAAAGACATACAGCCTACCGTATCACTCTGTTTGGGTCCATGCGAGATTTCTGTAGGCGAGATGGTTAGTGCTTATACAGCATTCGCCAATCGAGGTATTCGTACGGCTCCTCTCTTCGTTACACGCATCGAAGACAATGAAGGAAACGTAATCTCTACATTCACCCCACAGGTAGATGAAGTAATCAGCGAATCGAGCGCATATAAGATGCTTGTAATGCTGCGTGCCGTAATAAATGAAGGAACCGGTAACCGTGTGCGCCGCCTTTACGGAATTACAGCAGATATGGGAGGTAAAACAGGTACTACTAACGATAACTCCGACGGATGGTTTATGGGATTCACACCTTCTTTGGTATCCGGTTGTTGGGTAGGAGGCGAAGACCGCGATATTCATTTCGACACCATGCTTAACGGACAGGGTGCGTCAATGGCGCTTCCGGTTTGGTCGCTCTATATGCAGAAGGTATTTGCCGACAAATCTTTGGGATACTCTCAAGATGATGTATTTAATATCCCCGAAGATTTCGACCCATGCAAGGATAAACTCACAGAGATAGAAGAAGAGAACTCCAGCCGTTTGGACGACGTGTTCTTTAAATAATATAAGCGAATATATTCGTTTGGGCTTGGTGAAGGCTGTCTGATAAAGGCAGCCTTTATCGTGCAGAACGGGTTGGAGAACGTAGATAAATCTGATACGTATAAGAATTACATTAAACAAAGAATTCAATGAAACAAGCCGAGAAAACTGATATGCTGCTCGCACTTATTCGTGAGCGAAAGCCGATGACCGTGGCACAACAACTACAGCTGACTGTGTACCTCAGTATTCCAGCCATCATCGCACAATTATCAGCCATTATAATGCAATACATCGACGCGTCGATGGTAGGTAGCCTTGGAGCCGAAGGTGCTGCGTCTATCGGATTGATCTCAACTACCACATGGCTTTTCTTCGGACTGTGCGGAGCGGGAGGTATGGGATTCTCCGTGCAAGTGGCGCACTGCATTGGTGCCGGCGATATGAGCGGTGCCAGAGCCGTATTGCGTCAGTCGCTTACAGCCATCATGATTTATAGCCTGATTTTGGCTGCATTAGGAGTTGCCATAAGTCCCTTCTTGCCCGGATGGTTAGGAGGCGACGAGTCTATATGCAGAGACGCTTCGCTTTATTTCCTTATCTTTTCACTTTTCTTGCCAGCCCTGCAGATGAATTACCTGGCCGGAGGTATGCTAAGATGTAGCGGCAACATGCATATCCCCAGCTTGATGGGAGTAGTGATGTGTATTCTCGACATCATTTTTAACTTCTTCTTGATATTCCCTTCGCGCGAAATACACTTGTGCGGCATGTCGTTTTTTGTACCTGGAGCCGGCTTCGGAGTAGAAGGAGCCGCTTTGGGTACAGCGTTAGCCGAGACTATTGTTACGGGTATATTGCTGTGGTATCTGCTGAGTCGTTCTAAAGAGCTCAGTCTGAAAATAGAGAAAGGTAGCTTCCGCCCAGCCAAGTCCACGCTGAAAAAAGCCCTCAGAATAGGCTTTCCCATGGGAATAGAACACATCGTGATATGTGGCGCACAGATTATGACTACAGTTATCGTGGCACCTCTCGGTGTATTCGCCATAGCCGCCAACTCGTTTGGCATTACAGCCGAAAGCCTTTGCTACATGCCCGGTTATGGTATTGCCGATGCCGCCACTACACTTATCGGCCAGAGTATGGGAGCCAAACGAGTGCGACTTACACGCAGTTTCGCCCGTATCACCGTTTTGATGGGTATGATAGTGATGGGATTCATGGGGCTTATCATGTACGTTTTTGCACCACAGATAATCGGATTGATGACTCCCGTCGAAGAAATCCGTCAGTTGGGTGTAATGGCGTTACGTATTGAAGCCTTCGCCGAGCCATTTTTTGCAGCCTCATTAGTATCGTACGGCGTATTTGTAGGTGCAGCCGATACATTCATCCCCTGCCTGATGAGTTTCTTCAGCATCTGGGCGGTGCGTCTGTCGTTAGCCGTAATATTAGCTCCCACGATGGGCCTGAAAGGTGTCTGGATAGCCATGTGCACCGAGCTTTGTTTCCGCGGAATAATCTTCCTTATCAGATTGCTTCGTGAGCGGTGGATGCGGAAGATTTGCAAGTAACAAATAATTCAAATTGCTCAATGTCTTTACGTTGTGCTCAATATGATATCATTTTATTATTTTAATACAAACTAAAAAGTTACATTATGAAGTATTTATTAAATCTATTTGCATTGTTATTATTTATGGCAATGAGTTCTTGTGGTGGCAATTCTTCTGATTTTACTATTCAACACACAAACTCTTGCGTTAGTGGCGAACAGTCAGAACTTGCTGCAATAGTGACATCTAAATCATCTACAGTATCTGTAGAAGAGAAACACGGACAGTGGAATTTTAAGGTCTACGTAACATTGTCGAATGTAAAACGACTCTCTTTTGGCAATTGTCAGGGCTCGACATTTGAATTGAGATTGCTCACTGAAGATGGAACTCAGCTTGATTATGATTTCACTCCTGGCGCCACTGATAAAGGTGCTCAAAAGGCCTCAGAAAAATTACTTGATATGATGTCATCTGCCCCAGGAACGCAGAAAGAATTTGCATTCCATTATACTACTGACGACAAAGATGAAGCTGATAAGCTGAAAAAAGATCTAAAGTCGGTAACAGGTGTTGAAATTATCAATTTTGATTTCGCCGGACAATTCTTCGAAAGCGATGAAGATGAAGAAGCTGACCAAAGCTTAGAAGCTACTGATAGCGAAATGTCAAATCAAGGAGTTGATGCTCAAGATATCGTAGTAACATTCTCAATAGAGAAAACTTATTATGGCAACACTGATGGGCCGATTAAGTATAAAAACAATTATAAAATAACTCTTCATGAAAATGGAGATGCTGATATACATACAGAAATTCACTATCCTATGGGTGGACAGATTGGTGAGCCTTCTAAAGACGATTATACCGGTTCATGGGCTGAGAGAAGTATTATGCGAGGAGCTAATTTTGTGCCTTATTATGATATAGAATGGAGTAATTCTGAAAAGACTCTTAATTGGTGTATTGATAAAGATTTTAGATTTATATATCTTACTTGGCACGCATTTGAAATAAATGATTCAGAAAGTAGATTTGCTGTAACCAAGATTCAATAAGTGATTTTTAATCATCTTAGGTAGAATCTTACCTTAAGCCATATACCCCACTGATTTTAAGCATACGCTAATGTCAGTGGGGTGTTTAAGTTTTAAACGCCTATAGTGATATAGTTCGTATAGGAAATAGTTTATGCGTTGGCGTTTTCGAACAAAGGTCGTTATGTAGCTAAAGTTTGGTGACTCTTTTTCTTACGATGTCATTGATAGGTACTTTGGTAAAGTTGGAACTCCATGTCGTGATGCTTTTGAAAGTGAAGTGGATGAATCTTGCTTACCTATCGTTTGGTGGAACATATTAATGATGCTCGTATAGAACAAAACTTTACTTAAGAACAATTGGATAAATTTGTTGGATCAAAAAATACAGAAATCTCGAATTTCAATTTTTTCCGATTATGAGCAAAAAAATAATTGTGGTTTATCCAGATAATATACCTAATTTCAGAAATCGTTTTTAACTTTGTGGTAAGTTTCTCTTATTGAAGAATTATTGCTAAAATAAATCGCATAATTACAGATTCAATTTATTATGCTTTAAACGTAGATTTAAAAGAACTTATTATATAATTAAATAATGACTATTACATGAACGGAACTATACCTCATATTGTACAATATCAGGGTTCTAAACGAAACCTTGCTCCGAAAATTCTTCAATACCTACCACGTAGGTTTGAACGACTGGTAGAGCCTTTTGCTGGTATGGCTGCAATATCTATTGCTGTTTCTAATCAAAATCGAGCTAATCATTATCTTCTTAATGACCTAAATGAGCCACTCATTTCTGTATTAAGAGAATCTATTGAAAATCCACAACGATTGATAAAGGATTATACAAATGTTTGGTCTGAACAACATACATTTGAGGGAGGAAGTGTAGAACATTATTATAAAATTCGCGATGATTTTAATGCTGGTAATAAATGTGCCGCAAATATGCTGTATCTTCTTGCTCGTTGCGTAAAAGGAGCAGTACGTTACAGTAATACAGGTATGTTTAATCAATCTCCAGACAAGCGTAGAATGGGTACTAATCCTAAAAATCTAGCAAGGAGTATAAACATTATCTCTAAGTTGCTAAAAGGAAAGACGGACTTTACCTCTCTTGATTACAGAGATATTTTAGGGCAAGCTCGCGTTGGTGATATTGTATATATGGACCCTCCATATCAAGGAGTATGTGCGACAAGAGATTGTCGTTACTTTTCAGGCATTAAGTTTTCTGAATTTGTTGAGTGCATTGAGGACCTTATTAGACGTAACATTGATTTTGTTATCAGTTATGATGGAACTTGTGGTGAGAAACAATATGGGGAGGACCTTCCGGAAGAACTTGGATTGAAAAAGATAATGTTGAATGCAGGTCTTTCTAGTCAAAGTCTTTTGTTAGGGAAAAAAGAAATTACAGTAGAAGCTTTATATTTAAGTAGAAATCTACAAAATATCGATGTTAAAATCAATCATGAACAACAATTAATGTTAGCTTTATGAATTTGACTAAAAAAACTATTGATAGACTAAATGCTATAACAGACAAACGTCCGGCAACTGTTATCCGGCATATAATAAAACATGGATTCATAACAACTGAAGAATTGGCTATCAAATATGGCTATGAACATGCTCCACGCGCTGCAAGAGATGTGAGAGAAAGGGGCATTAATCTTGAAACATATAGAGTAAAATCATCTGATGGTCGAAATATAGCTGCTTATAGGTTTGGTAATCCTGTATTTGTAGATAATAAAATATCAAAAGTTGCAGGTAGAACTGCTTTATCTCAAGCATTAAAGAAAGCTCTTTTAGATAAATATGGTTCTGTTTGTTTTATTTATTTGCAACCAATAGAAGAGCGTTTGTTACAAGTAGACCATAGAATCCCTTACGAAGTCGCTGGTGAACAGTCTGATAATATTGATTGTTACATGCTTTTAAGTCCATCTGCCAACAGGGCCAAGTCATGGACTTGTGAACATTGTCCTAATTGGACTATAAAAGATGTCAATTTTTGTCAGAGTTGTTTTTGGGCTCATCCTGAGAATTATTCACACGTTGCAGGAAAAGAAGAGCGTCAGATTATTATTACTTTTACCGATAGTGAAATAGATGATTATGAACAGTTAATCTCTCTTGTTGGTAAGGATAAAGCAGAAAATGAAATTAAGAAACTCATTTTTGAATATATAAAAAAGTAGAGGTGCTTCCTCTTGAAATATTCTATAAATTACATTTAGTCGATTGATCCTTAAGCATAAATCCTAAGGTATGTTGACTTATATTGTCAGAATTTTCCAAATTACTGCTGTATACGAACTCATTCCTAACTTCGTAGCTACATAAATATTATTAATGTTAAACGCCTATAGTGATATAGCTCGTATAGGAAATAGTTTGCTCCACAATGAAAAGTTAACTCCATTGGCAGAAAATCTATAAACTAAGCCTAAGAATGTATAAACTTAAGTTGAGTATATATATACTTAGGCTTAGTT
>OJKP01000515.1_pt1 | contig 28774 bp, 19 predicted proteins | sample 1596521 | NCBI WGS metagenome assembly OJKP01 (sample SAMEA4350130, study PRJEB24818) | metagenome | biome: human; feature: gut; material: faeces | place: Denmark | collected 2013-09
CAAGCTAAAAACATTCAGGGCTGAATTCAGAGGAGTGAATGATCTGAAGTTCTATCTTTATAGGGTAAAACAGTTGTTTGCATAAGAAATACAGATTGTTAAAAACACAACAATATTATATGAGCCGTTTTTTGCATTTGTAGGGTAGGGCACAAAAAACAGTGGCACAACTCTCAACGAGCTGTGCCACTGTCACTATGTTTAACTTGAAAAAAATTCTAAAGTAATGAAGAGTCTCACGATCCTTCATAGCTACCTGTTAAACAATCGTTACCTTAAACCTAATAACTAAAAACCTAAATCTATTACTACTAACCTAAACAATCTATTAATCTTTTGACGATGCAAAGGTATGAATAATTAGTTGTTTGCGCAAACAGACTGACAATTTTATTATATATACCTATGTTTTGTTGATATGTATCAATCAGAATCCGCTTCTTTTCGTTTGCATCTGTAGTTTTATGCTGATGCATTGCCCGTATACGTATTCGGCAAGTGAGGGTTGCAACTGCGCTTTCTCTCCGTAAAAGCACACGAAAAGTCATCGTGCTCCGTACGGTGTCCGATTGGATTGCGTCCGCCGTCCGATCGGATTGCGTTCGCCGTCCAATCGGATTGCGTTCGGTGGCAGTGGAAAAGGGTGGGGATTTATCATGATTTATTTTGGAGTTTTATATATTTTAGCTACCTTTGTCCATATAATTGTATAACATAATATAAGTAAATAATGAAACATATTTTTTGTATATCATTGCTTCTTTTATCTGTAAGTTGTGTTTTTGCGCAAAAGATTTATGTAGATAGGATTGAAACAGATGGAAGACGCCAGGTAATGGCTACGACAAAGGAGTATTCTGTTGATGATAAAGACTTCAATTTTTGCTTGAAGGTTTTTGAGGGTTCAGACAGAAGGGATTGGTTGCTGCTTGTTTCTTCGTATGCTCCAATGTCAATGGAATCTGTGTTGCTGCTAAAACTTTGGAATGAAGCAATATTACGTCTAAACGTAAATAACATTAAAGTTGACACAGAAACCAAACCTGCTTATGCTGCTACTATTGGTAGTATGACAACGACTATTGGTAGTATGACAGCGACTATTGGTAGTATTACAACGATACATCCATCTAAAGATGTGAATTACTATTATTCTGTATACGAACTGACACCTGAAGAGATTGAATATATGGGAAAGTATGGAATTAAAAAGATTCGAATTGCAAATGGTGAAAAAGTTTGGGATAAGGATTTTAGATTTGATTCGTTGGGTGCTTATTTATCAAGAAGCTACAAGAAGATTTTAAAGCAATTGGAAACTCCTATAAAAAAAGATAAAAAGAAAAATGTATTCGACGGCTTTTAAGGTCTGCATCTAATTGTTGTCTGGTAAATGATAATCTATCCTTTATAGTTTTGTCTTTCTAATCTTTAATGCAATAAGCCATAATAGGTTATCATAGGAGAAGGGTGTGTCAAAACTCGTAAGCGGTACGCCCCGAAGTGGCAGCACCACATAGCCCAGGGCTTTCTTGCTCAGGCAAGCGGCAAAGCCGAGCGCAGTCCGCGTTAATTGAGTTTTGACACATCCTCCTACAATTTATTGTTATATTCAATTTGTGTAAAAGATATAGAACTTGTTAGGACCCCCAATTTTAAACTGACGTACTTTTTCTTTAACGCTGAATGATGAATAGCCTTTTTTATCAGAACCAACCTTTTTCTTTTCACACTCGTCTGTAACTACTAGATACTCTGTCGCAGCATTCTGTGAATAGTTTTTGATAGAAGTAATCCAGAACGTATTATCCATATGTTTTTCTGCTACATCATCTTTTTGAAAGCCATAAGCAATGCGGTTGGTTATGGTCAATGGAGAATTAGACTTGTTGTATTCTGCTATATCTGCGATGTCTTTAGGATAATCCTTTTCCTTATTGCATGTAACAATTTGTGAAGGATTCGCTTCATAGTATGCAAATGTTTTATAACAGTTAGCTGGTACGCATACTATTTCTTTTTCTTTTGTTGTAATGGCGTATGAATTTGTTTTTACAGATTTATTACCTTTACTAGTTCCTATTACAGAAGCTTTTTCCATATAAACATTATCACCCCATAAGTCAAATATAGTTGCTGATACGGTGCTCGTTATGTAATTGTTAGATGTAAGGACGCTCTGTTGCTTGCTATATGTGCGGTCTTGATAATAGTCAGTAGCCAAGCCGTTCTTAATAAAGAAAGTTTGTCCGAGGTTTATGAAAATATCTTTGTCTGTCTTGTTGTAAAAAGCAAAGTTTACTTTGCCATTATTTGACCAAAGATTATAGAGCACTTTGCAATCTTCGTTCTCAAAAACAAGAGAGTTGTCAATTTGCTTAGCACCATTTGTGTCTACTGAATACACTTGATAGAAGTTAGACATACATGACGAAAAACAGATTACTCCAAGCAGAGCAAATGTTAGTTTAAAAAGTAGTTTATTCATTTTTTGTTGTTTATTGTTAATTGATGATATAAAGGTATGTTTTTTTTCTGTAATTTGTGCCGACAAGCCACATTTTATCATGATTTTAACATATTTTCCTATACCGAAAAATTTAGCGAGTAAACATCGGCTGATAGAGTGCCTTAAGCATTATTTCGCAAAAAGTGCATCTTTTCTGCTTGTATCTGCGAGAAAATAAGTAAGTTTGCACCCGAAAAATATAGTACGGAAAAATGACTTATACTATTGAAAAGGTAACAACGCTCATCGGAGCCCACCGCTTTGGCACAGCAGATGCCAACATCGGGTTCCTCCTTACTGACAGCCGATCGCTCTGTTTCGCTGAGGAGACATTGTTCTTCGCTTTGATATCGGGACGCAACGACGGTCACAACTACATTTATGACCTCTACCGCCGCGGAGTGCGCAACTTCGTTGTAGAGGATGTTCCTGCCGACTATAACACAACATACGCCGACGCAAACTTCTTGAAAGTGGAGAACTCGCTTGTCGCCCTGCAGCGACTCGCCGAGCGTCACCGCGAGGAATACGGCATACCTATTGTGGGCATCACGGGCAGCAACGGAAAGACTATCGTGAAGGAATGGCTCTACCAGTTGCTTTCGCCGGAGATGAATGTGACGCGCTCGCCGCGCAGCTATAACTCGCAGATAGGCGTGCCGCTCTCCGTATGGCTGCTCAACGAGCAGAGCCAGGTTGGTGTGTTCGAGGCTGGCATCAGTGAGCCGGGCGAGATGCAGGCTCTGCGTGGCATCATACAGCCTGACATCGCCGTGCTCACGTTCATCGGCGACGCCCATCAGAAGAACTTCTCGTCGCTCGAGGAGAAGTGCCGCGAGAAGGTGGTGCTCTTCCACGACACGAAGACCATCGTCTACTGTAAGGATGACGAGGTGGTAGACCGCGTGGTGCGCAGCGTAGGCTACAAGGGCGAGAACCTCGCGTGGTCGATGAGCGACCGCTCGGCTGCGCTCTTCGTGGAGAGCGTGGAGAGGAAGGGGCTTACGTCTACTATACATTATATATATAACGGGGAGACGGGTGAGTACGTGCTGCCGTTCATCGACGAGGCATCGGTGCGCAACTCTGTTACGACGGCTGTTGTGGCGCTGTATCTCGGACTCTCGCGCGAGCGTCTTGCCGAGCGCATGGCGTCGCTCGAACCGGTGGCGATGCGCCTCGAAGTGAAGAAGGGTCAGAGGGGTTGTACGCTGATCAACGACTCGTACAACTCGGACATCAACTCGCTCGACATTGCGCTCGACTTTATGAGTCGTCGACCAGATCACAAGGGACGCAAGCGCACGCTCATACTCAGCGACATCTACCAGACGGGCGAGCCGCTCGACGTGCTCTACAAGGAGGTGTCAAACCTCTGTGTGCAGCGCGGCGTTGAGAAGATAATAGGCATCGGTCCGCAGATTATGGAGCATGCCGACCTGATAGAGGTGGGGGAGAAGTACTTCTTCCACGACGTAACGTCGTTCATACACAGTAAGGTGTTCGAGTCGCTCAGCGACGAGGTGATACTCATCAAGGGCGCACGCCGCTTCGGTTTTGACAATATCACTGAACTGCTTGTGCAGAAGGTGCACGAGACGATTCTCGAGGTGAATCTCTCTAACGTGGTGAAGAACCTTAACTTCTACCGCTCGTTCATGCGACCGGAGACGAAGCTTGTGTGCATGATAAAGGCGGACGCTTACGGAGCAGGTGCGGTGGAGATAGCGAAGACCCTGCAGGATCATCGCGTAGACTACTTGGCAGTGGCTGTAGCCGACGAGGGCGTGACGCTGCGCAAGAACGGCATCACGTCGAACATAATGATTATGAACCCCGAGATGTCGGCATTCAAGACGATGTTCGACTATGACCTCGAGCCGGAAGTCTACTCGTTCCGACTGCTCGACGCGCTCGTTCGCGAGGCGCAGAAGGAGGGTATAAGCAACTTCCCCGTACACATAAAGCTCGACACCGGTATGCACCGCCTCGGCTTCGACCCCGACAAGGATATGCCGGAGCTGATAGATCGCCTGCAGCACCAGTCGGCAATCGTGCCGCGCTCGGTGTTCTCGCACTTTGTGGGCAGCGACAGCGACTCGTTCGATGAGTTCTCGGCTCATCAGTTTGAGCTGTTCGACCGCGGTAGCAGTCAGCTCTGTGCGGCGTTTCCGCATAAGATTCTGCGCCACATCGACAACTCGGCAGGCATAGAGCACTTCCCCGAACGCCAGCTCGATATGTGCCGACTCGGACTTGGACTGTATGGCTACGACTCGCGCGACAACTCGATGATAAACAATGTGACGACGCTGAAGACAACGATTCTTCAGATACACGATGTGCCAGCAGACGAGACTGTGGGCTACAGCCGACGCGGCAAACTCTCGCGCAACTCGCGCATCGCAGCGATACCTATCGGCTACGCCGACGGACTGAACCGCCATCTCGGCAACCGTCACGGTTTCTGTCTCGTAAACGGCAAGAATGCTGAGTATGTGGGCAACATCTGCATGGACGTAGCTATGATCGATGTTACGGATATCGACTGCGCAGAGGGCGACCAGGTTGTCATCTTCGGCGAAGAACTGCCTGTGACTACGCTCTCAGATGCCATCGACACCATACCGTATGAGGTGCTTACAGGCATCAGCAACCGCGTGAAGCGAGTTTACTATCAGGACTAAATTGTAAAACTGATACAGATTATAGATGCTGATACAATTTGCATCTAATATAAATTATAGGAACTAAAACAAAAAAAGCGGAGGCATCAGCCCTCGCTTTTTTGTATACTATACTTTGGTCTTTAAATCCAGAAGATATAAGCCAGACTTATAAGGCTGATGCTTATCCAGAGCATAACGCCCTGCACAAGCGGCTTGAGACCTACGCAGCGCAGCGTCTCGCGCGTCAGCGACGCTCCGATGAAGAAGAGCGAGAGCGTGATGAGGTTCTTCGCGAGCTTGTTCACGGCTCCGCTGAACTGTGTGCCGATTTCGGCAGCCGCGTCGCCGATGAGTGCGGCGTTGCTCAGCACGTATGTGTTGAACAGAATGGCTACGACGAACCATATTATGAAGCGCGGCACGCAAGAGTACCAAGGCTTCGTCGTGCCGTCGGCTGCTGCAAGCTGCTTGCTGAAGAAGAACGGCGTGACGAGTGCAAGCACCACAATCCAAAGCGCACGCGTCAGCTTGATAGTCGTAGCCACCTCCAATGCGCTCACGCCCTGCTGAGCCACAAGCTCGGGATGCATCTGGTCGTAAGCCGCACCGGCTCCAACCACCGACGACGTGTCGTGTATGGCTATCGCCGCCCACATGCCGAACTGTTTCATCGTCATGCCAAGTGCGTCGCCGATAGTGGGGAAGAGAAACAGTGCAATGCCGTTGAGCACGAACACCACGCCCAACGCCACCGACATGCTTTCTGCCTTGGCACGTATTATCGGACCCACCGCAGCTATCGCCGAACCGCCGCAGATGGCTGTTCCCGACGAGATGAGATAGCTCGTCTGTGTGTCTACGCCCAGCAGTTTTCTGCCGAACAGCCATCCGAGTGCCAACGTTCCGAACACGCTGGCTATGGTGAACACCATTCCTTCCGCTCCCGAAGCGAGTGCCTTGTCTACGTTCATGCCGAAGCCGAGACCTATAACGGAGTACTGCAGCATCTTCTTCGACATGGTCTTGTTGAAATCGGGGAACGCCTTGCCCAACAGCAGTGCGAAGGCGAAGCCAATGGCGAGAGCAATCGGTGACGACACCCAACCGGCAACCCAACTGAAGCCACCCAGATCGAGGTGGAACACTTCTACGGCGAAGCTCAGCAGCAGCGAGATGCCAAGCACGACTACAATAACGATGTAGCAGAGTTCTTTCTTTTTCATTATTTGTGTGTTTGTATTTTGAAAATACGAAAAAAATCCGTGTCGCTGTTCATGTCGCGAAACGGATTTTTTCACTTTATATTATTGTTGTATTTCGTTCAGAATGCTTATTCGTCAGCTTGCTCCTCAAGCGTGTACTGACTCGAACCGTCGAAGCAGTGGGTACATACCTGGCACTTCGGCAGTCCGATGGCTGCGATGAGCTGCTCAATGGTGTTGAACTTCAGCGATGTGAGTCCCAGTTGCGAGCGTATCTCCTCAACCATGCGCTTGTACTGCGGCGAGTCGGTTGTGGCATACTTCTCGAGGTCTTTGTTGGCGTCGCCTTCAAACTTCTCGATGATGCGTCGTGTGATAAGCTCCATATCGCTCTTCGACGATGTGAAGCCGATGAACGGACAGCTGTATACGAGCGGCGGACAAGCGATGCGCATGTGACACTCCTTCAGTCCAGCCTGATCGAACAGCACGTGTACGTTGTCGCGCAACTGAGTGCCGCGAACTATTGAGTCGTCGCAGAACAATACGCGCTTGCCGTTGAGCATAGCCTTGTTCGGTATGAGCTTCATCTTAGCCACGAGCGAGCGCATCGACTGGTTGGACGGTGTGAACGAGCGCGGCCATGTCGGAGTGTATTTGGCTATGCAACGCTGATAGGGCACACCCTTGCCAGCAGCGTAGCCCATAGCCATGCCAGTGCCCGAATCAGGAATGCCCGAGCAGCAGTCGACCTCCACGTCGTCGGTCTTTGCGAGGTTGTAGCCGTTGTCGAAGCGAGCCTCTTCAACGTTCTTGCCCTCGTAAGTAGATGTGGGGAAGCCGTAGTAGACCCAAAGGAACGAGCAGATCTGCATCTTCTTGTTGGCAGGGCGAATCTGTGTCATGCTGTCGGCTGTAAGCTCTACGATTTCGCCAGGTCCGACATTGTAGCACTCCTCGTAGTCGAGGTTCGGGAACGATGATGACTCGCTTGAGGCGGCATACGCCCCGTCCTTCTTGCCAATAATAATAGGTGTGCGGCCCCATGCGTCGCGAGCGCAGATGATGGAGTCCTCGGTGAGGATCATCATTGTGCATGAGCCTTTTATGTGATGAAAGACATTCTCTATACCTTCGCGGAATGTCTTGCCTTGAATAATGAGCAAGGCAACGAGCTCGGTTTGGTTTGTGGCACTTTGAGAGAGTTCGGCAAAGTGCATGTTTTTCTCAAGCAATTGTTTGGTAAGTTCCTCAAGGTTTGCAATCTTTGCTACGGTGCAGATTGCGAAACGTCCGAGGTGCGAGTTGATGATAAGCGGTTGTGCGTCAGTGTCGCTGATTACGCCTATACCCGCTGTGCTACCTTCGAACCGGTCGAGTGTAGGTTCGAACTTTGTCCTGAAATACGAGCTTTCCAAATTGTGGATAGAACGTGAGAACCCTTTCTCTTTACTGTACATGGCAAGACCGCCACGACGAGTACCGAGGTGTGAGTTGTAATCGGTTCCGTAGAAAACATCTGCTACGCAGCTTTTCTTGGAGATGGTGCCAAATATGCCTCCCATAAGAATAATGTGTTTTGAAAATTTGTGATGCAAAGTTACGTATATTTAGTGAAAAATCTACGCTTTCGGCTTGAAAAAACTCACTTCGGGGTGTCATTTCTTGATATAATTAAGGTGCAAAGAGTAGGTGAAAGTGCATTTTTAGAGTTCTTAATTTGGCTGATTAACATAAAGTTATTACTTTTGCATATCATTTAAAAAATGGAAAATTGACTATAATTTATTACTAATTATAACTATGAGTTTGAAAATTGTTGTACTTGCCAAGCAAGTACCCGACACACGAAATGTCGGCAAGGACGCAATGACAGCCGAAGGTACTGTCAATCGCGCTGCCCTACCGGCAATCTTCAACCCCGAAGATTTGAACGCGTTGGAGCAGGCTCTGCGTCTGAAGGAGCAGAATCCGGGTTCAACAGTAGGTATTTTGACAATGGGTCCTCCGCGTGCAGCAGAGGTTATTCGCGAGGGTCTCTACCGCGGTGCAGATACAGGCTGGTTGCTTACCGACCGTTTGTTTGCAGGTGCCGACACACTCGCTACATCTTACGCTTTGGCTACAGCCATCCAGAAGATTGGCGACGTTGACGTAGTGATCGGTGGTCGTCAGGCTATTGACGGCGACACAGCGCAGGTGGGTCCGCAGGTGGCTCAGAAGCTCGGCTTGTCGCAGGTGACATACGCTGAGGAAATCCTCAAGTGTGAGGGCGGCAAACTCACCATCCGTCGCCACATCGACGGCGGTGTAGAGACCGTTGAGGCTCCGATGCCGCTCGTAGTTACAGTGACTGGTTCTGCGGCTCCGTGCCGTCCGGCTAACGCCAAGCTCGTCATGAAGTACAAGCGTGCCACAGCTCCTATGGAGCGCAAGCCCGAGGATAAGTACAACTACCTCTACGAGGAGCGTCCTTACCTCACACTCAACCAGTGGACCGTTGCCGACGTAGACGGCGACCCGCAGCAGTGCGGTTTGAGCGGTTCGCCTACTAAGGTGAAGGCTGTCAAGAACATTGTGTTCCAGGCTAAGGAGAGCAAGACCCTCACCGGCTGCGATGCCGACATCGAGGGCTTGGTAAAGGAATTGTTGGACGAAAAGATTATTGGATAATGAACAACGTATTTGTATATTGCGAGATAGAAGGCACTCAGGTTCAGGAAGTGTCTCAGGAACTTCTCACCAAGGGCCGCAAGCTCGCCAACCAGCTCGGCGTAGAGCTGAACGCTGTGGTTGCGGGCACTGGTATTAAGGGCAAGGTGGAAGATCAGATTCTGCCTTACGGCGTTGACAAGCTCTTCGTCTTCGACGCTGAGGGCCTCTTCCCTTACACATCGGCTCCTCATACCGACATTCTTGTGAACCTCTTCAAGGAGGAGCAGCCGCAGATAGCGCTTATGGGTGCTACAGTTATAGGTCGCGACCTCGGTCCGCGTGTTTCTTCTTCGCTCACCAGCGGTCTTACAGCCGACTGTACAGAGCTTGAGATAGGCGACTACGACGACAAGAAGAGCGGCGTTCACTACGACAATCTGCTCTATCAGATTCGTCCGGCTTTCGGTGGCAACATCGTGGCTACTATCGTCAACCCTGAGCACCGTCCGCAGATGGCTACCGTGCGCAGCGGTGTGATGCAGAAGGCTCTCTACGAGGGCGAGGCAAAGGGCGAGGTGGTTTACCCGGACGTAGCCAAGTACGTGCCCGAGGCAGACTTCGTTGTGAAGGTGCTCGACCGCCACGTTGAGGCTGCAAAGCACAACCTCAAGGGTGCTCCTATCGTTGTGGCTGGTGGCTACGGCGTAGGCTCTAAGGAGAACTTCGACATGCTTTTCCAGCTTGCCAAGGAACTTCACGGCGAGGTTGGCGCAAGCCGCGCTGCCGTTGACGCTGGCTGGTGCGACCACGACCGTCAGATCGGTCAGACCGGTGTAACTGTTCACCCGAAGGTGTACATCGCATGCGGCATCTCTGGTCAGATACAGCACATCGCCGGTATGCAGGACTCTGGCATCATCATCTCTGTGAACAACGACCCGGATGCTCCTATCAACAAGATTGCCGACTATGTAATCACCGGCACCGTTGAGGAGGTACTTCCGAAACTCATCAAGTACTATAAGGCAAATAATAAGTAGTTAAGAATTCAGTAGTTAAGAAGTTAAGCCATTTGTTTTTTATGGGACAAACTTTTCAAAATATTTTGGCATGGCAGAAAGCTTATGATTTTGTATTGGATGTATACAAATATACAAAATCATTTCCTGAATCAGAGAAATATGGGTTAATATCCCAATTTCAACGTGCAGCCGTTTCTATTATTGCAAATATTGCGGAAGGCTATAAGAAAATTGGCAAAGCAGATAAACTTCGTTTTATGAATATTTCTCAAGGCAGTCTCGAAGAATGTAGGTGTTACGTAATATTATCACGAGATTTGGGATATATAGATAATGACGTCTATAATATTCTTTATTCAAAAATAGAGGAAGCGAGCAAACTTTTAAATGGTTATTGCAAAGCAATGCTTAATTCTAATTTTAGTAATACATTGGAATAACATTACGGAACATGATAAGAAGAGCTGCATATATTATAAGAAGGTCTGCATATGGCTTAACTTCTGACTCCTAAACTCCTTAACTCCTAAAAAATAAAAACAATGGCTAACTTTTATACCGACCATCCGGAGTACGATTTCTATCTTAATCACCCGGAAATGCAGCGCGTAGTAGAGCTCAAGGAGCGCAACTTCGCCGACAAAGATAAATATGAGGATGCGCCCGTCGACTTCGAGGACGCTATCGAGAACTATAAGCGTGTGCTCGAGATCACTGGCGACATCGCTGCCAACATCATCGAGCCGAACTCTGAGGACGTAGACCTCGAAGGTCCGCACCTCGTAGATGGACGTATGCACTACGCATCGAAGACCTACGACAACATCGAGGCTACACGCCAGGCTGGTTTGTGGGGTATCTCTATGCCTCGTCGCTACAACGGCTTGAACATGCCTATCACTCCGTACTCTATGGCTTCGGAGATTGTTTCGGCTGCCGATGCCGGCTTCCAGAACATCTGGTCGCTGCAGGACTGCATCGAGACTCTCTACGAGTTCGGTTCAGAGGAGCAGCGCCAGAAGTACATTCCGCGCGTTTGCGCTGGCGAGACAATGTCAATGGACCTTACCGAGCCTGATGCTGGCTCTGACCTTCAGCGCGTAATGCTCAAGGCTACACAGGACGAGGACGGCACATGGCGTCTGAACGGTGTGAAGCGATTCATCACCAACGGCGACTCTGACATCCACCTTGTGCTCGCACGCTCTGAGGAAGGTACACGCGACGGTCGCGGTCTGTCGATGTTCATCTACGACAAGCGCGACGGCGGCGTAACAGTACGCCACATCGAGCACAAGCTCGGTATCCACGGCTCACCTACCTGCGAGCTTGTTTACAAGAACGCAAAGGCAGAACTCTGCGGCTCTACACGCCTCGGACTTATCAAGTACGTAATGGCGCTTATGAACGGCGCACGTCTCGGCATCGCCGCACAGTCGGTAGGCGTTAGCCAGGCTGCTTACGACGAGGCTCTGAAGTACGCTCGCGAGCGCAAGCAGTTCGACACAGCCATCGTTAAGTTCCCGGCTGTTTACGACATGATTGCACGCATCAAGGCTAAGCTCGACGCCGGTCGTTCTATCCTATACCAGACAGCACGTTACGTAGACATCTACAAGGCTCTTGAGGACATCTCTCGCGAGCGCAAGCTCACACCTGAGGAGCGCGCAGAACTGAAAAAGTACTCGCGACTTGCCGACGCGTTCACACCGCTTGCTAAGGGTATGAACTCGGAGTATGCCAACCAGAACACATACGATGCTATACAGGTACACGGCGGTTCGGGCTTCATCATGGAGTACAAGTGTCAGCGCCTCTACCGCGACGCACGTATATTCTCTATCTACGAGGGTACGACACAGTTGCAGGTGGTTGCCGCTATCCGCTACATCACCAACGGCACCTACCTCGGCATCATCAAGGAGATGCTCGAGAAGGAGGTTGCAGAGGAGTTGCAGCCGTTGAAGGCTCGCGTCGTTGAGATGGTGAAGCTCTACGAGCAGGCTCTCGAGTACGTGAAGGAGGCTCAGGACCAGGAGGTGCAGGACTTCCTTGCACGCCGTCTGTACAACATGACTGGCGACATCGTTATGTCGCTCCTCATCCTCGAGGACGCTACACGTTCGGCAGAGCTCTTCTCTAAGAGCGCTAACGTATATGTTCGCATGGTGCAGGCTGAGGTTACGGCAGAGCATGTGTACATCATGAACTTCGTAAAGGAAGACCTTCCGAGCTTCCGCGCTGAGTAAACGAATGTATTATAAATAATAGAAAAGGGTATGCAGATATACATACCCTTTTTTGTTGTTTACATGAAAATATCTACCATATCTTCCAGTTCTTGTGTAGACGATTGTTTATTAATAACTTAGGAGGGTATGGCATCCTTGCCATACCCACGCAGCCCTCATGCTTGTGCTTCTTTCTGCTGCACACCCACGCAGCCCTCATGCTTGTGCATCTTTCTGCTGCACACCCACGCCGCTAAGGCATACTCAAGGCTAATTGCGTGGGTATGGCAGGGATGCCATACCCTCCTAAATATGTTATTCGATAAAGAAGTCAAAGTCTTCCTTTTTGTCTTCCTTTTTCTTCTCCGACGGCTGCTTCTGCAGCGCGTCCTCCTTCAGTTTTCCGTCCTTGTCGAACATGCCGTACGTTGTGCGCAGCACGATGAACTCCGTGCGGCGGTTCAACTGGTTGCAAATCTCCTGCTTGTCCTTGTCGAGCGTAAGGATGAACTCCTCCGAGAGCACGTCACCTTCCTTCAGCCAAGGATACTTCTCGGTGAGTTTCTTGCGGATAGTCTTCGGCTTCTCCTTGCCGTAGCCCACGGGCGAGAGACGGTCGCGCGAGATTCCCTTTTCCGTGAGGTAGGCAACCACCGACTCAGCGCGGCGCTGCGAGAGTCCCTTGTTGTACACTGCCGAGCCCTTATAGTCGCAGTGCGACGAAAGCTCTATCGTCACGTTCGGATTCTCGTTAAGCAGCTTCACCAGTTCGTCGAGCGCAGCCGTCGACTCCGGTCTGAGCGTAGCCTTGTCGAAGTCGTAGAAGATATTGTCGATAAGCACCGGTGCCGTGATGGAAGCAAGTGGGAACTGCATCACGTATTCCTCCGACTCCTCAGCCGGTTTTACACGTAGTTCCTCCTTATGGTTAAGGAATCCCTTGCATGTTGCGAGGAAGATATAGTCGACGTTCGGGTCAATCACATAGTCGAACGAGCCATCGCCCTTCACGCTCACCTTCTTGTTCGTGCCGTCCGATCCGACGATGTACACAAGTGCCTCAGGCAGTTCGTAGCCGTCCTGCTCGTACACCCAACCCTTCACGTTCTGCACAATCTCCGGGTTCTCAAAGCTGTAAATCTTGTCCCATCCCCTGCCGTCGTTGCGGTTCGACGAGAAGTAGCCGCGGTTGTGTACGCCTTCGAACGTCATGCCGAAGTCGTCGCCCTGCGAGTTGAGTGGATACCCCGGATGTTCAATGGTGTAGCCACCGTTCTTGTTCGGCGATGCGATGTAGATGTCCAAACCACCCATGCCCACATGGCCGTCGCTCGAGAAGTAAAGGTCGCCGTTGGCACGGAATGTAGGGAACATCTCGTTGCCCGGTGTGTTGATTGGTGCGCCTAAGTTCTCCACACCCACAAGACCCAACGACGTGATGCGTGCTCGCCAGATGTCCAGTCCGCCCAGTCCGCCCGGCATGTCCGATACGAAGTAGAGCCATTCGCCATCGGGCGACACCGCAGGGTGGGCGTAGCTCGAGAGCGTGTCGTTTGTCACTTTGAATTCCTCGGGCTTTCCCCATGCAGCATCAGCACGCTGCGATGTCACAATCTGCGCATAGCGCGGATACGACGGGTCGGTCTGACACTGCGTGACGTACATTGTCTTGCCGTCGGGCGACAGCGCACAGGCACCCTCGTCATACTCCGTGTTCAGTCCGCCGTTCACCGGCTCCGGCTTCTGCCACTTTCCCTTCTCGTCCTTCTGCGACACGAAGATGTCGGCAGCCTTCGCTCCGGTGATGCCGCTCAGTTCGTTGCCCGTGGCATCGTTGCGTGTAGAGGTGAAGTAGAGGTAGTCGTATTGGTCGCCACCGAGCACGGGGCTATAGTCGGCGCGTCTGGAGTTGAACACGTCCATGCGCTTCACCTGATAGCGCGAACCCTCCTTCTTCCATTGCGGTGCGTTCTCAGCCGAGGCGATTCCGTTCTTTGCGAGCACGTTGTCGGGCATCGAGTCGAGCACAGCGCGGAACTCAGTCTCCGCCTGCTTGTATGCGCCGTTCTTCAGCAGCAGACGGGCGTAGTTGAGGCGGTCTTGCGTCGAAGCCTGGTTGTATCTGATGGCGTTGCTGTATGCCGCAATCGCCTTCTGCGTAGAGTTGATGCGCTCGTTGCAGTAAGCCACCTTCAGTGCTATCTTGCCACGCTGCTCGCGTTCTTTCGGCGCAGTGCGCTGATAGGCACGCTTGAACTGCGTCGCTGCATCGTAGTATTCGCCCACCGCAAGATACTTCTCACCCTTCTTCAGGTTCTTCTCCGCACCGCAGCCGCTGAGCATGAGCGCAGATATAGCGAGGATGAATAGGGTGGAGTAGAGTCTTATTTCTTTCTTCATTGATATGTTCTGTTTAATTAACAAAACGTATAACTCCTGCTTTTATTGTGTAGCGAGGCATGTATTAGGAGGGTATGGCATCCTTGCCATACCCACGCTGCCCTCCAGTAGCTAAATAGCCGCCCTCCAGTAGCCAAATAGCCGCCCTCCATATAGCTAAAAAGCTAATTGCGTGGGTATGGCAGGGATGCCATACCCTCCTAATGAAAAATCCTCGCAAACGCATTAGCGTCTGCGAGGATGATATTTGTATTGTTAATCGTTGATTAGCGCTTCAACAATGGGTTCTTCTCAACGTCAACTGTTGGATAAGGACAGTAGATTGAGTTATCGCCAGCCCATGTGTTCTTAACAACAGATACGCTTTCCTTAGCCTTGTATTCCTTGCCTGTAGCATCCTTAGCTACAACAACCTCAGGGTTAGCAACGCGGTAGTCGAAGTTCTTCTTGAGTTCGTTCATACGAAGCTCGTCGGCGCGACGTGTAACCATCTGTGTCCACTGACCTGCAACCTCCCATCCGTGCTCGATGTAGCAAGCCTCAGCGAGCTGGTCTGCAGTCATGTTAGCGATAGCAACCTTTGTGCCGTCTGAGAGAGTTACGTTCTCGAAGTCGGTAACGGCGCGCTTGCGAACCTCGCGCAGATATTCCTTAGCAGCTGTGAGGTCAGCAACACCTGAGCGAGCTGCACTCTCTGCATACCAAAGAAGTACCTCTGACCAGCGGATCAGACGATGACGACGACCGTTAGTCATGTTGGTGTAGTTAGGTTTGGTGTAGTCGTACGGCTGCTTGAGCTCAATGTTAGAGTTAGAAGGATCGCAGTTGGTAGTGTAGACAGCGAACATAGGGTGGTAAGCTGCTATGTACTGATCGCCCTTCTTGAATGTACGCTGCTCGTACTTGCCTGTTGACACCTTACGATATTCCTCAGGCTTCTCTGCAACCTTCTTCTCGAGGTCGGCAATCTCCTTGTCGTAAGCTTCCTTATCCTTAGCAGGATCGTTCTTCAGGTCAACTGGCTCCCAAACGTCCTCAGCTGCAATCTCCCACCAATCAACTGTGCGGTAGATTTTTGTACCCTTCTGGAATGTAACCTTAGGAGCATAAATAGCATCCTTACGTGGTCCTTCCGGATAACGCTTCCAGAATGCGATCTCGCCCCAAGCATCGCCCCAACCACCATCGCCGAGTCCTTCAAAGCGACAGCAAGAAGTAAGCTCAGAGTCGTGATCCCAAGAACCGTTGTTCCAGTTGTTGTCGATACCTACGACAGTCTCCTTATTGTAGTTGTGACCCATTGAGTAAACGTGGCTCCAGTCAGCGTCGTTATAGAAGCCGTATGTGCCGTTAGCGTCGATTACTTCCTTAGCCTTGGCAGCTGCGAGACCGTAGTACTCCGCGCCCTTGTTGAGCGGGTAGCCTGCCATTGCCATGTACACTGCTGCGAGTGTAGACTGAGCAGCCTGCTTTGTAGCCCATGCGTCAACGCCGTCGTGGTTGCGCGGAGCCTTGCTGTAAGAAGTAGGAAGGCTCTCAGCGAACTTCAAATCCTTAACGATGAGATCGTAAATCTCCTCAACGCTTGCAACGGTGCAGTTCTGGACATCGAGGTCTGTGCTTGTGATGAAAGGCAACGGACCGAATACACGTACCAAGTAGAAGTAAGCGTATGCACGCCAGTAGTGAGCATTACCGAGAGCGATGTTGATCTCCTCTTTTGAAGTTGGTGTCTTCTCTGCGCCTTCGATTACGAAGTTACAAGCCTTGATAAGGGCGAAATGCAGGTTCCAAGCGTCTGTTACACCCTTGTTGTCGCCGTCAGAGCTAAAGCCGTCGAGCGCGGCAACAGCCTGCTTGTTTGAACCAGGGTTAGCTGTCATATCGTCGCCCTGCCACTGTGGGTACATTGGGTTGGTCCACGACTGTGTCTGGTTCAACTTTTCGTAGATTGCATGAATGCTTGCATCAAGGTCTGCCTGACATGTGAAGTATGTCTCCTGTGCCATCTGACCCTTCGGGTCCTCATCAAGGCTGCAAGATGTTGTAAGCATCGAAGCTGCGAAGAGGCAACCCATTAATATTTTTGAATTCATATTGTTTCGTTGTTTAGATTGTTAATTAGTGGTTTAGAAGTTCAGACGTACACCGAATGTGAAGGTACGCGGGTTAGGATAAGCACCCATGTCGAGACCGTTGTTGTTATCAACATTGTGCTCTGAGAATGAAGCACCTGCTGGGTCCATACCCTTGTAACCAGTGATGGTGAAGAGGTTCTGTGCAGAGATTGACAGACGTACGTCAGCAAACTTAGTCTGCTTGCGTGGGAATGTGTAAGCCACGCTGATGTTCTCGCAACGGAAGTAGTTGGCGTTCTCGAGCCACTTGTCTGAGTTGCCGTATGTCTTGTTCTCAGCACCGATTGTAGGCATTGTCTTACCAACTTCTGAGAAGTAGTCCTTATCGGTTACGAACATCGAAGCACCTACCTCAGAGTTCATAGCGTAGCGTACGAGGTTCAAACGCTTAGCGCCGAATGCTGCGTTGAAGAATGCGTTGAATTCCCAGTTCTTGAAGTTGACGGTGTTGTTCCAACCGAATGTTACGTCTGGGTTAGAGTGTCCGAGAACGAAGCGGTCTGTGTCGGCGTTCGGAGTGCGTGTCTTTGTGCCGTCGGCTGTGTAGTAGGTATCCACCCACTGACCCTTCTCGTTCTGCTCAAGACCTGCCCATTTGAAGCCGTAGAATGTGCCGATAGCCTCACCCTCGGTGATGATGGTACTTGCGTCTACTGTACCCGGTGACGGGCTTGCGCCATAGAGGCGCGGAGTCTGTGCTGTAAGCTTAGTTACCTCGTTCTTCAGGTAGCTTAAGTTGAGAGTAGATGTCCACTGGAGATCCTTCTTCTGCAGAATCTGTGCTGTGATGTTTACGTCAACACCCTTGTTGCTTACCTCACCAGCGTTGGTCCAATACTCGAGCGAACCGATATAGCCAGTAGACGACTGCTTCAAGAGAGCGTCAGTAGTATTCTTCCAGAAGAGGTCTACACCGAGGCTCAAGCGGCTGTTGAAGAAGCCGAAGTCGAAGCCGAGGTCGAACTGCTTAACCTTCTCCCATGTGAGGTCAGGTGTAGCGATGTTGCCAGCCCAGTAGCCAGTGTAGTTAGTATCTGTACCATAGTTGAACGACAAAGTCTTGAGCGAAGCAAGTGTTGAGTACGGATCGATATCCTGGTTACCGATAACACCGAAGCTTGCGCGAACCTTCAAGTAGTCAACAGTATTGCGCAGCGGCTCCCAAAACTTTTCGTTAGAAACAGTCCATGCAGCAGCGATAGATGGGAAGTAGCCCCACTTCTTGTTTGTGAAGCGGCTTGAACCATCGGCACGCATTGTACCAGTCAACATGTACTTGTCTGCATAGTTGTACATAACACGTGCTACGCCAGAGAGCATGAGCCACTTGCTGTAGCCGTTGTCTGCGTCGCGCGAAACAGCGTTCTTGATGTTCCAGTAGCCGAGAGCTTCCTGACCAAGACCCTTACCCTCGATACTCATGCGACGAACCTCGCGGTTTGATGCCTCCCATACGCCAGTAGCAGTAAGGTTGTGGTCGCCCCAAGAGTGCTGATAAGTAAGGTTGTTGGTTGTCTGCAGAGCCATAACCTGAGCGTTGTTGTTGCTCATTTCGGTCTTGCCGAACAGCTTTGTAGACGAAAGTGTGTACCACTTATAATCGTTGAAGTCGATACCGTTTGTAGTGGTGAATGTCAAGCCATCGCAGATGTTGAACTTCAGGTCGACGTGACCAGTTACCATTGTACGGTTGCGGTCGCTCTTGTTAGCGTGGATAAGACCATAAGGGTTAGCCTGGATGTTGTTGTACGGGTCCTTGTTGTAGTTGCCGTTTGCATCAGTCATCTCCATTGTCGGAGAGTAGTTCAGACCTACCCAAATCGGGTTAGACTGGTTCTGAGCGAAGCCTGCCGAACCGCTGTTCTCTGTGCGCGAGAGGTTAGCGTCTGCAGTGAGCTCCAACCACTTGTAAAGCTTGTTGTGGATGTTGAACTTAACAGCGTAGCGCTTCGACTTTGTGTCGCGTACTACACCCGTCTGATCCATATAGTTGGCAGAGAAGTATGTCTGTGTGCCCTCTGTACCCTTAGAGATAGCTACCTTGTAGTTCTGTGTAACGCCGGTGTGGAGCAACTGATCCATCCAGTCGATGCCCTTGTTTGAGCCGTCGATATAACCAGCGAGTGCGCTTGCGTCAGCACCCTTGTACTGTACCAAAGCGTTTGCATAGTCCTTTGTGCTCATTACCTCAGGTACGTTGTATGCGTTAGACACACCGAGCGAAGCGTCGAATGTAACCTGAGTTGCACCAACCTTACCCATCTTGGTCTGAACCATTACAACACCGTTAGCACCGCGTGCACCATAGATAGCTGTAGAAGAAGCGTCCTTCAGCACCTGGATACTCTGGATATCCTCAGGGTTGATACCCTCAAGACCAGTCTCGCGAACGATGCCGTCAACTACGTACAACGGGTCGTTGCTCTTGTTCACAGAACTTGTACCACGCACACGAATCTTCATAGCACCGCCAGGAACGCCAGAAGACATTACCTGCACACCCGACATACGACCGTTGAGGGCATCCTCAACACGTGCTACCGGCTGATCCTTGAACGACTTGCTGTCCATAACAGCTACAGAACCAGCCAAGTCGGCTTTCTTCACTGTACCATAACCGATAACGACAACGTCGTTCAGCATCTCAGCGTCTTCATGAAGAGTAATCTGAAGGTTCTTTTTACCAGCTACAGAAACCTCCTGAGCTTTGTAACCTACGTAAGAAACTACTACTGTTTGTGATTTAGAAACACGGAGTGAGAAGTTACCATCAATGTCGGTAACCGTTCCGTTGCTCTTGTTGCCTTTTTCTACAATGCTAACGCCAATAAGCGGTTCGCCAGCGGCATCAAGAACGCGACCAGTAACCTGCTGGTTCTGCGGTGTTTGAGCTACATTGTAAACCGAACGTGCGAGTTCGTCAGCTGCTGTTGCGTTTGTTGTGCAAAGCATCATGCCTCCTCCCATCAACAACGAAAGCGCTAACTGCTTCGTCATAAGCGGAAGTAAAGGCTTCTTTACTTTTTCCATAGATTTGTTTTTTAAGTTTTGTAATGCATCGTTGTTAGCATCTTGTCAGAAGCTATTGCGAGCATACCGTTTTAAAATTAATAATAATTATGTAGTATTTTATAACTCGGTATAAAAAGATAGTCACTATCTTTTCACCTTGTGTGTTTTTTTACTGGAGTGATTTGTTTTTAGTAGGCGATTGTTTTTTTACGGCTGCAAATGTACGAAAATTTATTTATGCACAAAAAAATCATTAAAATTTTTTATGAAAACGTTTGTCCTGCACGTTTTTTGTGCAGCAATCGTTCGTCGGTTTGAAACAATTTGCGTAAATTTGCAACTGCAAAATCACAATGGTTCCGTAGCTTAGCTGAATAGAGCGTCAGATTCCGGTTCTGAAGATCGTGGGTTTGAATCCCACCGGAATCACCAGGGGTGCAGCCTTTCGAGGTTGCACCTTTTTTATTTTTAGAGCAGAAAGACTTGGTCGAGAAAAAGTTCTGAAGGTCGTGGATTTGAATCCCACCGGAATCACCAGGGGTGCAGTTGTCTCAACTGCACCTCTTTTATTAGGAGGGTATGGCATCCCTGCCATACCCACGCAGCCTTAGTCTCAGCAGTCTGCTGCACCTTTTTATTTTTAGAGCAGAAAGACTTGGTCGAGAAAAAGTTCTGAAGGTCGTGGGTTTGAATTCCACCGGAATCACCATGGGGGTGCAGCTGTCTCAACTGCACCTTCTTATATTAGGAGGGTATGGCATCCCTGCCATACCCACGCAGCCTTAGTCTCAGCAGTCTGCTGCACCTTTTTATTTTAGAGCAGAAAGACTTGGTCGAGAAAAAGTTCTGAAGGTCGTGGGTTTGAATCCCACCGGAATCACCAGGGGGTGCAGCTGTTTCAGCTGCACCTCTTTTATTAGGAGGGTATGGCATCCCTGCCATACCCACGCACCCCGCTGATGATTGCTGTAGTGTTCTTAGGAGGGTATGGCATCCTGCCATACCCACGCAGCCTTAGTCTCAGCAGTCTCTGCTGCACCTTTTTATTTTTAGAGCAGAAAGACTTGGTCAAGAAAAAGTTCTGAAGGTCGTGGGTTTGAATCCCACCGGAATCACCAGGGGGTGCAGTTGTCTCAACTGCACCTTTTTATATTAGGAGGGTATGGCATCCTGCCATACCCACGCAGCCATAGTCTCAGCAGTCTCTGCTGCACTTTTTTATTTTAGAGCAGAAAGACTTGGTCGAGAAAAAGTTCTGAAGGTCGTGGGTTTGAATCCCACCGGAATCACCAGGGGGTGCAGTTGTCTCAACTGCACCTTTTTATATTAGGAGGGTATGGCATCCCTGCCATACCCACGCAGCCATAGTCTCAGCAGTCTCTGCTGCACTTTTTTATTTTAGAGCAGCAAGACTTGGTCGAGAAAAAGTTCTGAAGGTCGTGGGTTTGAATCCCACCGGAATCACCAGGGGGTGCAGTTGTCTCAACTGCACCTTTTTATATTAGGAGGGTATGGCATCCTGCCATACCCACGCACCCCACTGATGATTGATGTAGTGTTCTTAGGAGGGTATGGCATCCCTGTCATACCCACGCAGCCTTAGTTTCAGCAGTCTCTGCTGCACCTTTTTATATACCCACGCTGCCTTGATACATCCATTTTTGTTATTCGCATCGACCGACGCAGATGTCCGTATCGACCGACGCGGATGTCCGTAACGACCGACGCAGATGGTAGAAGTAGGCATATAAAAAAAAGAGGTAACTGTTTGATACATCAAACAATTACCTCATTTGTGGAGCTGGTGGGATTCGAACCCACGTCCAAACAGGGAAACCATACGCTTTCTACATGCTTATTCTGGCCTTCGGTTTTCGTGACGCGACAAGACCCAGACCACCAATCGCGCCCTTATCCTCTAAAACTTCACCCGTGTGGCGAGGCACACACTGGCTATTTCCGATTTACCTGCACCGCTTGACCCTCAGATTCGGAACAACATCCTTGGAGCGATGTCTCGTTCCGCCAAACCTTGTGGCGGAATAAAGCTAATCTACTATACTTCGATTAAGCAGCGAGAGCGTAGTTGTTTTCGCCAATTAAATTTTTGATCACTCTGATTAAGGAGGTAGCCATCGAGACTCCGCATGCTTACTTACCATTTCATCCCGCTGTCAAATCCAGTCAACCCCGAGATGTTATACTTAACTTTGCAAAGTTAGTACAAATGCACGAAACTGCAAAATAAAACTGCAATATTTTGCATGTGTGTGGACAATGTGTGGACAACTTTTATCGCGGCTCTATTTATATACTGTAGACTGCAGAATGTTAGTTATATACTGCAGAATGTAAATATTGTTTGTCTTCTTACATCCTCATTATCCTTCTCTTATTACCACTGTCACGCCGCGTGCAGCCTGCGCTCCCATTACCAGCGCCTGCTCTATGTCGGCAGTCTTTGATGGTCCAGAGATGAATGTGCCGAGTCCGGTCTTTGGCATGCAGATGCGGTCGTATGCCTCGTGCATGTTGTTCACGATGCCGCTCTTAGGGAGAACGATGACCAGATATTCGCTGATGAAGCAGACTGCTTTCTCCTTCATGTCCTGCGGAATCCAGACGCAACCGTTCTCCGCCACTCCAATCTGTCCGTACACCACTCCTACGTCGGTGCCGTTAAGGTCTTGCGCTTCTGCCACGGTGTCGGGATTGATGGTGGCGATGGTGAGTTCTGCGATGTTAGAGGCGATGGTCTTTGCCTCCGGATAGGCGTTTCTTACGATGTCGTCGAGCTTTTCGTCAGGCTTAGCCATCACCACCTTGCTGCCCACCGACATGCTCATATCCACAAACTGCTTTATCGTGTCGTCGTACGATATGCCGTCTATCGGTGTGTCGGGCATCGGATACTGTTCGTGTGTGTTGCGTCGCAACTTCTCCAATAGTTCGTCTTTGTATGTCATTGTTCTTTCTGTTCGTTTTGGTTCAGTTTTCCTTTCTTCCACATTGTCTGGAACGACTCATTCGCAAATTTCGGCATTGCGTGTCCCACGCCCCACGGATTGAGTGAGCGTATGTGCGTAAGGCTGTCAGGTATGAGGTTGGCAAGAGGAGCCAGACGCAAGGCTGAAGAATAGAGTAGGGGATGGTTGAAGAGCTCTTCCATTCCCTTTGACATGCACTTCTTCATCGTGTCCGCCTTGTGCAGCGAGTCGAGCTTCTGTCTCCACATATAGACCTGCGAACCGGGGTTCACCTTAGCCGGGCATACGTTGTCGCATGAGAGGCAGAGCGTGCAAGCGCTGACGTTGTCGCTGTAGCGTGACGCATCGTGCAGCATACCAAGGTTGATGCCGATAGGTCCGGGGATGAAGTAGGTGTATGAGTAGCCACCCGAGCGGCGGTATACGGGGCAGGTGTTCATGCAGGCTCCGCAGCGAATGCACTTCAGCGTTTCCCAATGCTCATCGTTGGCAAGGATGTCGCTTCGTCCGTTGTCCACGAGGATGACGTGCATCTCCGCTCCCGGTCTTGCCTGACGGAAGTGTGAGGTGTAGGCCGTTGTGGGCTGTCCGGTAGCAGAGCGGCAGAGCAGTCGCTGGAATACGGCGAGCGACTTGTAGTCGGGCACAATCTTCTCTATTCCCATTGCCACGAGATGTAGCTTGGGCATTGATGTTGACATGTCGGCGTTGCCCTCGTTGGTGCAAACCACGATATCGCCGGTCTTTGCCACACCGAAATTGCATCCTGTCATTCCTGCTCCTGCTTCCATAAACTGGTTGCGCAGATGCTTGCGTGCGCATTGCGTAAGGTATGTCGGGTCGTAATTGCCTTTCTCCGTGCTGATGCCTTTCTCCTCGAACATCTGTCCCACCTCTTCTCGCTTTAGGTGTATGGCAGGCATTACGATGTGGCTCGGTTTCTGATGTAGCAGTTGCAGGATGCGTTCGCCAAGATCGGTCTCCACGACGTCGATGCCGTGACTCTCAAGGAACGGGTTCATGGCACACTCCTCGGTAAGCATCGACTTGCTTTTCACCATCTTCTTTACGCCATGACTTTGCAGTATGTCGAGCACGATGTTGTTAAAGTCGTTGGCGTCTTTAGCCCAATGCACAATGACGCCACGGCTCTCCAGTTGCGTGCTGAACTCCTCCAGATAGTCAGCCAAGTGCGTTACGGTGTGCTGCTTTATCTGGCTGGCATGTTCGCGCAGCTCCTCCCATTCTGGCAACCCTGATGCCATGTTGTCGCGTTTTTGTCTTAACGACCAGAAGGTGGCGTCGTGCCATGTGGTCTTTGCTCTGTTGTCGTTGAAGCGTCGTGCCGCTTCTGAATGTATTGTGCTCATAGTCCTGCTGCTAATATTTCTACCACGTGTATGAACTTTATAGGCTTGTTCTCCTTCTTTGCAATGCCCTGCATGTGCATAAGGCATGACGAGTCGGGACCGGTGATGTATTCCGCTCCCGTAGCCATGTGACGTTCTATCTTGTCCTCTCCCATGCGTTTTGACACGTCCGGCTCTTCTACGGAGAACATACCTCCGAATCCGCAGCACTCGTCTTTTCTCTCCGGCTCACGGATGGTGATGCCGTCCACGAGTTTTAGCAAGTCGATAATCTTGTTGAACTGCGGCACTTGTCTTTCTGAGGGCGACGATAGTCCCAGTTCGCGTACGCCGTGACACGAGTTATGTACGCTGACTATGTGCGGGAAGTGAGCCTTGAGGCTTGTTGGTTTTACGACGTCGTGTAGAAACTCTACCACGTCCATTGTCTTCTTTGACGTGAGACATTCGTGATTGCCCTTGGCAAGTCGTGGATGATAAAACTTGACAAAAGCCGCGCACGATGCTGATGGTGCAACCACGTAGTCGAACTCCTTGAAGAGGTCGTCGAAGTGGCGTGAGATGTCCGTAGCCATCTTCTCAAAGCCGGCGTTTGCCATAGGTTGTCCGCAGCAAGTCTGCTTGAGAGGGTAGGTGACGTCGAGTCCGAGGCTTGTCAGGAGCTTGTATGTTGCCACTCCCACTTCCGGATACAATGCATCGACGTAACATGGAATAAACAATCCTATCTTCATAATGTCTTTAAAACCCTATTAGCGTGTAAAAAGTGTTCTTCTTTTTTGTTGTTTTTATTTGTTGGCAAAAGTAATAATAAAAAATGAAAATGTTTATCCGTTATTATTTATTAAAAGTTAATTTTACAGTGTAACGACTGATCGGCTATTTAAAGTGAATTAGAAAAATTCTAATCCTTATATCATCATCTCATCCTATAACACCCAGGTACGTGAAAAACATATCTCTCAATAATGAAGAATATCGCAACGATAGAATTTATCTATAAAAGTATAGTTAGTGTCTTTGATGTATCTATAATAAAAGCATTATCTTTGTACGCGAAATCAAAACACCAATTTAAAGAACAAGGAAAACAATATGGAAACGAGAAAAGAAATAGCGGCAGAAAAGAAACGTTGCGGTTCACATAATTGCACACAGGCTGTGCTTTGTACCTACCACGACTTCACCGGAATGGAAGAAGAAACCATTAAGAATGCGGGCAATGCCTTTGCGGCTGGTATGGGTAATATGGATGGAACTTGTGGCGCCCTCGTTGGAGCTGGCATCGTACTCGGACTTGCCACTAAGGACAAGGCAAAGTCTATAAAGGGCATGAGACAAATTATGGATAAATTTAAGCAGCGCAATGGTGCCACACAATGCAAGCTGCTAAAAGGTGTGGGCACAGGAAAGGTGCTTCGCGAATGTCCTCTTTGCGTGGCTGACGCATCTGAATTTCTGGAAGAAATACTGGAAAAGGAAGGCTGCCGGAAGTAAGCTGTAGAATCTATACGACATTCTTATATATCAAACCATTATACCCAACAACGACATGGCTAAGTATAAAGCAGTTAACGAGCAGGACCGCTGCGTGGCATGTGGTCAATGGTAATACCGCTACTAAGCAATACGGTTGCATTGGAATGGCGTGCAGTTGGCACTACGTTGCAAACGTTATACAATTTCGTGGAATGAAAAAGCATTCTTGTTGAATTTTTTTTCGTTTACACGGATATTATTCGTATATTTGCAACCTATTTTTAAAATCAAGATAACCTATTAAATGTCAAAAAGATTTCTAACCCTCGCTGCAATGTTCATGCTTGCAGCCTCTGCTTTCGCCGTGCCGGCGAAGCGTGTGAAGCGTCAGGTGCAGCAGCCTGATGGCTCCGTGCTCACAGTGATGTTGCGCGGCGACGAGAATTTCCATTACACAAGTACAGAAGATGGTCAGCCGTTGGTGCAGCGTGCTGATGGTGCATATTGTTATGCTACGCTCGATAGCAACGGTAAGTTGACTGCGTCTGCGCAGGTGGCTCACGACGTTGAGAGTCGTGGTGCTGCAGAGTTGTCGTTCTTGAACTACTACACTGCCGAATCGCAGAAGGTGCGTTCGCTCGGTATGGAGCGTGCTAAGCAGCGCAACGCTCGCCGCATGGCTCGCCTCGCTAATCGTGGCGTGGTTGATGCTTCGGGCAAGCCGGTGCGCAGGGTTATGGCTGGTGCTACTGGTGGCGAAGGTATCGGCGTCACGGGTAAGCGTAAGGGTCTTGTAATCCTCGTGAACTTCAAGGATAAGAAGATGCTGTCGAAGCACACTCAGGCTGAGTGGAACGACTATTTCAACAAGGTTGGCTATAATAAATACGGTAACAATGGCTCTGTTCACGACTATTTCTATGCGCAAAGCTATGGCAAGTTAGACCTTGAGTTCGACGTAATAGGTCCGGTTACAGTGTCTAAGAACATGGCATCGTACGGTGCTAATGATGCTCAGGGCAACGATATTGACCCTGCAGGTATGATTAAGGAAGCTTGCGAATTGGCTTATGCTAAGGAGAAGATGGATATGTCGCAGTACGACTGGGATGGCGATGGTGCTGTCGACCAAGTGTACGTGATTTATGCTGGCTATGGTGAGGCTGCAGGTGGTGAACCGAATACCATTTGGCCTCACGAGTGGGACATACAAGGTGGTGGTTACAGCCTTGTGCTTGGCGGTCAGCGCATCCGTACATACGCTTGTTCATCGGAGCTGAATGGCGGCTATGGCACAAATATCAGTGGTATTGGTACCGCTTGTCACGAGTTCAGCCATTGTATGGGCATCCCCGACTTCTACGACACAGCAGGTGGCGGCTGCTTCGGTATGGATGCGTGGGACTTGATGGACTACGGTTCGTATGGCGGTGATGGTTATGAGCCTACTGGATATAACACTTACGAGAAGTGGGTGAGTGGATGGATTGAGCCTACTATCCTCACCGAGCCTTGCTACATAAAGAATATGAAGCCGCTGAGCGATGCTCCTGAGGCGTGCGTTGTGTTCAACGAAGCGAACAAGAACGAATACTATATCTTCGAGAACCGCCAGCTGAAGGGCACCGACGTTGCTCTCCCTAACCACGGTATGCTTGTCATACACGTCGACTACGACCAGAAGGTGTGGTTTGACAATGAGGTGAACAACACGTCTAACCACCAACGCTTCACTGTTGTGCCTGCCGACAATAAACTTACATCGGAGACAGTAACCGGCGACACATACCCTGGCACAACAAAGTCGACTGAGCTGACCGACACCTCGAAGCCGGCTGCCACATTGTTCAACGCTAATAGCGACGGACGCAAGTTCCTCGGCAAGCCGGTGACAGAAATCACGGAGAAGGACGGTCTTATCTCGTTCACATTTATGGGCGGTGTCAATCTCGATGCACCACAGCCGAAGGTGATGAACATGACCGAGACATCGTTCACTGGCGGTTGGAACGCAGTGGATGGAGCCGAAAGCTACACTGTAGAACTGCGCGAGAAGAGCAATCTGCCTTCTGTAGATGAGGCTGTTAAACTGAGCGAAGACCTCAGCAAATGGGGTGAGAAACTTGCAGTAGACGGCACTAATGATATATCTTCCAACCTTGATAGCAAGATGCAGAATAAGGGTTGGACAGGAGATAAGGTGTTCGAGTGTCCGGGTTGTGCAAAGATTGGTACTGCGAAGAAGCAGGGCAACCTCACTTCGCCTCTCATTACCGACAACTCTTCGGCAAGTGTAACCGTTCGTCTTTCTGCAAGCGCATACGGCAAGGACGTTACTGATATTACAGTGTCGCTCCTCGATAACGATGATGCAACAATCGCTGAGCAGACAATAAAAATGGACGGCACAATGGCTACAATCGTACTCGATAATGCCGACATGAAAGACTACAAGGTGATGGTGCAGCCGAAGGAGCGTGGCTATATCTACTTTGTAGGTATCTACGACGGCGAATACTCGGCAGAGGACTTCCTGAGCATGAACGTCGCTCCGAAGACAGTAATGAAGGCTGCTGCACAGCGTTTCACAGGCATAAAGACTACTTCGTATAAGTTCGATAAGCTCACAGCCGGCATTACATATCAGTGGCGTGTGTGCGCCGTAGCAGGCGACGCAATGTCGAAGTGGAGTGCTTGGCAGACTGCCGACCTCGCTACTTGGAGTGGCATCAACGGCGTGACGGAGGGTGCAGCACAGCTTGCTGCCGGCGACCTCGTAAAGGTTTACTCTTCTGTAGGCACTGCTCTCGGCACTATGACTTACGGCGACTTCTGCCGCATGTCGCTGCCTGCTGGTGTTTATGTAGTGAAGAGTGCAAAGACTACACTTAAGGTGACAAAGTAAGAAACTTTATAGGGGCGTAATCGCCCCATAAAGTGGAATGTATAGTGATACAAAAAGCCTGTTGGAGCATGAAGTGACCCCAAAAAGTTGGACAGGTTATTAACTATCCGATTTGAGAAAGAGTTCGGTATTGCACCGGACTCTTTCCTTTTAACCGGCTTTTAATTCTATTATTGTTATAATAATCAATATATT
>OJKP01000517.1_pt1 | contig 28764 bp, 18 predicted proteins | sample 1596521 | NCBI WGS metagenome assembly OJKP01 (sample SAMEA4350130, study PRJEB24818) | metagenome | biome: human; feature: gut; material: faeces | place: Denmark | collected 2013-09
GATTATATCCGAACAGATTTATATCAAATTACAAAATATGAATAAAAAGACCCTACTCTCGCTAATCGGTTTATTCCTGTTGGTAGCAGGAACAGTCTTTCCCGGATCTGCCCATGCACAAATCAGCGAAGGTGGAACACCCGTCTCCTTCAAATACCAGAACACACTGAAAAGCGATCTGCCAGTCGTCCGGATCCCTGTCAACTTCAGCGTAGAAGATATGAAAACAGTCGACAGATGGCAGGCCAGCCAAGGGGCGCCGCTGAAAGTATCCAAACTCATACAAACCGACCTGAGCATAGATAATGCAGGAAACTGGACCACACTGCCCGGAGGCGAAAAGATATGGCAATTGCGCCTGCAGGCCAAAGATGCAATCGCATTGATGCTTTATTATAAAGAATTCTATATCCCAGAAGGAGGGCGTCTGTTCATTTACAATGCTGACAAGTCGCATGTAATCGGCGCTTTTACGCACGCAAACTCCGTTACGTCAAAATTCGCGACCGAATTTGTAGCCGGAGACGATATCATCCTTGAATATGAAGCAGCCGCAAATGATGAAAAACCGCGTATCCATATTGAAGAAGTGGGCTACGGGTACAACCATTTGTTTGTTTCCAACCATTTAAAAGACAGCAATTCCGAACTTTCGGGATTTTGTATGGTCAACATAAACTGCGAGGAAGGAGACGAATGGCAAAATCAGAAAAAAGGAGTTTGTTGGATAGTAGAGAAAATCGGCGACAAAGCCTTTATATGCACCGGTTCGTTAGTCAACAATACGGCCAAAGACAAAAAACCTTATATCCTTTCAGCTTTTCATTGTACGGAAGACTTGGCAAGCAATGTATCAACCAGCAAAGAAGACTACAATCAATGGATGTTCTATTTTCACATGGAACGTACCGGATGCGACAATGCTTCTTCCGTCCGATATCATAAAACGATGCAAGGATGTTCGCGAGTTGTCGCCATACCGGTAGAAAATGGTTCAGACGGGTTGTTATTATTGCTTAATGAAAACATACCGGAAAATTATGACGTCTATTTCAACGGATGGGACCGGACCAACAGCATAAGCTTGTCTGGAGTAGGAATCCACCATCCGGGAGGTGATTTCAAGAAAATTTCCACTTACGGGAATCATCTGCCTTCAAGCACTTCCTGGACAAATTCGGATAGTAATAAAGAAGGAGCCATAAATGCACATTGGAATATCATATTCGACGAAACTGCCAACGGACACAGCGTGACGGAAGGTGGTTCGTCCGGTTCGCCTGTCTTCAATCAGAACAAACTGATAATCGGAACATTAAGCGGAGGAAATTCAAGCTGTAAGAAGCCGGACGGCATAAACCTGTATGGCAAAATGTTCTATCACTGGGACAAATACAGCCAAGCCGATACCGGACGTATGGATAAATGGTTGGACCCGATCGGATCGGGAGTCACTTCGCTTAACGGGATGTCGCAATCAGGTAAAGAGTATAACACCTCATTGCAAAAACCGGCCGACGTGAAAGCTGCTCTCAGTTCCGGAAATATGATAAAAATAAGCTGGAAAGAACCTGTATACAAACAAGTAATCGGTTGGGGAAGCCAAGGAACTGCCTATATGCTCGGGCTTGAAGGAGAACCTTTCTATGCGGGGCAAAGATGGGAGGCAAAAGAATTGGAAGCAATCGATACCAAAACCATTATTTCCGTGAATTTCTTTTCTGAGGCGGATGTCGACTATTCCGTATACATCATGCAAGGAGACCGGATATACGAACAAGACGTAACTTCTTATGATCCGTATAATATATGTTCAGTCCTCTTAAAAACACCGTTTACGATAGATGCAAACGAAGATTTAATCGTTGCCCTTCATATTAAAAAATATAATAAGACAACTTATCCTGTCTATTTGGATGAAGGACCGGCAATCAACCAAAAAGGGAATCTGGTTTCTATAGACGGCAAGGCCTGGGAGTTTTTGCAGAGTGACATCGATTGCAACATTGTTTTGTCGGCAACCGTCAGTTCCGAAGAAGGAGAGCTCACTCAGCTCCGGAACTCAGGTGCGAACGGTAAAACAATCGCAATCAGAAAGCCGGCGCATTCTTTCAATGTACGCCAATCTCAATTGAAGTCTTTAGTCCAGGAAGGCAATGTTATCACTGCATTTCCGGAAATCACCCGATATAATATCTATAAAAATAATATAAAACTCGCCTCCGCAGCTCCTACCGAAAGAGAATACACGGACAAACAAACTTCCGCCATTGACAACATATATGGTGTATCGGTCCAATATGGCGCAGAAGAAAGCGATATAAAAAACGTTATCTATGATGCAAGCGTAGACATTGAAAAGATTGCTCTTTCTGAAATATCGCTCACTCCTGCCGTGTTCAAGGAACAAATACGATTGACAAGCAATGAACCGGTTGATTTGCTGGAAGTGTTTTCTATTGATGGTAAGAAAGTCATGCACCTGAAACATCCTGGAAATGTCATTCAAACCGGTTTCCTTCCTTCCGGCATTTACTTCTTCCGTATCCATACGGACGGAAACATAAAGGTGATAAAGCTAATTAAGAAGTAATAAAAAACTCAAGCCGATACCGTCACATCGAAGCCTTCCCGACGTGCACGGTCGGCAATTGCTTCCAGCTCGTCTTTTGTTACTTTCTTCAAGTTCTTTACGGGGGTTTCACGGTCGATCGTATAGATCATGACCTGTTTAGGCTTGATTTGCTTCAAAGCCTCCAGCCAGCCGGAAATTTCGTGTTCGGTCGTGTTCGTCACACTTTCACCATCCACCTCTCCTTTCAGGAACATGGTTTGGATAATCAGATTGCCATTAAAACGGCAAAGTTGTTCCAGCAACCGGGCGAAAGTAAAAGCCGGAGAATTAGGGGCGTTCAACTGGGCGATACGACTGTCCGATATGGAATCGAGTTTCAATATATTATCTTCAATCTTGTTCAATGCCTGAAAAACATCTTCCTTATGGAGCATGGTCGAGTTCGAAAGCACGGCAATCTTGGCTTTCGGGAAAAAGCGGTTACGAGTTTCGATCGTATCGTCGATAATACCGGCAAATTCAGGATGCATGGTAGGTTCGCCGTTTCCTGCAAAAGTGATTACGTCGGGAGCGATACCCTCTGCCTGCATGGAAGATAATTTATTGATCAAAGCCTCTTTTACCTCCGCACGGGTCGGCAGTTTACTGCATGTACGATGGTTCTCATTTAATCCGCATTCACAATAAATACAGTTGAACGAACAAAGTTTTCCGTCTGTAGGAAGCAGGTTCATGCCCAAAGAAACACCTAACCGGCGACTGTGTACCGGCCCGAATACTATTTTATCAAAAAGAATGGTAGACATACTGATTTATATTTGAGTGCAAAGCTACAAAAGTTATCAGAATTTCCAGCGCAACAATGTATATACATCTGCTTTGATATTACCTTCTATCTCTTCCAGATCAGTGCCGATCACGTCGCGATCGGTATAATACGTGTATCCTAATTTAGTGGAAAGGGAAAGCTGCTTCACTATATTCCACCGGAAAGAAAGCGCCAACCGGACTCCTTTTCCATAAAAGGAAGGCATATTGAAGGCATATAAGATATTTTTTTCATAAGAGGATATCCGGGTTTGATAATTATCCGTATGAAAAACACTCACATAAAAATCAACCTGAACAGGGATATCAACCGGTTTCCAACCTACGTTTTGGGCGATCATCCACCCTCTGCTCCTTTCGTTTGCCTCCGTATAACAAATACCGTCTGCGGATGTCCGCAACGAAACAGACGAAGAAACCGCATACAAGGCTTGCATACGCAAACGCTGCTGGGGATAAGGTTCTATATTTTCTTTTTGCTTGTGTTTATAACGGACGTATACGGATAAGTTCCGGCTTGGCGTATAATCGAGTTGAAGCATATATTCCTTTCCTGTCGATGGCATATCCACCCCATATTTCAGCCAGGGAAAACGGTATATATCTGCATACGCTGACAGCTTCCAATGACCGAAAGGTGTCCATTGCATCCCCATATACACTCCCTGTTCATTCCGGACTGCCGAGTTTTGTGAAAAAGCATTTCCAAAAAAGGCTTGGTAGCGTTTATCATAATAACGATACAATAACAACAAGGAAAAATAAGAGGCAGGCGTCAACTGCAAAGCATTCAGGGATGCAACCGCCCCATTACGGCTCAAAGCTGTTTCGCCGTAAAACTTGATCAACTTATTTTTCAACAGGTAATCCACACTGATATTCAGATTCCGGCTACCGCGAAAGTAGAAAATATTGTAAGGCTTCGGATCAGGCTGTATCGAACAGTCCCCGAAAGAATAGGACAAAGCGGTCAGGCCGATACATAGATCGGGAGTTGCATATCGTATATTCCCGCCATATGTCTGCATGCCTACTTTGCGCATCTTCTCCCTGTCCCGCACCAAACGATGCAAACCGTCTGTTTTAAACGAAGCAACGATCGTACTGTCCACGCTTCCATCTAATTTCCGATACGAATAGAACAGACTGATATCCAATTTTTGCCAATTAACGGTAGCAGCCGCTCCTCGGAAGAAATCATTTTCATTGGTTGAAAAATGACGGCGGAATCCGTTCGTCCTTCTTTCCGCTTGGGAGACAAGGGCGTTCCGGCTGGGAGAAAAATCATTGCTGATCACCAAACCTTGGCCGAAAGATATTTTATAATCACCAACGACAAGACTTTTCAACCACTTATTCATATCTTTCAGAAAGAGGTGTATCGAATAGTAGTCATAGCCTTTGTGATATTCATTCCAGAAAGGTTCTCCCGCATCTTTTTCCGTGACCAGACCGAACTGGATGCGTTCATCGAAGGCATATGAATAACGAACGGAATGATAGAACGGTTCTCCCAGATATTTCCGATTCGGATATTGTTGCAATACGCTGTCAGGATATGAACAATAGCCTTTCTTTTGTTGAAAACATCTGTCATATCTGATTTGCAGATTATTGGAACCTCGTTTCAACAGGTTCTTCACTGTAAGAGGACGTTTATCAACTATTATTTCACCGATATGAACAAACGGGAGAAGCAGAGAAATCGTCTCTAAATCGAATGCTTCCACGTTTTTAAGTTCATAAAGGGTCAACATATTTCCATAACGGGAACGATATGCTAACAGTTCCCTTATTTGCAGATCGGATAGGAAAGGGAGGCGTTTCAATTGTTCTTCCGTTACCGTATTGAGCTCAAAAGGATGTTCGACAAGATAGGAAAGATCTGTATAAAGCGTTTCAATGCGTTCTTCATCTTCTGTTTCCGAAGCCATTTCTTCTATATATTCCATCCACTTATCAACAGAATATAATGTCTGGCTTTTAAGCTGATAACTGCTTATCAACAAACATACCAACAAGTTTATAAACATTCGTTTCATAAGTAAAGCTTGATTAAAAAGAATAACTCAACCCCAGCCCGGTACTGGCTCCTAAAACCGGATGATAAACAGTTGCAACATCTATCGTAAATCCGGACAGACAATATCCAATCCCCAAAGCGGGCAGGAGAGGAGCGGTTTGTACTCCCGCCCGTAGACGGAAGTTTCTGAATGGAACATATTCAATACCCATATTTCCTATCCACGTATGCTCTTTGTTACTTTCGAAAGTTCCTACTATCAACAAGCTGTTAATTATCTTCCATTGAAAACCTATTTGCACAGAATAACCGGTAAAGCATTTTATTTCAGTAGTATATTTATGGATATCAATAGAAGGAAAATTCATTATCAACATTCCAATCAACAGTTTGTCAACGGGGGTAAACAAGATTCCGATATCTGTGGAAAGTTGTTTGGGCACTTCTTCCGACAACTCGGTCTGTAGCATCTTATACTGGAAACCAACGCCTATCCTCCATCGATCGTTCAACTGTTTCCCGACCGACAAACGGAAAAGAGTTTCCCTATACTGATCATATCCGAAAGAAGAGATATCAACACCTACAGACAACAGCGGATTAGGATAGACAAAACCTATTCCCAGTGTTCCCAATTCCTTTACACCATAACGATTAAAGTATTCGAAATGAACAATTTTATCAGTATGCAGAGCCACCAATGCCGGATTAAACAAAACAGATTGCGTAGCTCCGTTTCCTCCCATCCCCAAACTACGGATATCAGGGATACGAAGGTTATCAACAGCATGAATGTTGACAGATACAAAAAACAAAACGGACAAACTTATTGATTTCATAGCAAGTTTTGTTTCTTTTTCATAATACAAGTTGTTTAAGTGATGATTATTTATGAATTTATACAGTCAGGATTGATAAATATGGAAAGATGGCCGAATGTTTCATAGTCTGTTGATTTTAGTTGTTCGTATTGCTACAAAGATACGGATTTCTATAATGGCTGCAACACATTAGCAACTTATTTACAGGACATATCCACGGCCTTTTTACCTCTGTCTTGCTATATATTGAAAATCAAAGTATGAAAGAGTGAAGACACTTTTTCAATACTCGAAGCGATCGTATCGATTAGTCAAATTCTGTAAAACCGACAGATGCTATTCGCAAATCAATTACTTTTGTGAACGATGTTGAGAAAAGGCAAGTATAAAATATTGATAATATTCATGTTGTGCGCAATAGGAATACATGCACAAAAATTGAAGATCAATACCGTTCCTGAAGGATTGCAAAAAGCTTATTTGGATGGAAAGGATACAGTACCTATTGTCAACCTGCGGGAAATTTACATTTACCCGCAGGTAAAGTTTAAAAACAAACGCGAACAGGCACGTTACACCAAGCTGGTCCGTGATGTGAAGCGCACACTGCCTTATGCCAAAATGGTTTATGAAACACTGATCGAAACTTACGAATATATAGAGACGCTCCCCGATGAAAAGTCCCGCCAAGCCCACTTGAAGCGGATGGAGAAAGAACTTTTCCTGGAATATAAACCGCAGTTGAAAAAACTGACCTTCTCACAAGGTAAACTGCTTATCAAACTGATTGACAGAGAATGTAACCAATCGAGTTATAACCTGTTGAAAGCCTATTTAGGCAGTTTTCGGGCAGGCTTTTGGAACCTGTTTGCCGGCATGTTCGGCGCCAGCCTAAAAACCGAATACGATCCAAAAGGAAAAGATGCCATGACGGAGCGGGTAGTCGTACTTGTCGAAAACGGGTTAATCTGACAACTGCTTGAAGAAATCCCAGATAATGATACCGGTAGTCACCGAAACATTCAAAGAATGCTTGGTTCCGTACTGCGGTATTTCAATGCACATATCACAGTTATCAACGACACATTGTTGAACACCTTTCACTTCGTTTCCCATGATAACGGCATACTTTTTATTCTTGTCCAACAACAACTTGTCTAACATCGTACTCCCTTCAGCCTGCTCGACCGCACAGACAGTATATCCCCGTCGCTTCAGCTTTTCAACAGCTTCCATCGTATCTTCAAAATACTCCCAATCGACAGTCTCTTCCGCTCCCAAAGCCGTCTTGTGGATCTCGGCATGAGGCGGACAAGCCGTGATACCACACAGATAAATACTTTCCACCCTGAAAGCATCGGACGTACGAAACACGGATCCTACGTTGTTTAAGCTCCTTACATGATCGAGTACAACAATCAACGGAATCTTTTTACTATCTTTGAATGCTTCCGGAGTCAGACGGTTCAGCTCTGTTATCTTTAACTTGCGCATAGCTATCATTTCTTTGTTTGCAAAAGTAGTGAATTAATGTGGATATGCCGTTGAAAAGCTATTGATAAGTGGTGGACACAAAATGAAAATTAATTCTTGCATTATTCAATTTGTTCGTTATACATCCTCTCATTTTTATTATGCAATAAAAGTAACGGATTATTTACTACGCCCTATCAACAGTGGTTATACACGTATTAACAGCCCTTGGCTACCATAAACTTTTACACATAGGTAGTTTTCAACCGCAAATCAATAAAGTCCGTAAAATAAAGAAAACCAATATGTAAAACAATAAATAGGATGTTGGTATCTATTTAATAAGTAGTTTACACCGTTTAATAACGAACCGGACAAGTATTGTAACAGAAATGTATTAACTGTTTCAACAGGCTATTATATTCATCATATTTAGATTTAAAATAAAGAATAAATAAGAATATAATAATATGATTGTGGATAACTCGGAGGAAAGGATGGTCAACTTGACATATGCTGATTTGCGGTACCAAACCTAACAAATTTTAGTTCTATTTCCTTGGTTTTATATATGTTTCTTAGGGAAAAATCAATAAAGTTTTTACCTTTGCACATTATCAACTATCGGTTGATAATAAGAGTAAAATGAAGATTATCAGGTATAAAGAGTAATGATAACTTTGTTGATAGACTGTAGATAGCGGTTTATACTCATTAGCGATTATTGAATTTTACAATCATTAAATACAGGTAACTATGTTGACAAACCAATCGATCGGATATATGGATGCACCCATTCCAAAGGGGTTGAACCTGAAGGAAGAGATAAACAGGATGCGTAAAGAAAAGAACGCCGTTATTCTTGCTCATTATTACCAGACGGGTGATATTCAGGATATAGCAGATTTTGTGGGAGACAGTTTGGCATTGGCGCAACAGGCAGCCAAAACGACGGCCGATATCATTGTTTTCTGCGGTGTTCATTTTATGGGTGAAACGGCGAAAGTGCTGTGCCCGGATAAGAAAGTGTTGGTCCCGGACCTGAATGCCGGTTGCTCGTTGGCTGATAGCTGTCCGGCTACCGATTTTGCAGAATTTGTAAAGCAGCATCCCGGTCATGTGGTTATTTCGTATGTGAATACGACTGCAGCCGTGAAGGCTGTGACGGATGTTGTGGTGACGTCTACCAATGCACGCCAGATCGTCGAAAGTTTTCCGAAGGACACGAAGATCATCTTCGGTCCGGACCGAAACTTAGGTAATTACATAAACGGTATTACCGGGCGCAAGATGGTGCTTTGGGATGGTGCTTGCCATGTACATGAACAATTTTCGTTGGAAAAGATATTGGAATTGAAAAAACAGTATCCCGATGCGGAAGTCATTACTCATCCGGAGTGCAAACAGCCCGTTATACAGGTCTCAGACTTCGTAGGATCGACTGCGGCTCTTCTGAAGCACACTGTCAAGTCGGATAAGAAACGGTTCATCGTAGCGACGGAAAGCGGTGTTATTCACGAAATGCGCAAGCAGAGCCCTGATAAGGAATTTATCCCGGCTCCTCCCAACGACAGCACATGTGCCTGCAACGAATGTAATTTCATGCGTCTGAACACGATGGAGAAACTTTACAACTGTTTGAAATACGAACTTCCTGAAATCTTTGTCGACGAGCAAGTACAGGAAAAGGCAATCCGCCCGATCAAGAAGATGCTGGAGATATCGGAAAGGTTAGGGTTGTAAGAATTTTGTTAGATAAACGGAACTAAATAATATGATCCACTGTGGCATTTGTTTAATCCACAGTGGATTTTTATTTTTTATTTTATAACTGCGATTTTAGTAACTACGCTTTCTTTTGAATCTTCGGTGGCGGAAAGCACCAGATATATACCAGAAGCGACACGGGTGCCTTTGGCGTTCCGGCAGTTCCAGATAACCTGGCCTCCTAAAGATTTCGTCTGATAGACCAGATTGCCATTCAGATCGGTGATTTTTACAATCGAGTTGTCCATCAATCCCGTGATAGTTACTTTGTCCCTGTTTTCGGGCCGTACGGGATTCGGATATGCATACACGTCCGAGTAGTCATCTTTTCCTTTTGTTGCTTCTCCTTTGTAGGAAACCAAACCTTTGTCGGAGCCGATGAATACTTCGCCTGTGTTTTCATTTATTTCTATGGAATATATTTTGTCAGACAGTAGCGGACTGTTGGATGTATTGAACTGATGGACGATTTCCTGGTTGTCTTCGCTCAGTACATAAACCCCGTTGCCGTCCGTTCCGATCCATTTCCGGTTTCCATTATCCACTTTGATGGTCGTTACTATCGCATTATCGAGAAAATAATAAGGAATACCTTCGTCGTTAAGCAGTTTCACACGTGTGCAACGTATAGATTGGTTGTTTTCTGTCGTTGCCAGTTTAGGATTTGTCAAGTATATGGCTCCTTTGTTGGTTCCAACCCATAGGTATCCGTTTTTGTCTTCTGCCATACAGGTGTAATTGTTGGGAGAAAAGTCATTACCGTCTGTGTCAATGAAGGTTTTAAATTCATAGGATGTCGCTTCATCTAAAGAGCTGCTGTTGGCAACGGCTGTCAGGCAGGCTTGGCTGGCTGGACGGGAGATATTGATCCATTTGTCGTTGTTCGAGGTGACGAGTATGTCGTTTACCGTGTACTTTCCGTTTAATGATTCGACAGACAGGCTGTGCCATTTTCCTTCTTTATCCAATATCTTGATAGCTTTGTCGACTTCTGAATTGGTCATCCACAGGTTTCCTTCCTTATCGAAAGCAAGTCCGTCTACACGACAATAAGACCCCGCATTGCCGTGTGCGTTTTCAAGCGGACTATTCGTTCTGTTATAAACGGCAGAAGGTTCTTTGTCTATAAATTGAAAAACGCCATAACCGAAAGAAGACACATAAATGATTTCTTTTTCAGCATCATCGGTTGTGACGGCAATGCTGGTATAGTCTCTTGGCCATGTCTTTAGTTTATTCAGAACATCGGAGGGTTCCAATGCACCCCATTTTTCATAATCGTATATCATGACCGAGCCTGCCTTATTAAAGGAATTGGCACCGGTCAGGCTTTTTCCACCGGGTATAACGTATATTTTATCGTTTTCATATACGATATCATAAGAACTGTTAGAATATGGGCCATCCAAAATTATGGCTTCGTTTACGGCTTCGAACTGGTTGGCTCCTGTTCTTTTGATAGAACGCAGGCCTTTGCTTCCTTCGGCTATCCAATATTTATCAGTCTGATAAGTGCTGATATCTTTTATGGATAGATTACCGATCTGGTCAAAAGTTTTTGTATCTGTAAAAATATAGACTTGGGATGTGGCTATGCAAGCCAGTTTTTCTCCCACAATTTTCATATCGTTCATTTGTGTGTTATTGACCAAGGGAACGACAGTTCCATCCGATTCGTAGTAGACTCCTTTATTTTGAGATAGATAGAACAGTTTGTCTTTGAATAAGGATATTTTGTCAATGGAATTTTCGGATGGAAATCCTGCAATCGGATATGTTTTCCAGTTTGATCCGTCCAGCAGGTTGTCATTTAAAGAAGCGTATATGACCGTAGACTTTTGATCTTCTTTTGTGGAAGCGTATATATTATTGTTGAAAATGGCACAAGATGTTATATTTTTAGATAAGTTATAGGTGTCGGTTATTTCTTTCTTATCCATGTTGACAACTACTATGCCGGATTGTATGGACAAATAGGCATATTCGTTATAAATCATAACGGAATTAAGCGATTTTTCTCTTAAGGAAGTTGTCATGTACAGATAAGGTATGTTTTTTACGGAACCTTCTTCCAGAATGTCTATATTGGAATTATTGTAGACAATCAATAATGATTTTGTTTGTTTGTTGTAGGAAATGGATTGGATATCCGTGTCGCTCAATCCATTTCCTTTATAATATTGTTTGATGCTGTTATCTTCTTTTCCGTATGTGTATAAAGCTCCTTCTGCTACGACAAATACTTGATCGGCCGATTCTTCCACACAATTGGTATTATTGTAGGAAAGATATGTTTTCCATCCGAGCGTATTGTCATTGACTGGCGAAGCGGAGAATGATAATAAGAAAAGTAAGATGACAGTTAATATATTTCTCATATTAATTACAATATTAAAATGTGTGATCTGATAAAAAAGCAGTCAGTTTTTTGACTGCCTCGGCACGGTGGCTGATCTGGTTTTTAATATCATTGCCCATTTCGGCAAATGTTTGCGAATAGGTATCGGGAACAAATATGGGATCATATCCGAAACCGCTTCCGCCTCTTTTTTCGCTTATGACCGTACCGTTGACGATACCTTCAAACAAATGTTCTTTTCCATTCAAGATAAGAGCGATTACCGTGCGGAAACGGGCTTTCCGGTTTTCTTTATTTTCCATTTCATGGAGAAGTTTGTCCATATTGGCTTCCGAATCATGTCCGGGACCGGCATAACGTGCCGAATATACTCCGGGAGCGTTGTTCAGAGCTTCTACTTCAAGTCCGGTGTCGTCAGCGAAGCAGTCATATCCGAAATGTTCTTTAATATAGCGGGCTTTTTGTAAGGCGTTGCCTTCTAACGTGTCTGCTGTTTCGGGTATATCCTCGTGGCAGTCGATATCTGAGAGGCTGATTATTTCTGCATATCCGACTGTAATTTTCCGGACTTCATCCAGCTTATGCCGGTTGTTTGTTGCGAATACAAGTTTCATGTTTGTTGCTGTTATGAATAAAAAAGCACTTCTATACGATGTATATATAACGTATGGAAGTGCTTTAAATTGTTTGGATGATTGTTTTATGTTTTTATCTGGTCAAACCCTTCTCCATATACCCCTCTGACAATGCTTTGAGAGATGAAAGCCTGATGGTCGATTTGTTTTACCAGGCGGAAAATAGAAACGGATTCTGATTTTTTAGCCAGCAATACAACGACTTTGACCGGTTTGCGGGAATATCCGCCTACACCGTCGAGAATGGTGCAACCACGGTCCAGGTCATGGATGATCCGCTCGGCTATTTCGTCGTATTTCTGAGAGAATATCAGGAACTGAACGGATTGACGGTTTCCGTTCAGGACGACATCGATTATATAATTGCTTACAAACATTTCAACAAAACCGAAAACGATTTTTTCGACATCATGGAACAGGAAAAATGAAGAACCGATGATGATAAAATCGCAGAACAGCAAGGCTCGCCCGATCGATATATTCCTGTATTTGTTCACAATAGCCCCGACGATATCCGTTCCACCAGTACTGCCGTTTGCCGAAAAAACAAGTCCGAGACCTGCTCCGCAGAGGAATGCGCCGATGATGATGGACATAAACGGTTGGTCGTGTAAAAGAGGTTGGCCTTTCAGAAGCCATTCGAAGAATGACAAGGAGGCTGACAGGGAGAACACTCCGAAAATCGTTTTTATCAGGAACTTGAATCCTAAAATTTTCAGTGCCGCCAACAGTAATACGATGTTTATGACAAAGTAAGATACTGAAACGGGGATTAATTCATTACTAGCAAAAAAGATCAAGGCGCAAATACCACTGACTCCACCGGTGATAATTTCATTCGACAGAATGAAAGCGTTGAAGCCAAAGCCGTACAAGAGAGTACCCAACAGGATCATCAGGTAATCTTGTACAGCAAAATAGACTTTGTCGTTTATAAGCTTCATATAAATAAATTTAGATTACGATGTTTACAATCTTTCCGGGAACAACGATAATCTTTTTCGGGGTCTTGCCTTCCATCCATTTGGCGGAATTTTCATGGGCAAGAGCGGCTTTTTCTATCTCTTCGCGGGGCATATCGGCCGGAAGTTCCATGCTGAAACGGGCTTTGCCGTTAAAGGAGATAGCATAAGTAAGCGAATTTTCTTTCAAGTATTCTTCGTTGTAGACAGGCCATTCGGCATCGCATACGGTAGTATCGTGACCGCAGGTGTGCCATAATTCTTCAGCAATATGAGGAGCAAACGGAGTAAGCAGAACGATTAACTGTTCCAGAATCGGCCGTTTGTTGCATTTCAGGCTGCTCAATTCGTTTATACAGATCATGAAGGCACTGATGGAAGTGTTGTACGAGAAATGTTCGATGTCGTATGTCACTTTCTTGATCAATTTGTGCAATGATTTCAGTTCATCGGCCGTCGGTTCTGCATCTGTGATCTGCAAGCTGTCCGTATTGCCGAAGAACAATCCCCAGAGCTTTTTCAAGAATCGGTGCACGCCGTCGATACCGTTCGTATCCCACGGTTTGGACTGTTCCAGCGGGCCCAAGAACATTTCGTACAGGCGAAGCGTGTCGGCACCGTATTTTTCGACAATCATATCCGGATTGACCACGTTGAACATCGATTTCGACATCTTTTCAACAGCCCATCCGCAAATATATTTGCCGTCTTCCAATACAAATTCCGCATCGTTATATTCCGGACGCCAGTTTTTGAAGGCTTCGATATCCAGTATATCGTTTGATACGATGTTTACGTCTACATGGATAGGGGTGACCTCGTATTGGTCTTTCAGATTCAGAGATACGAATTTGTTTGTGCCGTTGATACGGTATACGAAGTTGGAACGTCCCTGGATCATACCTTGGTTGATCAGTTTCTTGAACGGCTCCTCTTCGCAGACGAGTCCTAAGTCAAACAGGAATTTGTTCCAGAAACGACTGTATATCAAGTGTCCGGTAGCATGTTCGGTGCCCCCTATATATAGGTCAACATTGCGCCAGTATTCGTCTATGTCCTTCGCAACCAAAGCCTGGTTATTGTGTGGATCCATATAGCGCAGGTAATAGGCGGATGAACCGGCAAATCCCGGCATCGTACAAAGTTCCAACGGGAAGACAGTCTTGTTGTCTATTTTGGAAACTTCCGTGACCTCCTGTTTTACGGTGTCCCATGCCCATTTTACGGCATGTCCCAGAGGTGGTTCGCCTGTTTCGGTCGGCAGGAATTTATCTACTTCCGGCAATTCCAACGGCAACTTGTCTACCGGCAACATCTGCGGCATACCGTCTGCATCGTAATAGACAGGGAACGGTTCGCCCCAGTAACGCTGGCGGCTGAAGATAGCGTCGCGCAGACGGTAGTTCACCTTTACGCGTCCTAACTTATGTTCTGCCACGTATTTCTTGGTGGCGGCGATTGCTTCTTTTACGGTCAGGCCGTTCAACGACAAGTCGCAATGAGGCGTCACGTCCGGTCTCGGTGAGTTGCAGACGATTCCTTCTTTTGCATCGAAGCTTTCTTCGCTTACATCGCAACCTTCGATCAGCGGGATAATCGGCAAGTTGAAATGTTTGGCGAATGCATAGTCGCGGCTGTCGTGTGCCGGAACGGCCATGATAGCGCCTGTTCCATATCCGGCCAGTACGTAGTCGCTGATCCAGACGGGCACGGCGTCACCCGTGAACGGGTTGATAGCGTATGAACCGCTGAATACACCCGTAACGGAACGATCAGCGATACGTTCGCGCTCCGTACGTTTTTTAGTGCGGTCCAGATAAGCGTCGACTTCCTGTTTCTGCTCCGGAGTCGTTAATTGTGCCACCAGTTCGCTTTCAGGAGCCAAGACCATGAAAGTGACACCGAACATTGTGTCGGCGCGGGTTGTAAAGATGGTAAACTCAAGGTCGCTGTCTTTTACTTTGAACTGGATTTCGGCACCTTCGCTACGGCCGATCCAATTGCGTTGTGTTTCTTTCAGCGAGTCTGTCCAGTCGATCGTGTCCAGTCCGTCCAGAAGACGTTGTGCATAGGCGGATACACGCAGGCACCACTGACGCATGATTTTTTGTTCCACCGGATAGCCACCACGTTCGGAAACGCCGTTCACCACTTCGTCGTTGGCCAGTACCGTACCCAATGCGGCACACCAGTTTACCATCGTTTCGCCCCGATAAGCGATCCGGTAGTTCAGCAGGATTTCCTGTTTCTCTTTTTCGCTTTTGGCTTTCCATTCGCCGGCAGTGAAATGCAATTCTTCGCTGCAAGCGACATTCAGGCCTTCTGTTCCGGACTGTTCGAAAGCGGCAACCAGTTCGCTGATAGGACGTGCCTGCTTTTTATCATTGCAGTAGTAGCTGTTGAACATCCGGATGAATGCCCATTGCGTCCATTTATAATATTCGGGGTCGCAAGTACGGATTTCGCGGCTCCAGTCATAGCTGAAACCTATTTTGTCCATCTGCTCCCGATAACGGGCGATGTTTTTCTTTGTCGTTACTTCAGGATGCTGTCCGGTTTGGATGGCATATTGTTCTGCCGGCAACCCATAAGCATCGTAGCCCATCGGGTGCAGGACGTTGAATCCTTGCAGACGTTTATAGCGGGAATAAATATCAGAAGCAATATAGCCGAGCGGGTGGCCTACATGTAGTCCTGCTCCTGACGGATAGGGAAACATGTCCAATACGTAATACTTTGGTTTGTCGGCATTTTTTTCGACTTTATAAACTTTATTGGCAATCCAGTATTCGTGCCACTTTTTTTCAATTTCTCTGAAATTGTATTCCATGATTATTTATTGTTTATTTTATCGTTTTCTATTTAAAGCCACAAAGTTAGTGAATTTTGTAATACATAAAGGTTTGAAGCGTCAAATTGCAAGGATGGGCAGGACAAAATTTCATTCTGAAAGCAATGGATGGCAACTCGAAAAATACAATATCCCCCTTTAGGCCTCAAATGTACAATAAATTTCTGGTTTATAGCGAAATGATAAAAATGTCTGTTTCTTAAAAAATATTACCCTATAGGGAAATTTGAATTAGATAGGGTAGAAAATCGAATTAGATGGGGTAGTAGTTTCGATTCAGACGAATGGCTTTTTTGAAAATGAGACAATAAGGATGAAAAACAAGAAAGGTTCTGTTGGATAGAATAGATATGAGAGGGTAGGGGACACTTATAAAAAAATCCCCCGCAGGAGGGCGAGGGAACCTAATGTTTTCACAACGGAATAATCCTTATTGTGATTTGCTTCATTTTAGTAGAACAAATGTATGGAATAAAAGGTTTGTATGCAAATATATTTTAGAAATATTATTTATATATTTGGGAAAATAAAAATGATATACCATGAAAAGAATTTTGGGATTGGATTTAGGCACGAGTAGTATAGGGTGGGCATTGGTAAATGAAGGTGAAGGAGCCGAGGAAATATCATCAATCGTTCAGTTAGGTGTAAGAGTCAATCCTCTGACTGTGGATGAAATGCAAAATTTTGAAAAAGGAAAGAGTATTACAACCAATGCCGATAGAACCCTTAAAAGAAGCATGCGCCGTAATTTGCAACGATACAAATTACGGCGTGACGTGCTAATCGAGCTTCTGAAAAAAGTCGGGTTTATTACAGATAAAACGATCCTTTCTGAACAAGGGAATAGAACCACGTTCGAAACTTACCGTTTGCGGGCAAAGGCTGCTGAAGAAGAAGTCTCTTTGGAAGAGTTGGCTCGTGTGTTGTTGATGATAAACAAGAAACGAGGATATAAAAGCAGTCGGAAAGCAAAAGGAGAGGAAGATGGTTCTTTGATTGACGGGATGGAGATTGCCAAGAAATTGTATGATGAGGATTTGACTCCCGGACAATTTTGTCTGCAATTACTTGAATCAGGTAAGAGAACTTTTCCTGATTTCTATCGTTCAGATTTGCAGGATGAATTTGATAGGATATGGAATTTTCAAAAACAATTCAATCCTCAATCTTTTTGTGATGCAGCCAAAGAAGAGGTTAAAGGAAAAAATAAAAGTCAGACTTGGGCTATTCTGGCAAAATACTTTACATGGACCAAAGAGGTTAGTGTTTGGAACGAGAATGAGTCCAAAACAGAAAACCAAGAAAAAGAATATAGGCTTGTCGGTATTAAACGGACGGTGAAAGGGGAGGCATTGAAAAAGGAAAACTATCGTTGGCGTGTACAAGCTCTTACCGAGCAATTGGATTTGGAAGAGATAGCTGTAGTATTACAAGAAATCAATGGACAGATAAGTGCGTCAAGTGGTTATTTGGGGGCTATCAGCGACCGAAGTAAAGTCCTTTATTTCAATCATCAGACAGTTGGGCAATACCAAATGGCAGAATTGGATAAGAATCCCAACATGAGTTTGCGCAATATGGTATTTTACCGGCAGGATTATTTGGATGAGTTCAATGTGATTTGGGAAAAACAAACGGAGTATCATAAAGAACTGACACCGGAACTAAAGAAGGAGATACGTGATATTATTATATTTTACCAAAGGCGCTTGAAAAGCCAAAAAGGTTTGGTTAGTTTTTGCGAATTTGAAAATAGGGAAGTCATTGTCGAAAAAGACGGCAAGAAACAAACTAAAATTATAGGATGTAGAGTTATACCTCGATCACATCCGCTGTTTCAGGAGTTTAAGATATGGCAGACATTGAATAATATAGAAGTGTTTGTGGGCGAGAAAAGGAAAAAACGCAAGCAAACGAATGTTTCCTTTGGTCTGTTTGACAATACAGTGGATGCCTTGGCGATGGAAGGCAGACGTTTTCTGTATCAAGAAGAGAAAGAAATATTAGCCAAAGAACTTTCTTGCAAAAAAGATTTGACGAAAACGGAGGTGTTAAAACTTTTATTCGAAAATCCACAAGAGTTGGATATGAATTTCAAACAGATAGATGGCAATTGTACAGGGTTCGCTCTGTTTTCAGCATATAGCAAGATGATTGAAAAGTATGGTTATGAACCATTGGATTTTAAGAAACCGGCTGATGAAATAATCGCTCAATTAAAGGCTGTTTTTGTGGATTTGGGATGGAATACCGATTTGCTTTCCATCGATTTGGATAAAGAGGGTAAGGATTTGGAAATGCAACCTTATTTCAGGCTTTGGCATCTATTGTATTCATTCGAGGGTGATAATACGCCTACCGGAAATGGTAAATTGATTGAAAAAATCATGCAATTGTGCAGGGTTGAGAAAGAATACGCCATAGAATTGGCGAATATATCGTTTCAAGATGATTACGGAAGTTTAAGTGCTAAAGCTATTAAAAAAATTTTACCCTATTTGAAAGAGGGCAGTCAGTATGACATAGCTTGTGAGTATGCCGGCTATCGTCATTCCAAATCATCGTTGACTAAGGAGGAGATAGAAAACAAGGTTTTAAAAGACAAATTGGATATCCTTCCTAAAAACAGTTTGCGCAATCCTGTGGTAGAAAAAATTCTGAACCAAATGGTGAATGTGATCAATGCGGTTATTGATGCGTATGGAAGGCCTGATGAAATTCGTGTGGAACTGGCGCGGGAACTGAAAAAAAGTGCCAAAGAACGTGAGGAACTAACTAAGGTTATTGCAAAGAATACTCGTGAACATGATGAAATACGCAAATTGTTACAATCAGAATTTGGTATGATACATGTGAGTCGCAATGATATCATACGATATAAACTTTATGAAGAGTTGAAAGAAAATGGATATAAGACGTTGTATTCCAACCAGTATATTCCGAAAGAAAAACTTTTCAGTAAAGAAATAGACATCGAACATATCATTCCGCAGGCTCGGCTTTTTGATGATTCGTTGTCCAATAAAACATTGGAATATAGGGCAATCAATATCGAGAAAGGAAATAAGACTGCCTACGATTTCGTAAAAGATAAATATGGGGAAGAGGGATTACAGGAATATCTCAATCGTTGTGAAAATGTATGTAAGGACAGGAAAGCCAAACTCCGGAAATTAAAGATAGAACAGAGCGATATTCCGGATGGATTTATCGACAGAGATTTGCGGAATACGCAATATATTGCTAAAAAAGCTCTTGCCATGCTGAATGATATTTGTCGCAGAGTGGTGGCTACGACCGGTTCTATTACGGACAAGCTGCGGGAGGATTGGCAACTTGTGGATGTTATGAAAGAGTTGAACCTACCGAAGTATGAAGCCTTGGGATTGGTAGAGAGTTTTGAGGATAAGGATGGAAGAATAATCAAACGGATAAAAGATTGGACAAAGAGGAACGACCATAGGCATCATGCGATGGATGCACTAACTGTTGCGTTCACCAAAGATGTGTTTATCCAGTATTTTAATAATAAAAATGCCGCTTGGAAATCCGATTGTAAGGAACATACGAATATAGTAGGTATAAAGACCCGTTATTTTGAGTCGGGAAAGGCTGTTCCACCTATGCCATTAGGGCAGTTCAGGACAGAGGCAAAATGGCATTTGGAGAATCTGTTGGTTTCTATCAAGGCTAAGAACAAAGTAGTTACGACCAATGTGAATTGCATCAAAAAGAAAGGGGGAATATTCAAGAAGCACCAGCAAACTCCACGTGGACAATTACATTTGGAAACAATCTACGGAAGCCATAAACAATATTTAACGAAGATGGAAAAAGTGAATGCTTCTTTTGATGCAGCCAAGATTGCAACTGTAAGCAGGCAAAATTACAGGAATGCCTTGTTAAAGCGTTTGGAAGCTTTTAGAAATGATCCCAAGAAGGCGTTTACCGGTAAAAACTCGTTGGAAAAGAATCCGATCTATTTGGATAGGGCGCAAACCATGCAAATGCCGGACAGGGTACAAATAGTCGAATTGGAAACGGTTTATACGATACGTAAACCTATTGATCCTGGTTTGAACGTAGATAAAGTAGTAGATACGAAGATTCGTACTATTTTGGAACAACGCCTGAAAGAATATGGAGGAGATGCCAAGAAAGCATTTGTCAATTTGGATGAAAACCCTATATGGTTAAATCGGGAGAAAGGAATAAGTATCAAGCGGGTGAGTATTCGAGGAATCAATAATGCCCAATCGCTGCATGTGAAGAAAGATAAAAACGGGAATCCGATATTGGATGAAAACGGAAAACAGATCCCTGTGGATTTTGTAAATACCGGTAATAACCACCATGTGGCTATTTATCGTAAACCCGTCTTGGATAAAAAAGGACAGGAGATGTTTGATGAGGATGGCAATCTGATGTATGAATTGGATGAGGTTGTCGTTTCTTTCTTTGAGGCAGTAACACGGGCTAATTTGGGGTTGCCTGTTATCGATAAAGATTACAGAAGAAGTGAAGGCTGGCAATTCTTGTTTAGCATGAAGCAAAATGAATACTTTGTATTTCCGAATGAAAAAACAGGTTTCAATCCAATGGAAATAGATTTGTTGGATCCGAATAATTATGCGGTGATTAGTCCGAATTTGTTTAGAGTGCAGAAGTTTTCTTCTAAATACTATGTCTTTAGACTTCATTTGGAAACAACAATAGAGGATAAAAAGGAGTTACAAGAAATAACGTGGAAACGTATTACTTCATTAACTAAAATAGATAGAATGGTTAAAGTCCGAATTAACCACATTGGGCAAATCGTTTCAGTGGGAGAGTACTAAGCCTATTAGATATTGAAATAAAAAAGGTTGTATGCTATTTTCAAAAAGGTTGTACCCTTTTCCAAAATAGCATACAACTTTTTCTTAAATATTTTTTATCCCGATTAATAACAGATTAAAATCGAATGGCTTATGATCAAGAAAACCCTTTATTTTGGAAATCCCGTTTACTTGTCTTTAAAAAATGCTCAGTTGGTAATAAAGTTACCGGAGGTAGTCAGGAATGATACATTGCCTGAAAGTTTCAAACGAAACTCGGAAGTGACCAAATCTATTGAGGATATCGGAGTTATGGTACTGGATCATAAACAGATTACCATCACTTCGGGAGTATTGGAGGCTTTGCTTGAAAATAATAGTGCTGTTATTACGTGCGATAGTAAAAGTATGCCGGTAGGTTTGATGCTTCCTTTGTATGGGAATACAACGCAAAACGAAAGATTCCGTCAGCAGTTGGATGCTTCTTTGCCGTTGATGAAACAACTTTGGCAGCAAACCATAAAGGCAAAAATTGAAAATCAAGCAGCAGTATTGAAAGAATACTCCGATACAGAAGTGAAATGTATGCATGTATGGGCTGCCGATGTAAAAAGCGGAGATTCAAATAACCTGGAAGCCCGTGCTGCTGCTTATTATTGGAAGAATCTGTTTCGAATAGAAGGTTTTACAAGAGATAGAGAAGGTATTCCACCTAATAATCTGTTGAATTATGGGTATGCTATTTTGCGAGCAGTTGTTGCTCGTAGCCTGGTGGCAAGTGGGCTTTTACCTACTTTTGGAATCCATCATCACAATCGTTATAATGCTTATTGTTTGGCAGATGACATTATGGAACCTTATCGTCCGTATGTAGATCGATTGGTTTGTAACATTATAAAGCAGGGGGTAGATTATGCGGAACTGACGAAGGATTTGAAGGTGCGATTACTTTCTATTCCTACGTTAGAAACAAATATTGGCGGAAAACGTAGTCCGCTAATGGTAGCTGTCGGGCAGACAACGGCTTCTCTATATAAATGTTTTAGTGGTGAATTACGTAGAATTTCCTATCCTGAAATGTAATATGGATAGGTTTAGCGAATATCGTATTATGTGGGTACTTGTACTATTTGATTTGCCTACTGAAACAAAGAAGGATAAGAAAATGTATGCTGATTTCAGAAAGAATTTGCAAAAAGATGGATTTACAATGTTTCAGTTTTCTATCTATGTCCGTCATTGTGGCAGTAGTGAGAATGCGGCAGTGCATATAAAAAGAGTTAAATCTTTTCTTCCTGAGTATGGAAATGTAGGCATCATGTGTATCACAGATAAGCAATTTGGGAATATTGAGCTTTTCTACGGTAAAAAGAGTAAAGAAGTAAATGCCCCAGGACAACAATTGGAACTATTCTAAAAAGGAAAATCCTACAAAACAGTAGGATTTTCCTTTTAAACAACAATTATTTTTTTATTCTAACTTAGTGTTTAAATCCTTGATTAATAGCAAACAATGTAAATTCAGTTGTTTCTAATAGTTCAAAGATACAAAAATGAAAGCAAATCACAACATCCGGGCGGTATCTAAATACGGATATAAAGTTGTTTCTAATAGTTCAAAGATACAAAAATGAAAGCAAATCACAACCATCCCGGAAAGCACATCATCAAGGTCGCCGTTGTTTCTAATAGTTCAAAGATACAAAAATGAAAGCAAATCACAACTCCGCGGGGTAACGCATATCCGCAACTTTGGTTGTTTCTAATAGTTCAAAGATACAAAAATGAAAGCAAATCACAACATGCTGATCAGTTTATGCCTTTGCCTGATGAACAATCAAGGACCATTACATTGGCACAGTTTTCTGCCATTGGAAATACTATCTAATTTTGAGGTTATACGTGTGGTTGAAGAATCGTCCCTTATCCGTATTTACCTTGACGAATCATTCAAGGCAGAAGGTATCCGCTACTCAAAGGAGTTTTTGCGGCTCATAACCAGGCGTTGTTTCTCAAATGCCATACAGACAATCGATAGCTTTCACATACAGAAACTTGCTTGTGATGCTTTGCAGGAAATGCGCATCATCCATAGATGGAATACCACATATGTAGAAACAATAGCGAAAAAAAACGGGGGATCAAGGCGTCCCTTGATTTATATACCCGTACAAAACTCTGTAGTAAAAGTTTTGTTTTCTGTTAAGGTTTTGGCTCTTCCATAGTTAAGGGTGGAGGGCATATAGATGAACTTTAAGCCTCCACAACTTTTTTTCGATACAAAGGAACATATTATATCACAAATAATAAAATTTTTTTGTCGTTATTTACAAGATCTTGTAGGATAATATGATTTTTAAGACTATATGAACTTGATTTTTTGCCAAAAACGATTGAAAAAGGTGAAAGCTACATTCCTTTGGGACTCGGCGGATGTCCAGAAGAGGATATACAGTGGCAAAACTCAAGTCGGAAATTTTATGTTCCCCAAGTCTCCCGATCCAGATTCCGGTAGTTGATAGCTTCCGCCAAATGGCATGCTTCGATATTCGGGGCTGCTTCCAGATCGGCGATCGTACGGGAGACTTTCAGAATGCGGTCGTAGGCACGGGCGGAAAGATTGAGGCGCTGCATGGCGACCTTCAACAAAGACAGGCCGGCAGCATCGGGTACTGCGTATTCGTGAAGCAGCTTGGAGGTCATTTGGGCGTTGCTGTAAATACCTTCATGCCCGGCAAAGCGTTTTTCCTGGATGGCACGAGCTTTCATTACACGCTCACGTATCGCTTCGCTACATTCGGAAGGATGTCCGTCTGATATCTTCTCGAAAGGGACCGGCACGACTTCCACTTGTATGTCGATCCGGTCCAACAACGGACCGGAAACACGGTTCATATATTTCTGGACGGCGCCGGGAGAGCAGAGGCACGGGCGATCGGGATGATTATAATATCCGCAGGGACAAGGATTCATGGAAGCAACCAACATAAAGTTGGCCGGATAATCGACAGAGAAGCGGGCACGCGAGACCGTTATCGTCCGATCTTCCAAAGGTTGGCGCATGACTTCAAGCACGCTCCGGTTGAATTCGGGCAATTCATCCAGAAACAAGATTCCGTTATGAGCCAAGCTGATCTCGCCCGGTTGCGGAAAAGCGCCTCCACCGACCATTGCCACATTCGAAATCGTGTGATGGGGCGAACGGAACGGACGTTGTGTCATCAGGGATGTGTTCAGCCCGATCTTGCCGGCGACCGAATGTATTTTGGTTGTCTCCAATGATTCCTGCAAGGTAAAAGGTGGCAAGATGGAAGGAAGACGTTTGGCAAGCATCGACTTGCCACTTCCCGGCGGACCGATCAGGATCAGGTTGTGGCTGCCGGCCGCGGCTACTTCCATCGCACGCTTCACATTCTCCTGTCCGCGCACATCCGAAAAATCGGCTTCAAATTGCAACTGCCGCGCATAAAACTCTTCACGGGTATTGACAACCGTCGGCTCCAATTCCCGTTTTCTCGCTATGAACTCGATCACCTCCTTTATGTTCGAAACGCCATATACTTCCAGGTTATTGACAACAGCGGCTTCGCGGGCATTCTGTTCGGGGACGATAAAACCTTTGAACCCCTCTTCGCGTGCCTTGACCGCAATCGGGAGGATTCCCTTTACCGGCTTCAGACTGCCGTCCAAAGAAAGCTCTCCCATCATCATGTAGCGGCTCAGCCGGGAGGCATCCAGCTCTTCGGCCGCAGCCAGGATACCGATTGCAAGCGGCAGGTCATACGACGAGCCTTCCTTCCGGATATCGGCAGGCGCCATATTGATCACTATACGATTACGGGGAAACTTGTAGCCGCTTACCTGAAGGGCGGAAATGATGCGCTCATGGCTTTCACGGACAGCCACATCCGGCAACCCTACCAAAAAGAATTGAATACCCTTCGTGCAGTTCACTTCGATCGTAACGACCGTTGCCGATATGCCCTGTACGGCGGCGGCATAAGATTTGACTAACATAGTTAAAGATTTATGATTTATAATTTTTGATTTATGAGTCCGGATAAATATGATTTATGGATAGCGACATTGCATAAATCATAAATCTGGAATTATAAACCAATTAAGTTTTCCAACGTCTGCTTTATCTCGACTCCATTGTCCGTTTTCAGAATGATCTTCCCTTCTTCATCGATCAGGAAACAGCGGGGTAAGGCACTTACATTATACAGATCAACCAACATGGCCGCCTGTCCGGCTGAGTCGGTAACCAGATTCCAGTCGATACTGTCCTTTGCAAGGACTTTCCTCACTCCGGACTGATCGTCGTCGAGGCTGACCAACAACATATCTACCTTCTCTTTCGGGTATTTCATTGCCACTTCATCCAAATACAGATCCTCCGTCTGGCACATATCGCACCAGGGAGCCGTAAACGCAAGCAACAAATATTTCTTAGGGAAAGAATCCAGGCTGACAGGAGTCCCGTAAATGTTCTTCACATTGAAATCGGGCGCTTCGGCTCCCAAAGCCGTTCTTTTTGCGCGTGTACTGTATTCCTGCAACTTCTTTACCAGATAAAAGTCGTTCAGTTTCGGACTCAACACAGCCAACAATTCGTCCATTTGACGGGTATCGTCCGGATGATTAAAATAATGTTGTATCAAGATGACGGACGCTTCTTCATCCGGATATTTCTTTATGGCGGCGGCAGCCTCTTCATTCAACAGATGGTTTACATTTGCCAGGCGCGAAGCCATATCCGTTCCTTCTATCGAGCTGTTGACATTTTCTCTGTTTTTCTTATTCAGTTGACGGATCAAGTCGGCCTGTTCCTTCAATAGAGGAGCCATTTCTTTTTTTATTGCGGAAAGACGGTCATTGATCCGTCCTCCTCTGACGCGCAACATGGCGGGATAATCTGCATCTCCGGTGATCGTCACCTTTTCTCCCTTTTCCAGATAGGCGGTAACCCAATGTGTCTTATCGGAAAAGAAAATCGTCACTTCCCTGAAATCCCCCTGTTTCTGTTCGATCAAGAATTCGCCCGGCTTTTCGCAAGTCACCGTATCCACAACTTTTATATCTTCATTCTCAAAAACGGCATATAAGGTCTGATCCTCCAGATTGGTAAGTTTCCCTTCTATCCGGTAAGCAACATCTCCGCCACACGATGACAAAGAAACGATAACCCCAACGACCAGTAATAAATGTCTAATCATGTTACACCTCACATCTCGTATTTACAGATAATTTGGGGTAAAGGTAGGAATAGATTTTTAAAACATCCTAACATTTATGCTAAATTTAATGTATATATACAAAAAAACAGCATTCTCCTTATCCTTTCCGTCTAAAACATTTTGGATAGTTACAATGTAAACATCCATACTCTCGTTGTTTAACATCTTTTCCTATACCTATTATTCCACTGACAGATTTTAGAGGATACATCAATCCTGATTGCATCAACCGAATACCATTTGTATGCTCCCCATCCAGAAAAGAGAATAATGTATGCTGTTCCTTAATATTCCAACCACAATAACCCGGACTATAACGATTAGTAATACCATATTCTTTTTGATGATACTCTTCTGCCAGTTGCTTTTGCATAAAATTCGCTGTTGCTTCAACTATCTCAGAACCAATGCAATCAACAATATACCGGTCAACTATATCGTTCCAAAAATTCAAATTCTCCATCCACTCCTGAAAACGAATTCCTGCTGTTACTGTAAAAACAGCAAACTGTATGCAATCTTTTAATGAATTATGAATAATTTGACCTGTATCAAAGCATACATCTCCAATATGTAACAACTCTTTTTCATAATAACCATTACATATCTTATAACCAAACGAAGGATTAGAGTGCCAAGCTGATAGCCTCAATAAAGAATCTATTTTATCAAGAATATCATCATCCGGCTGATAATCGGAATATCCCATAGCCGTCAATATATCTGATCTGGTAAGAACAAGATCACAAAATGAAAAAGAAGATTTTGTTTGTAACATCAAATTTACATTTTGAAAAATCAAAAAAGCACATAAAAATGTGTCAAAACGATCTTGTTCCCACACTTGACGCAAGATCATATAAAAACTAATCATATAACATTCTAATTAATAAGACCAGTTCTTTACCTTGCGTCAAGTGCGAAGACAAATACATTTTGGCACACTATCATAATAGATCAATACCCTGGATTTTGAAGTATAACTCCTTTACCTTCATTGATATATTTCTGAGGAATAGGGAATAACACTTTAAAATCATCAGCCAACGTATTAGGACGAAGCTTAGCATACTCAATAAACTTTCCATGGCGAATGAGATCTTCTCTGCGATGTCCTTCACAATACAACTCATGACCTCTTTCCAATAATATCGTTTCATTAAATTTTTCCATCGATAAATATTTATCACTTGCCAAAACATTGAGCCCTGCCCGCAAACGAACCTGATTAACTAAAGCAACAGCCTCACCTGTCGGTCCGCTTTGTCTGTTTATTGCTTCAGCCAATAATAATAAAACATCTGGATACCTAAACACAATTAATGCAATTGTACTCTTATTTCCGATCGCCGTAGGATCTTCTCCATATTTCACAGGAAGAGCTCCTACACCCATATCACCGGCTCCTCCAGGATTTTGCCGGTTGTAGACAACACCATCAGAAGCTGTATATTCACCTAATAAACCGCTTAATCGTTTATCTCCTTTTTCAAACGTATCATAGAAAGACCAGAACACCCTAAAACCCGAATATTTGGCAATGGCGGGATTTTTTGTGACAAAGTTATAAGGGAGAACACAAGTGAGCCATTGATTAAAAAAAGTTGACGTACAAGGATTTGAGTAAATAACTTCATTGTTTTTCTCATGTTCTTTTGAAAATACATCTTCATAATTATCCATCAGGCTATATCCTAATCCCATTATTTCACGTCCTACACTTTCAGCCTCTTTCCAACGTGCTTTCTGCATATAAAATTTCATAAGGATTGTCATTGCTGTTCCTTTTGTGAATCTCCCCCAATCCGAATCGTCGTATTTTTGAGGTAACACAGCAATAGCATCTTTCAAATCCTGCTCAATAAACAGATCCATTTCCTGCTCAGTAGCACGGGGAATGATCTGTTCCCTGACCGGATCTTTCAATATTTCAAGAGAAGCAATAGGGAAAGTTCCATAATGCGTATAGATCAAATAAGAGAGCCATGCTCGCATCGTTTTAATTTCAGCAATATATCTTTTCTTCAGGTCCTCATTTGCCATCGGTAAATTTTCAATACGATCAATATCCATTGTATATTTACTGATCTTATTATAATTATTGTATGGATATAATGCCCTTCCTGTAGTTGGTGTGTATTTCAGCTCATTCAAACCGGACCAGGTGCCCCCATCTCCCCAATTACAAGTCAAAATATCCGTAGTCATTTCAGGCGTCAGCAGGAAGCTATCTCCGTTATAACAACTCCAGAACCCTGCATCTCCTTGGTCTTTCATGTCATTATAACAAGCTGTAACCAAATACTTTGCATCATCTTCATTTTTCAGGAATGTTTCCGTAGAAATAAGACTGTAATCCATTCTTTCCAGTTCACATCCTGTTAGGATGCAAACCAATGCTGTATATAAA
>OJKP01000526.1_pt1 | contig 28407 bp, 16 predicted proteins | sample 1596521 | NCBI WGS metagenome assembly OJKP01 (sample SAMEA4350130, study PRJEB24818) | metagenome | biome: human; feature: gut; material: faeces | place: Denmark | collected 2013-09
TCAAGGAGTCCTGCGGGAAGAAACAAGGACAATACGGACTTGTAATCTATGGGCTGAGTTCTATTCATGACGCAAAGATAAAAAATAATATTGGATTGTTAAAAACACAACAATATTATTTGATCCACAACTGCACCCCCTAAGCGCACTACGGTTTGGAGCAAAAAAAATCCCCGCAGTCCCGAAGGACCACGAGGAAACACCCCTGTGGGCGTTGACGGATTCGAACCGCCGACCCTCTGCTTGTAAGGCAGATGCTCTAAACCAGCTGAGCTAAACGCCCGATATATTGTATCGGTTGCTTTAAAGTATTGCTTAGTTCCTTAAAGCGAGTGCAAAGGTATGGCTTTTTTGTGAAACCACCAAATATTTCTACAAGTTTTTTCAAAAAAAGTTTGTTTTTGTTGCATTTTAGGGTGTTTTGCTGAGAAGAAACTCCCACAGATTTCACAGATTCTCACAGATGGTGCGTGTTTGGAGTGAATTCTGCGTTCTGTGGGAATACAGTTCTCCCACGGATTGCACTGATCAACACAGATGGTTGGTTGCGTTAGTGGTTGCGTGGGTACGGCAGGATGCCATACCCTCCTACATCTGTGTAAATCCGTGCTATCTGTGGGAGGCCCTTCTCTACAAGAAGGTTCTGTGCAGATCTGTGAAATCTGTGGGAGAAAATCACAGTAAGAAGGTTCTGTGAATTCTGTGAATTCTGTGGGAGAAAATCACAGCGAGAAGGTTCTGTGAATTCTGTGAATTCTGTGGGAGGAAATCAGCTTGGTTGGTGCAGCTGAGACAGCTGCACCAACTGAGAGTTAGCTGCGTGGGTATGGCAAGGATGCCATACCCTCCTAAAGTTAGTCCTTTTCGATGAGCACGGTGGCGTAGGCGGAGATGCCCTCCATGCGACCGGTGAAGCCGAGCTTCTCTGTAGTTGTTGCCTTGATTGACACGTTGTCGACATCGGTCTGCATCACTGCGGCGAGGCAGCGTTGCATCTCAGGTATGTGCGGATTGAGCTTCGGACGCTCGGCACACACCGTAGCGTCTACGTTACCTATGCGGTAGCCCTTGGTAGCGATGAGGTCGACGGTCTTGCGCAGCAGTATCTTACTATCGACGTTGAGCGTCTCGGCAGCCGTATCGGGGAAGTGGTAGCCAATGTCGCGCATATTGGCAGCACCGAGCAGTGCATCGCAAATGGCGTGGATGAGCACGTCGGCGTCGCTATGTCCGAGCAAGCCGAGTTCGTAGTCGAGGCGGATGCCGCCGAGCCACAGCTCGCGACCCTCCACCAGTTTGTGGACATCATATCCTAATCCGGTTCTGATTTTCATATTAACGACGCTTGAAGAGATCCTTTATTCCGTCCATATCGAACGACAGCGAGAAGCGCAGCGTCTGATCGAGTGGGTTCGACTTTGCGGTGGCGATGACGTAGCCGGCATCGAGCGAGAAGACGCTCATGCGGAAGCCTGCGCCCACGGTGAAGTACTTGCGATTGCCCTTGTTCTCCGACTCGTGGTGGTAGCCGGCACGCACCGAGAACTTATCGTTGTAGACATACTCGGCACCAAGGCTCCAGCGTATCTCCTGCATCTCCTCCTTAAATCCGCCAGGTGCGTCGCCGAAACTCTTGAACACACCGCTGATTGACGAGAGGTCGTAGTAGTCCTTACGCTTGCGCTGCTCGAACTCCTCGTTTGTCTCGCCATCGTTCTTCACCGGCATGGTGGGCACGAGCGGTTTGTTGGCGTCGGCAGCGATGGTGATGCGGTTGTACTCGTCGAGCGGAATCATCAGCGACGCACCGAGACGCAGGTTGGCAGGGATAAACTCCGACTCGTCGGTGCCACCGAAGTTAATCTTCGAACCGATGTTCGACATATTAAGACCAAAACCGAGCTGACACTCGCGCTGTCCGATGTTGATATAATTCTGGTAGTAGGCTGCGAGGTCTACGGCGAATGCCGAGCCTGGCGACGTGTCCGACGTATAGTCGTAGGTAAGGTCGGAGTAGATCCAGCGCACGGCTGCAGCGATAGAGAACTTCTCGCTGAGCATGATTGAGTAAGCCACGTCGACTGACATCTCATACGGATTGATGGTCATCGAGTTGTCGTCTGTAGCACCCATATTGGTGTACACCTCGCCGAGCGAGAAGTAGCGTAATGATGCCGATACGGCAGAGTAGTCGCCGATGCGATAGTAGCCTGCGAGATAGGCAAGATCTATGTCGCTCACGAGGCGGCGCAACCACGGGGTGTAGTTGAGCGATACGCCGGCGCGTGAGATGGTGAACGGATACTTCGCTGGGTTCCAATACTGCGACACTACATCAGGGTCTGTAGCCGCACCGATGTCGCCCATACCGCCGGCGCGTGCGTCAGGTGCTATCGACTGCGAAGTCACCGACGAGGTCTCCGGTCGGAACATATCCTGCTTCTCCTGAGCGGCTGCAGGCAGCGTAATGAGTGCGGCGAAGAGTAGTGCCGCCAACTTCTGTGTTAGTTTCATCTTCTTTGTTATTATTATATTTCGGGCGTACTGCGTTGTACGTAACGACCGACGCGCCCGTTATTATAAACGCCCGAACTACTTAATTATTGCCTACAACGATAAGTTTCTTGGCTTTCGATATGCGTGTGGAGCCTTCAGAGGTGAGGTGAACGCGGTAGAGATACACTCCTGTCTGCAAGCGCGAACCGCCATCAATGGTCAGATTCCAGGGCACGGTGTAGGTACTTGTAGCACTCACACCGCTCTCCTCGTGTCGCCAGAGGAGGCGTCCGCTCACGTCGAACACGTCGATGATGACACCAAGTTCTGCGCCCGTACGGTCGTGACTGATGATGAATGTCGTCTGCTCGCGCGCAGGGTTATTGGTGCAGCCTATCGAGAACGACGGTTTCTGACTCTGAACGACGTGGAACGTAAGCTCGGCTGTGGAGTAGTTGTTCAGAATGTCCCACGCACGGAACTGCAGTTTGTGCGGTCCCACCTCCAGTTGCGGTATATTATAATATGTGGAGCCGGAGGTGTACGAACCGAAGTCGTACTGGAAGTTGTCGTTGAGCGAATAGGTCATCTCCATCTTGCCGTCGATGATGAGCTGCATGTCGTGTCCGATGCCAGCTCCCGAGGCGTTAATGCCGTCCTTATCCTTCAGTTCAGCCACGAAGTAAGGCGTAGAGTTCACACGGTCGCCGTTGCTGAACGATGGCGAGTTGAGGTAGCAATAGATGGACGGACCAACGGAGTCGTTCTGTGCTATGTCGCTGCCGCCCACCATGAAACGCTCGCTGTAGCCATGCGCCGTGAGCGTGTGGTCGTCGTTGATGGCGAAGGCGTTGATGAGTCCCGACTGATTGGAGTAGTTGATATCCTTCGGCACTGCGAACGTCATTGAGAAGCGTCCGTTAGTGATGCGGTCGTCGCCCGAGAAGATTGTCTTCGTGCGGTCGGTGTACTCGAACACCTCGTCAGCCTCCTTAGGCTGATTGAGATGACAAGTGATTGTTTCGAGATTGTCGCGCACCGTGAGCGATACGATGCCGTTGAAGTCGTCGTTGTTCTCCACATGTCCGGCTATAGTGACGAGCGAACCTGCCTTCATCGCCACCTCAGCGTTCGCCTTTGTCAGGTCGACCCCGTTGATAGAGTCGATAATGATGTGCGCTGTGGGCAGATGCAGACGTAGTGCAGGGTCGCCGAGCAACGAGTACTGCAGCGAGTTTTCTGCCAGACTCTTTCCGTTCATTTCGTTCTTCGCACGGCGCACAGCCTCGCCGAGGGCTATCGGTTTGCCGTCAGTCTCATAGGTGAGTACATGTTTCATAAACGCCGAGTTGAGCGTGGTGTTGTACGAAGCATACACGGTGCGCGTGGTGCCATAGAACGCCATTGTTCCGCCCTTAGAGTTGAGCAGTGCCGTCTCGCCGATAGTAGCCTCACCGTTGTCGAACGGCATGATATCGCACGAGGCTGTCACCCATAGTGGCATGTTCTTATTTGTGAACTCAGCGAAGTCGCTTATGCCGAGCACCTTCTCGTGCGAGATAAGTATCTCGGAGCCATGTCCTGCATAATCCATGATGAGTGCGCCCTGCTGCTGTTGCTTCTTTACGACGTTCGTCACCTCGGGATAGCTATTGCCCGCGGCACCAGCCTGCATCTTGTAGGCATCCCACATCACCTTCTTCACAACATACTGCGGATGTGCCGCTGCCACTTGGTTAGCCACAAGATTGGCATCCTTCATGTGCAGATTGCTATCGCCGTCATCGCCCATGAACATTATCGTGTTCTGCCACGAACCGCCGTTGCTGTTCTCGGCGTAGTTGATGGTCTTGTCCACCATTATCTTCGCCTCCGCATCGCTCACTACAGGGAAACGTCCCACGCCGATGTCGAGTTTGTCGACATACATCGGTTTCAAACCTTCGCCGTCGTCGAGCATAGCATGGAAACTGTCGTCGATGTAGCAGACACGACGGTCGTATGAGTTCTCGCTCTCGAACGCTAAGAGATAGTCGTCGGTGCTTTTACCCGTGTTGTGAGATGTAATCATGCGGTTGTCCCACAGACAGTCGCCGAAGAGCAACAAGTACTTCGGACGGTCGTTCTCGCCAGTGGAACGGTCGTAGAGCATCTTCATGTAGCGGCGGTACGCCGAAGCATCGGGGGTACCACTCGAGAACTCATTATAGAGTTCGTCGGCAGGCACAAGGTTCACCGTCATCGAGTCGTGCTGCTCGTGGAACGCCTTCAGTCGCTGTGCCTGCTTCAGCAGTTTCTGCGACGTAGGTATGATAATCACCAAGTCGGCTTGTGGGTCGGCATGGTGGTTCTGGTTCATTATGTTGTACACGTAATTAGGTACGGGGAAGGTAGCAGTCTTGAGGTCGGGCAGTGGGCGCGGCTTGTTCCACGCCATCGACACCATGTCGAGGCGCATCGGATTAGAACCGCTAAGCACCGAGAGCTTCACCTTCGCCGTGCCCTTCACGGCTGGTACTTGGTAGGTGCCACTACTCTCGCAGCCGTAGATGTAACTATTGTTGGAGTTAGAGGTCTGCAACGTGCCCACGATGGAGTCGTTGTACTCCACTTGCACCTTACAGTAGTTGCTCGACGTTACCACAACGTAGAGATTGCCCTTCGTGGCGTTGGGGTTCTCAGGGATGTCGACAGTCGTGTATGAGCCTTGCGATACCTGCTGCGCACTGAAAAAGTTGCGTCCACCCTTGTACCATGAGTAGCCATCCTGCTCGTGCAGGTCGTGATAGAAGTCGGGTGAGGGGTAGAACGAAGCAACGAACGTGTCGTAGTCTACCTTCGCAGGCTCAGACGATGTGTCCTCGGTGAGGAAGTAATAGCCATAGTTGGAGTAGTAGTTGCGCGTTCGGCGTTCGGCAGTTTCGGTCTCCCACGACACGGGACCGCGAGCGTAGAAGAGTCGCTTGCCACCCACCTCGCAGGTGGGCACTTCCTTCAGGTCGTCCTGCTCCACGAGGTCTTTCGCTTCGAGTGTCTCGTTGATTAGATTTCCGCCATATCCATATATCTTCACCTTATTAATATCGGTGAAGCCCGCCTGACGCACGAGTGCCGAGGTGAGCTGATGAATACCCGACTCTGCCACACTTATCTTCGCCCAACGTCCCTCGCGTAGTACGCTCTGCTTGGCATAGCGTTTTGCCGCAGGCAGCGTGTCCCACACGTTCACCTGAGCATCTGCACGCACGGCTCCTGCGCTCAACGCCCCCTTGCGGTGCACGTCGTTCTTGGCACGTGCCTCGCAGCGCAACATGAAACTCACGAGCTGCTTGTAGCGTCCGTCGCGGTACACCACGGGGTTGACGGTGGTGAGGAGCGACGCTCGCTTGCGGTCGTACGTCACGTGGGTCTCCACACGTGGCTCTGCGTCGGGCAGCTCGCTCTCGATGCGCTTGTAGTTCGCCACATCCGTAGCTCGCATGTCCGCATACTCAGGATAGACAACGCTGACGGTGTACACGGAGTCGTGCCACGCTTCGGGCAGAGGCGTGACGTGTGTGAACTGCGGTGCGTACAAGGTATCGACACGCAGCTCATCGGCTGTGAGGTGGAAGAACTGCTGGGCACTTGCGGGTAGCACCGCGCAGACTGTCAGCAGCATTAATATGGAATGGCGTAATTTCATGTCTTTTCTTTATTTGTTTCCACAAGTGTTAGGAACCGCGTTATCCAACGGATAGTGCCGTGTGTTCTACAAGAACGTTTATACTCCCACGGATTTCACGGATGAACACAGATGTTTGGTGTAAGTACACCCACGGAATTCACGGATGAACACAGAAGTTTGGATGGCTGCGTGGGCATGGCAGGGATGCCATACCCTCATATATCTGTGTACATCTGTGACATCTGTGGGAGAATATCTTAGCAGTCCCTTCCGTGACATCTGTGAGAGAATATCTTAGCAGTCCCTTCCGTGAAATCTGTGTATTCTGTGGGAGAACTTCCCCTGCAGTTCTACTTGCAGCTGAACTCCAGCACTTTGCGGTCTTCGAGGTAGCCCTCCAGCTTGTCGTCGATGTTCACCGGACCCACGCCTGCGGGTGTACCAGTGAATAGAATATCGCCGGTCTTCAGCGTGAAGAACTGCGAGATGTACGCGATCAGCTCGTCTACACGATAGAGCATGTCGCTGGTGCATCCCTCCTGCACGGTCTTACCGTTGATGTCGAGGTGGAAATGGATTGCCTGCACGTCGCGGAACTTCTCCAACGGCACCCAGTCGCCTATCGCAGCCGAACCATCAAAGCCCTTGCACAGTTCCCACGGCTTACCCTCGGCGCGCAACTTCTTCTGCAACTCGCGTGCGGTGAAGTCGATGCCCACCGTCACGGCATCGTAATAACGCGGAGCGAAACGCTCAGAGATAGTCTTGCCGAGGCGCGAAATGCGCACAACAAGCTCAGTCTCATAGTCGATGCGTCCGAGGTGATCGGGAATGAAGAAGGGCTTGTGATCCTTCAGCAGTGCCGAGTCGGCTTTTGTAAAGATAACGGGCTCCTCTGGTTTATATAACGCACCATGCAGCTCTTTATTGTGTTCGAGGTCGTTCATACCTACAGCAAATATCTTCATAAGCAATGAAAATTAAAAAGCCGCAGAAGGCTATTCACCCTCTACGGCTCCAATATTAATTATGCGTAATTGATTTCTCTAATTACTCAGCAGCAAGAGTGAAGCGCTTGTAAGCCTCGATCTTCAGATCCTTGTCCTGAGACTTGAGATAGCCAGCAACGTTCTGCTTAGCTTCGTCGCCGAACTGGAACTCCTGGTTAACGAGGCAAACCTCCTTGAGGAACTTTGCAACGCGACCCTTAGCGATGTTCTCAATCATTGTCGGGTTGAGCTTAGCTGTAGCCTCAGCGCCTACAGTCTCCTTGATCTCGCGGAACTTAGCTACGTCCTCTGCTGTGATCCAGCCCTTGCCCTGGTTAGACTCGATGTGATCCTCAGAGTCGAAGTGGTTCGGGTTGAGACCAGCCTTGTGGAGAGCAGCGTTCACTGCCTTCTCTACGAGCTCTTCCTTAGTCTTCTCAACAGCTACCTTGAACTCCTCGTTCTTCATATCCTCAGAGATTGAGCTTTCGTCGAGTGCGAGCGGCTTCATAGCAGCTACCTGCATAGCGATCTTGTGACCAACCTCAGCGTTCTCCTTGTTGAGCTGCACCATTGTGCAGAGAGTGTGCTTGTTCATGTGGTCGTAAACCTCTACGTTCTCACCCTCGAGTACGCAGTAGCCGTCGAGCTCCATCTTCTCGCCAGTGATACCTGAGCGTGCTGTAACAGCAGCCTGAACGTCAGACTCGCCGAGAGCCAAAGCCTTAACCTCGTCGAGAGTCTGAGCCTTAGCAGCGATAGCAGCGTCGAGGATATCAGATGTGAGCTTGATGAAGTCAGCACCGTTAGCCACGAAGTCGGTCTCACACTTGAGAGCGATGATAGCAGCGAAACTGCCTACCTTCTTAACGAGTACACAACCGTTAGATGTCTCGCGGTCTGAACGCTTTGCAGCGATAGCGAGTCCACGCTCACGGAGCAAGTCCTTTGCCTTATCGAAATCACCTTCTGCCTCTGTCAGAGCCTTCTTTACGTCTGCAAGACCAGCACCTGTCATAGCGCGAAGTTTCTTGATGTCTTCAATTGAAACAGCCATTTTTCTTAAGTTATTAATTAATTATTAATTATTGATGATTGATTGCTTTTTAACCTAAAAATCGGAAATTCTCCATTCCAAAATCTTGATTTACGAATTAAAGAATTTCCGATTTATATGTATTATAGTTGCTTACTCAGCAGCCTCAGCCTCTTCCTTGCGAGCCTTGCGAGGAGCCTTGCCCTCCTTCTGCTCAGCAGCAGCCTTCTCGTCAGCCTTCTCTACCTTGCGCTCCTCAAGACCTTCTGCGATAGCACCGCAGCAAGCTGAGAGAACTACGTCGATAGAATCCTTAGCGTCGTCGTTAGCCGGGATGATGTAGTCGATGTTGCGTGGGTCAGAGTTGGTGTCGACCATAGCGAACACAGGGATACCGAGGCGGTTAGCCTCACGCACTGCGATGTTCTCCTTCATAACGTCGACAACGAACAAAGCGCTCGGGAGGCGAGTCAAGTCAGCGATAGAACCGAGGTTCTTCTCCAGCTTAGCGCGCTGACGTGTCACCTGCAGAAGCTCACGCTTAGAGAGCTTTGAGAATGTACCGTCGTTCATGAGCTTGTCGATGTTCGCCATTTTCTTAACAGCCTTGCGGATTGTCGGGAAGTTGGTGAGCATACCGCCCGGCCAACGCTCGATAACGTAAGGCATGTTTACGCTCGCTGCTTTCTCAGCAACTACGTCCTTAGCTTGTTTTTTAGTAGCGACGAACAGGATCTTCTTGCCTGACTTTGCGATCTGCTTGAGAGCCTCTGCAGCCTCGTCAACCTTAGCTACGGTCTTGTGCAAATCGATGATATGAATACCATTGCGCTCCATGAAGATATAAGGAGCCATTGCCGGATTCCACTTACGACGGAGGTGGCCAAAGTGACAGCCTGCCTCTAACAACTGGTCAAAATTAGTTCTTGACATTTTCTTTGTTTGTTAAAATTGTTTACTTTCCTTTGAGTTGAATTGAACCAGCCCACGAGTAACGAATGTTCGGTCTCGCGAGTTTGGATGCTAAACGTTGTCCGGAGCATTCTAAGCCGCCGCATCAAGCAGCAGCATAGAAAGACACCAAGACTGTTTGATATTAACGCTTGCTGAACTGGAAGCGACGGCGTGCCTTCGGCTGACCCGGCTTCTTACGTTCAACCTCACGAGCGTCGCGTGTGAGGAAGCCCTGTACCTTGAGAGTCTTCTTGTCCTCAGCGTTAACCTTAACGAGTGCGCGAGCGATAGCGAGGCGAAGAGCCTGGCTCTGACCTGTGAAGCCGCCACCGTCGAGGTTTACCTTGATGTCATATTTCTCTTCCACACCGAGCAGGAGCAGCGGCTGCTTAACAACGTACTGCAGGATTGCTGATGGGAAATACTTTGTGAGTTCTTCCTTATTGATAGTGATCTTACCGGTGCCCTCTGTGAGATATACACGAGCTACGGCACTCTTACGGCGACCAATTGCATTAATCATTTCCATGTCTTATGCTTTATTTATACTGGTTAATATCGATAGCCTTCGGCTGCTGTGCCTCGTGCTTGTGCTCTGTACCGTCATAGATATAGAGGTTGTCGAGAAGACGACGACCGAGCGGACCCTTCGGGAGCATACCCTTCACAGCGTGACGGATAATCTTGTCCATACCGTCCGGACGCTTGCGGAGCTCTGCCGGAGTGTTGAAGCGCTGTCCACCAGGATAGCCAGTATAACGTGTGTAGACCTTGTCAGTTTCCTTCTTACCTGTGAAAACTGCCTTAGCAGCGTTGATGATGATAACGTTGTCACCGCAGTCTACGTGCGGAGTGAAAGTTGGCTTGTACTTTCCGCGGATGAGCTTTGCTACCTTAGAGCAGAGACGACCTACAACCTGGTCTGTGGCATCGATAACCACCCACTCCTTCTTAGCTGTTTCCTTGTTAACGGAAATAGTCTTGTAACTTAAAGTGTTCATTTTTTTAATTAAAATATTACTACTAAAAAACATTTATTTTTCTTGCACGAGCGATTCACTAACCACGCCGTCTGGCCTTTTCGACAAACGCTATTAACACCCTCATGCAGGGGACTCTAAGTGTATCCCCAAATAATCGGTCTGCAAAATTACACATTTTTTATTATATAGAAGTGATATGCAATAAGCAGCAACGAATATTTAGAATTATTTAACAAGCATAAAAGTTTCGTTTTCTCCAGTTTTTAGTGTACTTTTGCAGCAGGAAAAGGGGGTGCACTTGTCTCAAGTGCACCAACCGAATAGACCAACTGAATAGAATGTGTCATTAACTTGGTTGGTGCACTTGAGACAAGTGCACCCCCTAATGTCTCCTACTAAAGTAAAAAAGACTAACAATAACATTTTAAATCCAAAAGAACTATGAACAAACAGATTAACACAGAGAAAGCCCCAGCAGCTATCGGTCCGTACTCACAGGCTGTAGAGGCTAACGGCATGGTATTCGCATCGGGTCAGCTGCCTATCGACCCTACAACAGGTGCATTCGCAGAGGGAGGCGTAAAGGAGCAGACACGCCAGTCGCTCACCAACGCTAAGCACATCCTCGAGGAAGCAGGTACCGACCTGCAGCATGTTGTCAAGACTACTGTATTCCTCAGCGACATGGCTGACTTTGCTGCCATGAACGAGGTTTACGCCGAATTCTTCTCACAGCCGTTCCCGGCTCGCTCTGCAGTCGCAGTGAAGACTCTGCCGAAGAACGCTTTGGTCGAGGTGGAGTGTATCGCTGTTAAGTAAGCCGACCACGCCCCAGGGGGTGCACTTGTCCCAAGTGCACCAACCAACCAAGAACTGCACCAACCAAGAAGTACACCAACCGCTTGGTTGGTGCAGCAGAGACTGCTGCACCCCCTATGGGCACCGCTTTATCATATAGCGGCAATCACTCCTTCACCTTTCTTTCCATCCATCATTATTCTTAGTCCTTTCTCGAAGCGCACCACGCGCACGTGTTCTGTTTCTTCTACAGCCGGCATTGCGTCGAGCGCAGCCTTGTGGAAGCAGCCATCGTTGCGGTTTTCGTCGATGGTGAAGTAGCCCACACCGAACGATGTGAGATTTTGAAAGAAGTGAGTGCCCTGACTTGGGTCTACGCGGTAATTCTTCAGCGCCACCTCCACGATGACACGCGCTGCCGATATATGTGGCCACTTCACGGGTATGCCCAACCACGAATCGCTCGAACCCCATCTACCCGGACCTACAAGCACGTAGTTTGTGCCGCGGTCGAGATATTCCTTGTTCAGTTTTTCTATTTCGCGTGCTATCGTCGGGTTGTCGGCAGCCGAGAAGCGGTCGTCGGTCTTCACGTACACCACGTCGGTCACGTCTTCCGTCACACCATGCCCGAGCGAGTTGTGCGAGCGCAGCAGACAGCGGTCGTCGGGTATCGCCGCGAGGTCTTCGTCGAGCATCTGCTTCTGGTCGACAATGGGGCGTATCTGCAGCAGGTAGAGCGACCCTGTGCGGTCGGCGTTGAGGTTACATGCGAACTCTATCTCCACCGGTCGGCGCATAGCCTCTGCACCGAAGCGCATCGACATCTGCAGCAGCTCGGGCAGCGGAAACACACCCTGCTGCAGCACTCCGGCGAACGATATCACCTTTCTGCCACCTTCGTACAGTCCGTCGCGTATCACCTGGTCGTATGGGTCGTAGGTCGAGGCGATAAAGTTGAGCGAGTTGTCGCGCTCCGCCTCCTTCACCTTCAGATTTAGGATATTAAAACCGTCGTCCACCTTGAAGTCGTTGCCCACGTGCTGCGTGTCGAGAGCATAGAAGCGTGTCTGCGTCTCGCGCAGTGCCGTCTCCAGTTCGGAGGTCTGCAACACCTGGTGCGGATGGTATGGCGACACGCGCAGCGTCTGTCCACCATCCACGATATACTTTCCTAATCCTAATGCGAGCGAGGCGATGCCATCCTCAGCACGCTCGTCGCCTATGGGGTAGTAGTTGAGCGAGCGCAGCACGCCCGATATGTTCGGGTAGTAGCGTCCGTCGAACTGCTTGCCCACCACTTCCTGCAGTATCACCGCCATCTTCTCCTGGTCGATGACATTGCTCGTGGCTGTCATGTAAGCCTTCGAGTCGCGATAGTAAACCGAGGCATAGACACCTTTTATGGCGCACGCCAACATCTCAAGCATGGCATACTTGTCATCGAGGTACGGAATCATGTACGTAGAGTAGATGCCGGCGAAGGGCTGATAGTGGGCATCTTCGAGCAGCGACGACGAGCGTATGGCTATCGGACTCTTCACTGCCTCGAAGAACGTGAAGAAGTCGGCTATTAGCGAGTCGGGCAGCTGCGCACGTAGGAAGTGGCGCAGTATGTCGTCGTCCGAGGCATCGCTGAGTGCTATTTGGTAGAGGTTGTTCTGCTCCATGAACTGGTCGAACACATCGGTGCAGAGCACCACGGTGCGCGGTATCTGCACAGTGGCTCCCTCCAGCGAGTTGAATTCGGGGTGTGTCTTGATGATGTTGTCGAGGAACGCCAAGCCTCTACCCTTTCCGCCGAGCGAGCCGTCGCCGATGCGTGCGAAGTGGGAGTAAGCATCGAACTTCATGCGGTCGAAAACCGCCACCACGCCAATATTCTTCATGTGGCGGTACTGCACAATGGCGTCGAAGATAATCTCGCGGTGGGCTGTGATATCCTTCAGTCGCTCCCACGTCACGGTCTTCAGAAACATCGACACGGGGAAGATGGCACGCGCCGACAGCCAGCGGCTCATGTGGTTGCGCGAGATGTGGTAGAGCATCGAGTCGTCGGGAATCTTGAATATGTTGTCCTGCAGCTCCTTCAGCGAGTGGATGCGCATTATCTCCGCCTTTGTCTTCGGGTCGCGGAAGATGAAGTCGCCGAAGCCGAGGTGTTCCTCGAGCATCTTATGCAGGTCGAGCGACATCTTCTTCGAGTTTTTATCTACGAAGCGGAAGCCTTCCGCCTCTGCCTTTGCGCGGTTCTCCGACTCCGAGCTTTCGAGTATCAGCGGCAGATAGGGGTCGGTCTTTCTTATCTCGCGCATCAACTTCAGACCCGCCTCGCTGTCCTTCACGCCGTGTATGGGGAAGCGCACGTCGCTAATCACGCCGAGCACGTTGTCCGAGTAGCGTTCGTAGAGTGCCATCGCCTCCTCATAGTTGCGTGCCAACACCACTTTCGGTCTGCCACGCATACGCAGCGAAGCAGCGTGGCGATTGAGTGCCTCGGTAGAGAAGCGTTTGCTCTGCGCGAGTATGTAGTTGTAGAGGTTGGGCAGTATGGAGCTGTAGAAGCGTATGCTGTCCTCCACCAACAATATCATCTGCACGCCACCCTCGTCGATGTCGTGCTCAAGGTTCATCTTGTCCTCTATCAGTTTGATAATGGAGAGAATGAGGTTGGTGTTGCCGAGCCAGCAGAACACGTAGTCGAAGATGGAGAGATCTTCGTTCTCCATGCGCTTCGTGATGCCATGCGAGAAGGGCGTGAGCACTATGCAGTGCATATGTGGGAACTCCGCCTTTATGTCACGCGCCACGCTGAACGCGTCGTTGTCGGCGTTGCCCGGCATACAGATTACGAGGTCGATGTGCATTGTACGTAGCACCTGTCGCGCCTCCTCCGTGGTGCTCACCTGTGTGAACGTAGGCGGATAGCGCAGACCGAGCTCCACATACTCGTTGTATATCTTCTCCTCCACGCGTCCGTCGTCCTCGAGCATGAACGCGTCGTAGGGGTTAGCCACGATGAGCACGTTGTATATGCGACGCATCATCAGATTGACGAACGTCACGTCTTTCAAGTAGAACTTCTGATATTCCTGTGGTACCATCTTGTTTTTCTCTGTTTGTTCTTGATGCCCCGTGGGGCGTGTTCCCTCTTGCCTTATTCCATGATTATTTCTTCACACCCATGTTCCAGAGCGTGAAGCTGATGGCATCTGCAGTCTCTTCGAGTCGTTTTGCCAACGGCTTTCCTCCGCCGTGTCCGGCGTTCACGCCGATACTGATGAGCACCGGAGCCGTGCCGCCCTGACACTCCTGCAAGCGTGCAGCGAACTTGAACGAATGGGCTGGCACCACGCGGTCGTCGTGGTCGGCTGTGGTGACGAGCGTAGCCGGATAATGCACGCCGGGCTTCAGCGTGTGAAGCGGCGAGTAAGCCTTCAGATAGTCGAACATCTCCTTCGAATCATCAGATGTGCCGTAGTCGGGCGCCCAGTTCCAGCCGATGGTGAACTTATGATAGCGCAGCATGTCCATAACGCCTACTGCGGGCAGGCAGACACGGAAGAGGTCGGGGCGCTGCGTCATGCAGGCTCCAACGAGGAGTCCGCCGTTGCTTCCGCCCTGTATGGCGAGATAGTTCTTTGAGGTGTAGCCTTTATTAATAAGGTATTCGGCTGCCGAGATGAAGTCGTCGAACACGTTCTGCTTCTGCAGCTTCGTGCCTGCCACGTGCCATTGCTCGCCATACTCGCCACCGCCGCGCAACACGGCGTGAACGTATACGCCACCGCGCTCCATAAACGGAATCATGCTCGAAAGGAAGTAGGGCTTGTACGTCACGTTGAAGCCGCCGTAGCCGTAGAGCAGCAGCGGATTCTTACCGTTGAGCTTTATGCCTTTCTTGTGCGTCACGAAGAGCGGAGCGCGTGTGCCGTCCTTCGAGGTGTAGAAAAGCATCTCCGTAACGTAGTCCTGCGTGCGGAACGAGAGTTTCGGCGTAGACAGCAACTTGCTCTTCGCTGTAGCCATATCGTAGCTGTAGATGGCGCCCGGCGTGGTGTACGACGTGAACGAGTAGAAGAGTTCCTTCTGTCCGCGTGCGCCGCTCACGGATGTTGTGCCGAACGTGGGCAGCGCAATCTCGCTGAGTCGGTTGCCGTCGGTGTCGTACACGTAAAGTTGGTTGCAGTTGTCCTTGGCATACTGCAGTATCATGCGGTTGTCGGCGGTGAACGTAACGTCCTCGAGCACGCTCTCGCCCTCGCCCACCAGCTCTTTCCAGTCGGCGTAGCCCGGGTTGCTCACGTCTGCCACCATGAGACGGTACTTCGGTGCACCGGCGTTTGTGAGTATATACATACGGTTGCCAACGGTCTCCACAGGCGTATATATATATTGTGGGTCGGAGCACATCTGTATGAACTGCGCATCTGGCTGCGCCATGTCGCGCACATAGAGGTTGTTGCCGTTGTCCATGCCTGCCTCAGTGAGGTACATCACGTTCTCCTCCTTGTTCACGCTCACCTCGTAGAAGCGCAGCGGCTGCGACGGGTTCTGATAGAACAGGCGGTCGTCGCTCTGCGGTGTGCCTATACGGTGGTAGTATATCTTCTGCACGGCGTTCTTGGCTGATGTCTCCTTCCCTTTCTCGGGCGCGTCGTAGGCACTGTAGTAGAAGCCGTCGCCCACCCATGTGGCTTTCGTGAACTTCGCCCACACGATATGGTCGTCGAGCGTCTTGCCCGTCGCCACGTCCTTCACGTATATCTCCTCCCAGTCCGATCCGTTGCGCGAGATGACATACGCCATGTACTTGCCGTCGTGCGAGAACGTGGTGCTCTTCAGTGCCACCGTGCCGTCGGTGCTCAGTGTGTTCGGGTCGAGCCACACGCGCCACTCGCTGACGGGCGCGTCGTAGCGGTCCATCTGGTAGAGCACCGACTGGTTCTGCAGTCCGTCGTTGCGGTAGGCGTACCACTTGCCGCCGCGCTCGAATGTCATGCCGCGCTTCTCGTAGTTAGCGGTCTCCTTCAGGCGCTTCAGTATCGCCTTGCGCATGGGTATGTTGTCGAGATATTTCCGGCTCACGAGGTTCTCCTCTCTCACCCACTCTGCCGTGGCTGCGCTCGTGTCGTTCTCCAACCAGCGATACGGGTCTGCCACCTTCTCTCCGAAGTACTCGTCAACGGTGTTGTCCTTCGCCGTTGCCGGATATTTCAACTGTGCCATAGCGTCGGTTGTCGACAGCAGGGCTGCTGCTGTAAGCGTTAGAATTGTTGTTTTATTCATAGTCTTTGCTTTTTGCTTCGGGCTTGCTGAAGATGTCTTCAACATGGTGCCCCTATTGATAGCTATTCTATTAGGGTTTATTCTGCAAAACTACACTTTTGCGATGAGAAAAACAAACAAATGCGCAGTTTTGCTACTAAAAAAGGCGCAACCCGTGCGGTTGCGCCTTTCCTATTGTTGTTTTGCCTAAGCCTGTATAAGGCAGCGTTTAAGCCGAACTAAGCCTTCTTAAGCCTTTATAAGCCGAAAAAGCTAAGCCGAACCAAGCCTCTTTAAGCTATCCTTAGCCCTCCCCGACGGGGAGGGTTGGGAGGGGCTTTTTACTTTTTTACTCTTTTACTTTTTTACTTTTACTTAACGAGCTTCTGCGAACGGATGATGTTGCCGTTCTGCATCTTCACGAGGTAAACGCCTGAAGCGAGCTGCTGAGCGTCGAACGATGTCGGGTTAACGAGGTACTTAACGAGTACACCGCTTGCATCGTAAACCCAAGCCTTCTCTACGTTCTGGAAATTGAACTTGCCATCAGCTGCCTCTACCTTAGAAACGCCTTGGCTTGCAGAGTTGATAGCGTCAACAACACCACCATTGAGGTTTTCTGGCTCGTCAGCTACGCCCTGATCGTGGATGTCAGCTGCAGGTTTACGTCCTGGGTTGTTACCTGTAATCTCTACACTGAAATCCATTGAGAAGCCCTTGTTGTGGAGACCTGACGGGAGGAAGTCGCCTGCAAACCATGCGTCAGAGAAGACGATGCGCAAACGGCTCGAACCTGGCTTAGCGTCTGATGGAATAGTGAATTCGCAGTCAATACCTGTTGTTTCGAATTCAGGGGTAGCTTGACGAATTGTACCAGCAAAGAACAACATCTCGCCATTAGCAGGATCTTCCTGCATGGTCTTAGGATAGAAGTTGTAGTCACCGTTGAAGTCAATCCAACCACCTGCGAAGCAGTAGCGCAAGCCATCAACTTTCTTAGAACCTTCCCATGTACTATTTGACGAATCAAAGCACTTTACATGGAGTTTCACCTTCTGACCCTGCTTAACCTTAAGCACACGAGCAGTCTGATCGTCATACTGTGAGCCGTCAGCCACCGGATGATCTGTGTGATAATCCAGATTCTGATCCGCACCCGTTGTTGTTACATCGGTCACATAACGCTGCTGACGAGCAATACCTGCACCGTCACAGTCCGGGTTCATCTGGCTGATAGGATAGCTTTCAGGATTTGCCTCTGGCAACGAAGCAATATCGCCACGTGTCACCTTCACCCACTCTACTGATGAGTAAGTCTTCAAGTCGGTAGACACTGAACGTACGCCGATGTACGGCTCATCAGTAGCTCCGAGCTGAATATCGTTAACGAGTGTAGCCCAAGTTGTTGTGCGACCAACCTCAGAAACCTTACCATTCTCGCCGTTCTTATAGAGCACCTCGAAGTGATCGATGTTTGCCTCGTCGTTGTAAACGAGATCCCATGCAGCACGCTTCTGAGCCTTTGCGTCTACGCCCCAGAATACCTTTGCTGTGAGCGATGTCTTTGTCTCTTCCTTCACTTCTACAGTGAGGTTCTTGATTGCAGCCGGTGTAGCCTTAACGTCGTCGTTGATTTCGAGCTTGCCTACATACATCTTGTAAGCGTTGTCGCTACCCTTTACACGCAGACCGATGTGCTTGATGACGTCGCTCTTTGAAACGCCGTTGAGAGCCACCTTCACTTCCTGCCAGTTAGCACCTGTTACGTTGCCTACCGGTGCCTCTACCCATGAGCCGTCAGCCTTCTGAACGATTACATAGAGCGAAGAAGCGTTTGTGCCCTCCTTGCCGCTCTTAACGGCAATCTTAGCGAACGGGTTACCTGCCGACACGTTGAGGTCGGTCTTGTAGAGCACTACGTCTGTGCCTGCTGCTGTAGCCTTACCAGTGAGCAAGAGACTTGAACCACCGATATACTGGTCAGCGTGTGTGAATGTAGCGTCGATATCTGTGCTTACGGTCTGTGTGCCTGGCTTAACAACGAGCCAACGATATGTCGGAACTACGTCCTGTGTAGCCATATTGTACCATTTGCCAGCTGTTTTCTTTCCCTTGTAAGCATAGCGGTCACCATTACCAAGGCTAAAGTTTGTGCCAAACGGCAGGTTGCCGAAGATAGAAGAACGCTCCGGAATCCATGTTGCCAAGCCTGCGAAGCCCTGCAGTGGCTTATTGCTTGAGCCTCTTTCGACCTCCCAGTCGTTACCTGAGTTGCTTACTGCCGGACGCTCAAGTGGGTTGCGGTTACCACCCGACATCAAACGCTCTTGCATATATTGGTAGTTAGCCTGACGATCTTGAGGATCAAGACCAGATGTGTACGACCAAATACGGCTTGAAGCGTGCTCTCCCCAAAGACAGATGTTCATCTGCTTTGAATAGTCGTCTGCATTAAGACGATTCCAACCGCGGTTCATGGTTACGAACCACATACCTGCGTAGATGCCGTCTGTAGAACCGGTAGCGTCGATAGCAACCTTAGCAGAGCTGCTGAGCTGATAAGAGAAGTCACCGCTCGAATAGTTGAGCATCAAGTCGTGTGTACGACCTTCCTTGTCGCCGAGCAGCCACTTTGCCTGCAATATGCTTGCGATAGAGTTCTGGCTTGTGTAGATACCACTGCGGTAGTTGTCGAAGCCGTTCTCCTTTGCCTTTGCCCAAAGAGCGCGGTGGAAGTTAACGATATCTGTCCTGTTGTAGCCAGAATCCTCCCAGTTGTAGTTGATACCGTCGAAGCCGAAGTACATCAAGCAGTTGATGATAGCGTCTACATACTTGAACGAGCCGTCACCTTCCTTTGCTGTACAATACTGAATCCAGCTGCCAGCTCCGTCAGGACGACCGCCTGTTGTGTCGAAGAACTTGATACCAGAGTAGATATCAGAACCGTTCTTGTGAGCTGCGTCAGTCCATGCTGCAGGTGCAGAGAAGAATCCGTGGTTCCAAGAACCGAAGATGTTCGTGTAGTTCCACATCGAGTAAACATCGCTATCGAAGTTCTTCGACGGTTGACCAACCGAACCATCTTTGCCAAAGCCCATCGGAATATTCATCCAAAGGTTACGCTTCTCGTAGGTGTCCTTGATAAGACGACCTGAGCGGTCGATGATGCCCTTATTGCGCACGTGCGAACGGATAAAGGCGATGTCACTCTGCTGAATACCTGCAGCTGCGAACTCTGCTTCAGTAGGATACTTGCGACCATCTTGGTAAGCCTTATAAAAAAGGTTGATAAGGTTCACGTCGTTAAAACCACTGAAGTCGTAAACTGCGCTTGCTTTGCTGTCATCAGCAGCAACAGCGTTTACACTCGGCATAGCTGACATGAACGCAGCCATAGCAAGTGTAGACAGAAGTACTTTTTTCTTCATGCTTTTTTGTTAATTTGTTTTAGTTAGTTATATTAGGATATTCTCGTGGCAAAGATACAAAAAAAATCGAAACAACAATTCCATTTAATTTCATTTTTTTTATTTTCCACCCAAAGATTGTCCATCAGGGAGCCACCAAACTATCTTCCCACAGAAGCCACAGAACCCACAGAAGTTTCTGGCGCAAGGTATTCTCCCACAGATTGCACGGATATACACAGATTAGGAGGGTATGGCATCCCTGCCATACCCACGCAGCCACCAAACTATCTTCCCACAGAACCCTACGCAGCCTAACCATCTGTGCGCATCTGTGAAATCTGTGGGAGGCTCTTCTCCGCCAGAAGCTTCTGTGTATTCTGTGAATTCCGTGGGAGGCTCTTCTCCGCCAGAAGCTTCTGTGTATTCTGTGAATTCCGTGGGAGGACTTGCGCAAGCAAACTCAGAGTGGTTCTGTGGAAAGAATTCGCGGAACACACAGAAACAACTGGCGGAGAAGAAAAATCTGTGTACATCTGTGAAATCCGTGGGAGGCTCTTCTACGCCAGAAGCTTCTGTGTATTCTGTGAATTCCGTGGGAGGACCCTGTGCAAGCAAAGCTTCTGTGCGCATCTGTGAAATCTGTGGGAGGACTTGCGCAAGCAAACTTAGAGTTGGTTCTGTGGGAGGAATTCGGAGGGCGGCGTGGGTATGGCAAGGATGCCATACCCTCCTACTTCGGTGAAAATCAGCGCAATCTGTGGGAGAATATTCTCCGCCTAAAGCTTCGGTGAAAATCAGTGCAATCCGTGGGAGGACTTGCGCAAACAAACTTGGAGTGGGTTCTGTGGAAGGAATTCGGAGGGCAGCGTGGGTATGGCAGGGATGCCATACCCTCCTACTTCTGTGAAAATCTGTGAAATCTGTGGGAGAATATCCTCCGCCTGAAGCTTCGGTGAAAATCAGTGCAATCCGTGGGAGGACTTGCGCAAACAAACTTGGAGTGGGTTCTGTGGAAGGAATTCGGAGGGCGGCGTGGGTATGGCAGGGATGCCATACCCTCCTACGAAAACTCCCACGGATTGCACGGATGTGCACAGATTAGGAGGCAAAACGCAACCTAAAAATCCGTGAGCATCTGTGCAATCTGTGGGAGGCCCTTATCTGCCAGAAGGTTCTGTGGCTTCTGCGTGTTCCGTGAGAGGCTCTTATCTGAAGCTATGTCGGTGCAGCGGAGACCGCTGCACCCCCTGATGTTATTGCAAGCCTTTCACCTCTTCTATTGGCAAGCCTGAGCCTTGAGCAACCTGCTCAATGGTAAGCCCCATTGCAAGAAGATTTCTCGCTATAGCTTTCTTCTCTTCCGCACGACCTTCCGCACGACCTTCTGCACGACCTTCTGCACGACCTTCCGCACGACCTTGTTTCATGCCTTCCGCACGACCTTCCGCACGACCTTGTTTCATACCTTTGGCGTGTCCTTCCGCATGACCTTCCGCATGTCCTTTCTCTCGTGCTTCGCGCTCTGCAGCTGCCATGCACGCCATATTGTCGCGCACGACCCAGAGACTGTTCTCGTACGCCTCCCACTCCTTCTTTGTGAGTCGGTGACTGTCGGCATAGTCCTCAAGCTGCTTGAATATCTCCTTTTGTGCCGTAAACGGCATTCTGCTTAATGCTTCCATATGCTTCAATACGTAAATCCATTTCTCAAAATCTGTAACACATTCCTCCGCCTTCTTCTCGAAGAGCGGAAGCGCCAAGTAGATAAAGCGGAGCTTGTTGGACACCTGCGCCTTCGTGTCCTTGTCCGCTAATACGATGTCCGTACGGAACTTAGATACCTCGTCCGTATGCGGCATGTAGTTCATAAAACATATCGTGTAAACGGGCAGAAACTTATAGGCATCCTCGCGCTCTGCCCTACCCTTATCCACCTGATCGAGGATGCTACGGCAGGCGTAGCAGATGGAGCGGTCGAGGAAGTTCGGCTGCCAACGGTTCTGCATCTCAACGATAAAGCGGTCGCCGGTGTCCGTCTCGCAGTAGACATCGCAGATGATGCCACGCTGGTCTTTCGTGGGTGGCAGCAGTTCCTTGTCGCGGAACGTGAGGTCCTTGACGTGTAATTCATCGACGAGCAGGTCGTTGAGGAAACTTATCAGCAACGGCTTACTGAACTCCTGTCCGAAGAGTCGCTTGAAGCCCCAGTCGGTGAACGGATTGATGTATTTGCCCATAGTCGAATATATTGTTTACATTGCAAATATACAACGAAACTTCGTAACGACAAAGAAATCAATGCACTTTTTGCATCCTACAAGGGGGTGCAGCGGTCTCTGCTGCACCAACAAAGCAATCGTGCACCAACATTACAATCCTCCCACAGATTGCAAAAAACTTCTGGCGCAAGATATTCTCCCACAGATTGCACGGATATGCACAGATTAGGAGGGTATGACATCCCTGCCATACCCACGCAGCCACCAAACTATCTTCCCACGGAATTCACGGAACACAGAAACGACAGATGGGGAATATCCTCCCACAGATTGCACAGAAGTTTCTGACGCAAGATATTCTCCCACAGATTGCACAGATTTTCACAGATTAGGAGGCAAAACGCAACCTAAAAATCCGTGAGCATCTGTGCAATCTGTGGGAGGCTCTTATCTGCCAGAAGGTCCTGTTGGTTCTACGTGTTCCGTGGGAGGTTCTTATCTGAAGCTATGTTGGTGCAGCGGAGACCGCTGCACCCCCTAAAGATTGCCATGCTACAACAACAATATTGCCACGCCACAACAACAAGGTTGCCACGCTACAACAACAAGATTGCCACGCTACGACAACAAGATTGCCACGCTACGGCAAAATATCGAGAGACGGATGTAAGACAAACTGGAAGATAGGCTGGAAGATAACCCCTATTGTTCAGGTATCTTCCAGCCATTACTTCACTGATACACAGCACGTTGTGCGACGAATAGAAGATATGGTAGATATTTTCGTCTACTCGATTTTATTTATAGCTTTATAGCACCCTACACAACCCATTCTATCCAGTTCTCGGGAGTCACCACAGCCTTTTCCTTCACATCATACGCCGTTAGGAACGAAGAAGGAAATTGGGTGTTGGCACGACGTGGATTCCACTTCATCTCGAAAAATTGCCCTAATCCCAAAAATCATATATAAATTTGGGATTGTAATCCCAAAAGTTATATAGAAATTTGGGATTAGGACCTATTTAACAAAAAAGCAGGACTCCGAAACCGGAGTCCTGCCCATTTTTATATATACAAATCTAAACGTGCGGATTAGAAGTTAGAAGCTCCGTTATCCCACCAGAGGTGCTGACCCTGAGTATCCGTAGCACCATTGCCGAGTGCTGGGAGACCAGTGTTAGCGATATCCTCCTTAGTCTGAGGATCATCAGCAGCCCAAGGAATACGACGCATGATGTTCTCCTTTGTCTGTACCCAAGGATCGCCAGCCTTGATTGTGCCATCGCTATCAGCAACACCGAGGATTGGGAAGAGCTTAGGATAACCTACACGACGGAGGTCAACCCACGACTCGTAGCTGTATGGGAAAGAAGCGATGTACTTCTGTGTGATGATCTTCTCGAGTTTAGTCTCCTTTGAATCACCCTCGTTCCACTTAACGCCGATCTTTGTTACGCTCGGCATATCAGGTGTAAGACCCTGTGGGTCAACGTACGGGATGTTCTTCGGAGCCTCAACGTTGAGGTAATCGTCAACCAACTTGTTGTACTCGCTGTTCATGCTTGTGCGAGCCTCAAGAGCTGCATAGCGGATACCCTGCTCATAGAAGTTCTGTGGTGTTCCGTTCATATTCCAACCACGGAGAGCACCCTCTGCCATGAGGAAGAACACCTCAGAACACTTCATAAGGTACAATGGAGGCGTCACCTGAGCCAGGTATGTCTTGTTGAGCATAGAGTAGCCAGCGTACGGGTTGTTGGCTGGAGCCTGACCCTGACCAGGAGTAACACCATTACGCATACCTACGTAAACAGAGTTGATTGGTGTTGTCTCAGGACATGTAGAACCAGAAACTGCGCTCGGCGATTTTGCCAAACCGATGCTGTTCTTTTCAAAGAGGTACTTCATGTACGGGTGATCGAGGTTCTGAAGCAAGTTCATGAACGAAGCACCTATAGCGATATCATGCCAGTCAGTGATCTGTACCAATGGGTGATCCACACCAGCAAATGCAGGGAACACCGCGATTTCGTTGTCTGGAGAGTCGATTACGCCTCCGCTAACTGCCTCTTCTGCCCACTCCTTAGCTGTTGCAGGCTCTATACCACTCATGTGGATAGCCATACGAAGCTTGAGCGAGTTAGCAAAGCGGATCCACGGATCCATATCCTGCCAATCCTTATCATACAAACCGTTTACGATTGTAAGGTAAGAGTACATTACGTTAGTAACCTGCTCCTTATAAGCAGCAGAACGATGGTCCTTGTAGTACTTCAGACAGGCGATAGCATCGTCGAGGTTCTTCTTAACACCGTAGTAGATTGTACGTACGTCGTTGTACTCGAACGGCGACTTGTCGCGCAGGTTCTTGAACTCCTGATAAGGCATTGGACCGAAGAGGTCTGCGTTCTCGATAGCCGAGTAGTTGAAGAGTGTGAGGAAGATAGCTTTCAACTCAGGAACTGAGTCGATTTTCTCTTCGTTCAGCAGCGGAGCGATATACTGCTTTGCAGCAGCGAAACCGCTACCCGGACCACCGATAGAACCCTTACACAAGTCGTATGTAGAACGCAATGTGAAGTTAGAGTACGGGAAGTCTGAGTGAGGAACACAGAAGTACTGTACGTAGTTGTCAGGACCGAGCGAGTAGCAGAACTGATAAGCGTGTGACACCGGAGCACCACCTTCCTTACCACCACGCATACCGTACACGCCTGTCAAAGCAGTACTGAGGCTGTTGTCAAGATCCATACACGCCTGCTCAACGCCCGCGTCTGTAATCGTCTTGTCATATTCGATAACATCCGCCTTACCAGAACTGATCACAGGAGGCACGATGGTCTGGTTTGCGTTGAACTCGTCACCCGGGGTGTCGTAGTCGAGACACGACTGCATACCGAAGGCAGAGAGTGCAAGCGCAGCGTAAACAAATATCTTTGAATTTTTCATAATTCTGTTTTACTTTTTTGAATTGTTTTAGAAGTTTACATTCAATGAGAAGCCGAACGAACGTGACGACGGCATATTGAATACCTCGAATGCACCGAGACCTGTGCCAGTAGAGAGCGATACGTCTGGATCTACCGGAGCGTCCTTATAAAGGAAGAACAGGTTACGAGCGATGAACGAGAGGCTCAGGTTCTTATTCTGACCGAAGAGGTTGCGGAATGTATAACCCAAAGAGAGCTCACGCAGACGGAAGTTAGTGCCGCTGTAGAGGTAGCGCTCGATGTCCTGAGGTGTTACACCACCCACTGAGTTGTAGTAAGCCTCGATAGGAACGATACGACCTGAACCATCATTGAGCTTGATACCCGGAATACCTGTACCGTAAACAGCATCAGCGAAGATGTTGTTCTTCTCTGCATAGAGACGAGCGTCAGCTGTACGCTGTGACAAGCCGTAACCATCGAGGTAAGACTCTGTCATAGAGAGCACCTTGCCACCGATACGTCCGTTGATGAGGAATGAGAGAGAGAGGTCCTTCCATGTGAATGTGTTAGACCAACCCATCTGCCACTTAGCGTTCTGGTTGCCTACATACTTGCCGTATGTCTTGCTTGACTCTGTCTCCATAGTCAAACCACCTTCTGAGTTAAGAACGTAGTGACCGTTCTCGTCGCGCTTGATGTCGGTTACGTACATATCGCCCATTGCGCCGCCTTCCTTATAGAGCACCTGCACACCACCTACGTATGTAGCAATGATGTTCTCTTTTTTGGTCTCCTTGTCATAAGCAGTGCGGAGAATCTTGTTGTCATTGTAAGAGAGGTTGTAAGATGTCTTCCAACGGAGCTGACCGAACTTGAAGTCATAACCTACAGTAGCCTCAATACCCTGGTTGCGGATCTTAGCCGAGTTCATTGGGATTTGCTTGCCAGAAGCGTTAGTACCAACGAGGTAGAGGTTAGACATTGTAGAGTTGTAGTAAGTAACGTCCAAGCTCAAACGGTTCTTCAGGAACAATGCCTCAAAACCGGTCTCGAACGAAGCTGTCTTCTCAGGACGTGGATCCTCGAAGGTAGCCCACTGTGATGGAATCAAAGCACCAGTCTGGAAGTTGCGTGTAGCACCGGCGTAAACGATACCCGGGATAGAGTTACCTACCTCTGAGTAAGAAGCACGGTACTTCAAGTAGTTGAACCACTCTGGCATCTTAACGATGTTGCTGATGATAGCGTTAGCACCGAAGCCGAAGTAGCCGTAATCCTCAGGCGTACCACGATCCTTGAACTGACGGAAGGCACGGTACCAGTCGCGACGGTATGAACCATCGAAGTAAACCATTTCCTTCCAACCAATCTGACCTGTTACAACAGCACCCTTGTTCCAGTCTGAGCTCTGGCTTGGAGATGTAGCACCAGGACCACCAGCTGCTGTAGAGAAGTAGTTAGCCATTGTAGAGATATGCTCACGGTCGCCATAATAATATGTAGCAGTTACGTCATTGCTATGACCGAACGACTTGCGGATATGACCTACGTAACCTGCTGTTGCAGAAACGTCCCAATCACCGAATGTCTTGTTGTAAGTAAGCATGAAGTCGGTGTAGAGGTCGGTTGTCTTAGAGTAGCTCCACCAGTAGCGACCGAGGTCTTCCATAGAAGCAGGGAGCCATGTTGTAGCGTAACGCTTCGACTCGCTCTCGTACTTAGAGAAGTCCATACCCAAACGAGCCTGGAACGAAAGACCATCATAGATGTCAAGTGAACCAGTGATGTTACCGAAGAAACGGTCTTCCTTAGCAATGCTTGAGTTCTGGTTGATAAGCCAGTACGGGTTGTTCTGTCCCTGAGCTGAGTAAGCCCAGTTCTGCATCGGCTGACCAGTTACAAGACCTCTCTCCTTCTCCTTTGTATATGTACCATCCGCCAGATTACGCTTGAAGTATGTCTGCTGACCTGTGAGCCATTCACCCTCAGCAATGCGATAGTTGTTGCGATAGTAGTTGAGGTCGATGTTACGTGGCATCATATACAAGTGGTAGATCGGGTTCATTGTGATACCACCACCAGGACGGTTCTTTGTCTTTGTCTGAATGTAGTTCATCGACACGTCGATAGTAGCACGGTCGTAGAGCTTGAAGTTCTGACGGAAAGAGAAGGTGTGACGGTTGTAAGAGTTGTTCTCAATCATACCGTTAGCGTGAGAGTTACCATAAGAGAAGTAGCTGCTCATCTTGTCTGTACCACCAGAGAGGGCGATAGAGTTGTTGGTTGTTACACCTGTCTTGAAGAAGTCAGCAACGTCGTCGCCTGCACGATTGCGGAGGTGTACCTCGTTGTCTTTGAACTTTGTAGTACCGAAGTGCTCACCGTACATCGGAGTATTGATGAGGAGCTGGTCGTTATTGCGAGCCGAGAGCTTATCGCCCCAGCTGCTGATGCTCATAGTGTGAGCACTCTCATTAATCTTAGCACCATATACATTCTGTATTTCCGGAGTTGTGAGCGGAGTATCGAATGTAACGTTAGAAGAGAAGTTAACGCCTACCTTACCCTCGCGACCCTTCTTTGTGGTGATCATGAGGACACCGTTGGCAGCCTCCGAACCGTAAAGAGCAGCAGCGTTGGCACCCTTCAGCACGTTGATCGACTCGATATCGTCAGGGTTGATCATTGAGAGAGCATCGCCACCCTCTGATACGCCTGTTGTAAGCATGTTTGCGCCTGAACCTACCTGGCCGCGCTGCGAGTTGTTCATAGGAACACCGTCGACAACGATAAGCGGAGTAGAAGAACCGAGGATTGACTTGTTACCACGGAGGATAATCTTAGAAGCACCACCCGCACCACCTGCTGACGGAGTGATGGTTACACCAGATACCTTACCCTCGAGAGAGTTGGCAACGTTCGGATCCTGCACACGGTTGAGGTCAGAAGCCTTTACCTGCTGTGTAGAGTAAGTAAGTGACGACTCTTTACGCTTGATACCCATGGCGGTTACTACGACCTCCTTGAGCACTGAGCTCTCGTCCTTCATGGTTACATCTACGCTTGAACGACCGCCGATCTTTATCTCCTGCGGTGTGTAGCCGATGTAAGAGAACACCAAGACAGCGTTCTTGTCCTTAACGTTGATTTTGTAGTTACCGTCGATGTCGGTCACTACACCAAGACCAGTGGCACCCTTCACTACAACGCTAACGCCGATAAGTGGTTCGCCAGTACCATCCTTAACAGTACCCTGAACGACAGAGCCCTGAGCCTGTGTCAAAGCATTAGGAGCTGCGTTGCCATTGGCAGAAGCATACTGCATTGGCATACCTGCTGCGAGCATCGCAAAGGCTGCTTTCAGCACCATACTGCTTTTCTCGTTTGATTTGTTGTTCATTGTTTGTTTTTTAATAAATGAATATAGGTGGAACCGGCGGGGCGGGCGGGCCGCCCGCCGGCTCTCTATTTGTTTTTTTTTATTTTTTTTTATGTTTGGACCGTTTCTTATTAACACTTTAAGCCGCCCCCGAGAGGCCTTATGGGGAGTTACGGGGGGGCGCGTGCATTTACAAAAAAAAAAAACACACACGATGGTGTTGAGGTATCGAGGACAGAGCTGTGCAGATTGGAAATCGACAAGAGTAA
>OJKP01000535.1_pt1 | contig 28065 bp, 28 predicted proteins | sample 1596521 | NCBI WGS metagenome assembly OJKP01 (sample SAMEA4350130, study PRJEB24818) | metagenome | biome: human; feature: gut; material: faeces | place: Denmark | collected 2013-09
GGCGGCGTTTCCTTTATCTATGGCTCTCAGAGCATTGAAAACGAGGCTGCCATGTGCGGCCGCGTCAAGGGCTTCAAGGCCGGTTATGTGGTGTCGGATTCCAATCTGGCCCCCACTGCCACCCTGCACGATGTGCTGGAGCTCAAGGCCCGCACCGGCCACTCCACCATCGCCATCACCGCCGACGGCACTCCTAACGGCAAGCTGCTGGGCATCGTGGCTTCCCGCGATTACCGCGTCAACCACACCCCGGACGATGCCTGTGTTACCACCTTTATGACCCCCGTTGAAAAGCTGGTCACCGCTCCGGCCAACACCTCCCTGCACGACTGCAACAACATCATCTGGGACAACAAGATCAACACCCTGCCGCTGGTGGATGCCGAGGGCAATCTGGTGTATATGGTATTCCGCAAGGACTACGATTCCCACAAGGCAAACGTCAACGAGCTGCTGGATAAGAACAAGAGCTACGTTGTAGGCGCCGGCATCAACACCCGCGACTACGCCCAGCGCGTGCCCGCACTGGTAGAGGCCGGTGTGGATGTGCTGTGCATCGACTCCTCTGAGGGCTACTCCGAGTGGCAGAGCCGCACCATCGGCTGGATCCGCGAGCACTACGGCGACACCGTCAAGGTGGGTGCCGGCAACGTGGTGGACGCCGAGGGCTTCCGCTTCCTCGCTGAGGCTGGCGCAGACTTCGTGAAGATCGGCATCGGCGGCGGCTCCATCTGCATCACCCGCGAGACCAAGGGTATCGGCCGCGGTCAGGCTACCGCTGTCATCGAGGTGGCCAAGGCTCGTGATGAGTACTACAAGGAGACCGGCATCTATGTACCCATCTGCTCCGACGGCGGCATCGTCCACGACTACCACATCACCCTCGCGCTGGCTATGGGCGCAGACTTCGTGATGCTGGGCCGCTACTTTGCCCGCTTTGACGAGAGCCCCACGAACAAGGTGCGCATCAACGGCCAGTATATGAAGGAGTACTGGGGCGAAGGCTCCAACCGTGCCCGCAACTGGCAGCGCTACGACCTGGGCGGCTCCACCAAACTGAGCTTTGAGGAGGGCGTGGACAGCTATGTGCCTTACGCCGGTCCTCTGGCAGACGGCGTGCAGACCACCCTGTACAAGGTGAAGAGCACCATGTGCAACTGTGGCGCTCTGTCCATCCCCGAGCTGCAGCAGAAGGCCAAGCTGACCGTTGTTTCTTCCACCTCCATCGTGGAGGGCGGCAGCCACGACGTTGTGCTGAAGAACGCCACCCCCAGCATCATGAACGGCTAAGCCTGTTCTGAAAAGAATCTATTGATTTAAGCGCAGAGACCGCTGCACAGCGTTTGTGCAGCGGTCTTTTTGCGCGAAAATACTTGCACCGGCAGGGGAATCGTGCTATCATGATAGAAACGCTCTGTCATGACAGGGCGGAGGATCCCCCTGCCGGGCAAGCGGCAGGCGGCGCGCAGTAGGGAAGAGCTGACGCCGGGTATAAATAGAGAGGAAAACATTCATGAACGAGATCAAGGTTGAGCCTTATATCCCCGATGAGGACTACGATAACCCCGCGATGGTGGTGGATTTTTATGAATTCACCATGGCAAACTGCCTGTTCCTGCATGGCTTTAAGAATACCACGCTGGTGTTTGATATGTTCTTCCGCAAAAACCCGGATAATCAGGGCTATTCCATCAGCGCAGGCCAGCGCAAACTGACCCGCTTTTTGCTGGACTATCACTTCAATGAGCAGGATATCCACTGGCTGCGCACCAAGGGCATGAGCGAGGAGTTCTGCGAGTATCTGCGCACCTACAAGTGGAAGGGCGATATGTACGCCCTGCCCGAGGGCACGGTCTGCTACCCCCATGTGCAGATGGTGCGCATCGAGTGCGATCTGGTGGGCGCGATCCTCATCGAAACCTACCTGCTGCAGACCATGAATTTCCATAGCCTGATCGCCACCAAGGCCACCCGCGTCACCGGCCTGAACACCCACACCCCCCGCAACGTCATGGAGTTCGGCACCCGCCGCGCACAGGGCGAGAGCGCCGGCAACGATGGCGCTTACGCCGCAGTGCTGGGCGGCTGCATCGGTACGGCCAACTGTCTGGCCGAGATGAAGTTCGGCGCAGAGGTCAAGGCCGTGGGCACCGTGGCACACAGCTTTATCGAGTTTTTCCCCACCGAGTTCGATGCCTTCAAGGCCTTTGCCGATACCTACCCGGATTCGGTCAGTCTGCTGCTGGATACCTATAACATTATGGAGAGCGGTCTGCCCAACCTGATCAAGCTGGACGATTATCTCATTGAGAAATACCCCAACGATCCCAACCGCCGCGTCAAGAGCGCCCGCATCGATTCCGGCGACCTTGCCCGCGGCTCCAAGCGGCTGCGTAAGGCTCTGGATGCCGCCGGCAAGCCCTACATCAAGCTGGTGGCCTCCAACGGTCTGGATGAGAAGAAGATCGCCAACATGGAGCTGTACGAGCACGCACACTTCGACTCCTACGGCGTGGGCGAAAACCTCATCACTTCTGCCTCCGACCCCGTGTTCGGCGGCGTATACAAGCTGGTGGCAGTGAAGAAGCCGGACGGCAGCTATACCCCCAAGATGAAGTGCTCGGACTCTGCCAGCAAGGCCATCATCCCGGGCAAGAAAATGCCGTGGCGTCTGTACGATGAAAACGGTCAGGCACAGTGCGACCTGATTGCCATGGACGGCGAGGTCATCGAGGCCGGTAAGCCGGTCACTATGGTCAATCTGGATTCGGACGCCATCGAGCGCACCATCACCTTTATCCCCACCGCTGTGCGCCCGCTGCTGGTGCCGCATATTCTGGGCGGCGAGCTGGCCATTGAACTGCCCTCTATTGCAGAAAAGAAGGCCTATATTGCAAAGCAGCTCACCGAGGAGACTTGGGAGAGCGAGCTGCGTCTGGAGTGCCCCCACAAACACTACGTCAACATGACCCCCGCAGTGGCCGAGTGCCGCTCCCGGATGTACGCCGAGCTGCACGGAGGCAAGGTGTAAGCAGCACCGAATAAGCGGTTTTTCTTGACAAAACAGGGAAACTATTGTATCATAAAAGCCGCTGATTTAATAAAAATGTTAATACCACCAGATTGCGAATAGCAGTGTGGTTGTATTAATTTTTCCTCACACCTGTTATTCCCGGCTCCCTCTCAAGCCAGAGGGCAGCAGGACTTTGTAAGCCGGGGTTGCGCCGCTGTGGTGAAATTGGCAGACACGAGGGACTTAAAATCCCTTTCTGGAGACAGAGTACGGGTTCGACCCCCGTCGGCGGCATGCGAAAGCTCAGAATTGTTCGTTGATTCGAATGATTCTGGGCTTTTTCTTTTTATTCCATTTTCTGGAAGCGCTGAGCGGGCGAGAGGGATTTTTTGCGAAAAAAGGAGGAGTCTCTCTCGTGCGTAACCGTGATTTAAGACCCGCTGCCAAGGCAAATCCCACCATCCAACAGGCCTTTGAAAGGTTCCAAAAGTACAACCGGCTCAAGAACCTCTCCCAAGGCTCACTTGACTTCTACGCCGCTAAGGGCAGAAGCTTCTTTCGGTTTCTGGGGGATACGGAACAGCCCATTCATACCATCACAGAGGAAACGGTGGAGGACTATATCTTCTATATGAAGGACCAGCAGCTCCACGATACGACCATCAATACGAACCTCCGTATGGTGCGTGCGTTTTTGTACTGGTGCATGGAAAAGGGCTATCTGGAAAAGTATCCGATCAGACTGGTGCGTGCCGATGATCCGATCAAGGAACCCTACACCACCGATGAATTGCAGAAGCTGCTGAAGGAACCGGACTGCAAAACCTGCTCCTTTGCTGAATACCGCAACTGGGTCATTGTCAACTTCCTGCTTGGTACCGGCTGCCGTGCGTCCACGCTGCTCAACCTGCAGATCGGAGATTTAGACCTTTCCGCCGGGACAGTGTTTTTCCGCCACATGAAGGCGCGTAATCAGCAAATTGTACCGCTCTCTAAGGCACTGGTCAAGATCATGGAGGACTATCTGGAGCACTGTACCAGCGACCCTGCAGCCCCGTTGTTTGTCTCGGAGTATGGCAACCAGATGACCCTGAATTCGCTCGGGAATGCGATTTGGAATTATAATCATAGCAGAGGCGTGGATAAGACCTCTATGCACCTGTTCCGGCACACCTATGCGAAGCTGTATATCCAAGCTGGCGGCGACCCGTTCCGTCTGCAAAAGCTGCTGGGACACGCTGACCTTACCATGACCCGGCGGTATGTGGCACTGTATGCGGACGACCTGAGAGCCAACTATGACGCCCTGAATCCCCTAGAGCAGCTGACCCGCAAAAATCGCCACGGAGATAAGATCAAGATGGGGAAGGGGGAGGGAAAGTAAAAATGGGTCAATGTCCCTTGAGCAAAACGAAATGATATGGTATAGTGAAATCAAAAAAGGAGACGCGGATCAATATGAGTGATGAAGAGAAGCGCTGGCCATTCGATGGTTTCTACCTGAAGCTGGCTGAGGCACAACGGGAGTATGAGCAGGAGCAGCACATTGACCCTGCCTCGTTGACGGAAGAAGAACGACAGCAAAAACTGCAGGAGATTCTGGATTGGATTACTGCCTCTCGCAAAAAGAAAAAGGAGGCTGACGAACAGCTTGATCCCATTGTGCCGGAGGAAGAACCGGAAACCGCCGGGGCAACTCCACAGCCTGCAAAACAGTACATTACAGATCTTGTTGGTGAGGATTACAAGAACTGGCATGGGATCGTGGTGCTTGATGCGGGCACGAACTCCGGCAAGACCTATTTTATTCTGAAGACATTGCTGCCGTGGGCATATGAACGTCGTAAGCGTATCCTGATCCTATGCAATCGTGAAGCTCTGCGCAACCAAATCGAGCGCGATGTGAACCGTTTGGGGAGTATAGAGGTATCCTACGAGGACTATGATCCCGCGCTTGGAGGAATTGTCAACAAACCCGCCATAGATAACAAGTATGAGCACACCATCCGTGTTGAAACATACCAGTGGCTGGAAACCTTCCTGCAAAGGAATGAAGATGCCGCTAAAACTTATCTGAGATCGTTTGATTATATCGTGTCAGACGAGTATCACTACATGGTAACAGATGCCAGCTTCAACGATCATGTGGATGCAAGCTATGAGGCTATTAAAGAGCTGTGGACAACGAAGACCTGCATCTTTATGAGCGCTACCGCCCGCCCCTTCTTTGACTATTGGGAGCTGCGGAATATGATCCCGAAGGGACAGCACTATCGTCTGCCGATGGATTATCGGTTTGTGTCAAGCGTGAAGTTCTTCTACCGTGACGATGACGAACTGGATATCATCCGCCGGGTACAGCCGGGAGAAAAGATCCTCGTTTTTGTGAATACCATCGCCAAGCTGCGAAAACTGCGGGACACTCTGAAGGCAGAAGGCATAGAGGATGTGGCGTGCCTGTGCTCCAAATACCGTCAGGAAGCGGAGGAGTTTGACAAACTGGATGATGTGCTCGTGGGCAATGTTCTGCAGCATCAGGTCACACTGACCACAACGACCCTCTATAATGGTGTGGATATGAAAGACCGTGCGCTGAAATATGTCGTCAGTGAACTGTGGAACCCGCTCGTTAATGCGCAGATCCTTGGCCGCAAACGTCCCTTGGATGAGGGGGATACCTGTGAGGTATATTTGCTGCATTACCCTAAAGAACGTCTGGAAGGGGAACTTAAAAAAATCGAGAAGTATCAGCTGGAACCGGTCGAGGCATATCGGAAATGGTTTGATGATAGGAAGGCATGGAAGGCATATCTGCATCAGCCTGAAACAGTGGAAATACTGAAAAAAAGCCATACAGTCGTTCTGGACCCACGGGAAGGTGAATACTGCTGGCGGAAACGTGCGACCTTGCAGGCTCGTGTAGAACGTGTTTTCCTGCTGCAAATGCTCGAACAGGGGTATCAGACAGAGCTGCTGAAAAAAATCGATGAAAGCCTGCTTGCGAAAGTTGAACCCCTTGAACCACCACCGCTGCTTGCATATCTGGATGCCCACCTGAATGAAGAGCGCTATTACGAAGAGTGGCAGAAGATCTTCTTTGAGCTGGGGCACATCTACAACAAGGCAGATGGACACGCCGAGAAATCGTTGCCAAGCTATACCTGCGCACGTCAATGGTTGTAGCACTATGGATATGATTTACAGAAGAGACGTGTAACAAGTGGAGAACTGCGAAATAAGAACGTTTGGTGGGTCACAAAGCAGTAAAATGCGCACAAAATTCACTATACTATATAATAAAATGAAAAATATGCGCACCAAGACCGCTTCTTGATTGACTTTATTTGTTTTTTTGCGTGGTTGTGTTAGCCGAGTGCTTCTTGAACGGCCGAAGCATGAGGACGGGACAGAAACGCTCGGTTAACATGATCACGCCAACGGAAATCTTGACTAAGCGAACCTGTGAGCTTTTTCAAGATTGGAGTTGATCTAAATGGTATGAGCGCCAGCGAATACCTTCCTCTTTATCAATCCTTCACCAATAGGACGCATATCAGAAATGGGCGACGATTTGATCAGAGTGAAATATCTCAAATAGTTGAGAAAAACATCTGCTGCAGTGTGATTCTATCTGGATTGATACAATTAAAAAGTATACCTCGAACGGAATATATCGTGTTACCGTATAATATAAGAATGCCTGCGCTGTGGATATCGTTTGATGACTGGATTTTGAGCTGCCCAAAAAGGGGGTACTCAAATTGACTACCCCTGAGAGTGGGTCAAAATGGTCTGCGTATGGTTTCCAACCTCATTAATCATCAATCTGATTAACGAGCTCAATGGTTCAAGATAAGCTTTGTTGCGCTGATAGAATCACTATACACGACATTGTGCCAACCAGTACGCACCGGCAACGGCCTAAATTGGAGTGAGGTCGCTTAGACCGACCCCATCAAGAAAGGTGTCCCCAATTTTGGGGAGATGTAGATGGTGCTCAAAAATGTGCGCCGTGGTTCAATTCTGTACTTTCGCCACAAGTGGAGATGTGTTTGACAGACCTTATGACTGGAATCAAAGTCCGCTCATAATTCCGTCGCGTTTCACGACGCAAATGGATATGCTCAAAAGCTGTGAAAACAATAATCGAGCCGCAAATCCGCCGGGATATCTGCTGTCTGATATTAAACGCCGCTCTTTAAGTTCACTTCTTGACCGAATACTGCATAAAAAGAGCCCTGCTACTCGTGCTGAGCGGCAGAGCTCTGTTGCTTTATAGTGGGTCAATCCTCCCATGGCTCTTTCTTTTTCTTTGGAATCGGAATATTGTGCTTCTTGGCGTTTTCTACAAAAGCTTTGTGGCGTTCTTGTTGCTTCTGCTAGTCCAATGCATATCCGATGTTGCTGCGCACCGCATCGGCATACCTGTAATTTGCTTTGTTCCGTTGATAAATCCATTCATCGAACGGAACCCACGTTTTGTGCTGTACGATTATTTTTTGACGTGCATAGCCGGTTGGTTTCTTCCCCATGATATCATCCCTCTGGAAGCTCCTCGATAACATACGTTACATAGGGCAAGACTGGATTGTCCGCTTGCGCTTTCTTCAGGACAGGCTCAAGGATATCCCGATACATCTCGGCGCGCTCACGGGTATCGAACTCTTTCTGGTATAGGATGTTTTCCTTGCCTGTGTATGTAGATAGCGCTTTGAGCACATATTTGTTTTCAGCCATAAGCTTACCTCCTGCTGCTGAAAGAAATGGTGACGATGGGGCGCGATGTCTATTACCGCAGCTTTCTCATATAGGCTTGGGACGTCCTTTTCTGGCTCTCGTAGAAGGTAACGCCAGTAACATCATCCACGACCAGATCATCATAAGGAATGCCCTTTTTGTTCAGATGATCAATGAACCAGCGCTTTTTCAGATAGTACCACGGGGTTCTGCTGAGGTCGCCGTAACTCGATGCAGGCCGCTCACATGCGTTGTAGGTTTTGCCGCAGATGCTCCACCATTCTTTACGCACCCGCTCCCGCATTTGCAGGACCTCAGAGGTGCCATGAAGGCCATGCTCTTCGCCATACTGATAATCTGCCTTCTTGATTTTTGCGTTCTGTCCCGCGCTGACTGCACCAGCTGCACCAAGACCCAACATGCCTAAAAATAACGAAAAAGCGCCTGCCATAATAGTTTCCTCCTGTATTTTGAAGTGTGTTTGCTTTTGCTGTACCTGAAGTCTACCAAACGATGCATCCGATAAGATGGACTTACAAGTGTGCTGTTAAAAATATGGAGCGTTGTGGCTGCCGTCGCGCGAACTGATGGATGACCGCACTATAGCAGGCAAAAAGTCTCCGGTAAGGCCTCCGGCGGCAGGGGACACCTCACTCAGTCAGCCCTAACAGATAATCGGTGGATACCTGATAGAATTGGGCGAGCTGGATCAGGCGGGGGATCTCGGGGCATTTGTCGTGCTCCCATGCGTAGACTGCCCGGCGGCTCACACCCATGGTTCGGGCAAGCTCGGTCTGGGTATATCCGTGCGTCAGGCGCAGGTGCTGCAAACGTTCTGATATAATGGTCATGGCTGCTCTCCTTTAAATAATGGGCGTCCTCTCACAGCCCGGCGGATCTCTGTCTTTACGGGTGCATTTTTAAACAACGTCAAGGGTAATGTGCCGCTCTCTTTGGTGATGATCTCATACTCGGTGGTCTGGATATCCCGCAATACCGGCTTTTCAATACTCAGGATGCTGGCAAGGGGGATGGAAAGCATGGTGTGTCCGGCCATGAAATGCAGCTCTGACTTGTTCCGGTGCGTGTGCAACTGGATGTCTTGGAACGCGATGTCTGCCCCGGAAAAAACGGCGCACCCACTGGCTTTGCACTCAGACGTCTCGGCAAGAAAGGTGTCAATAGCGATTTTATAAGTATCCATGAGGAGCCTCCTGTAATTTTATATATAGCACTACTCTCACTCGTGCCCTCGCTCTCTGTCCTACTATGGTTAGTCAGCCTTCACGAACAGCTCCATGCAATCTGCACAGATGACCCGCACTTCCTTGGTGCTCCGGATGATGGTACCGCACTTAGGGCATACCCACCGCCGGGTGCTGATCTTTGCCTTGGGAGGTTTCGGTGCGCCGATCTGACTGCTGCCGGGTGCCTTGCTGCCTGCTCCGGTGCCTGCCATATCCGACCATGCCAGCCGCTCACCCATCTGGATGTCCTGCCAGCCTTGGAAGATGATAAAGTCCAGCAGCTCTTCGGACGGGCTCGTGATGGTCCAGCCGTATTTTTCGTGGTGGTCGACAGTCAAGCCGTGTGCCTCGGCCTGCTCCTTAAAGCGCCGGTTGTGATAGACCCCATTGTTGCTGGTGTCCTTGATGCCGGTCTCCATGCAGTACTCATGCACCATCTCGTGCAGCAGGGTGGAAGCGGTCTCTTCAATGGGACGGTCAAGGGTAGCCGACGAAATATTGATCTCGTACTTGTTCTCACCGCCTGCCTGCCAGACTTTGGAGCAGGTGATGTGACCGTAGGCGGACGGGGTCTTTTTCAGGCTGATGATGGGCTCGGGCAGCTTGCCTGCAAAGTAGTGCTTGTTGAGCTCGCGGAACATCTTTTCCAGCTGACCAGCAGCGCGGGAGGTTTTGACAGTCTGTTTCATGATTTTTCGAACCTTTCTCTTGATAAAAAAGGCCGGGACAGGTATAATATTGGTGTAGCCCGCCCCGGCGGGTGTGTTGGGCTCTGTACAGCGCAAACTTTGGTCAGGGAGCGCTGTATGGGGCTTTTCTTTTCAGGTGATGCTCAGGCGGGTGCCGGTGACCGTTTTGCTGTACTGGTCGTACAGGTCGGGCGCTACAGCCTTGATGGCTTTGCTGTCCAGTCGGGTGCTGGAGAAATCGGACAAGCGGACTTTGTGGCAGCCTACTTCCAGATAGTTGGTGGAGCGCTCTGCCAGTGCCTCGCGGATCTGGATCTTCAGCTGTTCCTGTTCAGCCTGCGCGGCCTCGATCAGTTGGGCGGCCTCCTTGTACTGCTCGACAAGAGTCAGTAAAACGTTGATACTCATGTGTGTACCTCTCTTCAAATCGTTGGTGAATGGTTGGATGTGAGAACCGGTGTTCCCGATGGCATGAGTATAAACTATTCACGGGAATATATCAAGATGGAATGTTGTACAATGATTTTGGCGCAAATTTGTGCAAAATGTATATTCACGAGAATAGGCGGCAGATGATATAATAAGCACTATAATGTACGGGAGGAAAAATAATGGCAAAGACGAGTGCAGCACAACAGCGTGCAGTTCACAAATATGTGAAAAATAATTATGACCGTTTGGAGCTATCGGTGCCCAAAGGAGAAAAAGCAACTATCCAGCAGGCAGCGAAACAGGCGGGGCAAAGCGTAAACGCCTATATCTACGAAGCTGTATGTGCCAGAATGCAGCAGGAAAACGCCATGTCAGACACCCCGGGGGTAGTTAAAAATCTGGAAGGGGACACTGACCCGGTAGAATGAGATAGTTGTTTTATCTCCCCAGACCTGATTAAAATCTAGCAACAGAAGGCCTCTGTCTTTCACAGAAATGTGATCGGCGGGGGCCTTTTTAGCGTAAAAAATAGTCAGATTTAGAGCAGGTGGTAGCTGCAGTGACGGGTGCTGATTGTACCTATATAAATAGGAGCAGCAGGGAAGAGAGTAAAAATTATGTAGTACTGTGCGATATGCCTCGTCAAAACTCCTGACCAATGCGACTGCATAAACCGGCTTTTCAGTGCGAGGGGCGCGTTCTATTTAACGGTTGTCATTACATCGGAGCGGCTATCACACCTGACTGCACTCTCCAGCGCCTTGGACAGCTATATGACCACACATTTTGTCCATCGATGATTTCATCTGGAGTTTTCATGCGAAACTGGGCAATGTGCAAAAAAGTTCTTGCTGAATCGCATTTTTTTCTAAAACATGGATGGATACATTTCCTCGGATTTCTATTGATTCCCAGATATAACCATGATAGAATAATAAGAGAATTCAGACGGCCATGTAGAAGAACTGGTATCCTCTGTTTTGTGATGGAAGGATACGCCTTGATTGCGGTAAGGAGGTGAATCCAGTGGGCTTATGTCTGTTTGCGAACAATCATGTGATAGATCATGAGGAAACCCGAATGATAGATCAAAATAAAAAGCCCACTGCTGTTTCCCTTGCTGGCGCGATGCGTAAAGATAAAAACGAAGTGGGCTTGTTGAGGTTCTACAAAAATGTGAAATATTGCATACTGGAAGCAATGCACATGCGGCGCTTGAGCTGTAGTATGATGTTCTGGTTTTCATTACGGCCACATTGCATTTGAAATGACCTTGGGCGAAGCTGTCGTCCGAGGGTTTTTGCTTGCCCGGAGATCAGGAATAACGGTCTGCCGGTTTTAGGAAAAGAGGAACGGTTATCTAAAAGGAAGGTGCTTGCGGGAACGGTGTGAGTTAAAGGGATTACTTTATAGCAGTTTGTGTTTTTAATGCGCAAGCAGCATCCGCAAACTGCATATCGCAAATATGCCGTGTTAATAGAGCACTATTTCTGAAAATTGCGATAAAACGAATAACGATAAGAAGTGCATAGACAAGGATTTATGTGAGGAGAAAAAATGGCTACGAATACTGTCGGAATCGATAAGGAAGTTGAAGTTAACCGCAAGGAAAATCTACGCGACCATCGTATGTACTGGATCGGGCGTCGGACGCAGGATGTGATTTTGTCATCACTGGCGCTGGTGGTACTGTCGCCGATCATGCTGGCTACGGCTATTGCAATTGTGGTGGACGACCCGTCTGCGGGTCCTGTTTTCAGTCAGGAACGTATCGGCCGCAACGGTAAGCCCTTTAAGTTCTATAAGTTTCGCTCCATGTGCCCCAACGCAGAGGCAAAGCTGGACGACCTGCTAGACCAGAACGAAATGGATGGTCCTGTGTTCAAGATCAAGGACGACCCCCGCATTACCCGTGTGGGCAAGTTTATCCGCAAGACCAGCCTCGATGAACTGCCCCAGTTATGGAACATCCTGAAGGGCGATATGAGCATCGTTGGCCCCCGCCCGGCACTTCCCCGCGAGGTGGAACAGTACGGCGACTACGAAAAGCAGCGTCTGTATGTAACCCCCGGCCTGAGCTGCTATTGGCAGATCGCCCCGCACCGCAACGACCTCTCTTTTGAGGAGTGGATGGATTTGGACGTGAAATATGTCAAGGAGCGCAGCTTCTGGGTGGATTGGAAGATTATTTTTAAGACCTTTAAGGTGTGCCTGTTGGGGCGTGGGGAGTAAAAAATAGTACATGGAAGGAAAACGGTTGGAGAGACGAGATGGAGAGAGACCTTAGAATTGCGGTATTTGGACAGAAGCGATTGTCGAGAGAGGGCGGCGTAGAAATCGTTGTAAAGGAGCTGTGCACGCGGATGGCACAGCAAGGCTGTCAGGTGACCTGTTATAACCGGTCGGGACATCATGTAAGCGGCGCAGAGTATGACGATATTGATAACACGAACTACGAGGGAATCCGGCAGAAGTCCGTTCCAACGATAGAGAAAAAAGGGGCTAGAGATATAATACGCGGCTGTCATAATAGGGACAAGGGTACGGCAGAGAATGAAAGGCTCCGCGACCCGAAGCTCATATTTTCTTACCCGAAGAATGAACGACTGATCTTTTTGGGAGGCAACAATGCCATCCAGAAAGAAATTTCGACCAAGAGGGTGGGGTGACAGCCAGCGGACAGGTGAGCAAGCCTATCCGCTATTTGTGTTGGCCGAGATGTTAATGAAGAAATTGAGTGGAATTGTGGGAAAGATTTATGAGCAAGAAACTTGCGATTGCGATGTTCGGACAGAAGCGATTATCGAGAGAAGGCGGAGTAGAGATCGTTGTCAAAGAGCTCTGCACCCGAATGGCACAGAATGGTTGTGACGTGACCTGCTACAACAGAGCAGGCCATCATGTGAGTGGTGCAGAATATGACGATGCTGGTAAAACGGAGTACGAAGGAATCCGTCAGAAGTCTGTTCCGACTATTGAACGGCGCGGACTTGCTGCGGTCAGCTCCTCCGCATTTGCGGCACTTTATAGTGCATTTGGAAAATACGATGTGGTGCATATCCATGCAGAAGGCCCTGCCTTTTTCTGTTGGCTTCCGAAATTGTTTGGGAAGCGTGTTGTCGTTACCATTCATGGCATTGATTGGCAGCGCGAGAAATGGCAATCAGGACTTGGCTCTAAGTTTATCCACCAAGGCGAAAAGAACGCTGTGAAATATGCGGACGAGGTCATTGTTCTGAGCAAAGGCGTGCAGGGCTATTTTAAGGAAACTTATGGAAGAGAAACGCACTTTATCCCTAATGGCGTGAATAGGCCGCAGATTCGGGAAGCAAGTCTGATTACAGATAAGTTCGGGCTGAAAAAAGACTCATACATATTGTTCCTCGGTCGTCTGGTGCCGGAGAAGGGGATTCGATATCTGGTTGAGGCCTTCAAGAATGTCAAGACGGATAAAAAGCTGGTTATCGCAGGCGGCTCTAGTGATACGGATTCCTTTATGGAGGAATTGAAAGAACTGGCGAAGGGTGACGATCGGATTCTCTTTACTGGGTTTGTGCAGGGAGCAATGCTGGATGAACTATACAGCAACGCTTACATCTACACGCTGCCGTCTGATTTGGAAGGAATGCCGCTAAGTCTACTGGAAGCAATGAGCTACGGCAACTGCTGTTTGGTTTCGGATATTCCGGAGTGCGCAGAGGTTGTGGAAGATAAGGCATTGATTTTCAAAAAGTCAGATGTAGAGGACTTGCGAGAAAAATTGCAAGATGCCTGTGACCATCCTGAAATGGTTATGAAAATGAAGAAGCAGGCAGCTGACTTTATCTGTGCAAAATACAATTGGGATGAAGTTGTAAAGGAAACGATGAAACTGTACAGGAGATAATAATAGATGAGAGTATTGATAATAAATAATCTCCTCTAACCGAACGCAGGTAGTGAGATGTACATAGTAAAAATGCTGGAAAAATAGCGTATTTACGGCGCTTTTCGGAAGATGGGCAGAGCTGCAAGTGTGGTTTTTATCTCGCTACCTAGGTTTAGCAACAGCAGATGATTTTATCATAAGAACTTTCAGTATCACTACCTGCGTTTGTATGGAGCACTCTGGTTTATGAACAACGCATTGGAAGTGCTTTATCTGAACAGGGGCAGTGAAATAGAACATAGAATATAACGGTTGACACTTGAATTGCTGAGAAAATATTTATCAGCAGAAAGACAGTACGTAACTCGTATTGTGAAAAGAAATTTATAAGGAGAAAAGGCAATGATAAGAATTCTTCATTCTGTCAGCAATATGGATCGTGCTGGTATTGAGACGATGCTGATGAACTATTATCGATATATGGATAAGTCAAAAGTTCAATTCGATTTTTTATGCAATAAGAAAAAACCGGGAGCGTATGACGATGAAATAAAATCTATGGGCGGTAGAATTTATCATACACCGGGATTGAATCCGGCCAAGTATCCTGTGTACTTGAAATACATGCGAGAACTGTTTCAAGAACATCCAGAATATAAAATCGTTGAGGCGCACAATGGGGCACTTGGCGTGTATGCACTTCATGCTGCCAAAGTGAGCAAAATTCCTGTGCGCATTTTTCATGCACATGGAGCAAGCATAACGAAAGACTGGAAGCTTCCAATCAAGCTTGTTTGTAAGGCTTGCCTTCCCACAAATATGACGCATCATTTTTCTTGTGGTGTCGAGGCCGCAAAATGCTATTTTGGACAAAAAGTGGTAGACGAAAATGACTATGTGCTGATTCCAAATGCAATAGACGTTGCTCGCTTTATCTATAACCCCAAAATCCGTAATAAGATTCGCAAGGAAAACAATCTGGAAAACAAACACGTTGTGGGGCATGTTGGACGCTTTATGGCGCAAAAAAACCATACGTTCTTAATGGATGTTTTTGCAGAGGTCTTAAAAATTGATTCTCAGGCACATCTTGTTCTATTAGGCGATGGTGAACTGATGGATGAAATTAAAAGAAAGACGGCAGACCTTGGTATCAGTGAGCATGTAACCTTCGTTGGAAATGTTGGAAACGCCAATGAGTGGTATCAAGCATTTGACTGCTTTGTTTTGCCGTCAATCTGGGAAGGCCTTCCCGTTGTGGGTGTAGAGGCTCAGGCAGCGGACCTTCCGTGTGTCTTTTCGTCAGCCATTACAAGAGAAATTGGGCTGTCACAGCGCGCAAAATTTGTTCCGCTCACAGAATCTGTTTCTGTATGGGCAAAAACACTGTGTGATGCGTTGCAGCAGAATGAGCGTAATGACAACACGAAGCTGATTACAGAACACCACTATAATATTGCATTTGAAGCGAAGAAACTGCAGGAGAGATATTTACAACTTGCTGGAGAAGTGAAATGAAGATCGGAATATTAACACATCAGTATATCAACAATTATGGTGCTTTTTTACAGGCATGGGCACTAAGAAAAGCAATTTCAGAACTATTTCCCGAAGATGAAGTGCAGATTATAGATTATGTAAACGTAAAACATTATATCATCAATGCCGGTGGGTGGTTTCGATTTTATAAAAATAGAGAAACGCTGAAAGAATGGTTTGCTAAGGTTCAGCTCCCGAATACTTTTGCGAAAGCAAGAAATCAAGAAATGATTCTTTCAAAAAGATGTTTTAATGCTCGGCAAATCAACGAATTAGCATTTGACTGCATTGTTGTCGGCAGTGATGAAGTGTGGAACTACAGAGATACAAAGGGAAATGCTGAACTTAAATTTGGTGTAGGATTAACATGTAAAAATTTGATTGCCTATGCGCCGAGTGTAGGAAAGACGGCAGCGGATGAAGTAGTTCCGCAGTATGTTATTGATGGTATCAGAAAGTTTAAGCGGATTTCTGCGAGAGATGACCTGACAGAACAACTGGTCGAGCAGGTAACAGGGAAGACACCGAAACGAGTTTTAGATCCTACTTTTTTGGCCGAATTTCCACGGGCAGAATTGAAAGCAAATAGAAGGCCGTATATTCTGTTTTACTATTGCGAAAATCTACCGGAAAATATTTTAAATCAAATTTTTTCTTATGCAAAAGAGCATGGTCTGGCGGTTTATGGCGCGGGTGAATGTGACAAACGATATTCAGAAGTTACTGTAAACCTGACACCATTTGAGTGGGTGGAAATGTTCCGAAATGCGGAGTTTGTGTTTACTGGAACTTTTCACGGTGCAGTATTCTCTATTCTGAATCGCAGGCAGTTTAAGGTATATCTGACAAATGAAAGCCGAATCAAAAAAGTAACAGCCTTGCTGAGTGAACTTCAGATTACAAACCGCCCTATCAAAGAGGATTTTTGCTTCGATTTAGAAAGTATGAAGTCGGAAATCAACTATGAAAAAGTGTATGATGTCATAGAACAGAATCGGCAGAGCAGCAAGCAGTATTTAAAAGATGCGATAGGAATGGCAAAAAAATGAGAATAGGAATTTTAACACATCATTACGTAAAAAATTATGGTGCATTCCTTCAGATGAAGGGAATGTATGAAACGCTACAAAGGCTATATCCTGAAGCAGAAGTGAGAATCATCAATTATGTAAATCAAAAGCATTGGAGAAGAAACATCATCCATATTCTTCACTTTCGTCCGGGAATTGATACGCTTTCTACCTATGTGGAAAAAATCCGACAGTTAAGAACATTCACAAAATATGAACGCAGTATTCCGAGGACTCGCTCGGTAAAGACTGCCAAGGAGATAATCGATTTGAAATTGGATCTTATCGTTCTTGGCAGTGATGAAATTTGGAATCTGTGTGGATCTGGGTACCATCCTTTGAAATTTGGTACGGGACTTGAAAATCAGCGGACAATTGCTTATGCACCGAGTGTTGGCGCAGTAACCGAAGAAACCGCTGTGCCGGAGGATGTCTTTTCGGGCTTGAAACACCTTGATCGGATATCTGGTCGTGATGTGGAATCTTTAAAATTTGTTGAGAGGGCCTGCGGAAGAAAAGCTGAGAAAATGCTTGATCCGACTTTTCTCTATAATTTTGATATGGATATTGAAAGGGAAAATATCAAGCCGAAGCCGTACCGGTATATTCTGATCTATGACTGCAAATTAACAGAACCGATGGCGAAACAGCTACAGGAATATGCAAAGAAAAATGATTTGAAGATCATTGGTGCGGGCGATTACAAGACATTCTACGATGAAGGATTTATTGACCTGACCCCATATGAGTGGGTCGATTTGTTTCGGAATGCAGAAAAAGTTATTACTGGAACATTTCATGGGACAGTTTTTTCTATTAAGTACAACAAATCGGTTTTGTGTTATCCAACAGAGAAAAACCGAATCAATAAGATTCGTTCGCTGTTATCCGATATGAAGATTGCCTCTCGACTTTTGGAGGTGGGATGCGAAGATGATTTTATCCCGCTGTTGGATACGCCAATGGATTATACGGAAACTCGAAACTATATTGCACAGAAGATTCAGGAAGCAGATGACTTCCTTACAGGAGATAAATCATGAGTTCGATCGTTTTATTTGACGATAAAAAGGATTGCTGCGGCTGTGGGGCGTGTATGAACGTTTGTCCCAAGAATGCGATTCGAATGGCGGAAGATGAAGTCGGTTTTGTTTATCCAGAAATCGATCAAAATTTGTGTATTGGATGCGGTGCCTGCAAAAAGGCTTGCGGCTATCAAATGCAGCCTATGATGCAGAAGTCCGAAGCGGTCTATGCGGCTGCATCGAACGATGACAATTTGTTGCGAAAATCTGCATCGGGCGGAGCATTTGCTGTCCTTGCAGAGAATGTGTTGAAAAAAGGTGGTGTGGTATATGGTGCTGCACTTCCTCTGGAAAATGGAAAATTGGAGCCAAAGCATCTCCGCATTGATACAGTGGAAAGATTGACTGAACTGCAAGGGTCGAAATATGTGCAAAGTGCGATTGGGGATACCTATGCACAGGCAAAAAAAGATCTGTTGGATGGAAAAAGTGTTCTTTTTTCTGGAACACCTTGTCAGATTGCAGGCTTAAAGCAGTATCTGAAAAAAGATTATGAAAATCTGCTCACAGTGGACATTATTTGTCATGGAGTTCCAAGCAAACGATTTTTCCAGAGCTTTATGGAAGACTACGGGAAGAAACTGGGTGGAACGATCACCGAGTTTTATTTCCGGGACAAGAGCAAAGGTCAGGGTATGATTACCCGGAGTGTCTATAAAAATAAAAATGGCGAACAGCAAGAAAAAATAATTGTAGGAAATTTACTTTCCTACTTCAATTTCTTTTTGAGGTCATTCACATACCGCAAAAATTGCTATTCCTGCCCCTTTGCTTCAGAGAAGCGCGTTGGAGATTTGACTTTGGGGGATTTTTGGGGATTTCATGAAGAATACCCGTCTTATGATGAAAAGCAGGGACTTTCTAATGGGAAAGGCGTTTCTTGCATTTTAGTCAATACCAATCAAGGAAAAGCTACGTTGGAGCAGTGCGAAGGTCAGTTCGTCCTGATGACCTCAGACTTTGAGAAAGTTGCACGGCATAACGACCAGCTGCATTCGCCCAGCAAGTACAGCCCGAAACGTGAGCAGATTCTGGAATTGTACCAGAAAGAAGGCTATGAAGCGGTTGACCGCTATTTCCATAAAAACTATAAGAAGGATATCTTGAAATATACGGTTTCCGGAATGCTTCCAAAAGGGTTGAAGAGAAATATTAAGAAGATGGCTGGTAAAATTAAAAACAAGTAAAAATATAGGATGGAAAGAATGTAATATGGAGAAATAAAACAATGCTGTTTTTAGTATTTTTTATAGTGGTTGCACTATTGGTTGCACTGAAAGGAAACAAAAAATTTATTTTGTTTTTCATGGCATTTTATCCAGTATTGCCTGATTATTTTGCTATCGAATTGGGCGGCGGGCTTCCATTACTCAAGGCCAGCAGAATTTTGTTACTGATTCTGATGCTGTGTGTGTGTTTTCATAATAAAAAAATACATCTGATCAGACAACCATTGAAAGTTACAGGTTTATACTGGCCGTTGTTTATATATTTTGCGGCAAGAATTTTAGCAAATGGATATTATGCACTGAGTTTATCTGCGGCAATCAATACTGAGTTTACAGTGATTGTGGAACAGCTATTGCTGATTGTTATGATTTGTCAAGTTGTCCGAAGCAGAGAAGATGTGCATTTGTGTGTAAAGACTATTGTGAATGCAAGTGGCGTAGTAGCAATTATAAGCATTATCAATGTGCTGATTGGGTCTAACTTGTTTTACAATTTGAATACAGTGTCCAGAAATGTACTGATGGTATCTACTGTAAGAATGGGTATTATTCGTGCAGAGGCAACTTTCGGACATCCGGTATATTATGCAATGTATTGCGCACTTATTATTCCGCTTGCATTGTATGTTTGGCAAAATGAAAAAAATGCGTGGAATAGCTGTGTTCTCGGTTTAAATGTTATTGCGGCGTTTTTGACTGAGTCACGAGGAACAATCGTTGTATTGCTGGCACTCTTTTTGGTATATGTTATAATTGCGGATAAAAAAACAAGAAATAAAATTCTTGGTGCAGGTTGTGTAATTGCTTGTTTGGCAGTTTTTGTTTCTTTTGCGGTGCCGACTGTTTCACAACAATTTACAAACATAATTAAATCAGTAATCATTGCGTTTGGAGATAGTGGAGAAACAATTGAAAACTTTGGCGGAAATTCTTCGACGGGGCTTTCGTCAAGAATGATACAGTTATCGGGTATTACTTGGATGCTGATACATAATGCAGTATTTGGACTGGGAGCAAGTTGCCATACAAGAGGGAAATTAAGTTATCGTATAAATGGAATATGGCAGGTAAGAGATACCATTGATAACGGTTATGTTGGATATTTTGTAGAGGAAGGTTTGTTAGGTGGAATTGCATGTTTTAGCTTATTCTACTCACTTCTTAAATCTTCTTGGAAAAGAGCAACATTCAAAAATTCAAGAAACATGAATAACAGCTTTTTTCTCTGCTTTGTGTCCTATGTGGCGGTAATGCTGTCTGTTGCTGATGTATCGCAGTTGCTTTGGGTAATTATTGCATTATATATAACATATAATGCGAAAGCACAAGCAATTGCAAGCGAATAATTTGAGAGGTTTAGTATGTGTCGATGCTTAATATTATTATCTACATATAATGGCGAAAAATATTTACCAGAACTATTGGAAAGCGTACTAGCGCAGAAGGACATATATGTTGATATTCTTGCGCGTGACGATGGTTCTACAGATAAAACGCTTGAAATATTGAAAAAGTATGATAGGGTTAAAGTTTATGGAGGAAATAATTTAAAACCGGCGAAAAGTTTTCTGGACTTGATTTGGAAATCGGATATAAATTACGATTATTATGCACTGTGTGATCAGGATGATGTCTGGAAAGAAGAAAAAATCATTTCTGCTGTAAAATGTATTGAAAATATAGACAAGCCTGCTTTATACAGTAGTGCAGTTGAAGTGGTGGACAAAGACTTAACATTTATACGAAAATCGTTTACAGATAATACATTTAAAAATCCATTGTATGATATTCTGACATACGGAACACCAGGATGTACGTTTGTGTTTAATAAAGCACTGATGGAAAAGCTGAAACAATACAAGCCTTCTGTAATTAGTATGCATGATAGCTGGATCAGCTTTGTGTGTCTTGCTGTGAATGGCTTTTTTTATTCAGATCAGAATGCTTATATCATGTATAGACAGCATGATGCAAATGTTTTGGGAGCACAAAGGCATTCTTTGAAAGATACACTGAGGGGGATCGTTAAAAATAAAAATGTCCTTAGAAGTGATATGACGAAGGAAATACTAAAAGGGTATTCCGAGATGATGCCAGAAAAAACAAAAGAAGCTTTTATAACTTTTGCAGAATACAAAGAAAATTTGAAATATAAATTGAAGATTTTGATGCTCCCATATAATAAAAAGAAAACAACCAAGAGAACATTTGAAAAAGTAAAACTTCGAATCGTGTTTAATACGATATAAAGTGAAATTGAAGATTGAGAGCATTTGATCTTCATAAAAATAAAGGAAGAAAAAGTCTATAATGTCAACATCACTGAAAAAAGGACTGATGTACGTCCTTATAGCAAATTTTATCAATTTAGGATTTAACCTGATAACAAATTTTGTCCTTCCAAAGGAATTAAGCGTGGAAAGCTACGCAACGATAAAAACATTTCAGCTTTATGTAAGTTATGCAGGTCTGTTTCACTTTGGCTTTGTCGATGGAATGTACTTGAAATACGGAGGAAAAAATGTTAAGGACATTCGCGGGGAAGATTTAAAGACAAATCTATCGACATTGAGATTCTTTGAAATTTTTGTTACTTTGATTTGTACTATTGTTGCGCTCTTTCTGAGGCAAGAGGTTTTAGCATTCTTTGCGCTTTCAATTCTTCCATTAAATTTGGCTAATTATTTTAAACAACTTTATCAGGCAACAGGAGAGTTTTCGCTTTACGGAAAAATCATGAATGCAAATACGATTTTGATTTTTTTTGCAAACATGATGTGGATATACTTAATCAAAACAGATAACGCACAATGTTTTCTATTGAGCAATGTTATTGTGTATTTTATCGTCTGGATTGCTTTGGAATTGAATTGCAGAAAACTTGTTGCAGGTGAGCATAGAGGAACTTCGTTCTCTTTAAATGAGTTAATAAATAATATTAAAGGTGGCATTTTGCTGACAGTCGGAAATTTGTCATCTGTTGTGCTTACGAGCATGGATCGATGGTTTGTAAAAGCTCTTATGACTACGCTTGCATTTGCACAGTACTCATTTGCTGTTAGCATGGAGAACTTTATGAATGTCGCAGTCACACCTGTTACAACTACATTATATAATTACTTTTGTAAGGCAACAGATGAAGTTAAGGTAAGAAAAGCAAGAAATTATGTGATGATTTTTGCCGCATTGATTGTATCCTGTGCATTTCCTGCTAGATTTATTTTGGAAGTATATTTAACAAAATATATCGATTCTGCTAAGGTGATGTTTTTGCTTTTTGCGGCACAGATTTTTTATATTGTCATAAAAAGCATTTACGTCAATCTCTATAAGGCACAAAAAAAGCAGAGTATTTATTTTATAAAACTCACAGCGATTATTGTTGTGGGATTTGTGTTTAATGTAATATGCTATAACCTTTATAAGGTAAAGGAAAGTTTTGCAGTGGGTACATTGCTATCGGCTGTATGCTGGTACTTTTTATGTTTACCTGATTTTAAGTGGATAAAATATAATACCAAGGAAAAGCTGTATCCTTTTATTCAGACGTGCGCTTTTTTAGTATGTGGATTTTGTTTTAGTGCTATCCCTGGATTTTTCATTTATATTTTTGAAATAATGGTTGTGACATGGATTTCTTTTCCTAAGGAGACAAAGTTCATTATTAATGAGGCAAAAAGCAAGTTGGCTCACTTAAAGTAACATGATCAGAATAGCCTGAACATTATAAAAAGGTCGAAGTATTCCGCTTCTGACTAAAATAGGATGCGTTGCGCTGTTGTCTGAAAGAAATCAAGGAGAAAAGTAAAAATGAGTCAGCTTTTAATTATTACCAAAAAAATCCTTACTAATATTCTAGCAGCTCTATATAAACCTTTTGGCTTTTCATGCTTGCTTTCTTTTTTTGCTCTGTTTTTTTACCTTTATGCCTATTACCCGTCTGAAGCCGGAAAAGGTTGGAAAGCAGCAATCCATACATGGTTTACTGCATTCAAAGTATCCTCTTTTTTTAGAAAGTTATTCTTGCTTGTTTTTGTCACCTCAATGATCCTGTTCCGGACGCTATTGAATCGGGACTTGTGGATGAATCCTTTGTCCGATGTAATGGGCGGCTGGGGCATCTGGGAAACGGTGAACGGAGAAAGACAGCTGACGACCGAGTGCATCGAGAATGTGATCCTGATGATGCCGTTCACCGGGATGGTGATGTGGACGTTTGATGTTGAGAAGGGTGTAGTATGGAAAAGCACAAAGCTTGGCCTGATCTTCTCCGTGAGCATCGAGATGCTGCAGTTGCTGCTTCGACTGGGGACATTCCAAGTGTCAGACATCGTGTACAACACGCTTGGCGGTATGCTTGGTGGACTGTGTTACAAGTGGGAAAGAAAGTACACGAAAGGCTGTCAAAATAGAGAATAATATGATATACTGGGGCAAACGAGACTGACTGTGTCTCAGGTGGGGCCCTGACTCTGGGGCCACGGGAGACCGTGGCTCTTGCTGCTCTAATAATCACACACCTTTACGCGGTGAGCAGCAGGCAACGATCTAAGGATTGGCTGAGATGTGAAGAACTACAGAAAAAATATGTGAGAGGGATATGAATGACAAAAAAATCAGACGAGGATTCCATTCATCCTTCGGAAACTGCCTATGATAAAGCCATAAAAAGAATGGAAGAACGAGAGGCACACATTTTTAATACTCCGGCTATGCAAATTGCCGCAGATGCTGCAGAACAAATAAGAATTCAACAGGCACCATTGATTCAAGCTTTACAGCCCCTGCAAGATGCTTTGCAACCATATCATAATTTAATAGATCAAAATAGCTTGGGGCTTGTTGCGGCATCTCTATCTTCTGTGGCCCAGACAATAGTTCCCGATAATGCAGTGGGCTCAATGACAGAATCTTTGAATGTTGTAGCAACAGCAATACAGCCGTACCAACAAGATATGAATTTATTCAACTCAAATGTTCTAGCCGCTTTTGAAGCTGCAGCAATTACGCCAGAACTACGGGATTTTCGTACACAGTTTGAAGTTAATGTCCAAGAAATGGGAGATGGTATGTCTGCTATTTCTGATTATGTAAATGGATTGACTTCACAGTGGGACAATGCGCTTGGAGTGGCTAATGTATTAGAGCGTAGTATTGCAGCACAAAATCTCGCTATGGTAAGAATGCTGCCCTGCTACAGTGATTTAGAGCTGCCGCGTGGAAGTAAAAAGGTATTAAGGTCTTTGACAAAAACGACTGCTAAGAAATTGATGCAGTCCGATGAGATTCAGTTTGATCCAAAGGAAAAAGACTTTTATCACAAAGATTCACCAGAAAGTAAGCTATCGGCAGATCAAATCACGGTGGTAGAGAGTTCGCTGGAGCTGTTTGCGGAGTTTACACTTGATGAGTTGCTTTCATTTGAAAGTAAATTGGAACAGAATTTTGCTTTTGCTGTTCGACATCCAGTTGGCATTAGAATATATGAAATTCTTCAAAATTGGAAGAACTTTGTAAGCTTTGAGAATATTACATATTATCATGCAAGAACGTTAGGTGAAAATCAACGACCTTTTCATGACTCTGAGATGATGAAAGCACCTACCAATGTTTCAGCACACGGCCGTTATAATGAAGTTGGAAGAAGTTGCTATTACATAGCTGAAACCAAGGACGGCGCATTAAAAGAAATTTACAAGCACAGTGGCAAAACCAAACCTCGTGTGCAAGTAATTGGGCTGAAAGCCATAAAATCGGCTAAATTACTTGATTTGTCTGGAGATGTAAAAGAAACTAATCGTTTCGTAGAGCACCTGAGATTTACAGTAGAAAACGATGAGGGAAGAACGGTGCAAGAATATTTACTGCCTAATTTTGTAGCTTCGTGCTGTAAAGAACTGGGAATTGACGGCATCAGATATAAAAGCACTGGATATAAATGCTGTGTTCTTTGGAAAGACGATTATTTTGAGAATGTCGAGGGCAGCAGAGAGATAATACCATATTAAAAATCCAAGGAAATATGTGAAGAAGATGCACAAAGTGCGGGGGTGATAAAATGGTTGACTTATATAAAAAATATTATCTTGATAGCGAGACGATCAAAGAGATTCTACAGAATGGAATTGTTGTGTTCGATACTTCTGCATTGCTGGATTTATATTACTATTCTTCAGAAACCAGAAATGAGATTTTTAATAAGGCATTCAATTATCTCAAAGGTCGGCTATGGATACCTGCACAGGTATACTTTGAATATTTAAAGAACAAAAGCAAGGTTTCAGAAAAACCAATCCTTTCGTATGAGCGACTATTAACGAAACAAAGCAAAGATGGTGGATATGTTAATTCAATCGTAGACAAGACAAAGATGCTCCAAGGGCAAAGTTTAGGCGAGATAAAAAATCAATTGAAGACACTGAAGGAACAAACATTAGGAACGGATAAGCACCCATATTTGTCTCCAGATGTGTATGCAGAATATGAAAGTGTATTGTCTGTTGTTGAAAATCAATTGACTGATTTTTCAACTAAGACAGCAGACTTCCAGACAAGAATACAGAAAGAAATTGAAAAGAAAATCACAGAGTTGCAGAGTGATCTGCTACCTGATAATGTGAATAACGCCATAGAAAGCAGTTTTCAAATTGGAAAAGAGTATTCTTTTTCAAAAATGATGGAAATTGCTAGAGAGGGAAGTTTTAGATATAGCGAAGAAATTCCTCCTGGATACGAAGACGGTAAAGAAAAGACTGGCCTCCAAAAATATGGAGACTTGTTTGTATGGAATCAAATCCTTGATTGTGCAAAATCAAAGCAAAAAGATTTTATCTTTGTAACAAATGATGTAAAGATAGATTGGTACGAGGAAGATAAAAGAACTCCTCGATTTGAGTTGCTAAAAGAATTTCGTGAACAAGCAAATAAGCGAATATGGCTTCTTTCAATGAAGAATTTTATTTATCACGTCAATTTATTGCTGGATGATCAAATTCACGAAAATGTATTGCAAGATATAGATTCCGTGCAGGATGAAAAAGAAAATGACAAGATCCGAAAAGAACTATCTGCAGATGACATTCAAAAGATTTTTAATAATTTGATAGTTAAACCCATTTATGTGATCGATAAAATTCCAAAGAATGAGTCAATTAGGCTGTTTGATAACCCGGATATTTATGAAGCGGAAGATGAAAATGGTCGAAAATTTAGAATAATAACTACCATTGTTGGAGGAGGAAATTACGCCAGGGTTTTGCATGGAATGACAAATGCGTTCGAGCTGAAGAAATTGTATGAAACCGGTAATGAGCATTATTGGTACTACAATTTTATAATAGCAAAAAATGAGGCACTCGTAGAGAAAATCATGGAGCATATGGGAAAAACCAAAGTTAGAAAGCTATTTGCGGATCATTCAATACAGACAGCAGTATGCTATCTTAATGAGGATCAAAATATAAATATTGCAAAAGCAAATTTTGATATTTGATGAAATTATCATTGCTTTTTGTAATTGAAATAGTACACAAAATGTAAGAGGTAACAAAAATGCCCAGAACCAAAGGAAGCAAGAATCGCGCCAAGACCGACTTCGATGCACAGATCGCAAAGCTGCAGAAGGACAAAGCTCTCTTAGAAGAGGGCCTAGCCAAGACGGTTGCTCAGATCGAGGAGTTAAAGACAGACATCAAGTCTATGCGTGAATCGCTGAAGCCGCAGAGAGCTGAGATCAAGCAGGTCGAAAAAGAAATCGCCAAGCTCGAAGCCAAGAAAGCCAAAGCAGATGCTAAAGCCGCTGAAGAAGCAAAGAAGGCTGAAGCTGAGAGTGTGGTTAAGAGAATGTTAGCCAGCGGGATGAGTGCGGACGAGATTCTGGAAAAGCTGAAATAAACAAGAACCCAAGAAAAAATAAATGCCGTGTGGACAAACTGAACTCCAGGAGTTCACACGGTATATTTTGAGAGTCACTATATAGTTTGTGACGGAAATAAAAAGGAGTGTGAGATAAAATGAATTTATCAAAAATACATCATATTGCAATCATCGTATCTGACTACGAAGCTGCAAAGGATTTTTATGTGAACAAATTGGGCTTCTCTGTTATCAGGGAAAATTATCGCCCGGAGCGCAAGGACTGGAAGCTGGATCTGCGTGTCAATGAACACACAGAGCTGGAGATTTTCGCTGAGGAAAATCCTCCGAAGCGTGTGAACCGACCGGAAGCTTGTGGGCTACGTCATCTTGCGTTCTGCGTGGATAGCGTGGAGCAGACAGTCAGAGAACTGGCAGAAGTTGGCATTGAATGTGAGCCGATCCGTGTGGATGATTATACCAGCAAGAAGATGACTTTCTTCCATGACCCGGACGGACTGCCGCTGGAGCTGCACGAATAATTATGGGAGAGAAAAGAGCATATAAAGCCAGAAAGCCCGGTGGAGGCCGGAAGAAGCTGAAGCCGGAGTACGATGCTGGGAAAAATCTGAAAGAGCAGATGGAAAGTGCTGTGGCACTTTATAATTCTGAGATGTCCTTGCAGGCCATCGGTGATGCCCTGAACCTAAACCCTATCAAAGTAAGGAAGCTCCTCATCACGGCTGGTGTGTATGAATCAGAAGTGGCGGAGAAGGTACAAGACACTTTTGAAGAGTACCGAGAAACACAGCGAAACACAGCGCTATAAAGAAGCTATACTCTCAACCGCAAATACTCTTCAACTCTCCAAAGCCTCCGTTACCTCGTATCTACCATATCAGAAAGGCGTGTATTACCCAAGTACAGCAGATAAAGAGAAAATCAGTGTAGGAGCAGAGCGGCAGCGGAGATACAGAGCGGTAAGAAAACTGAGAACCGAGCCGACAGAAGAGCATTTGTGGGAAGTGGTTCTTCTTTATGCTGATGTGCGATTCAAAACATATTCAGGTTTACCCTTTACCTATGAAATACGAAAGGGTCGTAATACAGCATTTGTCTCTAAGATGGCATTTGACGCGGAGAATTCTCTTATTATGCTCCCTGTAGAAACAGGGATGGGTGCTTCTCCGACGACTGGTTATGTGGATTTGTGGGCATATCCGAAATCCTCTCAAAAGAGTGACTTGGTTTTAACGTATGGGTTGACTTGGGATTTGAGAAATTATGCCGGGCTATTTGCAT
>OJKP01000539.1_pt1 | contig 27961 bp, 17 predicted proteins | sample 1596521 | NCBI WGS metagenome assembly OJKP01 (sample SAMEA4350130, study PRJEB24818) | metagenome | biome: human; feature: gut; material: faeces | place: Denmark | collected 2013-09
GGAATACCGTTCACACAGCCGCAAAGAAGAGGTAAATCAAGGTTTGACGGCAGAACAGGCAGTTACAGAAGCCAAACGTTGTCTTGACTGTGCTAATCCGGGATGTACCGAAGGCTGTCCGGTAGGTATCGATATTCCTCGTTTCATCAAAAATATCGAGCGCGGAGAGTTCCTCGAAGCAGCCAAAACCTTGAAAGAGACAAGTGCGCTTCCGGCTGTATGCGGTCGTGTCTGCCCACAGGAGAAACAGTGTGAATCAAAATGTATTCATCTGAAAATGAATGAGAAGCCGGTCGCTATCGGTTATTTGGAACGCTTTGCCGCTGATTACGAACGCGAAAGCGGACAAATTTCAGTACCTGTCATCGCTGATAAGAACGGTATCAAAATAGCAGTAATCGGTTCCGGACCTGCCGGACTGGCATTTGCCGGTGATATGGCTAAGTTTGGCTATGATGTAACTGTATTTGAGGCATTACATGAAATCGGTGGTGTATTGAAATACGGTATTCCCGAATTCCGTTTGCCCAATAAGATCGTGGATGTCGAAATCGAAGGTCTCCGCAAGCTGGGAGTGAAGTTCATGACAAACTGTATTGTCGGCAAGACGATCAGCTATGACGACCTGCATGCAGATGGTTTCAGAGGCATCTTCGCCGCCAGTGGAGCCGGACTTCCTAACTTCATGAATATTCCGGGCGAGAACCTGGTCGGAGTGATGTCGTCCAACGAATACCTGACACGCGTCAACCTGATGGATGCCGCTAATCCGGAAAGCGATACGCCTGTTTTGCAGGGCAAGAAGGTGGCAGTCATCGGAGGCGGCAATACGGCAATGGACTCTGTCCGTACGGCCCGTCGCTTGGGAGCCGAACGTGCCATGATCGTCTACCGGCGTAGCGAAGAAGAAATGCCTGCCCGTCTGGAGGAAGTAAAACATGCCAAAGAAGAAGGTGTGGAGTTTATGACGTTGCATAATCCGATTGAATATATCGGAGACGAACGGGGACGTGTCAAACAGATGCGTTTGCAGAAGATGGAATTGGGCGAACCGGATGCTTCCGGACGTCGTCGTCCCGTGCCTGTCGAAGGGGCGATTGAAACGATCGACGTGGATGAAGTGATCGTCAGTGTCGGCGTTTCTCCCAACCCGCTTATCCCGCGTGCATTCCAGGGATTGGAAGTGAGCAAGAAAGGAACAATCGTAGTTAATGAAGAGAATATGCGTTCTGCCTTGCCCGACGTATATGCCGGTGGCGATATCGTCCGTGGCGGCGCAACCGTAATCCTGGCAATGGGTGACGGCCGTAAAGCTGCCGCCGCGATGGATGAGGCGTTCAAAAAGGGTGGATGTAGTTGAATAGGATAGAGACAGAAAACAGGGTGTGCCGAAGGTGACCAAGAATCGGTGGATATGACTTTTGGCACATCTTCTAATAATAAGAAGTGTATGAGATCGATTATAACTTTGTTGATTATCTGCTTTGGTCTCGCTACAGTACATGCACAATCCATCGATTCTCTATTTGCCTTATTGGAAAAGCAGAAAACCCTTGATGTTGAAGATGCGAATGAATTGATCCGGTTGCTGGACGAAGAAGAATATGCCGACAGTCTTTATCGGTTCACGTCTGAATCCGAACAGAAAGAAATGAGATTGCGCATATATAGCAACGTCGCTTATTATTACTATATGAAATCGGCTTTCCAAGCGTCTGTGCAACTGACCGAGAAGGCGATATCACTTGCCCAAGAATTACGCGATACACTGGCATGGAGTGATAATCTCGCCCAACAGTCCATCTCTTACCAGCGGTTGGGAAATTTGGAAATGGCCATACGGACAACGCTCGATGGACTATACTTGGACAGTTTGCTGCAAGATACATTACGCTTGAGTAGCACGTATAACAATCTGGCCGGTTTATACCTGACCGCCCAACGGCCGGAAGATGGCAAACAATATATCGATCATGCGATAGAGTTGGAGCATTCGCAGGCTCATCCTGAAAAATTATCTATCCGGTACGGTATGGCTGCTGAGCTTTATGTGAAACTGGGCCTATTGCCGGAAGCACTCGATTTTGCTTGCAAAGCCTATGCGCTGGATATGAAATCTGGTGATACCCTGAAGATCGCTCGGCGCCTGTCACAGATGGGAGATGTATATGCAGCCATGCAGAATTTGGACGAGGCGGAGAAGGTCTATCGCAAATCATCCGAATTATTGGAACTGTTGGATGAACGGACATCGCTTGCAATCAACTACAAACAAATGGGAGGACTGCATATCCGGAAAGGCAATCTCTCGCTTGCCATCCGCTATTTGGAGAAAAGTGCCACGATAGCGGAGGAGATAGGAAACAAATATTTGCTTCGTCTGGTCTATGAAAAATTGTACCGGCTTTACAGACCGGATCGTCCGGCTCTGGCATTAGAGTATATGGAAAAGTTCTCTCAGTTGAAAGACAGCCTCTATACGGAAAAGACGAACCGTCTGTTGAGCGATTATCAGGTGAAGTACGAAACGGCGAAGAAAGATGCCACTATCCACCGGCAAGAATTACAATTGAAAGAGCACCGGTATATGTTGACGATTGCTGCCTGTATGATTCTTTTTATGCTCTTGACCGCATTGGTGATATTCTTTTATTTCACCAAATACCGCCGATTGGTCTGCCGTGAACGAAAATTGAATCGGCAGAAAGAAAAGATGATCTCTATCCTGTCGCATGACATAAAAAACCCGCTGGTTACACTCCTGGCTGCTATGCGCATGTTCGACAAAAGTGTGGATGTTTCGCAACCGGCCTTACGCGAACAAAGCCGGTCTATGCTGACTGCCATGCACCGACAGCTGCAATTGGTTGACAATCTGCTTTGTTGGGCTAAATTGCAATCTGGGCAATGGCTTTGCGATTGTATCCGTATGGATATCCGTCCGGTCGTGGACGAAGTGGAAAAACAATTGAAACTGTCTTTTTCATTGAAAGGATGTGTTCTTGTTAACAAGCTACCGACGCAGGCTGTCATCGTCTGTGCCGATCGCCAGATGGTGACCATTGTCCTGCGCAATCTGTTGCAGAACGCCATAAAATATTCTTATCGGGATGGACATATCTATCTGTCAGCCAAAGAAGAACTCACAGGTTGGTGCATTACGATACGCGATGAAGGTATCGGCATCACCCCCGATATACGGCATCAATTGCTTATGCAGCAATCCGGAACCACCGTAAAAGGAACAGCCGGGGAGGAAGGCGCCGGCATCGGGCTTTCCATCTGCCGGGAACTGGTTCGACTTTGTGGTGGAACTCTTACGTTGGATCGCCATTCGGAGAAAGAAGGTGCATCATTCAATCTCACGCTTCAAAAAGGAGATAACAATGGATAAAGACCCCATACGTGTCGTGATGGTAGACGACCACCGGTTGTTTTGCCAGGCCATGATCTCGTTGCTCAATGGCTACCGAGACCGAATAACCGTTGTTGGTACTTGTTGTAACGGCGAACAAATGAAAACTTGTCTGCAACAACAGCCTGCCGATGTGCTTCTGCTGGATATTATAATGCCGGGAGAATCCGGCATACAACTGCTGCGTTTCCTGCAAAAGAACTATCCCGACCTGCCAGTCTTGATGCTTTCTACCCTAACATCGGCCGGAGTCGTGCAAGAAGCCATACAAATCGGGGCGAAAGGTTTTCTGTCCAAATCGACAGACGAGGAAGAATTCATTGAGGCGATCGAATCTGTTTATGAGGGAGCGCCCTATTACGGTAAAGACATAGCGCAGATATTATACGATGTAACCCTGTCAAAATCTTTGAAACAGGAAATCTTGACACCCCGCGAACAGGAAATTGTATCACTCTGCTCGGAAGGAATAACCTGCAGCCAAATTGCAGACCGGTTACATATCAGCGTTCGCACGGTTGATACGCATAAAACGGCTATTTTTCGTAAATTAGATATTCATAGCTCGGTCGAATTGGTGCGTTACGCACTTTCCCATGGCATTATTACTCTCTGAAGAGATCTGAAAATATACGAGAATTTACGTATTGATCAACGAAATCCGGCTGCTTATTTTTGTTGATGCGAGTTGTGCAAAAGTGTAGAATGATCATGAAAAAACACATATTTGTCTTATTTATCCTAATCTTAGGAGTTTCAGTCCTGTTTGCATGCCGGAAAAATGACGTGCTTTCATATTCGGAAAAAGAAAAGAAAGAGATCGATGCGGTTATACAGAAAAATCAAAACATAGATTCATTATCAGTCTTGCTCGATAGGTTTAAAAAAGAAAAGAACCTGTACGGGCAAGTTGCCGTTTATGAAAAGACTGGCAAGATATATCGTGAAAACGCATCTTTTGAAAATGCCATCCGATGCCATGAAAACAGCCTGGAAATAGCCTCCTTGATGAATGACACGCTTGAGATCATAGAAGCACTGAATAACATGGGTACCAACTATCGGCGTCTTGGCATATTGGCTGATGCTTCCGAATACCATTTCAAAGCATTGAATCTGATCGAAAGAATGGGAGAAAGTACGTATGCCATTAAGAAAAGTCGGCTGGTTGCTCTCAATGGTATCGGAAATATTTATCTCACGTTGGGAAACAAAGAGGCTGCTGAAAAAATATTTCGCCAGTCGCTTGCCGGAGAAAAAGAATTAAACAGTGCATTGGGACAAGCAATCAATACCGCTAATATCGGCTCTATCTTTGAAGATAGAGGACAATACGATTCAGCCTATGTCTATTACCAACAGTCCTTGTTCTTCAATCGACTTGCAAAATCCGATTTAGGAGTATCTCTTTGCTATAACCATTTCGGGCACTTGCATGAGAACAAAGGTGAATTGGAAGAGGCACTCGTCAACTACCATAAAGCCTATGATATAATGAAGGAGAAAAGCGATCGTTGGCATTGGCTGGAGTCGTGTATTTCCATGACACGCGTGCTTCTTTTGCAAAACAAGACCGCTCAAGCGCAAACCTATCTGGAGCAAGCGAGGTGCACGGCTCAAACCATCCATTCGCTCGAACATCTGAGTGCCATACATAAATTGGATTATCTGTACTTTTTGAAAAAAAACGACTGCAAACGAGCGTTGGAGAACTACATACGGAGTCACATCTATGCCGACAGCGTGAATAATAAAGAAAATATCAACCATATTCAAAACTTGAGAGTAAATCATGAAAGAGAAAAAAGCTTCCAGGAAATGAATATTGTCAGGCAAAATTATATGGAAGAACAGCGCAATAAGCGGATCATCCTTGTTGTAAGCCTTTTGGCGTTATTGATGACTTGCTCCGTCATCATGTTCCTTTGGTATGCTTTACAAATGAGGTCGAAGACAAATCGTGCTTTGCGACAGATGGAACAAATGCGTACCAGTTTTTTTACCAATATCACACACGAATTTCGTACACCCCTCACTGTTATCTTAGGCTTGGTGGAGCAAATGCAGAAAATGGAGGCCGGTAAAGGAGAGATTGAACGTTACCTTCATTCTGTCCAACGACAGGGTAGTAACTTGTTGGAGTTGGTAAATCAATTGCTCGAGATGTCAAAGCTTATGGTAAAGGCAGACCATAAACAGTGGTATAGGGGAAACGTTGTCGCATACATACGCATGACACTGGATTGTTATCGAGAATATGCCGGTTCACACGACATAAACCTGCAGTTTATTCCTGAATCGAACAGCATTGAAATGGATTTTATTCCGGAATATTTTAATAAGATAATGCGCAATTTGCTTTCCAATGCCCTGAAATATACACCGACCAACGGTGTTATCAGGGTAGAGATGGAGAAAGACGAATCGTTATTGATATTGCAAGTTTTCAATACCGGAAACGAAATCCCGGAAGAAGACATATCCCGGATCTTCGAAACGTTCTACCAAGGATCTAATAACGATAAACAGATCGGAACGGGTATCGGTCTTCCGTTTATCCGCCAGATAGTAGAAAGCATGAACGGGAACATCGTTGTTGGCAACAAGAAAGGCGAAGGAGTCGTTTTTACAGTTCGTCTGCCTCTCAATCAGATCACTGTCAACAGCTTGCCTTGGGAAGAAGGTATTGCCGCTGCAGAACTGTTCACGGAGAAAAAAGAGAAAGAGGTGGGCCGGACAGAAATGGATTGCATTGAAGACAATCTCCGTCCTTCTATCTTGATTGTGGAAGATAATCCGGATATTTCATTTTACATCAGCACTTTGTTGAAAAATAAATATAATCTTTACTACGCCTCCAATGGCAAAGAGGGGATAGATAAAGCAAAAAGTTGTATGCCCGATCTGATCCTCACCGACCTGATGATGTCGGGTATGGATGGATATGTTCTTTGCCATGAAATCCGGCAGTCGGAAATACTGAATCATATCCCGATCATTATCATCACGGCAAAAAGTGATGCGACAGACCGTATTCACGGATTGAAGGAAGGTGCAGATGCTTTTCTGCTGAAGCCATTCAATGCGGATGAATTGCTCGTCCGTGTCGAGAAATTGTTGGAGCAGCGCCGGCTGTTGCGCAACAAATACTCCAAGGCTTTGCAAGAAGGTTCCGAGCAAAACGTGGAATTAACTCCGGGAAATCGTGATTTCTTGAACCGCCTGACTGCTATTATCCATTGCCATTTGAGCAATAAAGAGTTGAATGCAGATTTGATTGCCGATAAAGTTTGCATGAGCAGGACGCAACTGAATCGGAAAGTTCGTGCAATCACCGACTGTACAGCTACCACCTATATACTCCGGATCCGGATGGAAAAAGCCAAACGCCTACTATCTTCTACCGAACAGCCTATCGGAGATATCGCCATGGCTTGCGGTTTTGAAGACACCAGTTATTTCGCACGTGTATTCAAACAAATGTTTGATTTTACGCCTACCCAATTCAGAAAAACACCTCGATCGTAGGTATAGGTAAAGATTTAAGGTGTATCGGTTTTTTAGGGGAAATAGGATAATTAAACTAGTGATAATTAACGGTGTAATGATTTTTTTTGTACGAAAAATCCTAATCGTACTACTGGGAAAAGATCTGATAATCCTGATTTTTGGTCTGAAAATCCTAACCTGCGGTCATGAATGGAAATACATTTGCTTCTGGAGTTTTCAAGGGAGACATATATAAAGCTATATACATGAAAAAAAGAATCATTTCTCGGATCATTTTTGTGAGTTTTTTTACCATGACTCTGTTCCTGCAAGGGCATTCAACGTTGACTGTGAGTCAGGCTTTGGATAGTGACCTTTTCTATTATCAATGGGAAGGGAAGATTAAGAACCAGGAAGTACATCTGGCTTGTGCCCGGCAGGATAAAGTGCTGATTGGCGAACTGATGCTGAAAGACGGGACGAACATGGAATTTCTTCGTGTATTGGGAATGATCGATGCAGATGGTGAAATTTTGTTTAAAGCTTATGATCTGAACAATATTTGTGTTGTCAGAATGACATTTTGGGGACATATCGCAGGGAAAACGTTGGAGTGGTTCGATGAAGAAACTCAATCCGAATATAAGCTCCATACCTATAAAGGAGATGTCCGCTATGCCATGAATCGTGAAGCGGGCGCTTATTGCAGCCCCTTTTCCAAATCTACGATTTATTATTTCAAAGCAGACAATCGGGAACTGGCCGGGATATACAGTTTTTACGAAATGGATGGTGTCGAAAACACCGGTCATATCGATATCTCTCGTTCGGGTGACAACCTCGAAGTGATGAATTATACCATCGACCGCATGCAAGGGGGACATCAGGCTTTGACCGAAGGAGAGAGTATCCTGGAAGGTAATACATTCAGGACACATTTGTTATCCGCAGACAATAGTGGAGAATGTGATTATGAATTCGAGGTCGTTTTTTATAACGGATTCCTTATCATTCGTACCGTATCCGGAAAATCGTATGGTTGTTTCGGACCTAATGTCGGTATTGAAGGTATTTATGTGCAAGAACCAAGTGTAGGATAATAATAACCCATAAATAAATGACAAGATGAAAAGACACAACTTTAGAATCAGTTTGCTGATGGCGTTCATGTTGCTTGCCACAGGTGTTGCTGTTGAAGCTCAATTAGGCAAAAATATCATACAACGGGCAAAAAAAGCAGCGGCAACAAAGACTACCATGGCCACAGATCGTACTGTAAACAAGAGTCTCGACAAAGGATTTGAGGCTGTCGGAAATACGGCACAAAGCACAAGAGGAGCTGTCGGTATCGGTAAAGGCAATGCTTTTTATGTAAGCCTTGAAAAAGGTAGTGCAAGAGCGGAAGGAACAAAAGAGGCTCCGATGAAAGATATTCAAAAAGCCATCGACAAAGCTTCCGATGGCGATGTGATCCGTATAGCACAAGGCAATTACCTCGGTAATATGGATCGGGGCTGGATTCAGATAAAAGGCAAATATGTCAGTCTCGAGGGAGGATGGAACGCTGACTTTACCGAACGCAACCCGACCCGATATATCACACGTATCCAACCGACCATTGACCAGCGAGGTACCATCGGACAGGGGTTACTGATGATTGAAGCGACTACCAACCGTAATGCCCAAATCGCCATTGACGGGTTGTTTTTTGATCTTGGCCTTGTACATGAATATGCAAAGGCTGACCCGACAGACGAACGTTGTGGTTGTCCGGAAGGTTGCGAGACAGGGCGTATTCTGCCGGTTGGCAATCCGCCTAATAAAACGACTCGGCTTATTGGAGGGAAAGTGGCAGGTAAACTTATTATTCGCAATTGCATGTTTCTTAACGCGTCTTTCAATGGCATCATCATGACGAACATGGGAGGTGACTGGGAAATTTATAACAATGTGTTTGTATCCAACCTGTATGCTTCTTGTGAAATAACCGGAGGTTTGAACCAGGCAACCGGAGCACATCAGTCTACTGTCGATTTCCATCACAACACTGTTTTATTCTCATGGACTACGACCAAGGAGATGGAGAGCATGGGCTACGGCTATCGCTTCCGCAACGGAGCCGACCACACGGTTCATCATAACATTTTTGGTTGCAATAATTTCGGAGCATTGGATGGTGGTTGGGACGATTCGAATCTACCGGCTGATAAACGCAAGATTTGTTCTGCCTACGACAATCTGTTTTTTATGAATAAAGGGGATATCGTCATTGCCGGAACAAGCGGAGGTAAGTGGCTTTATGTACCGGGAGAACGTTTTGATGAAGTCGAAATGTTGAAGAAATACGAAAATAATAAAGAACTTCCCGGCTCAAGCAAATTTAAGGATCGGATCGATCAAGCTTATTTGAAAGGTTTTGCCTCCCTTAAAGTAATGACATCGGAAAACTATGATGCTAATTCTGCCGCAAACCTTTACAGGGAAGCTCACGGGCTGAACAAACAGGGTACATCTACCACGCGCGTGTCAATGTACGGTAACCGTTACAATTTTGACAAAGCGATAGAATTGTTCGGAGCAGAGCAAGGATATGGAGCACAGAACCTTGCTGGTAATTAGAATCAGGTTGTATGAAAATAGACTATAAACACTAACTATACTAAATTATATTATGGCATATCAAGAAACGAAAACAATAGGATATGGAACGAGACTGTCTAATTCGATAAAAGGTATCGGGGCTAGTTTTCTGATGTTATTGGCTGGGACTGCTTTGCTTTGGTGGAATGAGGGGCGTGCGGTAAAAACAACCAAAATGTTGGAAGAGGCCCAAAAGACAGCTCTACATGTGGAAGACGTGTCTAAGGTAGATCCTGCTTTAAATGGAAAACTGATACATGCCACTGCTTTCACACAAACGAATGATTCTCTCTACGACGGGATTTTTGGCGTTGGGGCTGTGGCGATCAAACTGGATCGTAAAGTACAATACTATCAATGGGTGGAAAAGTCACGTACGGAAACCAAAGATAAGATTGGAGGAGAGAAGGAAGAGGTGACGACTTATTCTTATAAGAAGCAATGGGTCGGTCGCCCGGTCAATTCTTTGGAATTCAAAGATACTGATTATCAAAAGAAGAATTTTGTCCTGATGAATGTGGACAGTGAAAGTTTTACGGCTGAAGATGTGACATTTGGAGCTTATCAGTTACCTGAATCCATGATTCGTTCTATTTCAGGAACGATACCGATGGAATTGAATTTCGATGAAGAGTTGCTGATACAATGGAACCGAGACATAAAAATAGCCTTTAATGATCTGGGTATACAGCCTGAAAGGGCAGTAGCTATGGTTTCCAATAAAGAAAAATCGGTGGCAGAAGAGGATTCGATGGAGCAGGTTGTCGGTGCGAAGCTCGATTATGTTCATGTAAAAGGAAACGTTCTTTATTTCGGGAAAAATCCAAACAGTCCGCAAATTGGCGATATGTCTGTTACGTTCACAAAAGTATTGCCGGGCGAGGCTTCGGTCATAGCAGAGGTGAATGGTTCCAATTTACAATCGTTTACGGCTAAAAACGGTGAAACACTTTCTGTTCTGACTATGGGTATGTTAAGCATGGATGAAATGTTTCAAAATGAACATGCAAGTAATACGATCATGACATGGGTATGGCGTTTTGTTGGATTGTTCTTGGTTATCGGTGGATTGAAAGGAATTTTTGGAATCTTGACCACGTTATTAAAAGTATTACCGTTCCTGGCTGATATTGTTGGACTGGGAGTTGGTTTGGTTTGCAATGTATTAGGTTTTGTGTGGTCTCTTCTTGTAATCGCTATTGCATGGCTGTTCTACCGTCCGGTTATTGCCTATATCTTATTGGTTGCCATCCTTGTTCTCATCGTGTTCTTGACGAGAAAGGGGAGAGAGAAGAAGAAAGCAGAAGCAGTTGTTATTTGATGCATTGGGGGTGATCCGTTTTTATTGGTTTATTATTTTTGTGGTTTAGAAGCTTGGATTTTAATATGAAAATAAATCTGTTTTTTATTCTATCGCTGGCATGTGCCCTGAATATCAGTGCACAGACGCAAAAGGTGCATATCCTGTCGGTCAACGACATGCATGCTGCTGTCGAGCGTTTTCCGCAGTTGGCGGTTGTGGTGGACAGCCTGCGTGCCCTCTACCCGGACTTACTGTTGTTGTCGGCGGGTGATAACCGTACAGGAAACCCCGTAAATGATATGTATCCTGAAGTATGTGGTCCGATGGTTGCATTGATGAATGCAGTCGGGTTCAACTATTCGACTCTCGGCAATCATGAGTTTGATGACGGTATCGATGCCTTGCGCACAGTGGTGAACAACTCGAATTGCCGCTATTTGTGTGCCAATATCAATGTACCCGATTCATTGCGGCTTCATATTGAACCGTTTCATATCATCCGGTGTGGCGACATACGCATTGCTTTACTTGGTCTCGTACAAGTGGGTGAAAATGGTTATCCCGATGCGCACCCGAAAAAATTCTCAACGGTTACATTCCGTGATCCGATAGAAGTTGCACGTGAATATGCGTGGTTGCGTCAGGTAAGCGATGTTTTTATCGTTCTATCGCATAACGGTTTTGAGGATGACATGAAATTTGCCGAGGCTTTTCCTGAAGCGGATGTGATTATCGGAGGGCATTCGCATACACGTGTCGACGGAACGCAGTTGTTCGACGGGGTACTCATTACACAGGCACAACGCGACTTGAAATATGCGACGGAAACAACCATTACGCTCGAAAATGGAAAGGTCGTTGATCGTCAGGCTGAATTAATCAACATCGCCGACTATTCGCGTAAGAAACCTGAAATACAAGCCATGGTCGATAGATTCAGCGACAATGAAACATTGAACCGCGTCTTGACAACTGCTTCCGAATTTACCTGTAAAGAAGAACTCGGTTGTCTGATGGCTGATGCCATGCGTGTGCAGACAAACGCTGACATTGGCGTGCAAAATTCGGGAGGCGTGCGTTATGAGACAAAGCCGGCGGGCAATTTCACGGTGGGCGATGTCTATCGCCTCGATCCGTTTGGCAATGAGCTGGTGATGTACACCCTTAGTGGTGTCGAGGTCTTGGAGATGCTTGCTGCCGTATGTCGTGCTGATGATTACGGCCCGGCCTATGTCTCAGGTATCCGGTACGAAATCTTATTGGGTAAAGACAACAAGGAGGTGAAGAAAGTGGTAGTGAAGATGCCCGACGGTTCAAAGTTCGACCGCAAACGTTCTTATCGAGTTGTGATGAGTTCATACATAGCCTCGGTCGCCGATTATAAAAAAGCAGACGAGGGACAGAACTTGTCTCTCGTCAGTTCGGATCAACTTATCAAATATCTAGAACAACAGGAAAAGGTGGATTACAAAGGAGTGAAACGGATCATACCGGTTAAACAGCAACGACGAAACGGTAATATCAACAGTAAAGGAGAACCACAGCAGCAGCTGAGACAACCTAAAACGATGCTTTCGTTCTCATACAGCAGACAAGGTACGATGGCCCGCGGACAGTCCTATTCCGTCACGCGCAACGGTGACAAGGCCCTTGTACAGATCCATGAATATGCCGATGAATACCAATTTATTGTCGATACAACCATATTTGCAGATTTGCAAGCCATTATCGATAAATACAAAATGTATACATATAAAGAAAGTTACCACTCTGAATTTGATGTGCTTGACGGTGAATCATGGAGCTTCAACGTGCGTTATGACGATCATAAACGGTCTATTTCTTCAAGTGGCGAAAACGAATGGCCTGCCAAAGACAGCCACAAAGCATTTCATGAAATCCAACACTATTTTGAAGATAAAAAAATGAATATGCACATTCCTTATTGCTTAACCATTCGTTTTTGACTACTTTTCAATGAGTCCTTATATGCTTATTGAGCCAGTTTTAGCCGGTTCTATGTTTAACTTTTAAAATCTCGATGAAAAATTACCGAGGTATTGAATGAAATAAGTAAAAAATATGCAGGCTATATTGTTAATAACCATCTGTTTGAAATTATTCATCAGATCCTAATTATTGAAATTTTATCCATTTCCTTCAGCCGTAACCAAGTGAGGATTAACCCCCATAGACGGTTTACGGCTGAAGGAGACCTGAACAAGCTGATGGATTATTCCATATCAGCACTTGAGATTTTCTTATTTAGCTCTGTTTGTTTATTATTATCCCAATATTTACAGTCAAGTTCAAAAAATGTAGAAGTATAAGGCTTTGCCAGTTCTGTTTTGATGACAATTACTTCGTACAGATTACTTATACTATCCAAACGTGCTATAAGATGATCATGTTTTATGCTTTTTATTTCTGAAGAAAGGAGAACTTCTTCTATTTTTGTTTTTAATTGATTTACCCCTAAACAAAAACGATCATCCAAATAAGATAATTCTTTATCTTGATAGATATGGGCATACACATGAGGAGAGTGATCAAGCATTTTTTTCACAATACTTAAAACATCCACATAAGACTCTTGTGCATATAACGTAGTGATCCCTTTTTTTGCTTGTAACGGATAGGCCATATCTGTCACAACAATCCAATTACGATGTCCCAATAAAGGAAGTTTTTCCTTTAATACTGTTTGCCAGTCCGTTTGATTCCGAACTGTATCTTTTTGAATGCAACTTCCAGATAAGAACAAACAAGTGAACAAAAGATATATAATAGATTTACTCATAATTCTATCGTTTTATTGTTTGTTTATCTCCTTCTTTCAAATCAACATGTTTTAATTTCATTTCCTTATTATTATCGATAGTAAGCGATTTCAATTGGAGCGAACCGCTGATGACTTCGATGGTCACATCATTATCGGTGACCTGAATAGTTCCCCACGCGTAACCGTTGCTCCAAAAATATTTACCAGAGCGGTCTGTAATTTTCATACTTTTATCGACTCCTGAATATTGGAAATCGCTTAAAGCGATAATAGCAGACCAGCTTGCCATCGAACGAGCATAATGATGTCCGCATTCTGGTTCACTGAAAGGATTCCGTTTAGCTCCATCATGACGGTCGCGTACGGATTGAATACAGGTGAGAGCGTCTTTTTCCATGCCTTCGTAGAGCATACCTACAGCCGCACAGTATTCAAATCCGGTCATAACTTCAGCAAAATAAGGGAATGGAACTTCCAGGCGACCTTTAGGCCAAGAGGCCATAAGCAATCCGGATTCATTACCCATTGCATAAGAACGCATATTATTGAAATGGCGACTGAAGTCCGTGACATAATTGTATTTCATGATACTGTTCATGCTTGTCCGGATATGTTCTTTGTTTCCCAAATAACCCAATCCGCACAGATGGGCCATATATTGGCCGACCAACTGGTCTACCAGGCAACCGGAACCTAATTGAAAGGCCGGGATTTTAACATTCGGGTCGTTCATGTCTAAGTATTCGAATGTTTTCGGGTCGGTAATTTTATGTTCATAATATTCACCATTGAACAGGTTTTCGTCCATCCAGTTGCTTCCTTTTTCGAACAGCGTATGACATTTTTTTGCGAAGTCTTTCTCTTTCATGGCTGTAGCCATCTCCTCCGCAGCCTTTAATGCTCCCATATACCAGAAGCCCATTTGAGGATTGGACCCAAAATAATTCACGTCCATGGTGTTATGTTGCGAACCTTCCATTACGCCATCTTGGTTGCCATCCCACCCCTTTTCGATCCAAGCATAAGAAAGAACTTTTTTGATTTGTTTCCAGTTGTTTTTCAAAAAATCATTGTCTCCGGAAAGTTGCCACTCACGGTATATCTTCATAACGCACCCCATTTGCCCGTCAGCTGCAGCACTGTTTCCTTTATCTGCTTCACTCAAAGGGAGAGATGCTCTGAAATTCATCAAGCCGTTTTCTTTAGTTGCATAATTAAACTCCACATCGCGCATCGTTTTTGCCAATTCTCCGAATAAATAAGGTGTTGCTGTTTCATAGTTCCAGACATGTGTACAAGAACCGGCACAAGAACCAAAGCGGTCCATTACGCCTTCCCAACCCATCATATGCCCGCTCGGTAAACGAAATACGGTTTGCGACCGCAATGTTGCCAAGTTGAATAATGCAGCTTCTTTCACTACATCCGGATAAGAAGTATTAAGTAATGCGTTTACGAAAGATAGAGTTTTTTTCTCCAGTTCCGGAATCTTCGGAATAATTGTTTCAGCCGCATTCCAAGCATCCGTATACTGGTTGCTATAATAGTTGCCGACTACGGTAGAAGACCAAGCTTTTCGATTCGGGAAGTTCCAGGTAATATAGAATGTGAATGTTTCCGTACTCTGAGGAGCTATTGTTTTTTTTACGGACAGGGAAGCCATCGGATCTTCGTCTTCCTGTATGTTCCGTTCCGTCAATATGCCGTCTGCACTGAAATCGTCCCAGAAGTTTAGTATGCCGTTGTTCCAACTGTCTGCTTTGGATGAAGTACGATAGGTTACTTTTCCGGTTGCCTGAGTCGTAAGGGCAACGGTTCCCCATGCCGGGTCATTTTTGTCTACACCGTCCGAATAAAGGTAGATTCCCTTTATTCCGTTACTTTCTATGTATTTGTTTTTGTTGTCTTTTACGCCGATGGGAATGTAATCTCCTTTCCAGTCTGTACGGAATTGGCTTCCGTCTTTGCCTATGAAGTTGCGCATGGAACCGCAGATAGCAACGTCCATCGGTTGGTCGGTTGTGTTTGTGACCTCATAAGAGAGAACAGCGACTGGCAATCCGCTGGCATCGGCATCAGCCGGAATAAACGGGTTAAAGCCTTTTACTGTCACTTTCACTGGCAAATCCTTGTCTGATAAATGTACCTGCCCAAATGGATAAGCCGCATCAAAAGTAGCTTCAGCAAAGCGTGGCATGCCGTGGTGGTTGACAGGTCGGCCTTCATAATGGAGATATTCCTGGGTATATAAAGGTCCTGTCAACAAAGTTGTAGTGGCTTCCTTGTTTTGCGGCTTGGCATAGATCGCAAAAAACGGAGCATTGTTACCGGTGGTTACCGTACTGTATTTCTTTGCCGGAACATTCATGATTTCCCAATCCCGAAGCTCTCCGCGGCCGCCCAGTGATACGGTCCCCGTCCCGATACCTCCTAACGGTAATGCAATTTGGTAAAGATGTTCTTGATCATACTTTTTTAGTACCGGCCATTGTTGCGGTTTCCATTCTTGAGCTACGATAGCCTCAGAAACAAGTATACTAATCGTAAGTAATATTAATTTGTTCATATTTGAATATTAATGTAAAAAGGGGGAGTACACCATGATCCCGTATTGGTGTACCTCCCCCTTCTTGTTGATTACCAATTTGGATTTTGCCCTAAGTTAGGATTTTTATCTCTTGCAGACTGAGGAATCGGCCACAAATAATGTTTATTTGCGTCAAATGTACGGTTTTGTCCCAGAAATTGTTCTACGGTATAGTCTCCAATAGGAGCATTCTCATCCTTATTGATACCGTATCCGGGTTCGTTCAGTACTTTTTCTGCTATCTTCCAACGCAAGATATCAAAATAACGTTTATGTTCAGCCACAAACTCATGCCGTCTTTCCTCCCGGATCTTTTCTCTCATGGCTTCCTGATTACCAATTAAATTATCGACACCCGGCAATTCAGCACGTTTGCGCACTTGATTGACTGCCCATGCAATCTGCGTATTATTCGGATCATATTCGTTCAGGGCTTCTGCATAGATCAGAAGAACTTCCGCGTATCTGTAAAGGCTGAAATTTGTCCAGGAAGCACTCGGTTTTTCTAATTCCTGATCGTTATATTTCAGATACATATAACCAGTGATACCACCTCCTTCATGATTAATTCTTTCGTCTTTATTATAGGCAGGATGCGGCATATAAGGTTCATAAGAGCCATTCGGCCGTAAACATTCATAGCCTGGCAGGAAGAATGTTTTTTTCAAACGGGCATCTCTGTTTTCCCATGGGTTATTCTTATCATACAAATCGGATTCATAAATAGTTTTACCCTCTGTTGTTTCATAAGAATCGACCAGTTGACGAGTTGGGCAGAAACTTGCCCATCCCTGCCCGGTAATACCGGTTCCTGCGGGAGACGCGAGAATTGGCAACATATGTGTCTTCTCATCTTCTTTATATTGAAAAGCCAATATAACTTCTTTGTTGTTATTATTTGCTTCGGCCTTGAATATATAGGCGAAATCATCTTCTAAGCCGTACAGGTTCAGGTCTATAACTTGTTTTGCGGCAAGAGCAGCTTCTTTCCAAAGCTCGGTTGCATCCTGTCCTTTATGAAATTTAGCATAACTTGCCATATCCAGGTACATGTCGGCCTTCAATGTCAAAGCAGCCCCTTTTGTGATGCGTCCTATATTATCGTTCGTATAGGTTTCCGGCAAATAATCAATTGCCTTGTTTACGTTTTCAAGCGCATAATCCAAGACCTCCTGCTTGGGAGAGCGAGGCAATGCAGCTTCATCCAAATCAATCGGTTTTTCTTTGATCAATGGGATATCACCGAAATGGCGTGTCATCCGATAATAGCGTAATGCCAAAATAAAACGAGCCTCTCCTTCAAAACGTTTCTTTTTGGCCTCATCGATATCCATATCTTTCAAGCGGTCTAAGTAGTAAAGGATTCTGCGTATATCACCGTATCTCCATTCTTCAGAAAGATAACCGGTGGCTGCATTATGCGAACCTTGGCAGATATATCCCAAACCGCCTTCTCCCCAGGCATTTGTCATCAAAGAATTATCACTTTGACAATCTCTCCAGAAATCTCGTGAATCAGGTAATAATGGGTATAAAGCATTTACACCTGTTTGTGCATCAGCTTCTGTTTGCCAAAAGGTATTTTCCGAAGCTTGGGAAAGAGGATCTCTATCTAAGAAATCAGAACAACTGCCCAATGTTAGGGCAGAAGCTAATAAAAACGTAATACTATATTGTTTCATGATTATTAAAATTGAAGATTAAAACCAAATGAGAATGTTCTTGACAACGGATACCAACCTCCTTCCGGATCAAATCCGTCATATCCGGTGATAGTCGCCAGGTTTTGTCCGGATAGATATAATCTCAAATATTTGATGTTTGCACGTTCCAATACTCTTTTCGGAATAGTATAACCGATCTGTACATTTTGAATCTTCAGATAGTCGGCAGTCCGTAACCAAAAACTATTATACCTTGAATCGTAATCATTGGAAGTATTCGACAATGTCAGGCGTGGATAAGAAGCGTTCGGGTTGTTTTCGCTCCATGCATCCAGATGCATCGGTCGTGCATTGTCCGTCAGATAGAATGCCCATCCTTCGTATCCCTGAAGATACTTTTTAGTATTCAGTTTACCATACATATTCATGGAAAAATCGAAATCTTTATATCCGAAAGAAAGGTTCATACCAAAATTCACTGGTATCTTTCGGTTTAGAACAACACGGTCTTCACCGTCTATTTTCCCGTCTTCGTTTTGATCCTTATATTTAATGTTGCCCGGTAAAACATTTCCTTGATTCGGAGAATTGGCTATTTCTTCTTCACTCTGGAATAGGCCGATTGCTTCGTAGCCAAATGGTAATTGATACCGGTCATTCAAATAAGTCACAACATTTCCTTCGATCCATTTTTCAGAATCCTCCATCTCTAACACTTTGTTTTTAGAATAACTGAAATTGACATCCACACCCCAACGGAAATCATTTTTACTATCCTGGTAGCTGGCCATAATTTCCATACCTTCATTTCTCATTTTCAACAAATTTGACAAAGGAGCAGACAGCCCGAATTCACTGGGTACAGGCGGTGTATACAAGATATCTGTTCTCATGTTTATAAAATAATCGGCCGACAATTTTATGCGCTGTTCCAACCATCCAAGATCGACGCCGAGGTTGCTGACTTTGGCTTTTTCCCATGTTATATTGGGGTTGATCGCTACATTATTGAAAGCGCCACCGACTAATTTATCGTTGAATGTGTAAATTTTAGGGTCGTAGCTTAATACTTGTGCTGTTGCATAGTAACCGACTTTTTCAGAATCCCCTAAAATACCCCATGATGCTCTGATCTTCAGTTCCGATAACCAGTCAGCCGTTGATTCCATAAATGATTCGCGATGCAAATTCCAACCCGCAGAGAAAGACGGGAAAACTCCCCAACGATGTCCTTTGGCAAAGCGGGAAGAACCATCACCACGCATACTCGCTTCAAATAGATATTTACCTTGAAAATCGTAGTTCAGACGACCGAACCAAGATTGAACAGCTACGTCTTGGGCATTGCCTCCGTTTTGTTTATTCGTGTTGCCAGTGTCCAATACATCTATGCCGGCAAAAGGCATATCTTCTCTGGAAGCCCAGAAATTCTCTGTTTTGTAATATTCTTGTGAATAACCAGCCAATACTTTGAAATTGTGATTGTCGGATATCTTAAATGAATAATCGGATGTAAATTGCAACTGTGTGCGGAAATTATAAGAGTTTGTTTCCTTTAACGAAGAAACTCTATTTTCAGTCTTGGCAATATTTCCTTCTTTGTCATACAAGTAATAAGTATTTACTCTGTTTTTTGTTGTTGTATTTTGAGAATATGTTGCAACACTTCCTTTTATATTCCAGTCCTTTAAAGGAGAGTAAGAGACATCGAAAATAGCCATCATCTCTTTATGTCTTTCTTTGGAATATCCGGATTCATTAACACCCGCAATCGGGTTACCCCCCATTACACCACCGGCTGCATATGAACCGTCAGGATTGTAAATAGGTGTAACAGGAGAAATACGTGCAGCCTGTGTCTGCCAAATCGTTGTTCCGCCATTCGGGTTTTGGATATTTGTCTGTGTATACTGCAAGCTGGCATGAGCTTCCAGATTCTTTAATATTTGGAAACGCATATCCGGTTTGAATACCAAACGGTTGTAGTTATTGTTCGGTAAGTTACCTTCCTGGTAGTCATTAGATACGGAGAAACGATAAGATATTGCCTTTTCTTTACCAGATACTGCAATATGTGTATTGTTGATAATGGTATTTTTTTTGTAAATTTCTTTATACCACTTATTATCTACATATTTGCCGGCATGCAGATCCTGGATGCCTTGTTCTCCGTAAACAGCCTCTTTTCCATCATTGATCATGGCCTGATCATACAAACGCATGAAATCTTCTGCCCCGACAAAGTCTAATTTGAATTGCGGGTTTTGTATACCTATATTGCTTGAAAACTCAACGACAGGACGATCGGTTGCTTTTGCAGTTTTGGTTGTTATCAAAATAACGCCGTTTGCAGCACGGGAACCATAAATAGCAGCCGAGGCTGCATCTTTTAATACGGATACACTTTCGATATCATTTGGATTCAATGTATAAATATTCCCCGGCATGCCATCAATCAGTACTAAAACTCCGGAACTGCCTCCGATAGTGGAGGTTCCACGGATGTTGATGCTGGCTCCCGAACCGGCTGCTCCACTACCTTTTGTTACAGCCATACCTGGAACAGAACTGGATAACAGCTCTTGTACGTTGGTTACCGGACGTGATTTGAGTACTTCTTCTGTTTTAACCGTACCGATAGAACCTGTCAGATTGACTTTCTTTTGCGTACCGAAACCGACAACAACGACTTCGTCTAATTTTTGCGTGTCTTCTTGCAACGTGATTTGGAAAGAAGATTTATTTCTAACGGGTATCGTTTGAGTTAGATAGCCTATGTAGGATATTTCCAAGGTTGTTCCTTCTGGAACATCTAATGAGAACTTCCCGTCTATATCTGTGATACTTCCATCGGTTGTCCCTTTCACGACAACATTGGCTCCGATGATCGGTTCGCCGGTTGCGTCTGTGACAACACCTGATATTTTTCTTTTTGTCTGATTAACAGATTCTATTTCTATCTCTACTTTTCGTAACGAAATATATCCTTCATTAAAATTATATGCAATTTTACTATTGCCGAATACTTCTTCCAGTACAGTGGAAACGGGTTTGTTTTTAGCATTTACGTGTACCTCTTCTTGCAGGTTGATCTCTTTTTCACTGTACATGAAGAGATAGTCGGTCTGCTTTTCTATCTCTTGAATGAATTCCTTGAGTGGCAGGTTGTTCCGGCTGATGCTTACTTTGGCATTTTGGGAATGCAGGGTGGTTGCACTTAGCTGGAAAACCGTAATTAATGTGAGTACTGTTGTTATTTTCATAATACGAATTATATGCTTTAATTCAATATAATTGACACAATTGAACAATAGCAATAAATTTTTTTTCATAACTTTGCTCATAGCTTTAGAAGTTAATACTGTTTTTTTTATGTTTGTGGAATACATGAGAAAGGAAGGTATTGACTTGGGGTGAGTGCTGGTAACACTTGCCCCTTTTTTATACCATTCCTGAGGAATAATTTGGATTTACTTCATAGGCATTATTCTTTTTATAGGTGAATATTATAGTATTTAGAAAATTTCTATTTCTTCATTGTTTTTCATTTTGTATTGGAAATGATGTACTCCTTGTAGGGCCTTCAATATTCTTTCAATATCATCGCTTTGGCGGAATTTTCCTGATGTGTACTGATTAATCCGTGCTGATGGCTTAATATCGAATTTTACGTTATACCACAGAGTGAGGTAGTCAAGGATTTCAGAAAACTTTTTGTTGCTGAAATAAAATATACCGCTTTCCAAGTATTCTTCATTATTAAATGAAACGTTTGATTTTAACAACTTCCCGTTGGAAAGAGAAACCATTTCGTCTGGTTTCAGGATAATATTTTCCTGTGGCCTGTTGTTATTGGTCACCTGTACACTACCTTCAACCAGATTCGTTTCAAACCGGTCACTTTGCGAATAGGCAAACACGTTGAACCGGGTTCCGAGCACTTTGATGTTATAATCCCGGGTTTTCACGATAAACGGCCGTCGGGGATCTTTCGTTACCGAGAAAAAGCCTTCTCCGTCAAGCTCTACCGAACGTTCTTTGTCGCTGAATTCATTCGGGATCTTGATGACGGATCGGGGACTTAACCAGGCTTCTGTTCCGTCTTGAAGTGTCATGTAGATGCGTTGACCTTTGGGCACTTCTATTTTTGTGTAGAGCGGGACTTTCTCCTGCGGAATGAATTTGTCGGTGAGTAACCAGATGTTGACCAACAGGATGGCTACGACCGCAGCATATTTTGCCAGGTTGATATAGAGCTTACGGACTTGTTTACGGTTGATCCGGGTTTCCAGTTCTTTCTTTTTCCGGGAAGCCCACTCGTTATCCCCGTTCTGCTCGCCCAACTTGGAGATTGTGATCGTATTTTGGATACGGATGAACTCCGCTTTATCCTCCGGGTTAGATTCGATCCGGTTAAGGAGCTCTTTCTTGTCGGTGTCCGAAAGTTCTCCGAGGAAATATTTATATAGTTGTTCGTTCATACTATTTAGTATTTATTCTATTAGTATGACGAAATACTTCCAGTCATCTACTATTCGGAAGTATAAAAAAGTGATTTTTTTATGATAAAGATTTCAGATAATGAAAATGAACAGGGGAAGGTAGTCTTTTAATTCAACTTTCAGTTTACGTATGGCAGTCACGATATGGTTTTGCACGGTATGGACGGATATATTCAGTTGGCCGGCTATTTCCTCATGTTTTAATCCGTTCATTCTGCTCAAAATGAACACCTGACGACATTTTTCCGGCAGGTGTTCGATTGCTCTGGTTAATAAGTCTTCCACTTCTTTTTCGGTAAAGATGTTTTCATCGAATTGCATTAAAGCTTCTATTTTGAGCTTCAGTTCCCTGTCCTGCAAATTATCCAGCGATTCTTTTTGGCTGTCTATTCGTGTCTTTTGCCTATAAAAATCAATACATCTGTTTTTGGTTAATGTGAACAGGAAGGCATTGGTATTAGTAAGGGAATCCAGCATATCTCGGTGTTCCCACAGATACATGAAAATATCTTGCACGATGTTTTCCGCATCTTCAGTAGAGATTACATATTCGCGTGCAAAACGAACAAGCTTTGGAAAATATACCAAATATATTTTCGAAAAGGAGCTTTTCTCTGTCGCTGAATAAGTATTCATGTTCTTTTCCCTTGATTAACTCGATACATAGTAATACGGTTTTTCCGTATTCTTGTTGTGAAATAAGTATAATACTTGCTGCAAATGTACAATTATTCCAGGAAATCCGCATTGTCTGCCGGGTAATTTTGACGCGGATGAGATGAATAGTCTGTCCGGTCCAACCCAGACAAGAGATGATTCCGACACCCTTCTGCGATCAATCTCTGGTAACCGGTGAACAATCTCGTTTCATACCGGAAACTAACTCAAAACCCCCGAAGAACTAAATCAAAGCATATAGCAAAGTATTTATAGGTAGTAACCACTAATTGTCTATATGTAGTACTACCAATCGCCCGTATGTAGTACTATGTATTCATGATAGGTAGTACTACATATAAAATAGTATGTGATATGTTTTGAATTAGTTTACTATGACATTTGAACTAATTTGTGGTATGTTCCGGATCAGTCGCTCCGAAAGAACGGTCAGACTCCGAATAAAATAGCGAAGATAAAAAGGTGTCGGTTAAGTGCCGGACCCGACACCTGACCGACACTGTTTAATCTGTTGTTAATTAAATAAATACATCAAAAAGTGTCAGGTGTCGGATAGGTGAGTGTTTTTCTTTATATTTTTGCATAACCTTTGCACTATGCATAATACGAGGGCTATACTATTTCTCATTGGTACACTTTATCGGATGCTTACGTTGCAGACATGCAGCATTAATGGTGATTTATTGCTTTTTCAACACTTTAGGCTCGTAACATACGGCATTGATTGTTGTCTCACGGTTTACATTACGGTTTAAACATCGGTTTAAACAAACACCGAAAAACACCGAAAATAGTGGAAATTGAAGAGAAAAACCAGTGAAAAGACATAAAAAAAGCAGTTACATTTGATTGTAACTGCTTGATTTTTAGGTGGTGCCACCAGTGACCGAAAGTCGGTTTGTATAGCACTATTTCTCAATAAGTTATATCTTTCCTACGATGTAAGTCCCTTGAATAAGGTTTTCACAGCTTTGCACCGTTCAACACAAGTTTGTATCTTGGGTACGATTTCTGAATGCAAAGATACATAAATATATTTAAGAAAATTACTTGTTTTGGCTTTTAGTATATGTTTGTAGAAGATTCTTTTAATATTCCATATATTTATGCGCTTCTTTATCGTATTTATTTATTTGTATAATATAGTTGGTTTTTCCTAATAAATGATATAAATATACTAATGGAGGTTGTGAATAATTTATTCTATTTAGGTGGTTTTCTAAACCGTATTTTATTATATAATATATTTCTTGACGTAGTTTGTTCCTGTATAAGCGGGGAACTTGTATTTTTTTATTGACAACTATTCCTGTAACCTGTTGGGATCTACCTTGTGAAATAACTTTTGTTTTCTTTTGATTGATAGAGAATCCGAATCTATTTAATATATTCGTTGTGAAAGAAATAAGTAATCCTACATTAATATCTCCGGAAAAAGACAGGTCATCAGCATATCTTGTATACATTATTTTATGCTCTTTGCAGAAATCAAATATTTTAGAATCGATATTATTAAAGATCAAATTAGAGAGCATTGGACTTGTTGGAGCTCCTTGCGGTAGACTATTCCGTAACGTACACAAGTTGCTTAACAATGTTGATACAGATTTATTATATCCCAAATGCCTAAATATGGAATATACTTTTTTATATGATATCATTCCAAAAAAATCAACTATGTCTAAACAGACAAGTATTTTTTTGTCTTTGTGGAATCGAGCATTTTCTCGTATATTACGTTTGCTTATATAAGCTTTTGCTACAGGAGATATAAATTTTTCAACAGAGTTATTAAGAATTTCTGTTAAAATCCAATTTTGCATTTCTTTTAAGCTAGGAAATGGCTCATCTATGGTGCGAAACTTGCCGTTTTTTTTAGGTATGGTATATTCTTTATAAAAAGAATAAGGTGAATTACATACTTTAAGTATATAATCATAATCATAACCTACCAATTTTGAAAAATGAAGCTGATCAAAAATAATAGGAAGATTTTGTGTGTTAAGCTTTTCTGCATAGTTCAAATAATAAGTTATTTCTTCAGGAGAAAAACCTAACATTTTTGCTTCTATTGAAAAATTGCTTGCATATTTACTAAAATCAATCATAAATGTAAAATTAAGAAAGAGAGCTTTTTACTTAATTATCTTCAGATTACTTGTAATCTGACGGCAAACAAGCTATGCTTGTGCAGCCGAAAGTTAGATATAAAAATCTGCTTTCTCCTGAAAGCAGATTTTTATATCTAACTTTCAGGCTAGAAAGGGAGTTCTTTGTCGATTGATGACTCATCAATCTTCACATTTTCATGTGACAAACTAAAAAGCTCTGCTTTCTTAACTTTCTGCAAAGGTATATAAATATCTTCAATATTCATCTTTGTGCACCTATTTTCTAAACATGGAGATATATATTTATATAATCCTTTTCGTTTTAGTTCTTTATTTAATAAATCTAAATAGGTTTCTCCCTTTTGAGTTAGTACAAGCTGGCTCTTGATTGTTGTTGTTATTTTTTCTCTATCAAACTCTCTTAACATATTGATTATGGTTTTATGGTCACATCCATTTATTAAAAGATGGTTGATATCTCCGTTGAATTTTATTATCTGTAATAATAGAATGATTATCTCTCTATCTTTCATATGGCGCATTTTTTTTTGTATACCAATATATCGGAAAAGTATTATTTGGACATCTTTCCATACACACTAAAGCTTCTGATTGTTCATATCCAAATTTAAATTCGGGTTTTAGTTTCTTAAGTTGAGATTCTATCTCATTCATGTATTGTCTAGCTTCAACAAGGGCATCTCCCGTATATTTGTCAGAGATCCCTTTCTTTATTATATGCGTTGTGTATACTTTTACTCCAAAACTAGATAAAAGATGAATACCTTCTTCTTGGGCAACAATTGATAAAACTGCTATTTGAGCATTATCTTTAAGATAAGGCAACTCTTTTCTGGCATAATTTACTGCATCTATAGCAGTTTTTCCCGTACCGATAAAATCATCAACTAGGACTATCATTTTATTTTGAAAAGATCTTATCTGCTTTAAACTTGAGAAGTTGTTAATTACACTAATTGATGTATTTTTGAAATCCACTTTTTGTTTTAATGTTGTTCCTTTGAATTTATATAGTACAGTTGCTGAACTTTTAATATGACCTTGTTCGTCTTCAGGTAAACAGCATGTGAAATATAAGGTATTTTTAGGATAATCATCAATGAGATTACTAAAGGCAGGTATAAGATTATCTGTATAACAATCTCCTGGTATATGTAAAAAATCTCTTGAAAGTTGCAGAAAAAAATTCTGCTGCTCATGATTTAGATCCTCTAAAGTTCTGTAATATCTCTCAAAGGTTCCTGTATTAAATCCTTTGTCAATATCCCAGCCTTTGTATTCGAACAGTTGATATAGTTTAGAATAAGTATCTACTGTGATAGTACACTTTTTGGTTTCTTTTGTCATAATTTTATATCTGATTAATTAGATAATATCCACCTGTTTTTGGCGCACCTCTAAACTCAATTATTTTTTTATCATTAAGAGATTTAAGGTATCGTTTAGTCATTCGCAAGCTCTTAGATATTCTTTCAGCAATTTCAATAGCATTTAGTCCTTCCTCTTTTTTAATTAAGTTTAAAACGTGTTGTTCATTCTCATTTATAGTGCCATTTACAGTGCCATTTACAGTGCCATTGATGACACTGTTAGTTTTTCTTTTAAACACTACCGTAAATATCCCGTCCGTATGAAATTCCGGTTCAGGAAGATTTGCTTCTCTCATAGCTTCTTGCATACGGGGAATACCGGATGCTACCCTTTCAACCAAATGCATGCGGGTAAATAATCCAAAGATTAACGGGTTACGTGTCATACTCTTGTGTCCGAAATCTTTAGCTACAATAGGCAAAAGTCCTCCGGGATTGGAAATCTCTACCCGGTCATCAAACATTTCTATTGTAATGGTTGCTCCCTGTTCGTAATAATCACGATGGGATAAAGCGTTTATGATGGCTTCTTTGAATACCGTCAGAGGAATTTCCCAAATTTCCTGTCTCGGTCCTGCTCCCTCAATTTTGTATGCAACTTGAAGTTTGCTTTCTAACCATGCCATTGCTTGTAAATATTGCTGGTATAATGGACCACCGAAAGACTTATCATCTATGATATATACTTTAGTCGTTCCCTTGAAAAGAATACATCTTGTTATTGCGTGCGGAAATTTTCGTTCGGGTTGTTTTCCAAAGAACATGGCAGCACCATTTTTGGCTATACCTTTATCTGTAAACAGTTCCAAATTCTCAAATATCTGCTTGTCAGCAGTTGATGGGCTTAACCTTGCTTCCGTGCGGAAGTCTTTTATCGCTTGTTCGTCTGAATCAGTGTAGATGTTGAACGATGAGCAGGGAATAGTATCAAAGAATATCTTGTTGCATTCCTGAAAGAAGCTGCGCATTTCTTCAACAGTACGAAGTTTCTGCGAGTTTGCACCCTCACGCACAAAGATAGAACCGGAAAATATATAAGGTTTATCTTTCCCTGACGGAACATCAATTACCCAAACTGTCTTATCTTCGATATTTACCGCATACATATCACAATGAAGAGCCGGAGATATTTCACTGATAGAGCCTTGAATGGCTGAACGTTTGTCATTCTCTAAATCTGTGCCAATAATCTTCCCGTTATCATCTACACCGATGAGTAAATATCCTCCGTCGGCATTAGCAAAAGCGCAAATTTCCTCTGTTAGTTCACGAACCTTTGAAGGAACACGGACTTTGAACTCTACATTATAGCCTTCTCCGCTATCGATAAGTGATTGTATGTTTTCTGTATTTGTCATAGACATCTATAAATATAATGCAAAAATAGTCATTTCTATTG